>R19__coassemble_985_pt1 | contig 11003 bp, 8 predicted proteins | sample R19__metabat2_high_PE_014 | metagenome-assembled genome bin R19 | reverse complement strand
GATACCATTTGGAGACAAAGCCGGCAAAAGGCGGAATGCCGATCGCGGCAGAGAGCGCAGCCGAAAGCGGATCCTCGGCGGTGTTCAGGCTTTCCTCCGAGGTCAGCAGATCGAGCGCCTTTTGCGAAAGGCGGCCGCAGTCAAGATAGGAAAACTGCACGGTCTGTACGGCCTGCTTGCCTTTCTGCATCACATCGGCAACGGAATCGCAGCGATAGGAATTGCGGACCGCACGCAGCATGGTTTCGGCGCAGGCGTCGTTTAAATCGCCTTCAAGACCGAGTGTATCGTAATTGCCGATCAGGGAATAGGCGGTGGAATAATCCTTGATCGTCAGGGCATCGAAAAAGCGGACCACGGTTTCGGTCGGATCTTCCTTGGGAATGGCGCAGCGTGTCTGCAGTCCGAGAAGGAAAACACCGATCAGCAGCGCCAGCGAGAGCAGGGCGGAGGCCGGAACGATCAGCCAGCGGAGCCGGCGAAGCCCGATGCAGAGCACGGCGGAGAGCAGCACCAGCATGATGAGAACAGCGGCCGCGCAAAGAATCAGATCCGGCACCGTGAGACCACTGTCCGAGAGAAGCGCTTCCAGATCATTTTCGGGAACGGCTGCGGGCAGGTCGGCCTGCTGCGGCAAAGCGGTTTCCGCCGCAGGTGTCTCAGGCTCCGAAAGGGAAGCGCTCTCTTCCAGACCAAGCTGGGCGCGCGCCTGTTCCTGCGCTGCGGCAATGGCGGCAGCCTCTTCTTCCGCGGCCTGAGCAGCGGCTTCTTCCGCCTCCTGCCAGAGGCGGAGCGCTGTGTGATACTGGGTGTAATCGCACATCAGCGTGCAGTAGGAAGCAAGCGCACCATAGGGATTGTTGGCATTGTCGGTATACATGACAATGACAATGGGGTCATCCGTCCAGACAATGGCGCAGTCATTCAGATAAAAGTGATAGTTTTCATCCAGATAACCGTATTTATGGGCAATTTCAAACCGGTCCTCGTCACGGCGGAAATATTTGTCCGGTTCCGCCTGCTTCATCATATCGATGATGTAGGGAAAGCGTTCCTGTTCCAGATAAAGCGTTTTCAGACAGGTGACATATTGGCGGGCCGTGTTGAAGTTGTTTTCGTAGAATTTGGCATCTACCTCATCCGGGTCTTCCCCCATGTAGGGGGCTATCATGCGGCGGTAGGTGCGGTAAGAGCCGAGACTGTCCCAAAGCGTGCGCGCGATTTCATTATTGGAATGGACGATCGTGCTTTCGAGAGCGTAGGAATAAGGATAACCGTAAATGTTGGTATCCAGATCCATTTCGCCGTTGGCGATACGCTCGGCAAAGATCATATTGAGGGGAACCTTATACATGCTGCCGGACGTAATGTAGGTATCGGGATTGAGATAATGTTCTTCGCCGGTCACCAGATTGTAATAACCGAGAGCAATGGTATCTTCCTCCAGCTCGCGCTCTTCCATGTAATCGGCAATGACCTCATCCCAGGATTTATCGGTAAAGCGGGCATCGTCCGCCGGGCATTCCGCAGACACGGTCTGCGTCTCCGACGCGGGAAGCTCTTCCGCAAACGCATCGGCAGCCGGGCCGCAAAGCAGAGCGGCAAGCAGCAGAAGAAGGACCGGTTTTTTCTTCAGTTTCATAAACGGGGCTCCGTAGATCGTCAGAATTTCACTGTAGCATCGGATTTATTTTACCATTCCGTGCTTGAATTGCAAGTATTGCCTGCGTATAATAACCGCATAAAAACAAAATCAGGAGGATGATATGGACGAAATGCAAAGCAAAAAGCTCCCGAAACGCAGTGAGGTTCCGGAAGCTTTCACCTGGGATCTGAGCGGACTGTTCACGGATGACGAGGCCTGGCAGGCAGAATATGAGGCACTGCAGACCGCGGGGGATGAGCTGGCTGCCTTTGCCGGAACGCTGGGACGCAGCGCGGAAGATCTGCTCCTTTTCCTGAAAAAAGAAGATGAGATCGATGTGCGGCTGGAAAAGCTTTATAATTACGCCAACCTTCGCAGCGATCAGGACACCGGAAACGGTTTTTATGCCGGCATGCGCAGCCGCGCAATGAACACTCTGGTCGGCGTCTCCGGCGCAATGGCGTTTGCGTCTCCCGAAATTATGGCAATTTCGGAAGATACGCTGAATTTGTTTTACACAGCGCAGCCGGCACTGGAAGAATATCGCCGCAGCCTTTACCGGATCCGCCGCCGGGCGGCGCATATTCTCAGCCCGGCCGAGGAAAAACTGCTTGCCGCCGCGGGAGAAATGGCAGACAGCCCCGATAACATCGGCGGCGTGTTCCGCAACGCGGATCTGAAATTTCCCGATGCGGCAGACGCGGAAGGAAAGCTTCACCCGGTTACCTCGGGCAGCTTCGTGCCGCTGCTGCAGGAGTCGGACCGCACACTGCGCGAAAACGCTTTCCGCAGCTGTTATAAGACTTACGGACAGTTTAAAAACACCGCGGCGGCTATTTTGGATGCCCAGTTTAAACAGCTGTGCTTTTTCGCGAACGCACGCCGTTATTCGGGCACACTGGAAGCGGCGCTGGACGCCAATGAAGTTCCGGTCGAGGTTTACACAAACCTGATCGAGGCAGTGCATGCCAACCTGGAGCCGATGTACCGCTACGTGGCGCTGCGCAAGCGGATGCTGGGCGTGGATGAGCTGCATATGTATGATGTTTATGTGCCGATCGTGGCAGACGCGGCGGTGCGGATCCCCTACGAGGAAGCGAAGGAAACCGTATTGGAAGCCCTGAGCGTGATGGGAAAGGATTATACGGATCTTCTGCGTAAGGGCTTTGCGGACCGCTGGATCGATGTCTATGAAAACGAGGGCAAGCGCAGCGGCGCCTATTCTTCCGGTACCAGCCGCCCGCATCCCTATGTGCTGCTCAACCATCATGACACGCTGGATGACATGTTCACCATAGCGCATGAGATGGGCCATGCTCTGCACAGCTGGCACAGTACCGAAAATCAGCCGGTCAGCACAAGCGAGTATGTGATATTTGTGGCGGAAGTTGCCTCCACCTGCAATGAAGTGCTGCTGATGCGCTATCTGCTCAACCGCACGACAGACCGCAAAGAACGGGCTTATCTGATCAATCACTTCCTCGATGCGTTTAAGGGAACGGTCTATCGACAGACCATGTTCGCGGAGTTTGAACTGGCGATGGGACGCAGAGCGGAACAGGGCGAAGCGCTGACCGCGGATGCGCTGAATGAAATTTACGGCGGACTCAACAAACTGTATTTTGGCCCGGATATGGTATCGGATGAGGAAATTTCACTGGAATGGGCAAGAATTCCGCATTTCTTTTATAATTACTATGTTTACCAGTACGCTACCGGCTATTCCGCGGCGGTTGCGCTGGCAGACCGCATTCTGCGGGAAGGCGCTCCCGCGGTGGAAGACTATAAACGCTTTCTTTCCGGCGGCTGCAGCACAGATCCCATCTCACTGCTGAAGATCGCGGGGGTGGATATGAGTACGCCGCAGCCGGTCAACGCGGCGCTGCGTCTGTTTGACGAACTCGTGAGCGAACTGGAGAAACTGCTGGAAGAATAAGCTTTCTCAAAAACAAAAAAAGATCCGAATGACCCGGTCTTGCGCCGGTCATTCGGATCTTTTCGTTACAGGGCAAGCGGGAGGGCCTTGCCGCCGCTGTGAAGATAAAATGTCAGCTTGTTATCGAGGCATTCCGCACCTTCGGTCCAGGGAGCGGCCTGAGCGAGCTGAGCGGAAACGGAAGGCGTTTTCAGCAGCAGGGTGAGCTCCGGCGCATAGCGGCCGGTCAACAGATCGAGCGCCTCCGGCAGCGCGTCTTCCGGACTGACGCAGAGAACGGTTTTTTCAGCCTGCGTGGGAAGTTGTTCCAGAAGCGCGGAGGCAATGCCGGCAGGATAAGCTCCGGCACGCACCGCAAGAAAACGATTCTGCTGCTCAGCCGCGTTCTGCCATTCCCTGCGGCCGGTCAGACGGGCGAGCCGGGTGAAGAAAGCGGCAGCGGCGCAGTTGCCGGAAGGCTGCTCACCGTCATAAATGACCTGCGGACGAAGGGAAAGGTCGTCTGTGTCATCCGCGGTGTCGAAAAAGCCACCGGATGGGCAGACGAAGCGGGCCTGAATGGCAGCGGCAAGACGTTCCGCCAGCTGCAGATGCGCGGGGGAATAATCCGCCGCGTAAAGATCCAGAAGAGCACTGCCGAAAAACGCATAGGCGCAGAGACCGGCGCGGCGGCTTTCGCCGATGACGGCCGGCAGAAAATCATCATGGCAGGTGGTTTCCAGAAAAGCGGCCAGCTTTTGCGCGGCCTGGAGGTAACTGTAGCGGCCGAAGACCGCGCAGGCACGGGCCAGCGCGGAGAGCATGAGCGCGTTATCTTCCGTACGGACGCATTCATAAGTTTCCGGAGCGCCGCGCCGCGCTCGATATTCGGCAAGCTGCCGGCGGTAATCGGAATATCCCTCGGGAATCTGATTGCGGCGTGTGTTGAGCAGAAGATTGGGTATGCTGCCGCTGCCGCAGTTCCCTTCCTCCGTAATGTCGTAGCAGTCACAGAAATATTTGCCGGCTTCTTCTCCGAGCACGCCGCAGACCTCCTCGGGAGTCAGAAGGTAGCAGCTGCCCTCTGTGCCGCCTTCCGGTCCGTCGGCGCAGAGCCCGGTGTAATAACCGCCATCCGGCGCGGCAAGCCGTGTTTTGCAGAAAGTCAGGATCTCTTCCGCCGTTTGGCGATAGAGCGCGAAATGTCCGTCCTGCCAGGCTTCTGTATAGGCAGAGGCAAGCATTGCATTGACAGCTAAGGGCTTTTCAAAACAGGGAATCAGCCATTCACGGTCCACTGCGCAGCGGAAAAAGCCGCCCTCAAAATGATCGTGGATGCCGCCGATCTGCATCTGCTGCAGAGCCTGAAGCGCGGGAGCGCGCAGCTCGGACTGCTGACGGAGCGCGGCATTCCGAAGCAGCAGACGGAGCAGGGGTACCGACGGAAATTTCGGCGCATGTCCGAAACCGGCATATTCTTTATCGAAAGAGGCCTGCAGCTGACGGAGCGCCGCTGCCGTAAGATCGGCGGGAACCGCATGAGAAACAGCGGGAAGGGCCTCCGCGGCAGAGGCAAGCTCGTCGGCTGTGTGTTCCAGCTCGGCGCGAGCCTGCTGCCATTTGGCGGCCAGCGCTTCCGTCAGCTGCAAAAATCCGACCGGACCGCCGCAGACGGAGGCAGAAGAAATATAAAAGGGCCTTTGATTGGGCGTCAGCATGATCAGCAGAGGATAACTGCAGTTCAGCTTCAGCCGGCTGCAGAGATTTTCAAAAAGAACGGCCAGGTCCGGCCGGCTGCCGCGGTCGGCGCGAACGGAAACATATTCCGTGTTGAGCAGCAGCTCGGTGCGCGGATCCGCAAAAAGCTGCGGAGTCAGGCAGCTGCTGTGAGAAAGCGCGTCTTCCATCAGCAGAAAGACCGGCTTGTTTTCCCGGTCGGCACGGGCAAAGGCTGCTTTGCCCCAAAGTGAAAAACGGATCGAGCTCATAAGAAACCTCCGACACCGCTGCCCACAGGCAGGCGGCAAGATGTCTGTATTATATGCGGAAGGAAGCCGCCTTTCAAGCATCAAATCTGTGCGGTCCCTCGTTTACAAGTGAAAAGCTGAGTGATATAATAAACAATATTTGAGATTCGGAGGGCGAAGCTTTGATCAGGATCGGCTTAAAGGGATCGGCATCGACGAAGGTGACCGTTGAAAACACGGCCGCTGCCATGGGAAGCGGAACGCTGGAGGTTTTTGCGACTCCCGCTATGATCGCCCTGATGGAAAGCGCCGCCTGTGATGCATTGAAGGACGCGCTGGCTGCCGGTGAGTCCACCGTCGGCACACGTCTTGAAGTCAGCCATCTTGCCGCCTCTCCCATCGGAGCTTCTGCTTTTGCGGAAGCGGAGCTCATTGAGATCGATCGACGAAAACTGGTTTTTCATGTGACTGCCATGGATGGCAGCTGCCTGATCGGGGAAGGTCGGCATGAGCGATTCCTCATTGACGCGGAAAAATTTATGGCAAAAACAAAAGCAAGAGAAACAAAACAGAACTGAGCTACACAGCATGCGCCGGCAGCAGAACCCGAGCCGGATGAAAGAAGGAAGCTATGAAACAATCGCAAAAAAAAGTCTGCCTCTGCGTGTGTGCCGCGGCCTGCCTGGTGATTGCCGGCTGCGCTCACAAAATAAACTTCAGCTCCGGCAGCTTTAAATCCAATGAAACAAGTATCGCTCTTACGGTAACCGAGGGCGAAACACAGCTGCTCAACGATTTTGACGATCTGCAGTCGGTGGACCTTACCGGCAGCACCAACTACGGCGAGATCCGGAGCTGGGCCGCGGCGAATCCCGATGTGACGGTTACTTACGCGGTTTTTCTGCCGGACGGTACGCAGGCGGATCCCAATACAGCTTATCTCGATGTGACCGACATGGGCAGCGGCGATGTACCGGCACTGAAAGCGGCGCTGGCCAATTTCCCTTATCTGCAGACCGTGGAACTGGGCAGCAATGAAGGCAGCTTTACCATTGAAGACGCAAAGGAACTGCAGGCAGCCTTCCCAAACATCAACTTCAACTACAACCTGCTGATCGACGGAACCGTTTACGGCTTCGACACCACAGAGGTGAACCTGAAGACGCTGGACAGCTCACAGGTGGCAGCTGCGGCGGAAGTACTTGCCGATCTTCCCAATGTGCAGAAGCTCTATGTTACCTGCAGTGAGGTCGGCGGAACCCTTTCACTGGATGAGATCACTGTTCTGGCAAACGCCTGCCCCAACGCGGTGATCGACTGCCCGATGGATGTATACGGGGAACAGGTCAACTTTGCGGATGACAGCCTGATCATTTCACACATTACACTGGAAGATAACGGCGCGCTGGTCTGGAAGGTCCTTCCGCTGATGCGAAACTGCACGCTGCTTGACATGGATTCCTGCGGCGTCGGCAACGAAGACATGGCAGCCATCCGCGATGCCTTCCCCAATGTGAAGGTAGTCTGGCGTATCTGGTGGGGCTGGCTTTACAGTGTCCGCACCGACGTGGAAACCGTCTGCTGCTCCAACCCCTATAAGGGCGGTTTCCTGACAAAAGAAGCCTCGCAGCCGATGATCTATCTGACCAATCTGGTGAATCTGGACGCGGGACATGATGAAGAGCTGAAAGATATTTATTTCCTGGAATATATGCCGCGTCTCGAGATTCTGATCCTTTACGGCGCGATGTTTAAGGACGCAAGCCCCATCGGTACGCTGAAAAACCTGACCTACCTTGAAATTGCGGATAACTGGGAGATCTCGGATATCAGTCCTCTGGGCAACTGCACCAAGCTTCGGGATCTGAATATTGCCTCCTGCCCGAAAGTAACGGATATGTCGGCCCTGTATAACTGCACGGAACTGGAACGCCTCTGGATCGGCTGCTACACACCGATTCCCGAAGCCCAAATTCAGAAGATTCAGGAGATCTGCCCGGGAATCGAGATGGATCTGAAGGTAGATAACCCCGTGCTGGGCAAGTGGCGCTATGAATCCACCGGCGGTCCCAACGGCGATGTGCTGACGGAAAAATATGCCCATATCCGCGAAGTGTTCGGCTACAGCTGGGATATTGAAGAGGATGACTCCTTCTATGCCTATTGGTACAACGACCCGCAGTATTATCACCGCTTAGACACAAATACAGAATCCGAAACACAGGGAGGAACAACAAATGGCTGATTATGTAATTAGCTGCTGCACCACAGTAGATCTCTCCAAAGAATATCTGGAGAGCAGAGACATCAAATACATCTGCTTCCACTTTTTCATGAATGATGTGGAATATCAGGACGACCTGGGGCAGAGCTATCCCTATGACAAATTCTATGCGGACATTGCGGCCGGCGGAATTGCACGCTCCTCCCAGATCAACATTCCCGAATATGAAGATTTCTTTACTTCCTTCGTGGAGCAGGGGTACGATGTAGTTCATTTTTCACTTTCCAGCGGCATCTCCGGCACCAGCGGCTCGGCACGCAACGCGGCTGAGCTCGTGAACGAAAAATATCCCGATCACCATGTCTATGTGATCGACACGCTGGCGGCGTCATCCGGTTTCGGGCTGCTGGTGGATAAAGCGGCGGACCTGCGCGATGAAGGCATGAGCGCGCCCGACCTGGCGGCCTGGATGGAAGAAAACAAAAAGAAGCTGCATCACTGGTTCTTCTCGACCGACCTGACCAGCTTTGTTCGCGGCGGACGTATTTCCAAAACCGCGGGCGTCTTCGGCGGTGCTCTACACATCTGCCCGCTGATGAACGTGGATTATATGGGCCGTCTGATCCCGCGCTACAAGATCCGCGGAAAGAAAAAGGTGATTCAGGAGATCGTTGTCCGCATGGAAGAACACGCACAGGACGGACACGATTATTCCGGCAAATGCTTTATATCCAACTCCGCCTGCTATGAGGACGCCCGTGAGGTAGCGGACCTTGTAGAGGCAAAATTCCCCAAACTGAACGGAAAGGTAATGATCAACAGCATCGGAACCACCATCGGCGCGCATACGGGACCGGGAACGGTCGCGCTGTTCTTCTGGGGCGATGAACGGGTCGACTGAGACTCAATATCGATAAAATAAAATGGGACGGACCGAAGTAAAAACTTCGGTCCGCCCCATTTTCTGCTTTTCGCAATGGAAAGAGTTCAGCGCCGGCGGCGGAAGAATTGCTTCAGGAGTCCGGCACATTCCTCTCCGCGCACCTCCGGATAGACGGCAGGCCGGTGCCCGTAACGCTCCATAAAAAGATCGATCACACTGCCGCAGGATCCGGTTTCCGCATCCCGGGCGCCATAGACGACGACCGGTATCCTTGCGCCGATAATGGCGCCGGTGCACATGGGGCAGGGCTCCAGCGTGACATAGAGCGCGCAGCCGTTCAGACGCCAATCGCCGGAGGCAGCGCAAGCTTCACGGATTGCCTCAATTTCGGCATGGGCGGTAGCGTCGCCGGTCTCTTCCTTCCGGTTGCGCCCGCGGCCGATGACACGGCCTTCCGCGTCCGTAATGACGCAGCCGACCGGCACCTCACCGGCATCAAACGCGTCCCGGGCCAGAGCCAGGGCAAGCGACATATAATCTTCACGCTCCGTAAATTCCATAAGAAGACGCCTTTCAAAAAAGCCTCTGTGCCTTGCGGCACAGAGGCTGAACTGTTATGACGAAAATTCCGCTCAGGCAAGAGCAGCGGTGATGATAGACATGGTGTAGACTTCTTCTGCGTTGCAGCCGCGGGAGAGGTCGTTGATGGGAGCGTTCAGACCCTGCAGAATGGGGCCGTAGGCTGCATAACCGCCCAGACGCTGAGCAATTTTGTAGCCGATGTTGCCGGCTTCGATGTTCGGGAAGATGAAGGTGTTGGCATAGCCTGCAACGGGGCTGCCGGGGAACTTCAGCTGACCGACTTCGGGTGCAACGGCTGCGTCAAACTGCATTTCGCCGTCGATGGCAATTTCGGGAGCCATCTCTTTGGCAATTGCGGTGGCATCGTGGCTCAGAGCGACTGTGCTGCCCTTGCCGGAGCCGTTGGTGGAGAAGGAGAGCATGGCGACTTTCGGGTCAATGCCGAAGGTCTTGGCGGTCTTGGCAGTCTCAATGGCGACCTCAGCCAGCTTCTGAGCGGCGGTGAGGGTCACATTGCCGTCTTTATCGACGCTGTCTTCATAGGAAATATTGATGGCGCAGTCGCCCATGGCGAGCATTTCGGCGCCTTCCTTGACCAGAATGAAGCAGGAGCTGACCAGGTGAGCACCCTTGCGGGTCTTGACCAGCTGCAGAGCGGGACGAACGGTATCGGCGGTGGAGTAAGTGGCGCCGCCGAGCAGAGCGTCGGCCTTGCCCATCTTAACGAGCATGGTGCCGAAGTAGTTGCCCTTCTGCAGATTCTTGCGGCAGTCTTCCGGGGTCATTTTGCCCTTGCGGAGCTCGACCATGGTCTCGACCATTTCATCCATGCCTTCATAGGTGGCGGGATCGAGGATCTCAAGACCTTCAATATCAAAACCGCCCTTTGCGGCAGCAGCCTTGACTTCTTCTACATTGCCAACCAGGATCGGGGTCAGGAAACCTTCTTTTTTCAGGCGGGCAGCGGAGGAAAGGATGCGGGCATCGGGACCTTCGGTGTAAACGATCTTGCGGGGATTGGCTTTCAGAATCTCTACCAGATTTTCAAACATAACAATACCTCCAGATAAATTTCGGTCAATCCGAATTCGAATATAATCTATCACGAATGCGCATGTTTTTCAAGCTGTAAGCTTGCTCAAGTTCATTTTTCTTGCCCGGAAGAGCAGGGATGCGCTATGATAACGGAAAAGAAAAGAGGAGGAAAGAACATGGAGTATGCGGTTCGTATTATTTATAAGGACGGAAGAACGGAAGAGCGGAGCTGCCGCAGCATGATCTATGCCAAGCGGGAAGCGGACCTGGCCCGCAGCGACCGGAAAGCGCAGCCGGAAAAAATAGAGATCCTCCGCACCGCCGAAAACGGAGCGGAGGAAATTCTGGAAACGTTTCGAATCTGAACTTAAAGCATCGCGCAGCGGAACAGAAGCGCTTCGCCGGGATGCAGCTTCAGCTGCGGGCTTCCGCGGCCGTCATTGTCAAAGCGAAGCGTCCTGCCGAAGAGATCGGTCTCGCTATCCGGCGCGGCGGCTCCCAGCGTATAGAGCGGCAGCCGAACGGTTTCCTCTGACTCGGAAGCGGAGACAACACCGACGAAAACCCGGTTTCCGTCAAAACGGGCAATCGCAGTGACCTTGCCCTGCGCATAGATGAATTTCATGCTTCCGTCGGAAAAAGCGGGTTCCTGCCGCTTCAGATCGGCCAGACGATGATAGAACTTCCACTCGGGCAGCGCCTCGATATCCCGATCCCATGGCATGGGGTAACGGCAGTCCTCTATCGTATCC
>R19__coassemble_982_pt1 | contig 11018 bp, 12 predicted proteins | sample R19__metabat2_high_PE_014 | metagenome-assembled genome bin R19 | reverse complement strand
ATACTGGTGGGTCGTTCTCGTCATCAGCATTGCCGCCAGCGTTATCAGCGTAATTCTTAACGCGGTCGGCCTCAATGAGAAGGTGGTCTCCACGATCCTCGGCATTGCGGAAGAGGTTCTTATCATCGGCCTGAGTGTCCGCCGCCTGCATGACGTCGGCAAGGGCTGGGGCTGGATCTTCATCGAGATCGTTCCCATCATCGGCTGGATCTGGTACTTCGTCCTGATGGTCACCGCCAGTGTCGGCGACAACCAGTACGGCCCCATGGCAACGGTCGAAAACAAGTAATCAAATCGAGAAATCCCGGTTTCATACCGCAAAAAGCCAGTCGGTTCGGCGCAGCGCTCATAAAACAGGAATGCTGAAAATGAGAACTGTCGTTAACAGGTTGGCAAAAATGAAACAGAGCAATGCGATATTATTTCGCATTGCTCTGTTTTTATCGGTTTAAATGTCGGTTAGAGTGTCGGTTTGTTTTGGCATTTTTTCAAAACTCTCAATGCTGTGAGAATCTATACCCACCACTTGCCTGCCATACGCTTTGAATTGTGAGGAATATCTCCGATTCAGCGGGAATTCTCTTCTGCCCGCAGTTCCTCTGCCAGATAGTCTTCGCTCATGCAGTGCAGATCCGAAACGCCGTCATGGATCTGATGATACAGCTGGGAGTGATAGAAACGGTCCAGTGCCTCTTCGGGGCTGACCGAATATTTTTCCGCATAACGCAGAACCACCTTGGCGTATTTTTTCTGCAGAAGGGTCCGGTTCGCCGTCATAGGGTTTCACTCCCTTCAAAGCACAGGCAGGCGTCAATCGCAGCCTGGGAGCGGAAGCAGATCTGCAGATTCGGCTTCTCGTATCTCAGCCGGCGGATCGCTTCCGTTTTGTCGATCAGCCCGTCAAAGAAAAGCTCGAGCGTATTGAAGACCTTGTCATTCGCAACGCCTCCTGTTACGATATCGTAATCCGTGTCGTCCTGCTCTGCCCGGCATTTCATGACAAAGTCCAGCCATGCCTCTGAATAGGAATCGAAGGTCAAAGTTTTCAGCCCGTCATAAGCGGCTTCATTCAGCGAATACCGGGATACCACTGCCGCTTTTCCGCGGCGGCTGAATTTTTCCGCCCATTTTCCGGCCTGATCCCGAATCGGCGTCACATAGAAGCCCGGGCCGAAATCCACATTTTTGCGGGAATGGACCGTATCCGGTTTTGCGACCTCCGCAGACGAGCCATGATAAACCGTCATACGCGAACTCCCTTCTCCTTCATCACATCCAGAATGTCATCTACGATGTAATCCTTTCCTTGCGAGTGGAGGACCTCATAGCAGGGAAGAATATACGAGTGCAGAATGTCGCTTCGGTCGGCAAGCGCCGCATAAACATCCGCCGCATCCGCATGCAGTCTCTGCGCCACGCTTTCAATGCAGAAGACGGCAAACTCAATATTTTTATCCACCCTGTTTTCCCTCCGTTCCTGAAATATGAATTCCCCGGACGGCTCCATTATAAGTCATCCGGGGAATTTCTTCAACTCTGTTCTGCCCGGCTTTGCTCTACCGCTGCTTTTGAGGAAAAGCGGATCGTGGGAAACATCCCCAATACGGGCTGCTTCTTTCCGCTTTCCGCGAATTTTTTACAGCGCGGACCCGCGCCGGCGGAGAGGGCGCGGCTGATTTGCGGATTGCTTTTTTGGGCGGCTGCGCTTATACTGATAAAAAAACCGCGGCAGCCGCCGGAAAATCGGAAGACGCTGCCGGAAAGGATGCTTTTATGATTCCCAAACACGTCAGCCTGAAAGAGGCTCTGGAACGCTGGCTCGGCAATCTTCTTACGTTTGAAGGCCGCGCTACCCGCAGCGAATATTGGTATGTGGTGCTCAGCCTGACGGCGGCGCAGATCATTTTGCAGCTCCTGCTCTCTTTTCTCGGCGTCAGCCTGAACGCGACCGGCGGCATCGGCATGGCGGTCACGATTCTTGCCGTCAGTCTCGCGGTCCGCCGTCTGCACGATGTGGGCATGGGCTGGGGCTGGATCCTGATCAAGTTCGTTCCCATCATCGGCTGGATCTGGTTTTTTGTTCTCATGGTCAGCGACAGCAAGGCAGATAACCAGTACGGTCCCCGGGCGGAAGATACGTTCGGCAGATCCAACTGAACTGAATCAAGATTTTTCGGACCCGCCGGTGAACGCATCGGCGGGTTTTCGGTTGCTATTTTGCGTATTTATGGTAAACTGAAGAGCAATCATCCAAGCGCCGGCTGTCGGACCGGGACGCTGTCCGCCGCGTGACTGACACCGCGGAACCGAAGACACGCGGAGCGGGAAAAGCAGACGGCAGAGAAAAAAGCGGAAGCACAGAGGAAAAAATATGCGGATCACAGTAAAAATCGGCACCTCCACCCTGACCTATAAGACCGGACGACTGAACATCCGGCGCATCGAAGCGCTGGTGAAGGTGCTTTCGGATATCAAAAACGCGGGGCATGAGGTCATTCTCGTTTCCTCCGGCGCCATCGGCATGGGTGTCGGAAAACTGAATCTGCCGGGTCGTCCCACCGACGTGCCGGGCAAACAGGCCGCCGCTGCCGTGGGGCAGTGCGAGCTGATGTACACCTATGACCGGCTCTTCGGTCAGTATAACCACCCCGTGGCCCAGATCCTGCTGACGGGGGAAGACGTGGAGGATGAGACCCGCCGCGCCAATTTCCACAACACTATGTTCCGCCTGCTGGAGCTCGGTGTGCTGCCCGTCATCAATGAAAACGACACCATCGGCACGGCGGAGATCCTGCTGGGCGATAACGACACCCTGGCCGCCATTGTGGCGGATACCATTCACGCGGATCTGTTGGTGTTGATGAGCGATATCGACGGACTGTATACCGCCGATCCGCGCAAAGACCCGAACGCCCGCCTGATTCCGCGGGTGGACACGATCACGCCCGAAATTGAGGCGTTAGCCGGCGGCGCCGGCTCCGCCCTGGGCACCGGCGGCATGGCCACCAAGGTGCGGGCCGCCAAACGCGTCACAGCCAGCGGCTGCGACATGGTGATCGTCAACGGCGCCGATCCCGCCGTGCTCTATGACATCGTGGAAGGCAAAGAGATCGGCACACGCTTTATCGGGAAAGGAGAGAAAAAATGACTACTCACGAACTGCTTGAAAAAGCGGCGGCGGCCAAGGAAGAGATCGCCCTGCTGAGCACCGAAAAGAAAAACGCCGCCCTGCTTGCCATGGCGGATTCCCTCACCGCCCATACGGCGGAGATCCTTGCGGCAAACTCCCTTGACCTGGCGGATGCCGAAGGAAAGATCAGCCCCGTGATGATGGACCGGCTGGCTCTGAGCAAGGAGCGCATCGCCGGCATGGCAGCCGGCATCCGCGATGTGGCGGCCCTGCCCGACCCGGTAGGCGAGCTGCTGCGCAAGGTGACCCGTCCCAACGGCATTGTGATCGAAAAGCGGGCGGTGCCCATGGGCGTCATTGCCATTATTTACGAATCCCGTCCCAACGTGACTTCCGACGCGGCGGTGCTTGCTCTGAAGGCGGGCAGCGCCTGCGTGCTGCGCTGCGGCAAGGAAGCCCACCGTTCCGCCTCGGCCATCGTGGCGGCCATGAAGGAAGGCATGGCGAAGGCCGGTCTCACGCCGGACGCCCTGCAGCTGGTGGAGGATACCTCCCGCGCTTCCGCCAATGAGCTGATGGCGGCCGTGGGTCTGGTGGACCTGCTGATTCCCCGCGGGGGCGCCGGCCTGATCCGCAGCTGCGTGGAGAACGCGGCGGTTCCCGTGCTGCAGACGGGCACCGGCATCTGCCATATCTATGTGGAAAAGACGGCGGATCAGGAAATGGCCCTCAACATTCTGGAAAATGCCAAATGCAGCCGCCCCTCCGTCTGCAACGCGGCGGAGGTCTGCCTGGTGCAGAAAGACATCGCGGCGGAGTTCCTGCCGAAGCTTTACGCCCGCATGGTGACCGACCGCACGGCGAAGGGTGCTGTGCCCGTGCAGCTGCGGCTGGATCCGGAGGCCGCAAAGTATATTGACGGCACCGCCGCCGGCGAGCGTGATTTTGACACCGAGTTCCTCAACTATATTATGGCCGTGCATGTGGTGGAGAGCACCGATGAGGCGATCCGTCACATCGCCGCCCATTCCACCGGCCATTCCGAATGCATCGTGACGGAAGACGCCGCGGCGGCGGATGCCTTTACCCGCCGGGTGGATTCCGCCGCGGTCTATGTGAATGTCTCCACCCGCTTTACGGATGGCGGCGAGTTCGGCCTGGGCTGCGAGATGGGCATCTCCACCCAGAAGCTGCATGCCCGCGGCCCGCTCGGGCTGCAGGAGCTGTGCACCGGCAAATATGTGATCCGCGGCTGCGGCCAGATCCGCTGAGAGGGAGAAGAGCGTCATGATCGCACCGAATTACAAGGCCATGGTCTCCGCGGAATCCGTCATCCGCATCATGAACAACAAGGCGCTGGAACGGATGAAGGTCTGCGGCAAGGAAAACGTGTTCAACTTTACCATCGGAAACCCCAGCGTGCCGGCTCCGCCCGAGACGGCCGAGATCATCAAGGACCTGCTGGATCACGAGGACCCCATGCTGCTGCACGGCTATAACGACCGGCACGGCATCCCCCTGGTCCGTGAGCAGATCGCCGCTTCCCTGACCCGCCGGATCGGCCTGCCCTACACGGCAAAGCACATCTTTATGTGCAGCGGCGCCACGGCAGCGCTGGCCCACGCCCTGCGGGCGGTCTCCGTGCCGGGGGAAGAGATCGTTTATTTTGCTCCCAATTTTCCCGAATACCGCATTTATGTGGAAGCTTCCGGCGCGGTGCCCCGGATCGTGCCGCCCCGCACGGAAGATTTTCAGATCGACTTTGCGGCGCTGGAGCGGCTGCTGAGTGAAAAAACGGCTGCCGTGCTTATCAACAGCCCCAACAACCCCAGCGGCGTGGTCTATTCCACCGCCACCATCGAACGGCTGGCGGAACTGCTGCGGCAGAAGAGCCGGGCTTACGGGCATAAGATCTATCTTATTTCCGATGAACCCTACCGCGAGATCATTTTTAAGGGAGTGGATTCCCCGGTCATCTCCCGTTATTATGACGACACCATTATCTGCTATTCCTTTGCCAAGGGCGCGTCGATCCCCGGTGAGCGCATCGGCTATGTGGCGGTGAGCCCTCGCTGCCAGGAGGCGGAGCTGATCGTGCAGATGTGCCCGCAGATCTCCCGCTGCACGGGGCATAACTGCCCCTCCAGCCTGATGCAGCTGCTGGCCGGACGCATGGCGGATCTGACGGCGGATCTTTCCGTTTATGAGCGCAACGCCGAGCTGATGTACGGCAAACTGAAGGAGCTGGGCTTTGAATGCGTCCGTCCCGGCGGCACCTTCTACCTGTTTCCCAAAGCGTTGGAAGAAGATTCCGTCGCCTTCTGTGAGCGTGCGCTGCAGCATAACCTGGTCTTTGTGCCGGGGGACAGCTTCGGCTGCCCGGGCTGGTTCCGCATTTCCTGCTGCGTACCGACGGAGCGCATCGAGCGGGCCTTTCCGAATCTGGAAGCGCTCGCCGCCGAATACCGAACATAAAAAAACCCGAAGCCGGAAGGCTTCGGGTTTTTTACTCTCATAAGACTATTTCAACTCCGCTTAATCTCAAGAAAATCAATAGATTAAGCGGAATTGAACACAAAGAAACGCTTGAAAATGGATAAAAATTCTGTTAGAATCTGCTTAATCTTAAAAAAATAAGCAGATTAAGCGGAGTTGAACAATATGATTGGCAGAGAAAACGAAGTCAGACTGCTGGAAAAGATCAGCCGGGATGACACATCCCACTTTGTCGCGGTTTACGGCAGACGCCGTATCGGAAAAACTTTTCTGATTCGCGAAACTTACGGTATGCGTTTTACTTTTCAGCACGCCGGCATTTTTGAAGGCAGCATGAAGGAGCAGCTTTACGCGTTCGGCAGTTCTCTGAAGGACGCCGGCTTTCTGCCTGCCCGGCAGCCCAAAAACTGGATGGAAGCTTTTGAAGACCTGAAGGATCTGATCCGGGCATCCACCGAAAAAAAGAAAATCATCTTTCTTGATGAGCTTTCCTGGATGGATACGCAGAACAGCGACCTTCTGCGCGCGCTGGAACATTTTTGGAACGGCTGGGCTTCCGCAAGAGCCGATGTTCTGCTGATCGTATGCGCGTCGGCTACTTCCTGGATGCTTTCCAAGGTGGTTCACAATAAGGGAGGCCTGTATCACCGGCTGACGGAACAGATCCGGCTGCAGAGCTTTTCCCTGGCGGAATGTGAGGCTTATGTCAGGTCAAAAAATCTGGCGATGAATCGGAGTCAGATCCTGCAATATTACATGATATTCGGCGGAGTCCCCTATTATTGGAGCTTTCTGGAAAAAGGATACAGCCTTCCGCAGAATATCGACCGGCTGCTGTTTGCGGCGGACGCGCCGCTGAAGGATGAATTCCGCTATCTTTATGCCGCAATTTTCAAGCGGCCGGATGTTTACCTGAAAATCATTGAGGCACTGGCACGGAAAAAGGTCGGCATGACGCGGGAGGAGATAATTGCGGAAACCGGTCTCAGCAATTCCGGCGATCTGTCGGAAAAACTGGAAGAACTGGAGCAATGCGGCTTTCTGCGCAAATATGCGGCGTTCGGCATGAAAAAGAAAAACGCGGTCTACCAGATCACGGACTTTTTCACGCTCTTTTATTACCGCTTTCTTCGGGATGAGCCGACGGATGAGCATTTCTGGTCCAACCAAATCAATACACCGACCGTCAATACATGGATGGGGCTGGCCTTTGAAAGAGTCTGTCTTGCCCATGTCGACTGCATCCGCCGGAAGCTCGGCATTTCCGGTGTGCTATGTGAAGTGAATTCCTGGTATTGCAGAGCAGATGAAGATAAAGGCGTGTTCGGCTCGCAGATCGACCTGCTGATCGTCAGAAAAGATCAGGTCATCAATCTCTGCGAAATGAAATATTCGCAGTCGGAGTATATGATCACCGAGAAGACGGATCTGAGCATCCGCCGAAAGATCAATGACCTGCGGACGGTGACCGGCACTCGATACGCGATCTACCCGACGCTGGTTACTACATACGGTTTGGTGGATAATTCCTATTCCATGAATATTCAGTCGGTCATTACGCTGGATGATCTTTTCTGAAAAGGAAACCGTAACATATGCCAAAAGGGGCCGCAAAAAAGTCCCTTAAGAAATGAGACACGGAGCAGATCAATGCTCTGTGTCTCATTTCTTAATAAAAGATAACAAAAACCGTCGAAGATCAGAAAATATCGTCGATCGTGCGGGAAGGCGTGGCCTCCAGCACATCGGGGTGCTCAAACAGATAGCGGTAGGCCTGCAGGAACTGGGAGTAATAATGACCGTCCACAATGCGTTCATCCAGCACCATTTTGGTGTCAACATATTTGTGATCCACCACCTGACCGTGGCGGTCGATCTCATAGGCATGGCGTTTGGCGCCGAAAGCAATGAAGACCGGCAGCGTGCCGAAGTTGTAGATGTGATGGTAGACCGGGCCGATGCGCAGGGAGCCCAGATCGGTAATGATCATGGAGCCGTGGAAGGGACTGGCTTCCTCCAGCGAGGTGGGAAGCAGACCGAAATAGTCCATGGCGCGGAGGATCGAGATGGCGAAGCGCAGCAGGAAGCGGGGCAGGCGGCAGAGGGCGTCGGCAACCGCCTCGGTGTTGTTGTCTTCATCGCTGATCTTGATCTCTTCGATCTTTTCATTCAGCTTGCGGTAGACATCGATAATGGTGTCGGTGGGGCTGAAATGGACCTTGATGGTGGTCTCGCCGGCGTCGATGCTCATGCTGCGCTTGACGGTCATGACCACGACGATATCGTTGGCGGAATAGATGCGGCGGCCGACCACAAAGCGGTTGAGCCCGGGCAGCATGGAGGCGCAGCGGATATAGGACGCAATGAGAAAATGCAGCATACCGATGCCCTTGTAGCCCTGCACGCGCAGCCGGCGCAGATAACGGTCGACGGTCGTGATCTCAAAGGCTTCTTCATAATGGATGCAGGCATCGTTGCGGGTGGGCATGATGAAGGGGATGAACTTGTTGAACGCAGGCAGCGAACGGATCAGGCGCCCGTCTTTGCGGTCGCCGGAACGGCGTTTTTTCTGCTCCTGTTGTGCCATAAAAAACCTCTCAATTCTATTTCGAACGCGCTGCCGAAAAAAGGTAAGCACCGGCAGACACTACAAAAATTTTAAATTTCAATTTGTCCATATTATAGACATAAGACAGACAGAAAACAAGTGGTATTTTTCACAAAGAGGCAGACAAAAAAGCCCGGGTGTCGAAATTCGAGCCGTTCCGACGGAAAAACCCGGCGCGTCCGGGCCTTTCGGCAGAGACGCCGCGGGGCCGGCAAAGCTGCCTGCGCCGCTGACCGGGAAAATATTGATTTCAGAAAATGCCAAAAATCCCCAAAAAGTTCAAAAATATTTAAAATTTTGTAACAATCGGGGGGGCAGCGCGCCAAAAAGTACAAAAATTCAGTCATTATTTACAATTGCCGGTTGTAATTACCGGGTTTGTGCTATATATTGTTATGTTGAAATAGTGGGAAAGAATACCCTTTTGGGGTCTGAGGGAACGGCACATGAAGCGGAACAACGCGCTGAAAACCATCCGCCTTGCGGTCTATATTGTTCTGGCAGTGATCAGCTTCGCGCTGGTGCTCCTGAACCGTGACATTTATTACGGCATTGCGCATGACATGAATATGCGCGCTTTGTGCGTGCTGCTCTGGCTGACCTTCGGCGTTTCCTTCTTTTTCGCGATCCTCGATTTCCGCTCCATGAGCACAATGAAAAAGGATTTCAGCGAGCTGGACTACGCGGTGCATACCGATACGCTCTCGGGCCTTGCCAACCGCTTCGGAGCGGACAGCATCATTGAGAGCTATCTGGATAAGCCGGTGCCCGAAAACTTCTGCTGCATCATGATGGATATCCGGAACCTGGCCGAGATCAACGAGCTGCACGGCCACATTACGGGCAACGGCCTGATCCGCGATTTTTCCGCCATCCTGAGCAGCGCGGCCTCCGACCGCTGCCATGTGGCCCGCAACGGCGGCAACAAATTTCTTGCCATTTTTGAAGATGCCGCGCAGGAAGACATTCTTGCCTTCAGCGAAGCGCTTCAGACCGGCGTCAGCAACCACAACGCGGTGCCCGGCATCGTTCCTCTGCGCTACCGCACCGGCATTGCCTTTCATGAGCCCGCCTCGGCCGGCATCCGCGAAGTGACGGATATGATCGCGCTGGCCAACCGGCGGCTTTACGAAGACCGTAACTGAGCGCGGCGAAAGCAGGAAAAACCATGGAAGATCTTGACCTTGAATATATCACCGGGCTGGTGAAGCAGGCCAAACAAAAAGACAGCAACGCCCTGGCGGAGCTTTACGCCGCCACCTATCAGCGCTGCTACCGTTTCGGCTGCCGCTATCTGAAAAATAAGGAAAAAGCCCGGGAAGCCCTGCAGGAGACCTATATCCTTGCCTTTAAAAGCATCGGGTCGCTGAACGATCCGCGGCTTTTCGTCTCCTGGCTCAACCGCATCATGTTCCGGATCTGTTTCCGGCTGAAGCGGCAGAGCGCCGGAACGGCCGGGGAAACGTCTTCCCCGGAAGACACAGCCGCGGCGCGGGAGACCGAGACCGACACGGCAGAAAAAGCAATCATTTCCATTGACGGCCGGGATTACCCGGCGCGGCAGGTCATGGGTCTGCCGGCCAGCGAATCTCAGGCACTCATCCATTATTATTATGACAGATTCCGCATCACAGAGATCGCCCGCCTGATGGAGATCCGGCCGAGCGATGTGAAACGCTATATCCGGAGCGGACGCGAGAAGCTCGGTACAGCAGCGGCACACTGACGGAAGGGAGAAGGCTATGGCAAACACAAAGCGTGCCGCCGCATGGGGCACTGAGCTGCCTGACGAGATCGCCGGGCAGGTCCTTGCCAATGCCTTCCATGCCAACGGTCTGCCGGAAAACTCGGTTCCGCTGGAATCCCTGCTGGCCTACAGCAACTACCGGCACGAAAAATTCGTGCTGCAGAGGGTGCTCTCCATTCTCATGTTCATCGTTTTTCTGCTGGTTCCGCTGCTTTTTGTACTGCCCCATTCCCAGATGACGGAGGCGCCGGAGCTTTCGGAGCCGGGCCGGCCGGCTTATCTGGTAACGGTCTCCGGCCTGAAGGCGGTCTCGGCGGTGAAGGCAGTGATCGACGAGGTCTCCATGCCGGTCTACCAGGAGGCGGACGGCGTTTATTCCGTGCGGCCGACGGCCAACGGCGAAATGACGGTCACGGTGCGGCTGTATAACGACCAGTTTGAGACGCATACCGCGGCGGTGACGGGCGTGGACACCAAGGCCCCGGAGCTGCGGAACTACGAAGTGAAGGACGGCCTGATCTGGCTCTATCCGGAAGACGCCGGCACGGGGGTCGATTTTGAAAATTCCTACGCGCTGGCGGCCGATGGCAGCCGGGTCGAGCCGGTGAGCACGGATGCCGAGGCGGGCGTCATTGTCTATGAATTTCCGGAAGCGGCGATGAACCTCTACCTTTTTGATTACGCGCAGAACCGGGCGCAGTTCGTCATCTCACCCAAAAAGGGGGCGGGAGACGCATGAAGCACCTGAAAAGGCTCAGCCTGGCGCTGGCGGTCCTGATGCTGCTCACGGCGCTCAGCGGCTGCGGCAGCACGAGCTCCGGCACGCAGACGGAGGAGAAAGCGGCACCTGCCGCAAGCGCGGAGCCGCACCCGCTGAAGGTGCTGGTTCCGGAAGCGCCCGGCAGCGAATGCAGCGCGGGCGAAGATTACAGCATCGATTATTCCAACCGGTCGCAGGGCTATGTGATGGTCCGCTATTCGGGCAGCGCGGTCAAGGCAAAGGTTCAGATCACTACCCCCAAAGGTATGACCTGCAC
>R19__coassemble_971_pt1 | contig 11128 bp, 9 predicted proteins | sample R19__metabat2_high_PE_014 | metagenome-assembled genome bin R19 | reverse complement strand
TTTATAAGATACTGCTATTCGCAATTTTTTTATTGACTGCCCAACTTTTTTTATTTAAAATAATTTTGTTGCGGGGGCTTTTGCGGCCCGCGCTTTTCTTTTTCACCGCTGTCAATTTTTCTCATCCTGCAATTCTCTGGTCAGGTTGCGCAGCCAGTAATATTTTTTATAACGCGCATATACCGCGGGAATCTTTACGATCTCATCCATATTTACAATGCAATAGACGACCAGAACGGGCGCATGAAAATGAAACGCCGCAAGAAAGCCCAGCGGAAGCGTCACGCACCACATCATAATAATATTTGTGATCATATCAAAGCGGGTGTCTCCTCCCGCGCCGAAAATGCCATCCAGCACCACGTGGTTGACCGCCTGAAACATCAGGTTCACTCCACAGAAGATCAGCATTCCCTGCAGATAGGTGCGGGCCGTATCACTCAGCAGCGCGGCATGCACCACGATCGGCGAAACCGCCATCAGCAGCAGGCCGGTGAACACTCCGGTGGCCATGGCAAGCCGTGCAAGTCTGCCGCCATACAGTTTTGCCTTTTCCAGGTCGTTGGAACCGAGAACGTTTCCCATCAGCACGCCGGTACCACCGCCCAAGCCCCGAATTGCGCAGGAAACCAGGCTTCGTACGATTGCAGTGATGGAATTGGCCGCCACCGCGTCACTGCCCATATGTCCCATAATGACCGTGTAGAGGCTGTAAGCAAGTCCCCAGACCAGAGAAGCCGCGATTACCGGCCCCGTATACTTCCAAAAATCTCTGTGAAGCTCCGGCTCTTTATGGAAAAGCCACTGCCAGCGAACCCGGACCCGCTCCGCGCGCCCGGTTTCGAGCACTGCCCACAGCAATTCCAGCAGACGTGCCAGAACGGTTGCATATGCCGCGCCCACAACGCCCAGCTTCGGCGCGCCGAAAAGCCCGAAAATCAGAACCGCGTTGGCCGCTATGTTGAAGATCACCGCGCTGGAACTGATGCGGGAGCTCTCTTTCGCCCGCCCCGTGTTGCGAAGCACCCCCAGATACACCTGAGATACCGCGCACAGAAAATAGGAAAGAGAAACCGCGCGCAGGTAGGCAGTCCCGCTCTCGAGAAGGGAAGCATCGTTGGTCAGAAAGCGCATGAGCAGCCCCGGCGCAAAGAAGGCAGCCGTTGTAAACAGGAGCCCTGCCGGCAGATTAAAACGCAGCGCCAGCGGAGCAATGCGTTCGATTGCCGCGCGGTCTCCCCTTCCCCAGTATTGTGCCGCGAGTATACCGAGCCCGGAAGCAATGCCGGTAACAAGAAGGTTCAGTACAAACTGTACCTGTCCGCCCAAAGACACGGCAGAAAGGGATACCTGGTCCACCAGTCCCAGCATCAGGGCGTCGGTTGCGCTGACAAGCGCCAGCATAAAATTCTGTATCATGATGGGAATTACCAGACTTTTCAGTCTAGAATAAAATTCGCTGTCCCTCTGTATCCGCATCAAAATTACCTCATTATCATGTCATGAATGTCATTTTATCAGAAGGCGATCCGAATTACAATTGCCGTGTCCCCCGGCGGATCGCTTTTTCATATTGAGAACTTCCGTTTTTCGGCGTATAATATTTTTTATTCCGCAGCCGTATCCCGGCGAGATTGTTTCGGAGGTGCCGTGCTTTTGGATGAATTATTCGCACAATTGAACGAAAAACAGCTGGAGGCCGTCACCGCAACCGAAGGTTATATCCGTGTGATCGCCGGTGCCGGTTCCGGCAAGACCCGCGCGCTGACGCACCGCTTTGCCTATCTGGTCAACGAGCTCGGCATTCTGCCCGGCAATCTGCTCTGCGTTACTTTTACAAACAAAGCCGCAAACGAGATGCGGCAGCGGATCCATAACCTGACCGGCGATAACGACACCGGCTATATCTGCACCTTTCACGGCTTCTGCGTCTCTGTTCTGCAGGAGGACAGTCACGCCGTGCAGTATCCGAAAAGTTTTCTGGTGCTGGATAATTCCGATATTGACTCCATGCTCAAGATCATCTATGAAGAGCGCGGACTTACCCTGCGGGATATGACTTTCTCCGCGGCCCGCGACATGATTGAGATTCAGAAGCTGTTTAAACACCCGGATTATTACCTGGATATGATCCGCATGTCACCGGACGCGCTTTTTGAAAAATATCGGAATGCCGAAGATCCTCGGGACATCATTTTCTACGGTTATCTTTATCAGGAAAAAAAGTGCTTCGGTCTCGATTACAATGACCTCATCAAATTCAGCCTCTACATTTTTCAGGAAAATGAAGAGATCCGCCTGAAATGGCAGCAGCGGCTGGAATATATCATGATCGATGAATTTCAGGATATCGACGGTCTTCAATATGAACTGATGGAGGTTCTCAGTGCTTATCACAAGAATCTTTTCATCGTCGGAGATCCTGACCAGACGATCTATACCTGGCGCGGGGCAGATGTTCGTTATCTGCTTGAATTTGACGAAAAGCATCCCGGTACCCGTACCATTCTGATGACGGAAAATTATCGATCTTCTCCCGAAATTTTAAACGTTGTCAACTCTCTGATCCGCTGTAATGAACACCGAGTCAAAAAAGACCTGATTCCCGTGCTTCCCTCCGGCGGCCCCGTGGTCTGCCATTTTGCCGGGAACGCGGAAGCCGAGGCCGAATGGATCGCCGAGCAGATCCGTGCTTTGCAGTCGGATGGTGTTCCTCTTCGTGACATCACACTGCTCTATCGTGCCCATTATGTCACCCGCACGATGGAAGACGTACTGCAGAAGAAGGAGCTTCCCTATACGATTTACAGCGGAACGCCCTTTTACGGCCGCATGGAAATCAAAGACGCGCTGAGTTATTTGCGCCTGATTGCTTTCCGGGATGACCTGAGTTTTGCCAGAGTCGCAAATGTTCCGAAACGCAATCTCGGCGAGCGGCGCATGGCTTTTCTGAAACAGAAAGCGGAGGAAGGGCACTGCTCTCTTTATGAAGCGCTCTGCCGCAGCCTTGAAAACGAAATATTTAAGGGGACGGGAGCCGCAAAGCTGGTAAAACTGGTGGAAGATTTTTCCGCTTCTTATTCCGATCGGCCCATTTCGGAGGTACTCTCCGAGCTGCTGGATCGCAGCGGCTATGAGCGCATGCTGCGTACGGAAGGCAGTCAGGAGCGGCTGGATAATCTGGCAGAGCTGAGACAGTCCGTTTATGAATATGAAACCACCTGCGGAGAGGAAGCCTCTCTGCCCCATTATCTGGCAAGAGTTGCCCTTTTCACAAACGCCGACACGACGGACAGCGGCGACAAAATCAAGCTGATGACTGTGCATGCGGCAAAAGGTCTTGAATTTCCTTATGTATTTCTTCTGGAAATGAACGAAGGGATCTTTCCCTCCAAGAAGACGGCTACCCTGCAGGGCATGGAGGAAGAGCGCCGTCTTGCTTTCGTTGCTATGACCCGCGCCGAGCGCAGACTGTATCTTTCCGAAGCGGACGGGCGAAATTTTGACGGTTCCCCCCGCTATCCTTCCCGTTTTCTGTTGGATATCGACCCATCCCTGCTGGCTTTTACCCACAAACCGGAAGACAGATTAATTCAGGATGCCCGCCTCTACATTCATCATGCGGAGCAAAACATGCCGGAGCTTTTGCGAAAAACAGCTTTGGCCCCCGGTCAGCGTGTCCGTCATACCATTTTCGGCGAAGGCACCGTGATTGCCATCGATGAAGACCGTTCCGCCAATATCATTCAATTTGACACGCTCCCCACACCGCGGAGCATTGCCTTCCGCGGTAAGCTGGAACTGCTGTAAAGGAACCTGCTCACATGAAGAATCCGAAAGCATTGGTTGATAAAGATCCCGGAACCGCAGCCACATTGCTGCTGATGCTTTTCTTCCTAATTTTCGCGCTCTGGTCCGGAGGCGCGCTCGCTCTGCGCACTTATGCCGCTCCGGAGAACGATCTGCCTTCCGCAGAAGGAGCGGAAACTGCGGATGACATAAAATTTTCCGCCGATTCCGACGACGCGGCAGGGCAGGAGCCGGCCGAAGTCCGCGTTTCTCCGGAACCGACGCCCGAAGTGACTCCCGCGCCGACTCCGGAGCCGGCACCTGTTTCGCTTGAGGTCGATGGCATCACGGTCTCTTTTGCGGAGGAGCATCTGAATTGGAGTGGTCACGACATCGACGCCCTGATTGCGGCAGCGCCGCAGCTGGCCGCGCTGAAGATCATTACCCTCGGCAGGACCGATGCCGATTGGCAGACGATCGATGCGCTGCAGGCCGCTTATCCGGAAGCCGAGCTGCGTTATGCGGTCTGTCTTGCCGGTCATTGGTATCCCCGCACGATGAAACGGGTCGATCTGTCTGCCATGGATCCCTCTCTGATTCCGGAAGCGGTTCTCCTTCTGCGGCACCTGCCGGAGCTGGAGGAAGTCATACTGACAGCGGAAGACGGCAGCTCGACTTTTGATTTTGAGGATTATAAAGCCCTGCTTGCCGAAGTGCCGGAGGTTCGCATTCACTACGGCTTTGAGCTTTTCAACCGGACCGTATGGACAGATAAAGAAAGCCTGAAATATCGCAAGGAAAGCATCGGAGATGACGGTGTGGAACAGCTGCGTGCCGTTCTGCCCTGGCTGCCCCGCCTGCGCTATCTCAGTCTGGATCGCTGTGACATTGAAAACGAAACCATGGAACAGCTGCGTGATGATTTTCCGGAGGTCAAAATCGTCTGGCGTGTCTGGTTCGGCGGATTTAACTGTATGACGGACGCGGAAAAGATTTGGGCCATCGGCAGCCTTTATGATGAAGACGCCGAAGTGCTCAAATACTGCACCGATGTAAAATATATCGATGTCGGGCATAACGCTCTGACAAACTGCGATTTTCTGGCTTATATGCCAAAGGTTGAGGTCGTGATCCTTGCCATCAACCCGCTGCGTGATATTTCCGGTATTGCCAATTGTACGGAACTGGAATACCTTGAGATTGGGCAGTCGACCATCAGCGATATCTCCCCGCTCAGGAACTGCACCAAGCTGAAGCATTTGGAAGCAAGTGAATCTCAGATCACCGATATTTCTCCGGTCATGAACATCGACATGGAACGTTTTCATCTGATGTACAGCTACGGTGCCGTACCGCAGGGGCAGTTTGACCTGTATCAGCTGCTTCACCCGAACTGCAGCTGTGATTTTTCCAATCGCACCGGATGGGACTGCTATTTCTGCTCCGACTGGCGCTACACAGACGGCGGTTCCGTTTATGCCGAACGTTATGCGCTTCTGCGCGAACAGATCGGCTATGACGATCCTTACGGCCCCACCAAACTCTATCTGTGGGAAGACGACATCCCGCTGGATTGAGAAAACTTTCCATTTTTTCGAAATTATGCTATAGTTCTGAAAATACGATAAAGGACGATTACTATGGAACAGGTTAAAATCATTGAATTAAAAGAATCCGTTCTGGAAGATAACGATCGTGACGCGCAGGCGCTTCGTGATGACCTTCATCACAGCGGCACCTGTCTGCTCAATCTCTTGTCCTCTCCCGGCAGCGGAAAAACGACCACGCTGCTTGCTCTCAACCGGGCTTTTGCCGGCCGTCTCCGCTGGGGCGTGATGGAAGCCGACATTGACAGCGATGTGGACGCCCTCACCATGCAGGCAGCCGGCGTGCCTTCCGTGCAGCTTCACACCGGCGGTATGTGCCATCTGGACGCGGACATGACCCGGCAGGGAGTCCGTGCTCTGAACATGGAAGCTCCCGAACTGATTGTTCTTGAAAACATCGGCAATCTGGTCTGCCCCGCCGAATTTGACACCGGCGCAGCCATCAACATGACGATCCTCAGTGTGCCGGAGGGGGACGATAAACCTGCCAAATATCCGCTGATGTATGAAAAGAGCGATATTCTTGTCGTCAACAAGATCGACACCCTGCCTGTATTCGACTTTGACAAGGCTCAGGTAGAAAAGTACGCTCGTCTTCGCAATCCCGAGATTGAAATTTTCTATATTTCCGCCAAGACCGGCGAAGGCGTGCAGGAGCTTGCCGACGCCCTCGTAAGCAAAGTAAAGGAGTGGAACGCAAAATGAGTGAAGTGCGCGTAATTGAGATCCATGAATCGATCTTTGCGGAAAACGACCGTGCCGCCGACCTGATCCGCAGCCGCATGACCGCTGCCGGCACGCTCTTTTTGAATGTCATGTCCTCTCCGGGCAGCGGAAAGACGACCACATTGGTCGCCCTGATCAACCGGCTGAAGGATTCCCTGCACATTGCGGAAATGGATGTGGACATCGAGTCCAGTCTGGATGCGCAGCGTGTTGCGGACCGGACCGGGATCCCTTCTCTGCAGATTCACAACGGCGGTCTCTGCCATATCGACGCGGATATGACCGCCCGTGCGCTGGCCGGCTTCGACACAAGCGATCTGGATCTGCTGATCCTTGAAAATATCGGCAACCTGGTCTGCCCGGCTGAATTTGACACCGGAGCGCATAAAAACGTCACCATACTATCGGTCCCCGAGGGAGACGATAAGCCGCTGAAATATCCGCTGATGTATCAGGTCAGCGATGTAGTGCTCATCAACAAGATCGATACACTGTCCTATTTTGATTTTGACCTGCGGAAAGCCGAAGAACGCATTCTCGCTTTAAACCCGAACGCCGTTATTTTCCCCATCAGCGCGCGTACCGGCGAAGGGCTGGACGCGGTATGTGACTGGGTACGCGGCGAAGTCCGGCGGATAAAGTCGGAAAGCGCGCCGCTGTGATCCGCCGCATTTCCCATTAACGAAAAACAGGCACGTCCCCGCCGGATCACCGGTCTTCGGGGCGTGCCTGTTTTATATGTCCGGATTGAGAAATGAAAACTCAGTTGATCCAGATAACGGTGCCTTCATCAAAGAAATAACCGCCGTTCCAGCCGACCGGAGTCACGATCTCGCCTTCCACATAGGCAATATCCATATAGTGAATAATGCCGCTGTCAATGGTATAGATCACATAATAGGGACTGTCGTTATTTTCCCAGTTCACGTACCAGCCATCATTGGCATAATAATATTTGCTGAGCCGTGCGCAGATATAAACGGTTTTATCGGTAAGACGATCCGTCACGTTGGTTTTGAAGCTGTCTGCTCCCATAAGATCCATCTTCGTAATAAGCCGCGCGTTCACATCCACCAGGAAATCGTAGAGCGTTTTCCCTGTGCTGTCTTTGTTGGTGACCTGTTCGGCATCCCACGGGCACCAGTATTTTTCAAATGCGGTATTGATATCTTTAAAACCGGCCTGCATATCCGCGGTCGTATACGGGCAGACTGCCTCTTCCTCATTCTCAGCAAAAGCACTTGCCGCAAGTGAAGCAAGCAGCAGCAGGACCATCAAAAGCACAAGGCCCCTTTCGCGATATTTCATTCGGATGCAGCCTCCTTTCTGTTTTCGGCTTGTTTCTGTTTTGTTAATTTTAAGCGTATTTCGTCACCGTGTCAAGTGGTTTTCTTTAATCCTGGTAGCGATAATAGTAAGTATCCTGCGCATAGCCGGCAGAATAGGTCAGATTGATGATGCGGTCCTGGACCAGATTGCCGTCCATATCATATACCTTGCGGTGGGTCAGAGTCCGCAGGCCCTTTCCGTAATCGTCTTCAAACTCGTTTTCTTCATGGGTAAACTTGATCTTGTAGCCCTCGCGATCTTCATAAGCCGGCTCGATCTCGCGATCATAGTCGTAAACATTCTCATAGGAATTATCAAATTCCACCGGCATGAAATCATCATCCTCCAGAGTTCCCCAGATCTCCACCGTAATTGCTTTATAAGGGCTGCCGTCATCATACCAGTCCTCTTCCGTATAAGCTGTAATGCGGATGGGCCAGCTCTTGTTATTGACGAATTTATAATCAATGGAGCGGCCGCCGCCTTCGGGAATCGTAACCGTTGCGTCCATACCCAGCTGAATATAATTGGGCGGATAAAGATGGCAGGTATGGGATGTCACCTGCAAAAAAGCAAACAGCGTGGACGCATAAAGCGTCGTAGAAACCTGACAGACACCGCCGCCGATCTCATCCTTTACATCATCGTAACCGGCATAGGCCGGTGCCGGAAGGAAGCCTGCCTCCTCCGTGCGTACGCCTACTGTCTCATTAAAAGAGAATTCTTCGCCCGGATAGAGGACCACCCCATCGATCAGTGAGGCGGCAAGCCGCACATTGCTGCATCGGTTTTCCGCCGAATTGTTATACTTGGTCGTTGCGGCGCCCAGCAGATCGTGAAACTCCATTTCTTCAAGATAAGCTGCCGTAATTGCCGGCTGAGTGACCTGCAGGGGCACAGCAACGGTCTCGCCCGCCGCTGCCTGCTCCCAAAGAACGGCGGCCTCCTGCGGATCAAAATCGCAGCCGGTCTGTTCCGGCAGAATGGTGTGAGAACCGTCACCGGCAAAAGACGCATCCTGTGCTTCCTGATAAACCTTTTCACGGATCGTCTCGAAATCCGGTTCGGTCGGCGTACCGCTCAAAGCGGAGCAGTTCAGTTCCGTCTCTCCCTTTTCCAGTGCGGCACGCAGCGCCGCGCGCAGCGTGTCGGTATCGGTCTTCATGCTTCCCCAACCTTTTACCAGCAGCATCTGCCCCGCGGTAAGGTCCAGTGTGTACTCACTCTCTCCGAAAGCAGCTGCTGTTTCTCTGGCGATCTGTGCCACACAGCGATCGATATAATTGTTATCCAGGGAAAGCGGTTCGGCCAGCAGATCCAGCGGTTCAAGAAGGCTTGCCGCGTATTGCAGCAGATTCTGCCAGTAATTTCCTTCACGCCCGCTGCGCCAGGCTGCCCGGGCCGCGCTTTCGGCCGTCAGCACGGCGCCCGCTTCTGCCCGATTCACTTCCATCGTTACTCCGAGAGCCGCCGTCACGGTCAAAGGGCATGCCGCCGTTTCGTTCAGTCCGGCCGCTGCCAGCGCTTGCTCCGCTTCTTCCTCCGTCATGCCGCCCAGTGCGGTTTCTCCGGCAAAGGTGTTGGGATAGATCTTATCCGACTTCGTGACCGCATAGCCTGCCGCGCCGCTTCCGATTATCAGCAGAACGGCCAGCAGCGGGAGCAGCAGCATGGTGCGTCCGCCGTGTTTCTGTTTTCTTCTTTTTTTCGGACGCGCTGTCTTTTCCTGCTCACGACTGTGTGCAGGTTTTCTGCGTTCCTCTGCCATAAAAATTAGCTCTCTTTCTATTCCGCCTCTTCGGTGCGGATGCTGTGGATATTATAATAGGCCGCGGAGCCCAGCACGATCACCGCTCCCACCAGAGAAAGCATGCCGATGGTCTCCCCGTAAAAGATCGCAACCAGTACCGGGTTCAGTACAGGCTCCAGCATGGAAATAAGTGAGGCGGAAACCGGGCTGACACAATCCAGCCCCTTTGCGAGGAAAATATACGCGAAACCAACCTGAAAAACACCCAGAATGACAGCAATCAGCAGATTGCTGCCTCCCAGGCTCTCCTCAGCGGCTAGGAAAGGAATACTCACGGTAAAACTGATCACATAGGAAAAAAGCATGGAAGACTCAAAATCTTCACTCGGAATCTTCTTCATCAGAAAAACGACCGCGTAAAGAAGTCCGGAAAGGACTGCCAGGATATTGCCCAGCATAGCCGTACCGCTGCCTGAGATGCTCAGGCTTTCCATAAAGAAAAAGAGCACCCCGATAAAAGAGGCCGCGCAGCAAAGCACCGAGACACGGTCCGGCCGTTTCTTCCAGAAGAGCCAGAGCAGCAGGATCAGGAACCCCGGCATGGTAAACTGGAGAACGATTGCGTTTGCTGCCGTGGTCATTTTATTGGCGATCACAAAGAGCAGGTTGACAAGAAAGCTTGTCACGGCACATACCAGAACGGTCTTATTAACAACGATCCTGTGCCCGCTGAGTTTCAGATAGATCAGCATCACAAAAAAGGCAAAGAAGCAGCGCGCGCCGTTAATGGAGATGGAAGACCAGGAATTCAGTTTGATCAGAATGCCGGCCAGGGCAAAGAGCGCAGCGGAAAGCGCCACATAAAGAACGCCCTTCCGGCCCTTGTTTTTCGAATCTGTCATTTTTATCCGCTCTTATTTTTCGGTCTTTGCGGCAGTCTTCCGGGCAAGTCCGCTCTTCAGCTGTTCGTATCGTTCCAGCTTTTCCTGCCGTGCAAAGTGAGCCTCGCGCAGCTGTTCGTTTTCCAGGGCATATTCCACCGGTTTTCCCTGAAACTGTTCGCTAGTCAGGTCAAAGACGCAGTCACCGACCACATTGTAGCAGTGCAGCGCACCGTCCGGCAGCGGAGTTCCCATAACTTTGCCGCCGAAAATATCCTGCGCAAGGAAGGCGGTAATGGAGCACTGGCCGAGCGTACGGTTTTCCGCTGTCCATGCGGGACGCAGGCTCGGGGCACAGGTCTCCTTCGACCAAAGGCTCCACAAGGCGTCATAGAGATCGTGGGGAGTCTCAATTCCCGGGTAAATACGATTGATGGGAGCACAGTCCGCATGTTCCCAGCCGTAAAATTTATAGTCCATAGCGATTCGGATCCCTTCTCATTTTTTGATCGGCTGTTATTATAGCAAAAGCTTCGCTTCAGAACAATGCGAACCTGTGAATTTTCATCGGTATAAACAGAAACATTTTTCCGTCGGAAAATAAAATTTAAAATCCTTTCACCCTTTCTTCGATTTCTTCGTATATATTTGTGTCACTTGTCAACCTACAAATTCAGGAGGATTATTTATATGAAAAAAACACATATCAGCATGGGGATCGTCCTGCTGCTCACAGCAGCTCTGCTCTGCGGCTGCGCGAGCGCTTCCGCCGCGCCTGCCGCCGAAACTGCTGCTGAAACGGATGCCAAAGCCGTCACGCTTTCCGCTGTCAGCGCGCAACAGGCTCCGACCCCTGTTTTTACCGCCGAAAGCAGCGATGCCTTTGCCGAACGAATCAGCGGCGACGTGCCTGCCGGCGCAGGCTCTGTCATCAGCTTTACCGAACGCTGCAATTATTCCGATGAATATACCGACAGTTACGGCAACACCTGCACCTATTCCTACTGCATGCCGGTCGTACAGGGCGGCACCTCCTATGCGGAAGC
>R19__coassemble_956_pt1 | contig 11282 bp, 10 predicted proteins | sample R19__metabat2_high_PE_014 | metagenome-assembled genome bin R19 | reverse complement strand
GCCAGCGGATAGAGCTTCGGCGTTACATGCAGGTCTTCATACCAGAGCCTGCTGGGATAATAAAATCCGCTTTCCGTAAAAAGAGATCGTTTGTAGAGTTTACAGCACGCACAGGGAGCATCAAAAAGCAGCTGAGGATATTCTTCAAAGCGGAAAATGCCGCCGGGACGGGATGCGCTCTTTTCTGTGCAGATGACGCTTCCATCCTCCCGCACAAAGTCATCATCAAAAATAATCATGTTGACGGGCAGATCCAAGGAAGCAAAGATCTTTTCCATAGCGCCGGGGGCAAAACGGTCATCACTGTCCAGAAATGTGATCCATTCGCCGCAGGCGGCGTCCATGGCAACACGGCGCGCGTGACCTAAACCGAAGTTTTCCGTGCTGAAAAGTCGAATGTGATCGGGATCGGCCTGCGCGTATTGCTCGGCAATCGCAAGAGAACCGTCCGTGGAACCGTCGTTGACGACCAAAATTTCATAGTCGCCGCGTCTGCAGACCAAAACGGAATCCAGACAGGCAGCAAGATAATTTTCCACGTTGTAAACCGGAACCACGATACTCAGTTTCATGAATGGATCCTCCGACGGACGCAGCGCTCAGAGCGCTGTATTTTCATCAAAATTCATCTCCATGCGGAGAATTTCAAAGGCTTCGGCGAATTTTTTGCCGATTTCATAACCGCGATAGCCGCAGCGGCAGCGGACACCTTCGACCCAGTTTTCCGCGCCGAATTTATTATATTCGCTGGTATGACATTTCAGAGAGGCAATTTTTTTATCCAGCGTGGATTCGATATCCACATAAAGAGTGGGCTTAAAGGCTACATAAGAACGCCCGGAGGGAGTAATCGGCTCATAGAAATAGACCGTGTTGCGGCGGCGCGCGGCGGCAATGCTGGACTTTGCTACGCCCTCATGCGCCTGATGCGTGTCAAAGGGGTGATGGGTAAAAATAACGTCCGGGTTAAAGGCGTCAATGCGAAGATCGATTGCGTTGACAACATCGGAGCAGAAGGGAATGTCTTTGGTTGTGAAATTCAGAATTTCAATATCTTCAATGCCCAGTGTGTGCAGGGCGTTAAGGCCTTCACTGACAGCAGTGTCATCCGAACGCTGCAGGACACCTTCTTTATTCGTATAGCCGGAACGGCTCATAATCAGAACCTTTACGGTGTGACCGGCTTCAATTGCTTTAGCCAGCGTGCCGCCGCAGGCAATTTCAATATCATCCAGATGGGCACCGATTGCCAGAATCCTCATATTATAATGATCCTTTTTCCGCGCAGCAGTTCTGCGGGGAATCCCTTTCTATTTCAATCACCTTATATAATACCCTATCCGCCTATGGAAAAGCAAGACTTTTGTCTGCGCAGTATTCGGCTCGAAACAGGCAGAATCTTAGAGGAAAACACCGCGTGCGCGGCAGGGATCCGCTTCCGGCAGACAATGCATCTGCGTGGGACCGAGTACGCGAAAGCCTTCCGCGCTCCGGCAGAGTCGGCGCAGGCCGAATTCATAGGCACGCAATTTCAAGTAGAGGCGGATGGAGCCGGCAGCTTTACCGCCTTCGGGAAATTGGCTGAGATGCGCAGTAAAGAGCGCTTCCAGCTGCTGCGGCAGACAGCCGTCGGTCTTGACCAGACGGTTGGGAGCAGCTGTCATATAAAGCGCCAATGCATCGACCGGACAGAGCTGCGCACCGAAGCGGGCCATAATGCCGGGATTACCCGAGAAAACAGCCAGTTGTTTGGCGGCGCGGCCTACATTCAGGTGATCGATATGGCATTCGCTGCGGACATCCGGATCCGGGGCAAAGATGATTTGAGGACGGAAATCCGACATGACGCGGGCAATGCCGCAGACCAGATCTTCCTGCGCGTAAAAACCTCCGTCACAGAGAGCAAGAAAACGCACATCCTTCACTCCGAGCCGCTCGGCGGAAAGCAAGGCCTCTGCGCGGCGTGTAAGAATCAGGTCTTCCGGCGCAGCGGGAGTTTCCATCTGATCTGTGCCGAAACGACCGTCGGTACAGATCAAAAAGACGACATCCTTACCTGCGGCAGCAAGCCGCGCGGCTGTAGCACCGGCACCGATCTCAATGTCATCCGGATGCGGACCGATAAATAAAAAACGTTGAAACTCTTCTATTTTCGGCAGCGGAGCCGCCACAGACAGAATACTTCCGGTGATACTCATAAGGAAACCTCCAGAACAAGCTTTCAAAAACAGGGATAAGAAGATCGCCGGGCATTGTCAGTTCCCCGCGGTAAGGTACGCAGAAGCCGATTCCCACACAATTTCGCAGTGAAAGGAAATCAAAGCTTCCGGTTGGGGGATATCCGGAATTCCCCGGCATAAACGAATTTTTAAATACTATAATATGACAGAATCGATTTTACAAATGAAAATCGGAAATCTGCCGCCATTTGTTTCAAAACTCGATTGCCGTGATAGATGCCCGGGGGAATCACCTTTCAACCGAAGATAAAGAACATGAAAAATGACACCCTGTCGAACGCAGGGTGTCATTTTCCGATTTGCAAATTTCAGAAGGGAAATTCTTATCTGCCCATGAAGGCTGTGTCAACGGCAGTACCCGTTACTTTGCCGGAACTGACGGTGCAGTCAACAACGGCGGAATAATATTCATCGCCGCGCGGGTCGGTGATAATGATAGAGGTCAGATAAGTGCCGGAGTCAAGCGCCTGATTTTTAATATCGGAATGATCGCTGAACTTAATGGATTTGCCGTTCTCTTCCGCGGAGGTATTGGTGGCGGTGTCTTGTATTTTATAGATGGGAACAATGGTATCGCCGGGCTTCAGGTCGGAGGTGCTGCGGGACAGAATGTTTTCCGCATCCTGGTCGGTAATATCATAGACACCGTTGATGGTATAAGTCTCTGTGTCATAATCATAGGAGAACATGAGCCAGGCCGCGCTGCCGTTGTGCAAGACCTTGGAACGCAGGCTGACACCGGAGGAAGATCTGCTGACAATCTCAATATTCAGGAATTCGCCGTCCAATGCAGGCCAGAGTCCGTCAAACTCACTGCAGAGGCTGCCGTTTCCGTCATGGTTGACCAGTTCATCGGTGCCGTAATAGCGCAGTCTTTGATTTTCCTGATCGAGGAAAGCAACTTCCATATAAGCATCCTGCATGAGAGATTCCAGCTCGGAATCAATGGTAATTTTGTAGCTGTCAGCCTCAATCGTGGGATCAAGATATTGATAGGCCTTGAAGAGAGAAGTATCCAGAGCTTTTGCTTCACCCATACCTTCATCGGTGGCATACTGCTGCAGGTCGTCATTTAGACAGCCGGCAATTTTATAGTAGTAGAGTGCTTTTGTGCTTTCATCCCGGCAAGGCTCATCCAGATATTTCAGGAAGTAGAACATGCCGTTGTTGTCGTCGATTTCCACCGGGAAGTAAACGGAAATACCGTAGGAATCGGATAAATAGCCGCTTTCTCTGTGGTAAAGGACCGCATCCTGCAGAAGCTGCTTGACTTGCGTGCTTTCTTCCGGGTAAAGATCGATCAGATTATCCATATAGACGCCGAGATCAATCGTATTGAAAATATCGTAAGCATCACCGGCAAAGCGGGGAGAGCTCGCGGCGGCACGACCGATGGCAGAAAGGGTGCTGATGTTGTCAATGGCGTCTTCCAGCTGTTTCTTGACCAAAGCGCAGTAGGCATCATAGACCTCTTCCGTTTTGGCAACGTCAATGACGGAGAAGGTCGTAGTCTGGCTGCCAAACAATCCGCCGACATTAACATTTTCCGTCATGTAATAATCCTGGAAGCTGTCGGCAATATAGCGGCCGACCTGAGCGCCGTTGAGAGAAAGGTCTTCGCTCAGCGGACGCAGCCATTCGCCATAGTTCCAGCCGTCGCCCGGCTCGGTTTCTTCGCTGACGGCCATGTATTTCGCAATGCCGTCAAAGCGATGGATCACTTCAAGGGAGGACATGAGGCAGGCATCGAAGCCGAGCAGCTCAATCGGAGGATTCTCGGAATTCGCTTTGAATGCTTTATTAAAGGCATTTTCAAGATCGGTGATCGTCATGTGGGAGGCAGTAATACTGTCACTGCCGTAACCGAAAGCTCCGCCGCCGTGATCCCACAGAAGGACAATGGTATGGTCGGCAGGATATTCCTTTTTGCAGAAGGTCAGAAAGTCCGCCAGAGTATCGGGGTCACAGCTGTCCTGCAGAGACATAGAATCGATTTCACGGAATTCGCCGCTGTGATAAGTAAAGCGCTGGGTCTTGTTGGGGTTGATGACCGCGTTGCTCCAACGGGTGGCACCGCCGGTCTGCAGAACGAGGGTGATCTGATCGGACCAGGTGCCGGAGGTCATTTCCGCAATATCAAGGGAAGCAGCACCGGGACAGTCGGTTGCAACCACATTCCGTGTCACCACACTGGTGGAAGCCGTGGGCTTATCGACTTCATACATGTATTCCGGCAGATCCAGACCCTTTTCTCCCAACTCACTCATAAACTGTGAGAGAAGCGTCTGATATGCGGCGGAGCTTTTGGAACTGTTTTCGGAATAAAGGGGCTGTGTCAGGGTAGAAGTGAGGGGAGAAAGATCATTTTCGTTTAAATCCTCCAGATTGGAGCCGACAATATAGACATAGACAGCCCAGGTGTCATCCGCACCGTAATGGTCCATGGCATCAATGCGGGCACCGCCTTCTTCATCCAGAGGAGAAAGTTTATAGATCTCTTCTTTCTCTGCGGGTTTATCTTTGGCGTTTTCATAATAGGTCAGGACCATGTTGACGAAAGTGTCGGAATTCACGAAATTCACGATTGTTTTCTTGCTCCAGGAAAAAACAAACGCCAGAATGACGAGAACCAGCAAGGGCTTGGCCAGATACAGGTGCCAAACTCTGGTCAGCCAGGGAGCGTCTTTGTAGTGGTCTTTTTTTGCCTGACGCGCGTCCTTGCGTGCCTGCTTCCAGCGAAGTCTGCGCGCTCTGCGATCGGCTTTCTTTTCCGCGTGCGTCAGCTTTTTCGCTGCTTTCGGTGCTTCCTGCGTCTGAGATTCAGCTGCGGGAGTGTCGGTTTTGAGTTCATTTTCTTCCATATAAAAATCCTTTCTGCGGAGTAATCAGTTAAAACCAATTCATTGTACTATGAAAATATTGTTTTTTCAATTGTTTTATGGGTGCGGATGGGCTCCTGTGATCCAGGAATGGGATAATAGCAGCAGCGGCTGCAGCCATCGGGAAAGAGCCGATTTTTCATAGCGGAGATATATTCCGCTTCACAGCGGCTCGATGCCAGAAGATCCAGCGCGGTACGGCCTGCTTTCAGATCACGGAGCAGCGCTTCACGGCTGCCGCCGCGCCCTGCGATCTTTAAATGGGAGATTCCGACCGCTTGCAGCTGCCAAAGCGCGCAGAGCCCGCAGCCGCTTTCCCCGAGCGCCTGTACTTCCGCCGCTTCGGCGGACAGAGGACGGGACTGCGGCCCGCTGAGTCGGAAAGGCAGACGACAGAGAGCTGCCATTTCATCACAATGGAGCGAGCTGCAGTAAGCGCCGTGAAAATGACATTTTTCATTGAGCAGGAAGGCTTCCGCTTCCGGCAGACCGCTTTCCCGCAGGCACAGGTCCATCTCCTCCGGACTGACCTGGCGATGAAAGATGACGCGCCGGACACCCTGTCCGGCCAACTGACGCAGCAGAATGGGGTTCAATTCACCGAACTCACCGCTGAGATGCACTTCGGGAAAAGGGTGAAGCTGTCGGGAAAAATACAGGATCAGACCGGGATCGGCAAGAATCATGCGGTTCAGCCCAAGCAATAGACAGTGCCGCGCGAATTCAGCGAGTGAGGGATACTGCTGCGGCGGATAAGACGGAGCGTTGAGCGCAAGTACCGCAGGCATTCGATATTCTTTTACCAATGCGGCGAGACGCCGCAGTTCTGCCTCCCCGCCAATCTGCGCGCCGCCTGCCAGCACTTCGCGGCGGTTGATCGGCGTTCTGCCTCCGAAGTTCGGCTGCCAGCAGGTGGGGTATGCTCCGAAAAATACTTCATCCGCGCCGGCCCGCAGAAAGGGCAGATAATCTTCTGTGGATGGTAAACCGACCGTAAGTTTCATAAGACATCACCTCCCATGGGCAATTGGAGAACCAGCCGGTCCGTATGGGGCAGTATTTGCCGCAGTCGGACACCGTCGGTCAGAATGGAAGGATCAACATAGTATAAACAGTTCTGCATACCGATCATGCGCAGAAAACGCGGATATAAAAAGACGTTTTTATCGCAATAAACGGGGCAGTTTTCGGTAAGGATCGCTTTGCCGCGGAAACCGCTTTCCACTGCGGCCTTCAAGGTGCAGCGGCCGGATCGATTGCTGCGGATAAAGGGCAGATGCAGGGCAGTCGGCCCTGCCGGCATAGGACCGGGACGGGCGTCGGCGGAAAAGCGGCTGATCTGAAACTGATCTTTCAGGTAAGCAAGATACGGGTCGAAATTCAGAGCGGTACCTGCAGATGGCAGCGGCGGCAGGTAATTTCCGCGCGGATCGGCAGGCCGACGATCCATTAGCGTGCCTGCGCGCAGTGTCGGATCACTACCCAGAATTTCACGGACGAGTTCCGCCATTCCGATATCGTTGATAATGAGTTCTTTCGGCCGCAGCGCAGGCGGAAGAGAAGCAATAAAACGCAGCGTTTCGGATGCGTTTGCCGTCTCAGACGCCTTGAGCGGGGCAAAAACGAGTACTGCGGAACGTTTTTCCGTGGCAGCTTTCCGCAGGATTGCTTCCAGCTCACGCAGCTTAGGAAAAAGACGGCTGCACACTTCATTGCCGATGTATAAGGTGTTGACCGGCCGCTGAGCGAGCGGATGGCGGGACAGACCGGAAAGATGCCGCCAACAAGCGGAGAAATCGTCTTCCGGCAGGTTCAGATAGCTCTGCCGGAGAAACGGACGATCCAGAATCAAAGCAAAGTCCGAAATGCAGGCGGCAGCAGCTTTCCAAATCGAATCCGGCTGAAGGCCGCCGAATATCTCTTTCCGCCAGACCGAAAAATCAGGCGGAAAGTCCGACTCCGCGGCGGCGGGATAAGCCAGCAGGTCCTGCGAAAATTCGGCGTCATCCAGAGTCAGCTTCTTTTCAACGAAATCAAGATAGCTTCGGGAAAACTCACAGGAAAAGCGTTTAAATGCGGTGTCGCCGCAATGCACGGACACGGAAAGTACGTGGTCCTCTTCTGCTTTCGGCTGCGCATTGAGACGGAAATCTTTCAGCCGAAATTCCCGCATGGAACCGGTTTCCGGATCAAATCGGCAGAGTGTGAGTTCAGCTGCCGCATCTGAGGAAAAATCCTCCCGGGGAAGCAGAAAAAGAAAACCCGTGGGGGATAGCTCCTGCAGGCTGAATTCGATGGGGCAGGAGTCGGGCAGCTGCCAGCAGCCATGGAGCAGCGCAAACGGAATCATAGCAGGTCCTTCCTATGAATGGATGTGTTTATTACAGAAGCTATTGTAGCATAACCCGGCCATCCGGCGCAGAAAAATTCGTTCAAAAAGAAAGAAAACCGGCAGATTTTCCGATTTGCGTGGAAAGTCTGCCGGCTGAAAACCGTATTGCGTCAGATTCTGGGGACCTTGATGAGCATGCCCGGATAGATCTTATCGGGGTTGCTGATCTTATCGCGATTCAGGTTGTAGATGAACTGCCAGGTCGTGTTGAAACGCTGAGCAATGCTCCAGAGGGTATCGCCGTCTTTGATGACATAGTTGGAGTAGGCATCGCCTGCGCCGCCTGCGATCTCATCGAGTTCCGCGTCTTTGATTTCTTCAATTGCCATAGTTTGATTCCTTTCTCTGCCGGCGGCAGATTAAAATTATAAACAATTATTTTGCGGTGCCGGATACGTCCGCTCATTTGTTGATACGAACCGCTGCGCCGAAAGTCTAACGGGGATTTTGCGCAGCCGGATTTTTCCCGATAAGAATATACCATGCCAAAGCGGTTTCTTCAATGAAATTGTAATTGGGATGACGGTGGAAAAGCAGAAAGTAATATGTTAAAATGAATCAAAATTGCAGGGAAGACGGATACGGAATGCGGCTGCTGTCTGCCCCCAAAAAAGGAGAACACAATATGGTTGAATTGACGGACCGAGTGGAAAACCATGTGAAGAAAAGCGACGGCGCCATGTACCAGGTCTCGACTCTGCAGGCACTGATGCTGGGGTATACAAAAGGCGTGATCACAGCGGAAGAACTGCGGAAGCACGGCGACACGGGACTCGGTACCTTTCAGGATGTCAATGGAGAAATGATCCTGTTGGATCATAAGGTCTATCGTGCCGATCAGGAGGGCTGCGTGACGGAAGTCGATCCGCAGATCGGCGTACCCTTTGCCGCTGCGGCTTCCTTAAAGGGAGCGGAGGAAATAACGCTTACTGCTGCGGCTTCCGTGGAAGATGTGAAGCAGCAGCTGAATCTTCTGGTTGATTCTTCCTTCGGACTTAACAGCATGCATGTGGTGCAGTTGGAGGGAAGATTTATCCGTATAAAGGCAAGGTCGGAGGCAGGCCGGCATTCCCAGCAGTGGAGCTCAGCGAGATCCTGAAAGGCAACCAGATGGATTTTACCTTCAATCATATCGAAGGCACAGTCGTTGCCCTTTATTTTCCGGATTATATGGACGGCATCAATGCCGCAGGCTGGCATCTGCATTTTATTTCTGCGGATCGGCAGCGCGGCGGGCATGTGTTTGACCTTGCCTATGAATCCGTGCAGGCGAAACATGTGATGCTGCATAACATCCAGATCCAGCTGCCCACAGACGCCGGCTTTGACACTTATGCCCTGAAATCCGTTTCGAAGGAAGATGTGAAAAAAGTCGAACAATGATTGAAATTCCCGCAGTTTTCGCCGTTTCGGTTCGGAAACTGCGGTTTTTAATTGCCCGCTTGACTGTGTTTTTGGCACGGATTATACTAACGAATATTCAGATCGATAAGGAACGGAGGCATTCTTTATGTTTCGCCCAATGAGAAGAAAAAACAGAGCTGTCAGCGAAGAAGCGGCAAAGGAGCTCCTGCTCAACAGCCGCCGCGGCGTGATGGCCGTGAACGGGGATGACGGCTATCCTTTTGCCATTCCCCTGGATTATTATTACGATATGGAAACCGATAAAATCTATTTTCATGGAGCCAAAGCCGGTCATAAAGTCGATTCTCTGCGCCGCAGCGACAAGGTCTGCTTTACGGTCTACGGAAATGACGAGGTTACAGACCTTCCCTGGGCTCCTTATGTGCAGAGTACGGTGGTTTTCGGGCGCTGCCGCCTGGTAGACGATGCCGAGGCGACCCGTACCCATGTCCGCAGGCTCGCCCTGAAATATTATCCTACGGAAGAACTGGTCGAAGAAGAAATGGCGAAAGATCTGAACGCAGTTCAGCTCTATGAAATTTCCATCGAACATATCAGCGGAAAACGGATCCGGGAAAAATAAGGCGGCGAAATTTCATGTTTTCCAGACGCTATGAAATTGAAATGACGAAGGTGCCCGTGATGAGCGGGCTGGTATCCTTCTTCATTCCGCTGATGATTTCCGGTCTGCTGCAGCTGCTCTTCAACGCAGTGGATCTGGTCGTGGTCGGCCGCTTTACCGGCAGTGACGCGCTGGCGGCGGTCGGAGCCACATCCTCACTCATCAATATGTTTATCAACCTGCTGATGGGTGTTTCACTCGGCGTGAATGTGCTGACGGCGCGTTACATTGCCTGCCGTGATGACGAGAAGACAGAAGCGGCTGTACACACGGCGATCCTCTTCGCTTTTCTGGTCGGATTGGGACTGCTGGTTTTCGGCATGGCTTTTGCCCGCCCGGCACTGGGGCTGATGGGCACGCCGGAAGGTGTAATCGGACTTTCCACGCTTTATATGCGCATTTATTTCTGCGGTATGCCTTTTTTCATGGTCTATAATTACGGCGCGGCTGTGCTGCGCGCGGCGGGGGATACACAGCGGCCGCTCTTCTTCCTGCTGATTGCCGGAGTATTGAATGCGGGCCTGAACCTTTTCCTGGTCATTGTTTTTCAATTGGGTGTGGCGGGTGTCGCCATTGCAACGGTGTTTTCCCAGATGGTGTCCTGCCTGCTGGTCGTTGGCTGTCTTTGCCGGAGCCAAAGCAGCTACCGGCTGAATTTAAGGCATTTGCGTATTGAGCCGCAGCTGCTGCTCCGCATGCTGAAGCTCGGCCTGCCCTGCGGCGCCCAATCCATGGTAATCAGCTTTTCCAATGTGCTTCTGCAGTCTTCCGTCAACTCCTTCGGAGCGCTGGCAATGGCGGGCTATACTGCATGCAATAACATCATGAGTATGTTTTATGCCTGCATCAATTCCATCACACAGGCCTGCATGACCTTTACCAGTCAGAACTATGCAGTGCATAACTTTGACCGCATGAAGCGTATTGTTCGGGACGGAATGCTGCTGGAAACGATTCTCTGCCTGATCATGGGCATCGGCTGCTATCTGATCGGACCGCAGCTGCTCTCCATCTATAATTCTTCCGCGGAAGTGATCGGCTACGGCATGGAGATTGCTCTGGTGACTTACCCCACCTATATCTTATGCGGTTATATGGACTGTCTGCCCGGATTTATGCGCGGCATGGGCAATTCCACCATCCCCATGCTGCTTTCTTTGCTGGGGACGGTAGGCACCCGCATTGTATGGATTCTCTTCTTCTTTCCGCTGCACCGTTCTCTGGGCTTCCTGTTTATATCTTATCCGCTTTCCTGGCTGATTGCGGCAATCATGCAGGGGGTCTGTCTGGCATTGGTCAGCCGCAGAGTTTATCATAAAGCAGAGGGAGAACTGCTTTGAAGAATAGAATACTTTTGCTGCTTACAGTCTGCCTGCTCCTGCTTTTCCTGATCTGCGCTGTGAATTTCTGGAATGAGGTCAGCGCAGCGGTTACGACGGCGCGCGCTGCGCCGCAGGCGGTTTTCGAACCCGCTCCGACGCCGGAACCGACACTGACGCCGGTGCCGACACCGGAACCTACCAGTCCAATCCTGGAGGGCTCTTTTTTTGATGATGCCGCTTTTATCGGGGATTCGGTCTCCGATACACTGTATAAATACAATCTCAGAACCGATGTTCTCGGCGAGGCAGTTTTCCTCTGTCGGGGCAGCTATTCCATGCGTGCCACGATCGATCCGGGACTCCTTCCGCTCAGCTACGGCGGCGTGACAGGCGCACCGCAGGATGTGCTGGCGGAGCTTGATG
>R19__coassemble_951_pt1 | contig 11349 bp, 6 predicted proteins | sample R19__metabat2_high_PE_014 | metagenome-assembled genome bin R19 | reverse complement strand
CTGCGGCTCTCTGCCGGTGTGGGAACGATTGCGTAGGCCAGCCATGCGGCAATCGGCCAGAAAATCGCGGCCATGGTACGATATTGAAACCAGCTGTGCCAATATGCCGGCCGGCTGGTCACCACAAGCCAGAGCAGACCGAGCCCTGCGGCAAAAAGCACACCTATCGAATTGCGCAGGGTTTTTCCGTCCACAATGCCTCTGCGCAGCTTTTTCATATAAACCAGCGCGAAGACCGCCAGAGCCGCGAGAAAAGCCGCCAGCCATTTGGGATACTGATAAAAGCCCTGGAAGATGCCCGCCATTGCCGTAAAAAAGCTGTATTTCTCTTCCCCGTCCGCGGTATCTGAGGTCGTAAGCCAGTACTGCAGCTGGCGGAAGCCGTCTCCAAACGCGTCCACATCCGTAAGCAGAGAGGTCAGCGCAAGCTTTGCAAGCCACATGAGCAGCCATCCCAGTCCCCATGCCAGCGCATAGCCCAGCATAGTCCGCAACGAGATCGTGTCCCCGTCCCTCTGCCGGAGCAGATAGAGATAGGTCAGCGGAAACGCCAATGTGATCACCGGTGTCGTGTAAAAATCAAAATACATGGTGAGCATGCCAAGCTCCATAAACAGGAAAGCCCATGGCAGATTGCTTTTTTTCAGCCGCGGTACCAGCAGCATGGCCGACATGGCGATCAAAAAGCAGCAGGCAAACTGAAAGCAGACCGCCACCACATGGGGCTTGATCAAAATCAGTGACAGTGCGAACGCAAGACCGACCTTCGCGTTTAAATGATTGGAAAGCGAGTAGACGCAGAGCGCCGCAAGCGCAAAAAACGCAAGCGCGCAAAGGCGGCGGATCTCATAAAAATCCAGCACGGCCAGCAAGGCGCGGATAATGATCCGGAAGCCCATCCAATAGCGCACATAATAGCGTACCGAGCCCTCCGTTTCACCTTCCGCCATCCGCTCAACGACCGCAGTGTATTCTTCGCCTTCCTGCGATTCATACATAGGGTTGGTGAGGAAGCTGTCGGGATCCGAATGATTTGTAGATACCGATTCCGTCAGGATCAGCAGGTCGGTGTTCGTATCCGGCAAAGAATTTGCCATTCGGTCCCCAATGGGATTCCAAATGCCTTCCTCCAGCAGAGTCGGTACGCTCTGCGCCAGATGCCGCTGCACGAGCCCCTGCGGAATAAATTCGCACAGATAAAGCAGCAAAGCCGCAAGCAGGACCGTGACGCAGAAACCGACCGCGCAATATTTTAACGTTCGTTTCATAGACTACCTCAGTTTATATACTGCGCTCATATTAAATGATTCAAAAAAGCAAGTCAAGAACATCGCTCAAAAGCTTTTCCGCAAATTCCCCGTATATAAGCTTCTCTCGGCTTGTTTCTTTCTCTTTTTCTTGTTATAATAAAATGTAATTTTGCAGAAAGCCGTATTTATTATGTCTTTTATACTCCTTATACGAAAACAGCTCTGTTTTGCCGATCTTTTCTTCTGTGTTCTGCTCGGGTTTGCATTCACCGCCGCTCCCGACTTTATTCGTACCGGTAACTGTGTTTTTTCTCTGCAGCTGCTCGGCAAGGCGTTTGTCACTGCTCTGCTGTTTCTGCTTGCTGCCGCTCTGCTGCGGTGGGCACTGCGGACCGGCTCGGATCAGCCGGCGCACCCCGGTTCTTTTTCCGCTCGCGCCGCGGCATTTTTCGGCAAGCGGGGCAGTCTCCCTCTTCTGACCGCTTTCATTTTTCTCTGCTGGCTGCCCACCCTGATCGCGCTTTATCCGGGCACCTGCATCAACGATACCTGGGGAGAACTGGTACAGTATCTTCGTTTTATCGAAGACGGATTTCTGCATGCGGAAGTTCTTTTTGATCATCATCCGATCTTTGACACCCTGGTCATGGGCTTTCTCATCTGCAGCCTTCAAAAGCTGCTGAACAGCTGGCAGGCCGCGCTCTTTATATACACCCTGCTGCAGGCGGTCGCTACCGCGTTTGCTTTTGCCTGCACGATTCGCTGGATCCGCTGCCGGCTGGGCTGCGGCATTCGTGTCACTCTGCTTCTGCTCCTGGCCTATTGCCTGCTGCCGCACTTTCCTTCCGCTGTTCAAACCGTTTCCAAAGACGCGCTTTTCAGCTGGATCTATGTTTTCTATGCGCTCCTGTATGCGGAACTGGTTCGTGTCGGCAGTGCGCCCATCCGCGATAAGCGCTTTTCCGCTGCTTTTGTCTTCGTATCCGTGCTCTGCTGCCTGACAAAGAAAGTCGGGGTATATGTCGTTTTGATTTCTCTTGCTGTTCTGCTTCTGCGGAAAGGCAATCGGAAAAAAGTTTTACTGACGCTGTTCTGCTGCGTGCTGACCATGTACGGCATTATGCCGCTGATCTACAACCGTCTGGATGTGATCCGCGGCGGCAAGCAGGAAATGTTCTCGCTTCCCTTCCAAATGACGGCCCGCTATGTGCTGGAGCACGGGGATGACATCACCGATGAAGAATATGAGCTGCTCGACCGCGTGCTCGGCATGGAAGATCTGGCGGAACGTTATGAACCGACCTTTGCCGACCCGGTAAAGGGTTATGAACAACGCGCCGCAGACAGTGATTACATTGAATATATCAAAGTCTGGTTTCAGCAGGGGCTGCGGCATCCGGACAGTTATTTCAAGGCCTTCTGCGCTATGGAAGCCGCCTGGTTTTCCGAAAGTGAATATGACCCTCTGACCGACATGTCGGGACACAGCCAGCTTAACTCGGACTACATTCCGGAGACTGCCGCCGCTCGTCCGACATTCAGCGCGCAAAGCGCGGAAGCCTATCGAAATTTCTATGACACGCTCTGTAAAATACCTCTTGTGCGGCTTTTATTAAGCTACGGCTTTTACGCGGCATTGATTCCCTTCTTTGCCATTGCGACCCTGTGGAAGCGCCGCAAAGTGATTGGGCTGCAGCCGATGCTCGCCCTTCTGCCCATGCTGCTCTCGCTGGCGCTCGGCTGCTGGCTTGCTCCCGCTTCCATTGATATTGAAGGGCGGCGTTATCTCTATCCGCTGACCTATACTTTCCCGCTGATTCTCGCCTGGTCCTGCTTTGCCGGAAGCCCGAAGCAGAGCTCCGATACTTCTATTGATTATTAATTTTTCCGGGGTTTGGTAAATGCAAAAATCAAAGCGTATATTTCATGCTTCTCTGTTGATTTCCGCGGCATTTTTCCTGGTAATGACAATTTCCCCCGCACTGCCGAATCTTTTTATAGGTTCTGCTTCGGTCTGTGCTGCGGCATTCTTGTTGATCTTTACGGAATTTGACTTTATGCAGGTCAGGATATCCGGTATATGGCTTCTGCTTTTGTCCGCATCCATCGCAATTCTGCTTTGCTGCGGATTTTCCGCATTATTTCCGGCGCATTGGGCTTATTCTTCCGGTATGGAACGTCTGGCTGACATCTTTCATTGCGATAGAGCTGCTTTTTTAACTGTACTGCGGTGGATATTTGCCTTTCTTTCACTTCCGTTTCTGCTGTCACTTTCTTATTCTTTTCTTGTTTTTCTGCGCAAAAGCTTTCTCAGCGTTCATCTCGGGCAGGCGCTTCATCTCTGCCTGACTCAGATAAAGCCGCATGCTTTATTAAAAGCTTTCCTTTCTTCGGCGGCGGGAATACTTTGTTCCGTCCTGATCGGCACGGTCCTTCTGACTGCCGTTTATCTTCTTCCCACGGATGGAATCGAGGCAAATCTGAAAGCCTCTGCTCCGTTATTGGCCGAAGAAGGCGAATACCCCGTTTTGAGTTCCCTGTGCACCGGCACATTGGATAATTTTACGGATTCTTACATTCTTCTTAAATCCGCTGAAAGCAGCGGCTCCCCGCTTACCGACGCAATGCTCACAAAGAACAATTCCGTCAGCGGACTTTCCTCCTTCTTTTCGCTGACCTCTCACTATATCGACGGAACAGAATTCAACTCTGTGCATGCTTATCCCCGCTATTGGCACGGATTTCTTATATTCACCAAGCCTCTTCTCTGCATTACGGATTATGCGGGAATTCGCCTTATCAATACGTTTGCGCAAATTCTGTTGACCACCGTCATATGTATACTGCTTTGGAAACGCCTGTCAATTGCGCACTCTGTATCCTGGCTTCTGTGCTACCTGATGCTGATGCCTGCCGCTTTAGGGAAAAGTCTGCAGTTTTCTTCCTGTTTCTATGTTTTTTCTCTTGCGGTACTTGCCCTTTTGCTTTATTTCTCCGATCAAGCGGGCGCTGCTGTAAAAGCGGAAGCCATCTTCCTGTTCACCGGCATCTTTCTGGCCTATTTTGATTTTCTTACCTACCCGATTGCGACCTTCGGCATACCCGCGGTCGTATATACCGCGCTGAACCGCAGCCGGGTCGAGCAGAAGCTTGCGGATCTGTTCCGTGTTTTTTTATTCTGGTGCCTTGGGTACGGCGGAATGTGGAGTTCCAAATGGATCCTAGCAAGTATATTGACGGACGAAAATGTCATTGCCGACGCGCTGCATTCCGTCAGTGTCCGCACATCCGGAGCTTCCACCGGCGGAACGGTCAGCTACTCGATCTTCGGATGCATCGGTCAGAACTTTTCTCTCTTTTTCTCGAGCATATTTACCGTTTTTCTCGTTTTATTCTCTCTCATTCTTCTGATTCGTATGCGAAAGAGGTTCCATGGGAAAATTGAGAATGTTTTTCCCGCGGCTTCGCCCCTGCCGTATATTCTTTTGTCGCTTCTGCCGATTTTATGGTATAGTTTCACTGTGAATCACTCCACGATTCACAGCTTCTTTACGAACAAGGCGTGTGCTGTATCCGCCCTGGCAGTTCTGTTTGGGCTTTCCGACCTGTACTGCAGCAGCGTCCGCGGTATATTCATCGCATCTCCGGAGGATTAAAAAAATCATGGATAAAATTGCTGTATTAATTCCCTGCTACAATGAAGAAAAGACCGTAGAAAAGGTCGTCAGTGACTTCCGTCGTGTTCTGCCCGAAGCCGTAATTTACGTCTACAACAACAACTCCAAGGACCGCACCGCGGAGCTTGCGGAAAAAGCAGGCGCGGTCGTCCGCAATGAATATCGACAGGGCAAGGGCAATGTGATTCGCCGGATGTTCCGTGAAATCGATGCCGAATGCTATATCATGACGGACGGAGATGACACTTATCCGGCGGAGAATGCCCGTGAAATGGCCGACCTGGTGCTGCGGAAAAAGGCGGATATGGTCGTCGGTGACCGGCTCTCCTCCACCTACTTTACGGAGAACAAGCGGCCTTTCCATAATTTCGGCAACTCTTTGGTCCGTTGGAGCATCAATCTGCTCTTTCATAACGACATCAAGGACATCATGACGGGTTACCGTGCATTCAGCTATGAATTCGTTAAAACCTTCCCCGTGCTTTCCAAGGGGTTTGAGATTGAGACGGAAATGAGCATCCACGCGGTGGATAAAAATATGTTCATTGAAAATGTAGTCATCGATTACCGCGACCGCCCGGAAGGCAGTGTCTCCAAGCTCAACACTTACTCCGACGGTTTTAAGGTGCTGCTCACCATAGCACGGCTTTACCGTACTTACAAGCCCATGGGATTTTTCGGCATCATCGCCGCTCTGCTGGCGATCATCTCTCTGGCCTTCTTCCTCCCGATTCTGATCTCCTATGCCCACACCGGATTGGTCGCAAAATTCCCGACTTTGATCGTCTGCGGCTTTACCATGCTGGCTGCCGTGCAGAGTCTTTTCACGGGTCTCACGCTGCATACCATGATTCAAAAGAACAAGCAGGATTTTGAAATGAATCTGCACCGCGTTGCTTCCGAAAAGAAACAGCTGCTCAAGCACGAATGAGGTATGCATTACAATGCGCAAAGCTCTGAAGCTCTTTGATTTCAAAATACTGCTCTTCAGCATGGTTTTCGGGCTGGCAGCGTCGTTCGGCCTTTCCGTAAAAGACACCGACACGCTGTGTTTTAAAGCCATCCCCTTTCTTCTTGCCGCTGCCGCCATGTATCTTTTACTGACCGCCGCAGTCCGGCTTGTAAAAAGAGCGGAAGCAGAAGACACGGCTGCAAGAAAAGCTTACGGCATAAAAGTCTGGTGGATTCTTTTTATCTCACTCATTCTGGTCTGCATTCCGGCTTATTCGGTTTATTATCCAGGAACCTCCTACTATGACACCATGATCATTGTTCAGAACGGGATGATGATGGCCTCTCAGTATCCGGTTTTATACTGTCTGCTCATTGTTCTGCTGACAAAAATCGGAATGTTCTTCGGTTCGCTGAAAATTTCAGCTGTGCTTTACTGCGCCGCACAGATCCTCGTCATTTCGGCGCTTTCCGCCCGGATCTGCTACTGGACTTTGAATCGGGCGGTTCCGCGCGTCATAAAATGGTTTACGCTGCTGTGGTTTTTTATTAACCCATTTCTGCAGATGTACGCGATTGCCATCATAAAGGAACCTGTTTTTTCCGCTGCGATTGCCGCCCTGTGCACGATTGTCTATGACATGCTCTCTTCCGAAAAACCTTCAAAGCGGCAATGGCTGTTTTTCGGCGCCTGTGTTCTGCTGCTTGTGATCTTTCGCAGCAATGGGATCTATGTCGCAATACCCCTGCTGCTGATTCTTGCGATTCGGCTGAAGAAGGCCCGGAAGCCGCTTGCGGCCGTTTTCTGCGGCATCGTTGTTCTTCTGGCCGCATCGAAAGCACTCTATCTGCGGTTTGATGTGGAACCCTATTTCAAAGAATCGCTGGCCATACCGCTGCAGCAGATGTCGGCAGTCGCTGCCAAAGGCGGCAGTATCAACGAGGAAGAAGCCGAGTTTTTGAACACTCTGCTGCCTCTTGAAACCATTGCGGAAAATTATGATTCAACCAATGCCGATTCGATCAAATGGAATGTTCATTTTAACGATGAGTACCTGAACAAGCACAAATTTGAATTCATAAAGACCTGGTTCTCCATGCTGCCCCGCAATTTGGGAATCTATATAGAAGCGTATCTGAAGCAGACTTTATGGTATTGGTCCCCCTGGCGTCAGGGAAACACACTGGTTTTTACCCGCATCGGGGGCGTATCTAAGGACTGGCTGGCAGAAAACGGGCTTGCCTCAGATCCGTTGATCGGCGGAACCTTATATACGGCATTGAAAAGCTATTACGGGCTTGCCGTCTATGCTCTGCATGAAGGCGCGCTGACCTGGATCATGGCTGTTTGTTTTTTATTGACCTGCATCTGCAAAAAGGGCAGCCGGTCGCTTCTTGCGTTTCTGCCTTGTATTCTCTGTTGGCTCACGGTCATGATCTCATCGCCGACCAACGGAAGCATCCGTTATATGCTGCCGCTTGCTTACACGGTACCGGTCTTTCTGACTTTGGTTTTTACCAAAGGCGAACAAGCCCAAGCATCTAACGCCTTAACAAAATAACGCAAATCAGCGGGCAGTCATCTCACTTTGAGGATGACTGCCCGCTGCAATCTTTCTATTCTCTTCCGCCGGGTGTTCAGCTGAAGCGCAGCGTCACTCTTGCCCCTCTTCCGCTGCCGTCGGCCGCCTTCACGACCAGGGAGACGGTCCCCTTGGCTCCGGTAAAGCCGCTCACCGTCACAGTGCCGTCCCCGTTATCCGTATACTGCGCATATTTTTCAATGGAGTCGGACCAGCTCCAAACCGGTGTTCCGTAAGTATTTTCCGGAGAAAGGACAGAATAGAGCGTGATCTCGCTCTCCGCGCTGCCGGAAGCATCCAGCGCAACGGTCTTGTCATTCACCTTTGTGCCGTCCTCCCGCTCGATAGCGATGGACCGCACGGCCGGATACAGTGTCAGTGTTACGGAGTCACAGGCAGCCGGGTTGTTTCTCACCGCCGCCGTCACGGTGACCTCTGTCTTCTCTGTAATCGTCTTTACCGTCACTCTGCCTCCGCTGACGGAAACCTGCCTTTCTCCGGGTCCGCTCACACTCCATGCAACCGATTTATCTGAAAGCGGCTGCGTATCCGGCAGAATGGCTTTCAGAAGCAGACTCTGCCCGCCGGCAATATAAGTCTGCGGCACTTCCAACGTCAGACTCTGCGCATAATGCGCAATCAGAACGGTTACGGAGGCACTGCGGCCGGAACCGTCCATTGCCTTTGCGGTCAATGTCACCTTGCCGGAATTGATCCTGTCCCCCGTAACGGTAACCGTTCCGTCTCCGTTATCTTTATATTCTCCGAAGCGAAGCGATGTATCATTCCAGCTCCAGGCAATTTTCCGCATGGCATCCTCCGGCAGGATCTGTGCGCTGAACGTCAGCGTTGGGCTGTCATTCGCATCAAGCACGATCTGCTTGCCATTCACGACGCTGCCATCACACAGGATCTGCACCCCGGCTGCCGCCGGATACAGGGTGATCGTTTCTGTGGCAGAAACGGAAGGATTTGCTTTCACTGTCGCTGTCACATTCACCGTGCAGACCTTTTCCGGCTTTTTCACGCTTAATCTGCCATTGCTGACGGAAGCATAGGCCGCTCCGTCTCCGCTCAGACTCCAGAGGACCGTGCGATCCGTCAAGCTTTTATCCGTGGATACCGAATCCGTAAAGCTCAGGCTGCGGCCGCCGATCACATAGCTCTGCGGTGCCCAAATGCTGATACTCTGCGCAAACGATCCGGTCTGTATGGTAACCGAAGCTGTGCGGCCGCTGCCGTCAGCTGCTTTTGCCGTCAGCCGTACGGATCCCTTCACTCCGGTCGCTCCGATCACGGTGTAGCTTCCGTCCCCGTTATCCACGCCCCAGAGAATCGTTTCCTTTGTGTCGCTGCTGCTCCACGCAACAGACTGCAGCGCATCCCCGGGCAGGACGGAAGCGGATATGGTAAACGGCAGTGCGGAACCGTCATTCAGGTCCAGCGCAAGCCGTTTCCCGGTGACATTTTCCCCGTTCTTTTCAATTACAACGCTTGTGGCCGCAGGATAAATCGTAATTGTATCGCTGACGGAAACCGAAGGATTCGCTTTTACCGTGGCAGTCACGGTGCCGGTCTTGACCTCCGTCACCTTCTGCGCTGTCACAAGGCCGTTTTTTATCACGGCATATTCCGCTGCTTCACCGCTGAGCGTCCAGAGCACGGTACGATCCGTCAGGCTTTTATCCGTAGAGACGGTATCCGTAATTTTCAGGCTTTTGCCGCCGGCAACCGCCAGCTCCGATACCGTAAAAGCAATACTCTGCGCATAGCTGCCGAACTGCAGCGTCACTCTGCTGCTGCGGCCGCTGCCGTCGGTTGCCGTTGCGGTAAGAACCGCGCTGCCGCGCACGCCTGTGAAGCGGCTGATCGTCACCGTACCGTCCCCGTTATCCGTGTAATCGGCAAATTTACCGGTCTTATCGCTGAAGGTCCATTTCAACTCCTGTGTCGAATCGACGGGCAGGGTAAGCGTTTCGATCATGACATCGGTCACAGAACTGTCATCCACCGGTACGCAGACTGTACCGCCGGTCAAATTGCTCCCATTGCACCACAATTCAATTGCCGAATCCGCCGGCAGCACCGTGATATCAAAGGTGCCGGGGACCGCAACGCCTTCTTTGGTCTCTGCTTTGATTCGAATTGTATGTACCTTGCCCACTTTTTGGGCGGTCACTCTGCCCGCATTAAGAGTGACGTAAGCTCGATCCGCGTCATCGGCCAGAGACCAGATGATCGTCGCGCGTTCGGTCGGGGTCGGAGTGATTGCGGCAGTCAGCTGAATGTTTTTGCCGCCGATCACCGTGCTCGGCCCGGAAATGACCACATTATAATCCGTCCAATCGGCAAGCTCCGCTTCCTCTTCTTCCGCAAGCTCGGCATCCGGTTCGGTATTGCCTTCCGCTGCCGCGGGTTCAGTCGGTTCCTCCGAACCGGCGGCATTCTCTTCGGGTGCTTCGGATTCGATCGGCGGTTCGGAATTTTCGGCATTTTCCTGTTCGAATTTATCCGGTTCTTCTTTCGCATTTTCTTCCGCTGCCTGATCGGGCTCCGCTGCCGTTTCTTCCTCTCCGGCATCGTATTCCGGCTCCGCCGGTTCTTCTCCGTCGGTCTCTTCCTCATCCTTGGCCGTCACATCTGCCCGCTCTGTAATTTCACTTTCGTCCGGTTCGATATTCTCCGGAGATTCCGCAAACGCCGCTGCCGGAAGCATATTGATGCACAGAAGCAGGCTGAGGAGCACGGAAAAGATCCGTATCGTGTTCTTAGGCTTGTTTGCCATAAAAATTCCTCCGAATTCGTAATAATCCGTTTTTTTAATTATACTCTGCGGCTTCGATCAAGAAAAGAACTTTCCGATCTTTTTCACTTTGCAGACAAAAAACGGAGAGTATACCGCTCTCCGTTTTTGAATGATATTATTCTGTTTCACCGCACTGTCGGCACATCCGGATTTGCCTTAAAGCGTGCCAGCATATTTTCCACGCTGTTATCGAGCATGCGGATGAAGCGCTCTTTTGTGATGGTAGGCGGCAGCTGCATGTTGTTATCGAGCCACATGGTAATGAGACCGACAATGCCGTCCACATAAAACTCAATGACAAACTCAAAGTCGGAACGCTCGATTGCCATGTTTTTCGCTACGATATCGGCAAAGCTGCGGATACATACTTCCAGCGCATTTCGATAAAAGCGAAGCATGTAAATGCGGCTGTGGGAATTATAGACATTCAGCGCAAAGGAACGGTTTTCATAAAGATATTCAAAGAAGACCATCACGTCATCGCGCCAATGATCATAGACCACCTCGCGCGGCAGAACGCGGCTGGCATCTTCCTCAAAGACCCATTCCAGCAGATCATAAACATCATCAAAATGATAATAGAACGTCTGTCGGTTCACTCCGCAGATCTCGGTAATGTCTTTGATGGTAATGCGCTCGATGGGCTTGACCGCCATCATTTCTTTCAGCGCTGCGCCGAGCTGCTGCTTGGTTGTGGATGCCATAAAATCACCTGACTGTCATTTGATGGAAAAAATTATACGACGTATTTTTAGACATGTCAAACAATTTCGTCTTATTTCAGCAGTTTTTTCACAATGGCCGCATTCATTTTTCCATAGGGCTGATAGCGCATCGGCGTATCGATATACACGGACTTCTGCAGAACGCTTTTCGCATGGCTGAAGGTCTCAAAACTCTTCTGTCCGTGGTAGCTTCCCATGCCGCTGGCGCCGACACCGCCGAACCCGAGACTGTCGCTTGCCAAATGTCCGATGGTATCGTTGATGCAGCCGCCGCCAAAGGGCACGTGAGTCATAAAGTGTTCCTGCACCGCAGGTTCTTCGGAAAACAGATACAGCGCCAGGGGCTTGGGACGTTCC
>R19__coassemble_946_pt1 | contig 11404 bp, 12 predicted proteins | sample R19__metabat2_high_PE_014 | metagenome-assembled genome bin R19 | reverse complement strand
AGGAGCAGCGCTGCCGCAGTCAGCAGACCGCGCCGCAGCCATCGTGATCTCATCGGATTTTTCTCCCTTTCTCAGGTACATTTCGGCGTTTTGCGCCGCTTTCGGCTCATCATAGCATGAAACCTCCGCGGGATGCAACCGTCTTCCCCGCCCATCCGGCAAAAAAGTAAAAGACACGGCCGGTAAACTATGCTAAAATGACAACATCTTATTTTATGATTTCGTCGGTACCTGCCTATGTTTATCAAACTCTGTTATGCCCCCACCGAGGGGCTTCCCGACCCGGCCGACCGGGAAGAACTGCTGTGCCGGCTTTCCCCGGCACGCCGTCGGAAGCTGCTCCGCTTTCGTATGCCGGCAGACCGGATCCGCTGCTATGCGGCCGGCCGGCTGCTGGATCGGCTTCTGCAGCCCTATGGTCTGAGCGAGGGAACCGCTCCCTTTTCCGTCGGTCCGGAAGGCAAGCCCTATTTAAACGCCGAGGCCGCGGGGCTCAGCCGGTCTCTCTTTTTCAATCTTTCCCACAGCGGCGGCATGGTAATGGCGGCCCTTTCGGATTGGGAGATTGGCTGCGATATTGAGCAGCTTTCCGATCGACGCGGCGCGCAGACCTGTCTGCAGCTGGCAGAGCGTTTTTTTCACCCGCAGGAGCTGCGGCTTCTGCAGGCGATCTCCCCGGAGGAGGAAGCCGCCGTAAGTGACGCCTTCACCCAAATCTGGGTAAAAAAAGAGAGCGTCATCAAGGCGGATGGCCGCGGACTGCAGCTGGATCTGCGCGGTTTTTCCGTATTTGAAACTCCTTCCATTACGTTGAACAGCGGCTCCTTTCTCCTTCGCGCATCCGCTTCGCCGGAGGGTTACCGCTCCGCCTGCGCCGTCCGTCTGCCGGAGGGCGTCGAGCCGGATGCCGCCGCTTTTCCATGCAGCGAAGAATTCCTTACTCTGACCTGAATTTTAAAGAGATCCGTACCGCTTTTCCGGGTACGGATCTCTTTTCTGTTTTCCCTGCCGCGGGATCACTGCGTCTGCTGACGCGCCAGCGTAATAAGCACCACTCCGAGCAGAATGACTGCCACACCTGCCGCCCGGCGCAGATTGATCTTCACGCGGGCTGCTTGAAAAAGCCCAAAGCTGTCCACCGCTATGCCGCCCGCCAGCTGCCCGGCCATGCCGCAGGCGACCTGCAGCGCCGCGCCGAGACCGGTCACGCTGACCAGATTCAAAAAGATGGCCGCAACGCCGTAAGCGCCGCCGATCAGCATCCACGGACGGATGCCCACGCCGCGCATCGGTTTCAGCCGGCCGCGGCTGCGCGCCAGGGTAACGATTCCAATGGCAAGCAGACCCACCGCAAAGGAGACCAGTGTGCCCTCCCAGCTGCCGATGAGCGCGGCCAGCGAAGCATTGGTCGGGCTCTGCACCGCTCCCGCAAGCCCGGAGCAGAAGGTCAGCAGGAGCATCGGCAGCATGCCGGTCTTCTCCCGTTTCTGCTGTCCGCGCTCTCTGCTGCCGGCATAGATCAGCAGAATACCGGCAGCCACTGTCAGGATTCCCAGTGTACGCAGCGGGGAAACCGCAGTGACCGCGGTTTCGAAAAGCCCCAGTCGGTCGATCACCGTGCCCATGACCAGCTGACCGAGCATGCTGACCGTGAGCGTCAGCGCCACGCCCAGTACCGGAATCGCGGCCACGGAGACGCATACGCCGAGCGCGCCGTAAAGCCCGCCCAGCAGCTGCCAGAAGCGGGCTTCCACCAGATGGGAAAAGCCGTTCGTGCCGCGTGCCAGAACAATGACCGTCAGCAGCAGCGTCCCGCCGAGGAAAGAGATCAGCGTCGCCTGAAATTTATCGGTCCGCCTCCCGAGTGCCGTGTTGACCGGCCCCTGTATGGATAAAAAGATGCCCGCCGTGACAGCAAGCACCGGATAAATCAGATTCATGGATTTTCACGCTCTTCCTGATAGAATATGGATCAAAGACCGCAGCCGCGCTGCGGATTGACCCGACTATACCCGAAACAGGGAGCAATTGCAAGATGGTCCCGTCAATTTATGCTGTGGATCTCCTTCATGCTCCTTGTTGAAATTAGCACTCTTTTTGTAAGAGTGCTAAAAATTCATATCCTCTTCACACATCTTTCCGCTTTCCGGTGTAGGATAAACGCAATCGAATTAATTAAGGAGGCTGTCTCATGGAAGATTTTAAACACTCCCGGTTCATGCGTGCCCTGCGCAGCGGCAGCATCACCGTTTCTCTTGCGCTCTGCGTTCTCGGTATTCTCCTCATTGCCGTTCCGGGCTTTTCCCTGAAAGCGATCTGTGTGATCGGCGGTCTGCTTCTCTGCGCCGCAGGCGTGCTCCGCCTGATGCAGTATTTCGGCGGAGAGCCGGATCTGCTCAGCTCTTTCCGGATGCCCGGCGCCGTACTGCTTCTTCTGATGGGGCTTTTCCTGCTCTTCCGTTCCGATTCCGCCATCGGGCTCACCGGCACCGTGCTCGGCATCGCGGTGCTTCTGTACGGTGTGGGCAAGCTGCGCAGCGCCATGGTGCTCCGCCGCAGCGGGCGTTCGGTCTTTGATTCCGGGCTCGTCTCCGCCGTGCTGATCCTGTTGGGCGGCGCGCTGCTGCTCCTGCGTCCGCTGGGCAGCGCCCGGCTGATCATGTCCCTAGTCGGCGTTGTCGCTCTTCTCCTCGGAGCTGCCGAGACGGTTTCCACCGTCCGTTCCGTAAAACTCAGTCAGCCGGAAGAACCTCCCATTATAGAAGCGAAATATCGCGAAATGTGATCCGTCACAAGCGAAAAGCTCACAGGCGATTGGCCTGTGAGCTTCTTTTTGCGCTTATTCCGGATCCGGAAGGTCTTCCTTCGGCATCCGCTTCATAAAGATATACAACAGGATAACGGACGGGATAATGGAGAGCAGATAGGCCAGCGGCTGAGCCTCCTGCACCCCGCTCATCCCGCGCAGAGAGGAAAGGATCAGCAGCAGCGGAATGAAAAACAGACCGTTTTTTACGGAGCTCATGATGGCCGCGCCGCCTTTATGCCCGGTGCTCTGAAACAGCATTTCGGAGACCACGGTGATCGGCATCAGCAGGAGGGCAATTCCCTGCAGACGGAGAGCCCTTGCCCCATAGGCAATCACCGGCGCGCTGTCGCGGAAAAGGCCGACCAGCGTTTCGGGAAAAAGAATTGCCGGAACCGCCAGCAGTGTCAGCAGAATCTGTCCGCCGACAAACATCGCCGCGGAAGCGGACCGCACCCGGCTGTATTTGCCGGCGCCGTAGTTAAAGGAGGCAATCGGCTGAAAGCCCTGCCCTACGCCGATGCAGACGGCAAAAATCAGGAAAGAAATGCGTGAAACGATGCTCATGGCCGCGATGGCGGCGTCGCCGTAAGGCGCCGAGCAGTAATTCAGAATGGTGGTGGAAAGCGCCGCCAGCCCGTTGCGGATCAGGCTCGGCGCGCCGGTGGCGCAGATGGAGCCGAATTCCTTCGCGCTGCGGGTAAAGCTGCCGAGGGAAAGCTTTGTCGTGCTCCTGCCGCGCAGGAACATACTCAGCAGAATGCAGAAGCCGACAAACTGGCTGAAGGCGGTTGCCAGCCCCGCGCCCGCGATGCCCATGTGAAACACCAGCATCAGCAAGGCGTCCAGCCCGATGTTCAGCAGCGCGCCGGAGATCATGCCCAGGGTGCCCAGGGCTGCCTTGCCCTCATAGCGGAGAATGTTGTTCATCACAAAGCTGGGGCAGATAAAGGGAGCCGCGATCAGGATGAAGCGGATATAGGTAATTGCGTAGGGGGCTATCGTTTCCGTGCTGCCGAAAAGCATGACCAGCGGGCGGACAAAAATCGAGCCCAGCACGGCCACGATCAGGCCGAAGCCGACGGCGGAGAAAAACGCCGTCGAGACCGCGGTGTTGGCCGCGTCGGTGCGCCGCGCGCCGAGCAGCCGCGCCATCGTGCTGCCGCCGCCCTGCCCGAACATAAAGCTGACCGCCTGCAGGATCGACATAAAGCCGAAAACGATGCCGACCGCGCCGCTCGCGCTGTCTCCCAGCATGCTCACGAAAGCAGTGTCGGCCAGGTTGTAGATATTGGTGATCAGCATGGTGATGATCGCCGGCACCGCCAGCGTCAGCAGCAGCTTCGGCACCGGAGTTTTCGTCATGCGGTTATATTGTTGTGCGGAACTTTCTTTCATTCCTTTTTCTCTCCGCTTCGTATTCTCTTACGTTACAATCAAACTGTGTCTTTCAGTATAGCACAATTTCGCGGAAGGGTGGAATTTTTCTGTCCGCCGAAAAAGCGAAATCATACCCGAAATCGGGGGAATTTTCTCCTCGCTTCGGGTATGATCTTTTATTTCAGAAGGACCTTATAGGTCAGGGTGTTGTTTGCCTTTCCCGTCTCGCTGCCGGTCAGCGTTACGCTCAGCTTGACGCTCATTGTTTTGCCTGCCTTCAGACCCGTGGGGATCCGGTCATTCTTAAAAGCCAGGGCGTAACTGTCATCGGATAGGCGGATCAGACGGAAATACGCGGCGGACTTGCTGTCCAAACTGACCGACTTCACGGAAGCGACCGAGCTGTCCTTCACCGAAATGCGGAATTCGGACTGACTGTAAGCGTCGCTCAGCTGCATGACGCCGCTTGAGGCGCTCAGCGCTAATTTGGCGGTCCCCATCTTGACCTTGATCGCGGTCGGCGTTTTCTTCGCGCCGCCGGAGCTGTATTCCGTCCCGTTGATGACAGCCGTCATGCCCACGGCATATTGGTCCGCAGGACGCAGGCCCGGGCGGGCAGTCAGCGTAAAGGAATTGCCGGCGATCGCAACAGCAAAGGGCGCGTCCGCAGCCGGCTGCCAGGCGGAGCCGATCTTTTTATAGAAGGTCAGGTCGGAGGTCTGCAGCACATAGCCGTAATAATTTTTGATCGTCGGCGTCAGCGTTACGGCGGAACCGGGGCGAATCACATCGATCGCGCCGGAGGCTTTCAGCGTAATGCTGACGGGGACCTTGGCCGGTGAGGACCATTTCACGCTGAGCTTAGCGGAATTCACCGCGTCCGCGCTGCCGTCACCGTCCGTATCCACGCCCACTTCCACCGTATAGCTGCTGCCGCCGGGCAGAGTTCCGCTTTCTTTTTCCTGCAGAACAAACACGCCCGCCCCGCTTCGGTTGACGGTAAACAGGTCCGTGACATTCCGGTCGGTCTGTCCCTTCGTCTTCTGCCATACTCTGACCGAATAGCTCTCTCCGCTGCCGATATGGAAGCCGGAAAGGGCCGCCTTTACGGTTATGGAGCTGTTTTTCACGGCGGTGTCGATACTGCCGGAGGTCTTCAGCTTCAGCTGCGCGGCCTTGCCGGTCACCGTCACCTTGAAGGAGGCTTCCTGCCCGAAGACGGAGTAGATAACCTGATAGCTGTGCGTTTTCGTATCCGTTTGGGCCGCGGAAACACGGATCCGGCTGCCCTCATGGGAACAAGTCAGGATCTCGCCCGCTTCCTGTGTCTGTACAATGTTTTTGCCTTCCTTCACGCAGACAAAGGTCAGGGGATACGCTTCCGTATCGCGAAAGAGAACCGGGGCTGCCGACGCTTCCAGCTCGGCATAATCGAGAGAACCGGCAAGCAGCGTGATCGATTTTGCCGAATAACTCAGCTTCGGCAGCGTCTTCTTTACGCTGACCTTTACCTTGACCTCCGCCGGTATTGCCCAGCCCTCCACGCTGCAGGTCAGCTGCAGATTGCCGGAGGCCTTGGCCGGCGGGTTTTCCGCCGTCAGCCGGACCGTCAGCGCCTGCTCATCGATCTCCGCAAGGAAGGCGGGCAGTGCGGTTCCGGCCTTCCGTTCCGCCCGCTTCACGGTTCCGCCGGTGAATTGCAGGGTCTGAAGGTCACCTGCCGCGGCGGAATTGAATTTCAGCTCGGCGGCCTTCAGCTTGGGCACGCTTTTTTTCACCGTCAGCGTATAGACTTCTGTTTCAAATTCTTTTCCGTCCAGCTGCACGCAAATGGCGGACTTGTAGGAATTTTTGATGCTTTTGGGACTGCTGCTGCCAAGCAGGATCGCTTCCTGCGTCGGCACGATCTCCAGCGTGCGGTCATCCGCCGCGCGCAGGTCAAAAAGACTTGCCGTCGTCGGATCCGTAAACCGTGCCGATTCCAGCGCAGCGCCGAGTTCCCGTGCCTCTATGCGGCCGGTATCTTCTTCCGCAAGCTCCGCGGTCAGCCGGTTCTGGGCAAGCTCCGGCAGCAGCGTGATCTTTGTGTAATCGGTGCGGAAAAGCTCCGTCGTCCCCTTTTTCTCGCCCAGCGTCAGCTTGAGGGTTTCCGCCGCGATGGGAGTCGTTCCCTCTTCCGAAACATCGATCCGGCAGCGAACGGTCTCGGTCGATCCGTTGACCGTCAGCACAGCCGACGCATAGGCGGTTCCCTTACGGCAGGCGGTTACCGTGCCGGCAGCGTCTACCGTAATCACGTCACTTGCTTCCGACATGTCTGTCGTCAGGGCGCTCCAGGTCACCCGATCGGCATAGCTTTCCGGAACGCACTGCCAGGACAGCGTGATGCGCTTCCCCGGTGTCATGGCCAGATATTTCTGCTGCAGAGTCAGCTGCGGCCGGATCTCCTCCGATTCCGCCGCCGGCCGGAACTCGATCCGCAGCACGCTGTCCGCCGTAAGGGGCGGGAGCGTGATCCGCAGCCCGGTCATCGACCCGCTGAAGTCGGTGCCGTTATAAAGCAGTGAGGCGACCCGGCAGCCATCGGCGGGGAGCAGATCCAGCACCGGCTCGCTTTGACGGGGCAGCGTCACGGAGGCGCCGTTTTCCAGCGTCATGCCGCAGCAGGCGGCCTGCCCGCTTCCCTCCATGACCAGGCTGAGCGTATGCTCCGCCGGCACTGTGGTCGTGAGAACAACATCATCGGCGGAAGCCGGCACAAACAGGAACAGCGAGAGCAGCAGGATCCACTGCAGGCCCCGAATTCGGAGTTTTGCAAGCTTCATTCGATTGCTCCTGTCCGGTAATAATTATCCCTTGACGACCTCAGAGGTAAAGGTAATGGTTGCGGTGTAGTCACCGGCGGATGCCTTGCCCCAGTCGGCGGAATCGATCAATACGTGCAGACCTTCCAGAGTCGCCTTAGAGGTTTCCGCGCCGCCGTTGTCCGCAGCCGCCAGTTTGTCTACCGTGCCTGACGCGTTTCCCTTAAAGGTAAGAACGGTACCGGAATCAAGCTTCTGGGTATAGCTGTCACTGCTGTTAAAATAGTAGGAAGCCTCCATACGGATGGGAATCGAATCATTGGCCGCGGCGTTTTTAAAAGCCGTGTACGTTACCGTAACCTCAATATTTTTCCCTTCCGCAAAATTTTCGGCGTCTTCCACCGTGATCGTCCCGATCGTGTTATCCTCTTTTCCGTAAGCGATCGCTGTACCGGCCGGGATCGACAGGGTATAGTTTGCGGTGGGCACATTGGTAGTCAGCGTGGTGGTACCGTCTGCCAGTGCCATGACGGACAGGGAAAAGACCAGAAGCACGCTTAACAGCATTACGATCAGTTTTTTCATGGGTTTCTCCTCTTTTTTTGATTTATTTTAAATTTTGCTTACCGATTTCATCCGCGCCGTTCAATCCGCCGCGACGCTGCTGTATGAGATGACGGAGGAATAGCTTCCGCCGTCTGCGGTCTTCCAATCGCCCGGGCGGAATTCCGCCGTCAGTTCATAGGACATTGCCGTGCTCTCGGAAAAGATCAGCTGAAACGCTCCGCTGTTGCTGCTGCTGCCGTCGGAGCAGAGAAGAAGATAAGGAATGCTCGAGTCTCCCGCATTGCCGGTCAGATCCGTATGTGTTACGGTCACCGTGACCCTTGTGTCCTCCGTAAAATTCGCGCCCGGCGTGCACGTCAGCTGCCCCAGAACGATCTGCTCCGTTCCGAATGGAATCTCCGCATTTTCCGGAACCGTCAGGGTATAGGTCGGTTCCGGCACACTGCAGAGCGCAGGCTCTTCGGCTTCCGCCGCGCTTTCTTCCTCCCGCTCTGCCGGCGCCGCGATGCTTTCCGGAATGGGAAGCTCCGCGTATTCTTCGTTGTTTTCTTCCGCGAAAGCGGAAATCAGGCAGGCCGCTCCCAGCAGCAGCGCAAGGAGCAGGCTTATCATTTTTTTCAAGTTTCTCTCCTTATTCCGCCAGCAGCGTTACTTTGATCTCCGCGCTGTTCAGGGGAGTCTCGTCCGCGTCCATGGCGAAGCAGTCATAATGGATCCGGGTATCCGGATAGCTGCCGACGGCAAGCGTCCGGGAAAAAACGATGGTTTCGGAAGTTTTTCCCGGTTCGATCAGGTCCGACTGCCAGAGCTCGGTGCCGTCTGCCAGAGTGATCGTAATTTTAAACCGGCAGGTATTCTGCGCCGGATTATTCAAAGCAAATTCCTGTTTTTCCGTATCGGCTTTGACCTGCAGACATTCGTAGCCGGGAATATCGATGGTATCCGTGTTCTTCACCAACGGCGTGGGGGTCGGCGTCGAAACCGCCTCCGTTTCGTTCCGTCCGCCGCTCAGCAGCACAAGGATCACGACCACTGCGGCCAGCAGCGCCGCCGCCAGCAGCCCGATCAGTATATTTTTTCCGCGCTCTTTTCTGCTTTGCTCTGTGGAATTTCGGTTCAAGCTTATCAACTCCCGTGTCGGCATTCCGGCCGAACCTGTTCTGTTTCAGTTCAATTTAAATTATAGCATCTATAATCTGTAAATTCTACCCGAATCTCTTCTCTTATCGGGTTTTTCTGTTTCTCGGCCGGTTCTTTCCTGCCGCGCAAAAGCGGAATTCTCCGATCCCGCTTGACGAAAACGCCCCGTGCTGATAAAACTTTTTCATGAAATCACGGGAAAGGACGGCGCCGAAATGGAACAAAACCGACTGCGCGGCAAGCTCCGCGCGCTGATCCCGCAGCATGTGAGCAGCCGCACCGTGCTGGGCTTCTTTGAATTTTTGCGCCGTGCCCAAAAACTGTCTCCCTGCCGCTTTGCCGGGAATTTTGCCCGCAATGAGCGGGCTATGGCCCGGCACACCGCCGCAATGCGGAAAAACGGCGGTTTTGTGGAAGATCAGCCCGCGTGGGGCGATCTGGCCTACGGCCGCTCCGACATGCGGGCTGCCGGCTGCGAGATATTCGCCGTCTACAACACCCTGCTGCAGCTGGGAAACACCGACTCCGGTCTGCCGGAGCTGATCCGGTGTTTTGAAAAAGACGGTATGGTGCTCTCCGGGCGTTTCGGCACCGCGCCGATTGCTCTGGCGGATCATCTGCGGAAGCTGGGCTATCGGGTAGAACTGAGCACGAATCCCGCAGCGTTTGACTCCCTGAGCCGGACAAGCGGCTGCCTGATCCTGACCATGTATAACGACCGCCGGAATATTCTGGACGCCGTGCACACCGTAAGCATTACGCCCGGACCGGATGGCTTCACCGCTCACAATGTCCGCGGTGACGGAAGGCCGGCAGGACCTTTTCCCGATATCGCTTCCCTGCTGGCCGGCATCAACGGCGGCCGCGCGGGAGCAATTGCAATGATGGGGGTAAACCGATCCTGATCGGTTTGCCCCCATCATTGCGTTAAAATTTAATTTGCTGCCGCGTTCCTTTGGTTTTCGAAGTTTTCTCCCGCAAACTTCGTCCGTCCGGAATTTAATCCTGTGCACTTGAAGCTGCTTTTTCATTTAAGCATCATAATGCAATTCCGACATTTCTCCCGGCGGCTTTCTATTTGTCATGCGGTCTATCCCCTCACAAGAGTAGGATATCATTCCATCGCTCATGATTCGGCAAAAATGATTGATGAAATGAGCGACGGGGTGATATTTCGTGTGCCGGGCAAGCTTCACCTTGTCATCCTTGATTATTTTGAACCGTCTGCCTGTTTTCAGATAAAACGGGAAGCCGCAAAGAGCTTCGCTGCCTCATTTGCTAATAGGAATACTTTACTCCGTTGTCAATGCACAAACTGTGAATGCGCTTGAATCCACTTCCGAACTGCTCAATGGATTTATTCAAATACAAAATCTTTAATATGGCAGCATTTCTGATTTCCGACTCGAGATTTCATAATATTTTAATTAAAGTTTTAATTAAAATTCACGTTATTATATTGATAATCACTTTAACCTGCTGTATACTTTTGTCAGTACATAATATGGAGGTAATTCAGTATGAGTGTTGCATTGGCGGATTTTACGGAAATGCTCGTGCCCGTTTCCGATTTCAGTCAGGGGAAGGCAAGCAAGATCTTTTCCGATGTCTATGATACCGACAGAGAATACATTGTTCTGAAAAACAATCAGCCGACGGCGGTCGTCATGTCGGTGCGCGAGTACCGCGAGACACAGCGCAAGCTTGAAAAATTCGAAAAATTACTCGAACTCATTGAAAACGCCCGGCTTCTTGCTGTTGCAGAGGAGCGAAGAGGCTCCGCTGCCGATGATTTTGAAGCGTTCCTTTCCGGGGAAGGGCTTGACAGAAAAGAGCTTGAAGCCATAGAGGACGAAGTGGAGTTCGAGTGATGGGTTGGAAGATTCGAATCACAAAAGAGGCCCAGGACGAATTCCGGAAGCTGGACAACGGCTTCAAAAAGCAGGTCGCCGCGGGAATTCTGAAGGTGTCCAAGGCGCCGCTTCCCGCCCCGAACGGTTACGGCAAGCCTTTGGGCAACAAGAACGGCAATAACCTTACCGGCTTTTTCAAAATCAAGTACCGCGGAATCGGCATAAGAGTTGTATACACTTTGGTGCCCGAGGCGCTGGTTATGAATATTGTGGTCATTTCCGAGCGAGACGACAACTTCTGCTATGAAGCGGCAGCAAAGCTGTATAAGAAATACGGTGATGAAATTTTTCTGGATATGTTCCGGGATTTTGAATGATAAAGGATGCGTACGGTGTGCTGCATAAGGCACTCGCGCAGGCGGCTGCAATTGGTATGATACACCGCAATCTGACGGAGAACTGTTCCCTGCCGAAACTAAAAGCTCCCGAACCGGTACACTATGAAGCAGACGATATAAAGAATTTCCTTGCGGCGATCCACGATCATTGTCACGAGAACTATTATAAAGTTCTGCTCTTTACCGGCATGCGAGAGGCCGAAGGGCTGGGTCTGACCTGGGATTGCATCAGCTTCGCAAAGGGCACGATTGAAATCAATAAGCAGCTCCGGAGGAACCGGGAAATACTCATTTGTTTCTCCAAAGGACAACGAATACCGCCCATCGAACCGAAGCCTTCGTCCGCGCACCCTCCGGCAAAAAAGAAAACAGCCGCACCTGACGGTGTGACTGTTTCTTTTTGGTGGACGATACAAGACTGCTCTGCATAAGTTCCACCTGCCAATCGCGCGGCGC
>R19__coassemble_938_pt1 | contig 11422 bp, 11 predicted proteins | sample R19__metabat2_high_PE_014 | metagenome-assembled genome bin R19 | reverse complement strand
CAAAGCTGACGGGGCGCTCCACACCGTTCAGGTTGTCGTTCAGACCGCTGGCAGGATCAACAAAGAGCGGCGCGCTGACACGTTCCAGATTGAGGGCTTCACCGAGAGAACGGGTAAAGACTTCTTTGATCAGCGCAATGGCGCGCTGCGTTTCATGCAGGTCGAGAGAAGGCTGATAGCCTTCCGGAAAGGTGACGGAATTCATATTTTTCCCTCCGAAGATTTTTTCACTTTATGTGCGTCATAATATACCGACGCGGAGCTTCCGTCAACCGTTTTTCGTGCAAAATCAGGGAAAACGATGCAAAAAAAGGAACTTGCGCAGGGAAAGATCTGTTTACAAATCCGTGATACTTCAGCTTGTTTACAGCGATATAATGCAGGTGTCGGAAATCATCTGACGGGCCAAAAATGCAAATGTGGATGAAATCCACAAAGGAGGACCTATGAAAAAACGATTCAGCCTGATACTGGCAGTACTGATGCTCCTCTCCCTGTGCGCCTGCGGTTCCACCCACAGCTCCGAAAGCACCTACGCTGCATCGGATAATGGCAGAAGCGCGGCACTTTTCGAAGCGTCCGAGGCGGCTTACGATATGGCGGATTATTCGACGGGCCTCTCTGCCAACACGTCCCGTTCGGCCTCCGCGGCTGTGCAGGAGGAAGCGGCGGACAGCGCGCCGGAAGAAGATCCGGAGAAGATCATTTATTCCGCGGATGTGACCCTGGAAAGCCGCAACTACGACGAGGCAATCGCCGGCGTGGAAGCACTGGTACAGGAATTCGGCGGCTATATCGAATCCAGCAGCAGCTCGAGCGCAACCTATTATAATATATCAAGAGGCAACAACACGGCGCGAATCACCTATTATACACTCCGTATTCCCGGCAGCAGCTTCAGCACGGTAATGGAGCGCTTTACCGATCTGGGCAATATTCCTTCCAGCAGCATCTATACCGAAAATGTAACTTCTCAATATTATGATGTGGAAGCCCGGCTCAGCGCCTATCAGGTGCAGGAGCAGACTTTGCTTGAATTAATGGAAAAAGCGGAGAGCGTGGAAGATATCATAGCCATTGAGGAACGGCTGACCGAGGTCCGCTATTCCATCGAAAGCATGCAGTCCACCTTGAAAAACTGGGACCGCCGCATCAGCTACAGCACGATCAATCTTACCGTGAAGGAAGTATTGGAATACACACCGACCGAGGAACAGACCTTCGGCGAAAAGCTTGTAAAAGCGGCACAGGATGGGCTGATCAGCGCGGAAGAAAGCGTTCTGAATTTCATCCTCTGGCTGATCGAAGCGCTGCCCACGCTGATCATCCTGGCACTGATCGTGTTTATTCTGATTAAGGTGATCCGGGCTGCAAGACGCCGCCGCGCGGAAAAACGGGCACGGAGCGGAGAAACCGCCGTTTCACCGAAACCGTCGATTTTCGGAAAAAAGAAAGACGCGGCTTCGCAGATCGAAACTCCCGCGGAGAACACATCGAAGGACGGCGATTCCTGAAAGAGCAAAACCGAAAAACGCTTTTCACTTTCTGCGCAGTATGTTATAATACTGCGCAGTTATTATGATTGCTTGATCTGCGGAGAGAACCGCGGTACGCCTGACCGCTTCCGCAGAAATGAAGGGACGGAACTCCGAAATGGATAAACATGAGCTGAATCTTCTGCTCAGCAATGTGGCAAACGGCACCCTGAGCCCGGAAGACGCGGCATTGCAGCTGAAAATGGAACCGATCAAAGAGATCGAAGAATACGCAAAGGTCGATATGCACCGCGGTATCCGCCAGGGTGTGCCGGAAGTGATCTACGGAGCCGGCAAAACACGGGAGCATATTCTCGGCATTGCAAAAGCCATGCTGGAAAACGGCCAGAAAACAGTCCTGATCACCCGTATTACGGCCGAGACGGCGGATTTTATCCGCGCCGAGCTGCCGATCGAATATAACGAACGGGCACACACCGGCGTGATCGGCACTCCGCCGGCCCCCTACGGCATGGGCAAGATCGTGGTCGCCACCGGCGGAACCAGTGATATCCCCGTGGCGGAAGAAGCCGCTGTGACCGCGGAAGTGCTGGGCAGCGAGGTCGTACGGCTTTATGATGTGGGTGTTTCCGGCATCCACCGGCTGCTTTCTCACATGGATGTGATCATGGATGCCAAAGTTATTGTGGCCGTCGCCGGCATGGAAGGCGCGCTGCCCTCCGTGATCGGCGGGCTGGCGGACTGTCCGGTCATTGCGGTTCCGACCAGCGTTGGTTACGGCGCGTCACTCGGCGGAGTGGCGGCGCTGCTCAGCATGCTCAATTCCTGCGCCAGCGGCGTATCGGTGGTCAATATCGATAACGGCTTCGGCGCCGGCTACATGGCCAGCATGATCAACCATCTGACCTGAGGCAAAGCTTCGATTACGTCATATTTTAAACGGAGGTTTCTTATGAAAATCACAACTTTTATTCTTTCCATGGTCACGGCAGCACTTGCCATGGTCACAGCGGCCTTTTCTCTGGTCATCTTCATTAAAGACAGACACTGAGAAACAGCATGGATCTGAGCGAATATTTCGCGCAGCATAACCGGGCCGCACTTGCCTTTTCGGGCGGAGTCGACTCGGTTTATCTGTTATATGCCGCAGTGCGGTGCGGAGCCGATGTGCAGCCCTATTATGTGCGGTCGCAGTTTCAGCCGGAGTTCGAGTTTCGGGATGCGCTGCGCATTGCCCGGCAGCTCGGCGTGGAAATGAAGATCCTGCCGAAAGACATTCTTGCCTGCGAGCCGATTGCAGCCAATCCGTCGGATCGCTGTTATTACTGCAAGCGGCAGATCATGGGGAGCATTTTAAGCGCGGCAGCGGCAGACGGATATGAACTTCTGCTGGACGGCACCAATGCTTCCGACCGGGCGGATGACCGCCCCGGCATGAAGGTACTGACCGAACTGAAGATCCAATCTCCGCTGCGCATCTGCGGACTTACCAAGGCCGAGATCCGACGCCTCTCCAAAGAGGCCGGGCTGTTTACCTGGAATAAACCTGCCTATGCCTGCCTTGCCACCCGCGTGGGAACGGGAGAGCGCATAACGGAAGAAAAACTGGCAAAGATCGAAGCGGGCGAGGCCTTCCTGACCCGGCTGGGCTTTTCCGACTTCCGCCTCCGTCTGCGCGGCGATCGGGCCCTGCTCCAGTTTACCGCGGAGCAGATGCCGGCCGCCGCGGCTGCCTTTGATAAAATTACAAATGAACTTGGCCCGCGTTTCACACGGGTAGAAATTGACGCCGAACCAAGGGAGAAAACAGTATGAAGACTTTATATTTTGATTGCAGCATGGGTGCCGCCGGCGATATGCTGACCGGCGCACTGCTGGAGCTGCAGCCGGATCCACAGGCTGCTCTTGACATGCTGAACAAAGCCTTTGCCGGCCGCACCGTGAGCACGGCACGGAAAGATTCCAAATGCGGCATTCAGGGAACCCATATCACGGTCTCCGTCGATGGGGAGGTGGAAGGCGAGGAGCATGGACATGAGCATACCCATGACCACGAGCACGGGCATGACCATGACCATGACCATGAGCTTGAGGCAGAACATGCACATACGCATGTCCACGACCATGAGCATGAGCATGAGCATGAGCATGAGGGAGAGCATCACCACCATCACCATCATACCTCCTTGCAGGAAGTGCGGGAATTTATGCACAGTCTGCCTCTGCCGCAGAAAGCAGTGGAGGATGCGATCGCGGTCTATGACCTGATTGCCGAGGCGGAGAGCACAGTGCACGGTATGCCGGTGGAGAATATCCATTTTCATGAGGTGGGATCGTTGGATGCTATGGCAGATGTGGCAAGTGTCTGCTATCTGATCCACTGCCTTTCTCCGGACCGCATTATCGCCTCGCCCGTCACAACGGGCAGCGGCTTTGTTCACTGCGCCCATGGCGTGCTTTCCGTTCCCGCGCCGGCGACTCTGCACCTTCTGCAGGGCGTTCCGGTCTGCAGCGGCGAAGAAAAAGGGGAGCTCTGCACCCCGACGGGAGCCGCGCTGCTGAAGCATTTTGCGGACGGCTTTGAGAGCATGCCGCCTATGACGGTCAGTGCAGTCGGCTACGGTACCGGTACCAAAGATTTTGCGCATGCCAACGTGGTGCGGGCCATACTGGGAGAGAGCGGCAGCAGCTGTGAGCAGATCCTCGAACTGTGCTGCAATCTGGATGACATGACTCCGGAAGACCTGGGCTATGTGCGTGAACGACTCTTTCGAGCCGGCGCGCTGGACGTATACACGACCAATATCGGGATGAAAAAAGGACGTCCGGCCGTCATGCTGACCTGCATGTGCCGGGTAAGTGACCGGGATGCCATGCTGCGCCTGCTTTTTGCGGAAACGGCGACACTGGGCGTGCGCGAATATGTCTGCAGTCGGTATACGCTCGATCGCGAACTCAGCGTGAAGGAGACCCCCTACGGCCCGGTGCAGGTCAAGCGATCATTTGGCTGGGGGACCGAACGCAGCAAATTTGAATATGAAGATCTGAAACGGATCGCGGAAGAGCAAAACCTTCCGCTGCGCAAACTGCGGGAAGAACTGGAGAAGCTGTAAAAGTTACAAAATGTCATATTCTTGACGAACCTGCTCAGGTTCTGTATAATACAATAAATTGCGAGAAAGAGAAAAATTTAATTTTTATTTAGCTCTTTTTTGCAAACGCTCGTATCAACGAGTGTAAGACAAAACAGTCTGCTTGACCGACGGAGCTTCCGAAGGTCAACCATATTCAAACTGTAATAAAAAGAAAGGAATCACTACTATGTCTATCGAAGAAATCAAAGACGCAGAACTCGACGAAGTCGCAGGCGGCGCATCCGGCGCTTACACCAACTACACCATCAAGAGCGGCGACACCCTGTGGGGCATTGCTCAGCGCTACAACACCACCTGGCAGTTCCTCTACAACCTGAACCGCGACAAGATCTCCGACCCCGACAAAATCTATCCGGGCCAGGTCATCAAAGTTCCCAACAACGCCTGAGTTTCATTTCAGACCCAAAGACAGCACCACCCATCCGGGTGGTGCTGTCTTCTTATTTTCGCTTATTCAGCTTATTCATTATAGAGCTCGCCTTCGTTGGCCTGCTCTGTCTTTAATTCGGTCTCGAGACTGAGATCATCGGAGAAAGAAACATGAAACACCGCCTGCGGCGGGTTCATGGAAAGTCCGGCCCGGCAGCCGGCGCGCTCGGCTTCCTCGCAGATCAGCAGAAGAATGGCATGGATCACATCACGGGTCAGGTAACCGCCGTTCCAGCGAAAGACAAAGGTGCGGCGCTTTTTCGCGTTTTGGGCAATGCGGCCGCGAAGCTTATCATAATCGCCGAAGGCAAGCTTTTTTTCACTGTACCAGCTGTGCCGCCCGTCGCCGCAGGCAGGCACAGGCACAAGAACCGGCTCATGATCGCGGAAGAGCTGGGCATCGTTGATGTTGTAATAATCGTATCGGATGCAGTCCTCCCGGCTGAGTGAGTTGTCAAAGGTCACGTCCATGTGATAATATTGACCATCACGGCAGACCATATTCCAGACATGGCGGTAACGGATGCCTTTTTCCGGGTTATTTCCGCTGAGCGCGATGATGCAGGGCAGACCGAGCCTGCCGCAGAGCAGCTTTACGGTTTTGGAGATCCCTTCGCAGACACCGACCCCTTGTTCCAGCGGGCCGAGGATCTCATGGGAATAGGGCTTTTTCAGCTTATCGTAACGCACATTCCGACAGATGAAATCATGCACGAACTGCTGCTTTTCGGCGGCATTCAGAGATTGCGCCGGGCGGAGCAGGCGCGTGACGCGGGCTTCCAGCGCTTTCTGCTTTTCGAGGATCTGCTTTTTGGGAAAAAGATAGACGGGAACAAACTCCAGGCCTTCCGCCCCCGGGAAACGCCGGCAGGAAAAATCCGAAACATAAAAGATTTCCGGACAGTCCAGACGAAGAAAGAAGAAGATCTCCGAAAGCTGCTGCATATCCGCAGTGGGAACCGCAAAGGACGGCAAAAGGGATTGCAGGCCGCTTTTCAGCGCATGATAGACCTGCTTGGCGTCTTTATTCAGATAAGAATAATAAAGGGCTTCTTCTCGCATATTACGATCTCCGGTGCGGTAAGATTCGGCAGCTGACCGAATCAGTGTAGCACGAAAATAAAAAAACAACAAGCGCGGCAGACGCAGGATCGAATGCCGCGGAAAGTGAGGCTTAACCATGCGGAAACTGATCAAATACGGATGCGGAATTCTGGGAATTATTATTTTTATTTTCTGCATTACCGGCGAAATCGAAGGCGTGGGCAGGTTTGCCTGCATTGTGTTCGGCACGCTGTTCAGCATTCTCGGCATGACGCTTTCCGGACGGAAAGGCGGATGAGGAGAAAGAATAAGAAAGAAAAGCAGGCGTCTGCGGTTCAAGTCCCGAAATGAAAGGAAAAATTCGGTAAAAAATAATTGCTCATGCGCGGCATTTGTGCTACAATCGCAAAACACCTGCAATTTTATCCGGAAAAGGAACCTATCATGAATAATAAACCCAAACAACTGAAAACCATGGACGGCAATGAAGCTGCCGCCTATGTTTCTTATGCGTTTACCGAAGTAGCCGCGATCTATCCCATCACGCCCTCGAGTCCCATGGCAGACCATGTGGACGATTGGGCGGCACACGGCAAAAAGAATCTGTTCGGGCAGCCGGTGCAGCTTGTCGAGATGCAGGCGGAGTCCGGCGCGTGCGGTGCGATGCACGGCGCGCTTGAGACCGGTTCTCTTGCCACCACCTATACGGCATCTCAGGGCCTCATGCTGATGATCCCGCCGATGTTCCGCATTGCCGGCTCTCAGCTGCCCGGCGTAATGCACGTGGCGGCCCGCTCCGTGGGCACGCATTCTATTTCTATTTTCGGTGACCATTCCGACGCAATGGCCTGCCGACAGACCGGCTTTGCCATGCTGGCTTCCTCCAGCGTACAGGAATGCATGGATCTCGGCGCCGCAGCGCATCTGAGCGCCATTAAGGGAAGCATCCCCTTTATGCATTTCTTTGACGGCTTCCGCACCTCCCATGAGCTGCAGAAGATCGAGGTACTTGATTATGAAGACCTTGGCCGGCTGCTGGATTGGGACGCGGTGGACCGTTTCCGCAGCCATGCGCTGAACACGGAGCACCCGACGATTCGCTCCACGCTGCAGAACCCCGACACCTTCTTCCAATGCCGTGAAGCCTGCAGCAGCGCCTATGCGCAGCTGCCGGAGATCGTGGAGGAAAAGCTGAAGGCCATCAGCGAACTGACGGGACGTGATTACCGTCTCTTTAACTATTACGGCGCGGCGGACGCAGAATATGTTGTGCTGGCCATGGGCAGCGTTTGCGAAACGCTCTGCGAGACGGTGGATTATCTGAACGCCCGCGGCGCGAAGGTCGGCATGGTGAATGTGCATCTCTACCGGCCCTTCTCGGCAAAGCACCTTGCGGCAGCGCTTCCGGCAGGCGTGAAATGCATCAGCGTGCTCGACCGCACCAAGGAGCCCGGCAGCATCGGCGAGCCGCTCTTTGAGGATGTGGTGACGGCACTCAGCGAGACAGCCTTCCGCGGCGTTCCCGTGCTCGGCGGCCGCTACGGCCTTTCCTCCAAAGACACCACGCCTGCCATGATGAAGGCCGTGTACGACAATATGATGGGTGAGCGCAAGAACCATTTTACGGTCGGCATCAACGATGATGTCAGTCACAGCTCCCTTCCGCTCGGGGAAAACATTGCCGCCGGCGGCAGCAGCATTATTTCCTGCAAATTCTGGGGCCTCGGTTCCGACGGCACGGTGGGCGCCAATAAAAACTCCATCAAGATCATCGGCGACCATACGAATCAGTATGTGCAGGCCTATTTTGAATATGACTCCAAAAAATCCGGCGGCGTGACCAAGAGTCACCTGCGCTTCGGCAGTGAACCGATCCGTTCCGCCTACTATGTCACGCTGGCAGATTTTGTTGCCTGCCATAAGCAGAGCTATATGAAGAGCTTCGACATCGTCAATGAGATCAGACCCGGCGGCACATTCCTCCTCAACACTGTCTGGACTCCGGAACAGCTGGAGCAGGAGCTGCCGAACCGAGCCAAGCGCATCCTGGCACAGCGGGGGATTCGTTTCTATATCATTGATGCTACCGATATTGCGGAAGAGCTGGGGCTCGGAAACCGCACCAACACCGTGCTGCAGTCCGCCTTTTTTGCGCTCAGCGGCGTGATTCCGACGGAAGACGCGGTAAAATATATGAAAGATGCCATCGTAAAGACCTATTCCCGCAAGGGCGAGAAGGTGGTCAATATGAACTGCGCCGCCGTGGATGCCGGACTTACCGGATTCAAGAAGATCGAGGTGCCGGCCGAATGGGCAAATCTTTTAGAGGAAGAGGCGGCTACGGATATGAGCCTGCCCGAGTATATCCGCGAGATCCAGATCCCGGTGAACAATCAGGCCGGCGACGCGATCCCGGTCTCCGCCTTTATGAAATACGCGGACGGTGTGTTCCCAATCGAGACCTCCAAATATGAACGCCGCGGCATTGCCGACCGCGTTCCGCACTGGCTCCCCGAAAACTGCATCGGCTGCAACCAGTGCAGCTTTGTCTGTCCGCACGCGGCCATTCGTCCCTTCCTGCTGAATGAGGCGGAGCTGGCGGCTGCGCCGGCCGGCATGACGGTGAAAGAGCTGCCCGGCAAGGGCTTTGAAAAGCTTGCTTACCGCGTACAGGTAGACCCGGTGGACTGCCAGGGCTGCAGCAGCTGCGCCAATGTCTGCCCGGCAAAGGAGAAGGCTCTGGTCATGGAGCCGCTTGAGAGCCGGATGAAGGATCAGCCCTGTTGGGATTATCTGGTCAGTCTTCCCGCAAAGGCAAATCCGCTGAACAAGTTTACGGTGCGCGGCAGCCAATTCGAGCGTCCGCTCTACGAATTCAATGGCTCCTGCGCCGGCTGCGGCGAGGCGCCGTATATGAAGCTGATGAGCCAGCTGTTCGGCGAACGCATGTACATTGCCGACGCGACCGGATGCACCTATGTGACCGCCTCTTCCGCGCCGACCTTCCCCTATGCCAAAAACGCGAAGGGTCGTGGGCCGGCGGCGTCCAACTCATTGTTTGAAAACAATGCGGAATTCGGTCTGGGAATGTATCTTTCCGTGGAGCAGATGCGCCGACAGGTCAAAACGCATGCCATGGCAGCCGCGGAGCAGACTGCGGATGACCGGCTGCGCAATGCCCTGAACGCCTGGCTGGCAGAGGGAGATGACACATCCCGTACTATCGAGGTATCCGATGCGCTGAAGAATGCGCTGGCGGCAAGCGATGACTGCGGAAGTGACGCAGCCTGGCTGAAGACACGTACGGACGCCCTGGTCAAAAAATCCATGTGGATGTACGGCGGTGACGGCTGGGCCTATGACATCGGTTACGGCGGTCTGGATCATGTGCTTGCTTCCGGCGTTGATGTCAACATTCTGGTCGTGGATACCGAAGTGTATTCCAACACCGGCGGACAGGCCTCCAAGGCAACCTCCATCGGCGCTGTGGCCCAGTTTGCCAATGCCGGCAAGGCGACGGCAAAGAAGGACCTCGGCCGGATCGCCATGGCCTATGATAACGTCTATGTGGCACAGGTGGCCATGGGTGCCAACGCCGCTCAGCTGGTGACCGCAATGAAAGAAGCGGAAGCGCACAAGGGCCCCTCCTTGATCATTGCCTATGCGCCCTGCATCAACCACGGTCTGGTCAACGGCATGGGAAAGAGCCAGGAAGAGGAAAAACTGGCGGTGGAATGCGGATATTGGCCGCTGTTCCGCTACATTCCCGAAAATATCGAGGAAGGGAAAAATCCCTTTGTGCTCGACAGTAAGGCTCCCAACGGAAAACTGCATGACTTTATGATGGGTGAGGTTCGTTTTGCGGCTCTGACCCGCACGTTCCCGGAACGCGCGGAGCTGCTGTTCAAAATGGCAGAGGAACAGATCGCCCGCCGTTACGCCGGCTATCAGGCAATGGCAAAATAAAAGAGACCCGGTTGACAAGACAGCGGAACAAAAGCTATATTGATGGACAGCATCGATGCGATGCTGTCCATTTTATCTGTGGAGGTGGCCGATGAAACTGCTGCGACAGTTTATCCTGATTCTTGCCATTTCACTTTTTGGCGAGCTTTTGAAATACCTGATTCCGCTGCCGATCCCGGCAAGTATTTACGGTATGGTGATCCTTTTTCTCTGCCTGCTGACAGGAGCGCTGAAGCTTGAGGCAGTGAAAGACGCCGGCAAATTTCTGATTGAGATCATGCCGGTCATGTTTATCCCGGCCGGCACCGGGCTGATTGCCAGCTGGGATGTTCTGCAGCCGATCCTGCTGCCGGTGCTGCTGGTGACCTTTGTTACGCTGGCAGCGGTGATCGCGGTGACCGGCCGGGTTTCACAGTGGATCATCCGAAAAGAGAAAGGAGCGGAAAAATGAACGCATTTTTTCAGCAGTCCCTGTTTGCGGGCGTCTTCCTGTCGCTCGGCTCCTATTTGCTCGGTCTCTATCTGAAGAAAAAGTTCCGTTTGGCGATCTTTAATCCGCTGCTGGTTTCGGTCGTGATCTGCATCGCGGTGCTGGCCCTCGGAAAGATCGACTATGAAGTTTACAACGCAGGAGCCAAATATCTTACCTGGTTCCTGACGCCGGCTACAGTCTGCCTGGCAATTCCGCTGTATGAGCAGTGGGAAAAGCTGAAGCGGAATTATAAGGCGGTGTTGATCGGGCTCACAGCGGGCGTGCTCACCAGCCTGACCACCGTCCTGGTGCTGTCGATCCTATGCGGATTGAGCCATGAAGAATATGTTACGCTGCTGCCGAAATCCATTACCACGGCAATCGGAATGGGGGTGTCGGAAGAATTGGGCGGTTATGTCACGATCACGGTCGCGGTGATCGTGATCACCGGCGTTTCCGGCAACATGCTGGGCGAACAGCTCTGCCGGCTCTTCCGTATTACGGAACCGATCTCCCGCGGCCTTGCCATCGGAGCGGCTTCCCACGCCATCGGCACAGCCAAGGCGATGGAATTGGGCGAGCTGGAAGGCGCGATGAGCAGTCTTGCCATTGCGGTCTCCGGTCTGCTGACCGTGATCCTAGCTTCTGTCTACGCGGGGCTTCACTGAGAAAGATACAGCCTTCTTCCTGCTTTTTGCGCCGGATGCGGGCTGTGCAGCCGAAGGAGAAAGCATGCAATGCCGCTGCCGACCGGAATATCGGCAAAAAGTGCATGAAAATCGAAGGAAAGATAATAAAAGCGTGGAAACCCAAGCGACACCCAGCGGTTACACGCATTTAAATTTTTTTTTAAAAACACA
>R19__coassemble_890_pt1 | contig 11859 bp, 10 predicted proteins | sample R19__metabat2_high_PE_014 | metagenome-assembled genome bin R19 | reverse complement strand
CTTACATCGATCCTGGTGCAGGGGTCGCTTATTCCGTTTATGGCAAAGCGGCTTGATATGCTGGATAATAAAGATGACGTTATGGAAACTTTTTCCGATTATTCCGATGAAGCGCCGATCGATTTTATTCGCGTAAGGCTGACAAAAGAGCATCCCTGGGTGGGAAAATCAATTGCGCAGATCCATCTGAATCACATCCTGACCGGCTCCCGCGTTATGTTGGTCATACGAAATGAAAAACAGCTGCTGCCTTCCGGCAGGATCCGACTTCAGACCGGGGATGAGCTTGTGATCGGAGGTCCCTCCGTTCAGGGCGAGAGCTTCGGCAGTCTGAGCTTTGTAACGGTGGATGACCGGAATGCGTGGGTTTCCCGACGCGTGAAAGAGGTTCGGGATTCTGCGGAAGATATCATAGCAATCCGCCGCGGAGGCGACCTTATGGTGCCTACCGGCGAGACGGTGATCCGGGCGGGCGATGTGCTGGTGCTCAATGAGCTGCAAACCTGATTGCGGAAACAAAAAGCTGTTTGTCAGGTCCCGATGTATCCGATGAAACAGCGGAAGGCTGCCGCCGACGGCAGCCTTCCGCGTTTTCGCCGGTGCGCTTCTTTCCCGTGAAAAACCGATTTCCGATCGGCGTTCGCCGGTTTACGGGCAGCCGCGGCCGGTTTGCGAAGCTGACGAAAACAGGGGAGAGCTGTCCGGGCGGAAAGACGGTCTTATCCGGATAAAACGCGGATTCCGCCCCTCGAGTGTGGGAAAGGAAGGATCATACTGAAAAAATACAGAAAAATTTTGCTTACATTTCTGCCGGTTGCGGTGCTTATGACGGTGATCTTTATTTTTTCCGCCCAGCCGGGGGAAGAATCCGGCAATCTCAGCGGGGTGTTTGCCGACCTCGTGATCGGAATATTTTATCCCGATTACGCCCAACTGGATGCCGCCGCGCAGCTGCAGATCAACGAAACCCTCTCTCTGCTGGTCAGAAAGCTGGCCCATTTCAGCGAATTCGGCCTCCTCGCCGTTTTTATGCTGGCGCATTTGAGCGCAATCGCGGAAACGGTCGGCAGACCGCGGCGCTGCGCATCCATCAGCTGGCTCCTGACCTCCCTCTATGCCGGCAGCGATGAATTTCACCAGATGTTCGTTGACGGCAGAGGCCCCTCCTGCTGGATGTCGGCATTGACAGCTGCGGCGCCCTGTTTGGCATTTCACTCACGATCCTGCTTTGCTCCGCAATCAAAAGAAGCGGAACGGCTGCGCGGAAAATTCGGAGCAGGGCAGTCCTGTCCGGCGTTTTTGCCTGCCTTGCCCTTTTGGGGGCTGCTGTTCTGTATCTTTGTGAAAAAAGTTAAATGAAACCTGCTTTCCGCTTTTGGGTCAATGAAGCTTGATTTATTTAAAACCGTTGAAAACTATGGAAAGGAAAAAAGAATGAAACGTTTTTTGACAGCTGTCCTTACCGCGGCCCTGCTCCTTTCACTCGGCATAACCGGTGCCGGCGCGGAATCGGAAGACCGAATGACATCCGCGCTTGTGCCCGTTTACTATGCCGGTAATTACGGAGAAGAATCGGGTGAAATTCAGGTTTATTACCGCGACGGAAACACCCAGATCCCGTATTTTGACCTGGATACGGTCACGGAAGTAATGAATAAGATCTATCGTGACGGTTACGGTGACTATGAAAAAGATCCGAACTATACGCTTACCTATGAAGCAGAAGGAAGCACAGTCGGTTTCCTCCGCGAAAACGGCTACAACATGGATCTGGATTTTGACGCCGACACGGTTTATTTCTACGATTATGACATGTTCGTTTCCCACAGCTTTGACGCAACGATCCTGGAACTCGGTCACAGCAGCGAGTTTGATGAGGAAGGCAGCGGTGTTTACCTTCAGCGCTGCGTCGATCAGAGCTTCAGCGTTTACGGAAAAGAGCTGATGGTCGATTTAAGCGATTATTCCATCGATCTGATCCGGGAAGGGGAGAATTATTATATCCCTGCGCAGACCATGGCGGATCTGCTGATCGGCGAGACCTACACGATCTATCTTTATAACGGGGAAGCCTGCTTCTTCCTGAACTATGCCACCTATCTGGAGGATCTCAATTCGATCGATGAAGGCTATTCCGCGCTTTTTTACGCGCCGGGTCCGCGGTCCCGCAGCGAGGAACTGATTGAGTTCACTTACAACGAGCTCTGCCTGAATCTGGATCTGTGCTACGGCTTTAAAGACAGCCGCGGCATCAGCTGCTTTGATGATTATTTTGAAATGGTTGCCTATGGCGGCAAGAATCTGAAGAAGCTTCTTTTGAGCGAAGACCCGGAAGAAATGGACCTTGCTGTCTATTATCTGACCCGCTGCGCTTTTGATGATCTTCACAGCAGTTACCATGCGGCTTCTTCCTATACGGGAGCGGATAAAAGGGCGGAGCTGTATGAGATTCCGTCCGGGGCTGCCAATCGGCAGTTCTCGGCACTCCGTACAGAGTATAAAGAAGCCCGTGCGCAGGCCTTCCCGGATGGCGTCCCCGGCTATCAGGAAATCGGCAACACCGCGTATATTACCTTCGACAATTTTATTGCGAATAATGATAATACCTACTATACCAACCCGCCGACGGATGATACTTCCCCGGATAACATGGGTCTTCTCATCTATGCCAACAGCCGGATTCGGAGAGAGAACAGCCCCATTGAAAACGTGGTGATCGACCTTTCCTGCAACACCGGCGGCGAGGAAAACGCGGTGGCGTATGACACGGCCTGGTTCCTGGGGGAGGCGAACATTTACCTTTCCAGCTCTCTGACCGGCGCCGCTGCGGTCAACGTGTACCGCTGCGACACGAATCTGGATCATGAATTTACGGAAGAAGACACGGTGGCAGATCTGAATCTCTACTGCCTCATTTCTCCCGTCAGCTTTTCCTGCGGCAACCTTATGCCCACCATGCTTAAGGCTTCCGGCGGCCGCGTGATCCTGGTAGGGCAGACCACCGGCGGCGGTTCCTGCGTGGTGCGCCCCTTTACCACGGCTTCCGGCACCTTTGCCCGGTGCTCAGGTTATAAGCATGTCAGTACCATGAAAAACGGTTCCTATTACGATGCGGACCAGGGTGTGCAGCCGGACGTCGTTCTTACAAAAGTGGAAAGCTTTTACGACAGAGAAGCGCTTACCGACTATCTGAATGCGCTGAAATAAGCCTGAGACCTCGAAAACGGGGAAAATAAAAGAGAAAAAGATCAGACAGGGATAGAAACCTGTCTGATCTTTTTCTATGCGGGAAAGGGGCTTAATTTGCCTGATTTTGCGTATCCGAATTTTCCGACCAGGATTTCGGAACCGGTTGAATTTTAATGTCGTCCGTTTTGACTACGACCTGATACTGATCCTCGTACACAATTTCGCCGGGGGTGTTGGTATAGACCAGGTAATAGGGCTGATGGTAGCGGTCCAGCAGCCACAAAGCAGGCTTGATCCATTTCAGCATTTCTCCGGCGTTTTCGGTTTTAAAAAAGCAGACTACGGGCTCCTGCCTTCTGCAGGGCTCCGGCCAAGGAAGATTTTCCGCGAACCAGGAGTCAATCTCTTCATAAAGCTCCTGGTCCTCCTGGTCCATCACCTTGCTGCGGATCAGCTCCATGCACATGCTGAAAACACCTCTGCCGGTCATTGTGTTGGCAATAAGATCCCGCCCTTGAATGCGGACATATTTATATTTCGTCTCCATAATCTGCTCCTTAACCGAAATCCGTGTCACAGGCGATATCGATGCTGTAGTCGGGAAGAAGCGCGACCGGCTCTTCCCGTATGCCGCGGCAGATCTCCGCGCTGTCGGCGGTAAAATCAAACACCGGGTCAAAGGATATACTCGCTTGCTCCCGGTCCATGTAAAAGCCGTGAATCTGATGAATGCGGGGGTATTTTTTCTGTAGCTCAAGCAGTGTGTCAAAAACAGAAACGGCCAAAGGATCGGAGGTGTTGGAAGCATAGATGCCGACGGTCAGAACAATGCCGTATTTATCATAAGCCGGACGCGTAAAAGCTTGTGAAGTTCAGTTTGCCGCGTTGACAAGGGTGTAGCCGCAGTCTTCGCAGAGCGCTGCCGTGGTGTTGTACCAGGGCACCTCCTCACCGAAGCTGTGAACGGTCAGCAGCTCATCGAGCGGATAAAGATAGGCCTTCAGGCTCAGGTTGTCATAAGTGAGCAGAGAAGCGCAGACCGAGTAATCAACGGCGCTGCTGACCACATCCGCCCAATCGTACCAGGTTTCGCCAATCCGCAGGTAGCTTTCGCCGCTGCCGATGTGGCCTTCCAGATAATATTTTTCTTTAAAATCGGGATTAAACTGCGAGAAGAGCTCGTTATATTTGCTGCCGAGACCGGATACATAGGGCATGGAATAAAGGGTGCCGTCGGGCGTTTCGACGCGTTCAAGCACCACAATGCTGAAGCGGGAATCTGCCGGCAGAACATAGTTCTGGCTGAGCTTTACCCGGTGATAGCCGGTATATTCGAAGGTTCCGGTCACGGTGTCGAGCAGGATGCCGTCGGTCGGAGATTCCGCGTCTTCGTTGAGCAGGTAGACGGCGGCGGTCGTTTTCGCGTTGTGGCCGTAGGTCAGGAAGCTGATGTAACTGAGTACGCTGGTATCATCGGTATCGAAAATGTTGGCCAGGAAGATCGGCGTCTCAACTTCAATGCCGGAAACCAGGTCGGCTTCCATCAGGTCATAGGCCTCAATGCCGTAGGAAGTGGTTCCCTCGGATTCGGTGTCGTAATCGAAGCTTTCCGCGTAGCGGATGGACTGGTCATAATAGGAAAGATAGAAGTAACCGTCGTTGCCGTAGTCTGCGCCCCAGCTGTTGCGGATGATCCAGGCACCGTCTGCGGGCGGCTGATGATCGGAAAGGAAATTGGAAGCGGAGTAGTTGTCATCCCAGCCGACAACGGTTACGGCATGGGTGATCTCGGCATAGGGATTCCAAATATACTGGGAGTAATTATCGGTGTTCATATAAACAGTGGAATCAGCTTCGGACTGCTTCTGCATCAGAGCCAGAAATCCGTCATAATCCCAGCCGACTTCATCCGCGACGGAACGGGCCAGTGCTTCGGCCTCGGACAGTTCTTCTTCCGAAGGCCCGCTTTCTTCCGTGGTCTCTTCGGGCGGGGTAAAGAAGACTCGCTGCACAGCGGCATCGAGCGCTTCATCGGTCAGCTCCTCGGGCCCTCTTCCCTGGTAGACGTAGACAGCCCGTATATAACTGCGCAGCTGTTCCTGCGTGGCTTCCCGGTAATCGAGATCGCCGAAATAGATGAGCAGATAGTTTTGAATGTCTTCCTCAGCGGCGCCGCCTGCGGCAAGAAGATCATGGAAACGCGCTTTTCTAGCCTCGGGAGATACGGCCTGATCGGCATGGTAGGCAATGGTAACCGCACGGCCGGCAAGCAGCTCTTTTTTTATGGCTTCGGTGCCTTCCGGCTGATAGATGTAATTGCCTTCCTCATCACGACCGGCGGGCGCGGGCAGAAAATTGCTGTTTTCCAGCTGATAGGCGGTGCCGAAACGTTCGCTTTCCGGCAGCGACCAATCCGCAGCCTGTGAATCGGTTCCGTCGGCCGCGGTGTAAGGATACTGCTCTTCACGCACGGGGCCGATGCCGTTGGCAAAAATGGAGGAGGCGTAGCCCATGGTGGCGCCGTTATTGTAATGGGCGTTGTTTGCGTCATCGGCTTCGGAGGTCAGCCATACGCCTTCGCCGGCCTGCGCTTCCAGCTCGGGATAAGGATATTCTTCCTCGGAATTTTCATCAAGCGTCGGCAGGTGAGAAGTGGCAAACCAGGCCAGATGTTTTTCGGAAAGGTCCATCTCCTTGCCGTAGGTTTCCTTGTATTCTTCGGTGGTCATGCCCAGGTCGGAGAGAATGCTGATCTCGCTGGCGGCAATGGAGGCAAAGCCCCAGCAGGTGCCCCAGTGCCCCTGATCGCGGATCTCGGGAACCACGCCGCGGGAGCGCAGATCAAAGCTGGCGGGCAGTGTGTCGGAATTATCGGACCAGTCGGATTCCGGGTAAACAATGGGAGGGTCGGCGGAATAAAGCCCCACCAGGGAGGATGCCTGCTCCGTTATGCCTTCCAGAATCGGAGTCAGGGCGTCATCTGCGGAGTTGTCGGCAAAGCCGGTCAGCGGAAGCGTGAGGAACATTGCCGCACAGAGACCTGTGCATAAGGCTCTGCGCCCAAAATGACGTGAGTTCATGTGGTTTCCTTCTTTCATGGGTTTGATTTGATAGTTAAATTATTATACACCGGATCCTTCGGAATGAAAAGAAAAGATGTCTCTCACGGATGAGAAAAACCGATAAAAAACAGATGCCTGCCGCAAGGGCAGGCATCCGAAAAATCAAATTGACGCTTCAGCGATCCTGAAGCAGAGTCTGAATCTTTTTAATGGGGTCGATCAGGCTGGAGACGCTCTGGTTATGGTTCATGGCGACAACAAAGTAGCTCAGGTACTTGGAAACGTCAACGTCATAGTACCATTCACGGCTGAGCAGCTCCGGAGTGCGATAAGTCAGGTTGGTGCCGAGCACGGCGCAGATGGTGCCGTTTTTATAGGCTTCGTCAAATTTCTGGAGACCGCCGGTGAAGAGGGGGAAGGTGGCGTCCGCAATGATGCGGGCTGCGCCGCGCTCCTTCAGGTCGGAGGCGACTTCCAGCATGCTCTCGCCGGAGGCAATGATATCGTCGGCAATGAAAACGGTTTTGCCGGTCAGGTCTTCGCCCAGATATTCATGAGCGACGATCGGGTTGCGGCCGTTCACAACGCGGGTGTAGTCTCTGCGCTTATAAAACATGCCGAGGTTACAGCCCAGAACGCTGGAGAAATACATGTTGCGGTTCATGGCGCCTTCATCGGGGCTGACGACCATGAAGTGCTCTTTGGTAAGGTCAAGGTCGGGGTTGTGCTTCAGCAGAGTTTTGAAGACCTGGTAAGTGGGCATCAGGTTGTCGAAACTCATCAGAGGCACGGCGTTCTGCAGACGGGGGTCGTGAGCGTCAACGGTAATGATGTTGGCAACACCCATAGCCTGCAGCTCCTGCAGAGCAACGGCACAGTCGAGACTTTCGCGGGAAACGCGGCGGTGCTGGCGTCCGCCGTAAAGGCTCGGCATGATTACGGAGACACGGGCGGCCTTACCGGCAACTGCCTGAATCAACCGCTTGAGGTTGGCAAAATGATCATCGGGGGAGAGATGGTTCTCATATCCGAAAAGTTTATAAGTTACACTGTAGTTGCTGGTATCGCAGACAATATAAATGTCATCGCCGCGAATGCTGGACTGTACGATGCCCTTGGCATCGCCGGATTGAAATCTCGGGCAGGAACTGCCGATAATAAAGGTGTCAATGTTCTCCATGCCGGCCAGGTGTGCCCAGTCAACAAGGTGACGGTCAATGAGCTTGGTCAGTTCTTCCGCGCCGGGGCAGGCAATGAGTCGTAACTTGGCAACCTGGGTTCTGGTCTTAAAGCATTCAACCGCGCTGATTTCTTCTGGCATTTTGTGCCCTCCTTAAATTTTAAGTGCAGTTTGTTCTCAATGCGTTCAAATTTAATATACCATAAACAGAATCAAATTGAAATTGTGAATTTTGTGAATACCAACAAAAAAAATAAGAAAATTTTGTTCGCTTTGCCCTGCAAAATTGCCGGCTTGCGGCATTTTCAAACTTCAAACAAGATAGGCCAATGACCTTCAACGTAAATTCCATCCCCGTGGATACCTTCAAGGCAACCGTTCAGCGCTGCAGCGAACTGAGCGCGATCGGCGAAGATGAAGACTTCGGCAAGGAAGACGATCGTCTTTCCACCATGGATACGCCGCCCTTCTACGGCACCCGTCAGTGCAGCCCTTTTTCCCGGGCGGCGCGAAGGATTGCGGGAAAATTTTTTCAGATAAGTTGCATTGAAACCTGCGGGATGATAAAATCAAAGCATCCTGTTCGGGAGGCGTGTTTTATGGCAAAAAACATTAAGCGCATCGTGCTCACCGGCGGTCCTGCCGCAGGCAAGACCTCTTTGGTGGAGCGGCTGAAAAAAGAATTCCGCACCGAAAACGGCTGGCGTCTCATCACCATTCCCGAGTCTGCCACCAAGTTTATCTCCGATTACGGCATCGGGCCTTTTCCCGGCTGCATGAGCATGTACAGCTTTCAGTATTATATTTTTTCCGATATGCTGCATAACGAAGAGCTTGCCATCCGCGCTGCCAACGAGGTGCCGGAGCAGAATGTCCTGATCGTTTATGACCGCGCCATTTTTGATAACCGCGGTTATGTTTCTCCGAAAGAGTTCCGCGAGATCCTTGCCGGCTTCGGCAAAACGGAAGAGCAGGTGCTGGCCGGTTATGACGCGGTCATCCACATGGTCTCCTGTGCCAAAGGTGCCCGCTTTGCCTACGATCACGGCAACACCGCCCGTTATGAAGACGCCGATTCCGCCGCAAAGATCGATGATGAAATTCTGGAGGGCTGGAAAGATCATCCCTGTGTCCGCGTCATCGAAAACCGCGATGTGTTTGAAGAAAAGATCGAGCTGGCGGTGCAGACGGTCTGCGAGCTTTGCGAAAAAGAATATCCGCTTCCGTAAATTCGAATTTATAAATTATAAATATTATAAACAAAGACAAAGAGCAGAACGAAATTCCGTTCTGCTCTTTGTCTTTGTTTTTCTGTCAGGATTCTTTGGTGATCTTGTGTTCCAGCTCTTCGAATGTGGAAGTGATGGCACCCTTGGGACAGACGGTCTTGCAGTTGCCGCAGCGGATGCATTCGAGCGAATTGGGGTTATGGCGTACATCCACATCCATCTTGCAGGCGCGGCCGCAGGCACCGCAATCGATGCACTTGTTCTCATCCACCTTCAGACGGTAGAGAGAGAAGGGGTTGGCAAGCGAATAGAGCGCGCCCAGCGGGCAGAGATATTTGCAGAAGGGACGGTAAAACTTAACAGCCCCCACCAGAATCAGCAGCAGGATGCCCAGCTTCATGAAGAAGCGCCAGCCGATCTGAGCGCGGAGCGATTCGTTCGCCAGCATCAGGGGAATGCCGCCCAACAAAGTGCCGCTGGGGCAGATATATTCGCAGAACCAGGGCTTGCCGGTTCCGGAGGACAGTACCGTCATCGGCAGCAGAATGACAAACACCACCAGGATCACATATTTCAGATATTTCAGATATTTGTGGCCGGGCAGGCTGTTTTTCTTCTTAAAAACCGGAATTTTATGGAGCAGATCCTGAATCAGGCCGAAGGGACAGAGCCAGGCGCAGATAAAACGGCCGAAAAACATACCCACCATGCCGATAAAACCGAGCACATAAAGGGAGTAGTGGTAAGTGCCGCTGTCCAGAACGGCCTGCAGGGAGCCGATGGGGCAGGCTGCGATGGCGCCGGGGCAGGAATAGCAGTTCATACCGGGAATGCAGAAGCGTTTGACATCGCCGGTGTAAATTTTGCCCTTGGCCCAGCCGTTTACATAGCCGTTGGTGAAGGCAAAGGCAATGGCCTGAATGATGGTGCGGAAACGGTCATGCTTCTTCAAGGGGGATACTTTTTTCTTTTCTTCCATAAAACCGCCCGTCACTTTCCGATGCCGATGCATTCCAGACAGATGGAAGCCGCTTTGCGGATCACAAGCGTCACTTCACCGGTCTGAGAGCCGATGGCAAACATAGCCGAAAAGATCGCGAAAAGGATCGCGCCGATTATGGTTCTTGCTTTTTCCGAAATTTTGTTTTTCATGTCACATCACCTCAGTTATTCTCCGCATAGGCAAGCCATTGGTTGAAAAGCTCTTCCCAAAGGGCTTCCGAACGTCCGCTCGCCTGAAAATCCAGAACGTTGCCCTGACTGTCAAGGATCCAGGTGCCGGGCAGAGCGCTGTTCAGCATGTCTCTGGCACCCAGGTCAAAGGCCTCGTTGCCGATCAGGATGGGGTAGGTAACACCGGTGTCGATCACCTTCTGCTCGGCAAGCTTCATGTCATCCGCGTCATCGGTGGTAGCTTCCGCGTAAAGACCGACGATCTGCAGCCCCTTGTCTTTATAGCGGCTGCTGATGCTTTCCAGCGCGGGCATTTCCGCTATGCAGGAGGAACAGTAGGGCCCCCAGGCGTTGATGACGGTAATTTTATAATCCTTCAGGTCTTCCGTTCCGAAACTGCCGCCGTCCATGGTCTCCATGCTGAAATTGCGGAAGTAGGTGCAGGCAGCGTATTTGGCCAGTTCGGCAGGGGCTTCGGCTGCTGCGCCCGCGGAGCTTTCCGTCACGGCCGCGGCGGCGTCGGCTTTCTTTGCGGCGGCTTCGCGGTCTTTGGCAATCTCGGTGGCGTTGATCTGAACCAATGTGCCGAGCATGCAGCAGAGAAGCAGAGCGCCGCAGATTTTTTTGATTGCGTTGAGAGTTTCTTTCTTCATTTCCGCTTCATCACCTTTTTCTTCTTAAATTTAAATAAAACAGACTATAAATATCACAATTATCGAATGTTTTCAAGTAGGCAGCATCGCTTTCGCCCTATTGGGGGCCGGCGTGGAAGGAGAAGAACAAAAAACAGCTGCGTGCCCTGTGAGAGCACGCAGCCGTAAGTCTTTTTCGTTTCGTTTGATGATCGATTACTTGGCGGCAGTCGCTATTTCGTACATATGATCAACGATCTTGCTCCATCTGTCATAGTCGAGGAAGCCGACGATCTGGCCGAGGTCACCGGCATAATCGGAGCCGTCATCGCCGCCTTCGGCGGCATATTCATCCAGAACTTCCTGAACATAGGCTTCGTAAGCGTTTTTATCTTCGGCGAAGTTCTTGATTATTTCATATATCTGGGCGTGGGATTCGTCACCGTCGTCTTTAAGCTCTTCCAGTTCGCCGGCGTTAAAGGCTGCGATGTAGGAGTCAACCTGGGCACGGATCAGCTCGTTTACATCTTCTGTGGTGAGCGCGATCAGGCTGTAGTCGTCCACGGGGAGCACATTGCCCTGCCCATCCACAAAGAAGGAAATGGGTCTGCCGCCGGCAGTGTCAAGGTAATCGAAATCGTCAGTGAGCTTGACAACGGGATAGGAAGTGCCGTTTTCTTCCATGAGCTGCTTGACCATCTCAGTGGAGGAATACTCGTTTTCCAGAGGATCCACAACGCCGATCACGCCGATCTTGCGGTCTTTGTTTTCTTCATAGATCTTTTCAAGGTCGGGGAGCTCCTGTACGCAGTAGTGGCACCAGTCTTCCCAAAGGTTGACCAGGATCAGGTCGTAGTCGGCGAAGAGCTCTTCGGAGGTAACGGGGTTGCCGTCAATATCAACGGTGCTGAAGGAAAGGGCGGGGATGTTATCGATGGAAGCGGCCTCGGCCTCAACCTCGGTCTTTTCTTCCACAGCGGCTTTTTCGGCGGCTTTGTTCAGAACGACCTCGGTGTTATGATAAAGGCCGGTGATCTCAACATCGGGCTGACCGGTATATTCATAGCCTGCCGGGGTCTTGATTACATGCAGAACATAGCTGCCGTTTTCGGGGGCGGCGAAAGATGCACTGCCGTTGACATCGGTCTTCAGAGTGTTGCAGAGAGAATCGGTGCAGACCTGAAGGCGGACGCCTTCCACGGGGTTGCCGTCTTCATCGACGCAGAGGAAGGTATAGGCTTCGGGAGCGGCTTCTTCTTCCGCGGCCAGAAGCGCGACAGGATCGGCTGCGGGTTCTTCAGTGGCTGCGGGCTCTTCGGTGGCTGCGGGCTCGTCGGTGGCTGCGGGCTCTTCGGTGGCTGCGGGGTCTTCGGTTGCAGCGGGCTGTGCTGCGG
>R19__coassemble_881_pt1 | contig 11927 bp, 9 predicted proteins | sample R19__metabat2_high_PE_014 | metagenome-assembled genome bin R19 | reverse complement strand
ATCTGCTCCAGAATGGCGCCCAGCTGGGCCTCACCCAGAATGCCGCGGATCTTGGTGCTGCTGAGGACCTTCTTCAGGTCGCCCACGCTGCCGGCCAGCGTCTGCATTTCGCCCAGACCTTTCTGCACAACGCCGAGCTGTTCCACCACGGAGTCGAAGGACTGCTTGAGCTTTTTATCCAGCGCGTCCTGCAGCTGTTCATCCACGGTTTTGCGGATCTCCGTCAGCTGCGCCCGGTTTTCGGCGCGCAGGGTCTCCATCCCGTTGGTGACGCTGCCTCGCAGCTGCTCGATCTGGGCGTTGTTGCTGCGCTGCAGACTGCCGATCACGCCGGACATCTGGTTCAGCTGGGCGTTGATGCCCCGCTGCAGCTGCTGAAAGCTGTTGTTGGTGCTGACGGCCTGCCGGTTCAGCATTTTTTCCACCGTGTCGGATACATAACCCTGCCCCTGCAGGACCCGGTCATTTTCGGCGCGGATCACGCGCTCCATATCGTCTCCCAGGTCGGCCAGATCGCCGCGGGCGGCCTGCCCGGCCATGCCGGCTTTCAAATCCTTCGTCTGCCGCAGAAGCAGGCAGAGCAGCAGCACCGCGAGGGCGCCGAGCGCAAGAGCAATCAGGATCAGAATGGTTTCAATCTCCATAAAAAACCTCCGTTTTTCTATTTTTCCTTTTCAATTGATTGTACTGCAAATGCTGTCCAATAAAAACACCTCAATCGGAAATTTTACCGAATCGTTCGGTCAGCATTTACCGGCCGGCTTTATTGACAATTCTATGCGGGAACATTAAAATAAATTTATAACAATTAGAGAATAAGCACTGCAGGCTCTGCCGGCGGCCCGCCGGGAAAGCAAGGGAAGAACAGCCTGCCGAGGGCGGCTGTGAAGGGAGAGGCTTATGTATTGTCCCAAATGCGGCGCGAAAATGCCGGATGAAAATAAATTCTGCGGAAACTGCGGCACCTCGCTGGATTTTGTCTATCGGGAAAGCTCGGGCAGCGTGCCCCCGGAGATGATGGGAGCGGCTCCCGCGGCCGTGACGCCCGCTGCCGAAGCGCCGGCCGTCAAGCCCCGGCGCCGGGGCGGTTTCAAGCGCTTTCTGCTGCGCCTGCTCCTGCTGCTCCTGCTGCTGGCGGGCGTTTATGTGGGTTCCGTTTTCGGCGCGGGCGCGCTGGGGGATCGGGGCAATTTTGAGACTGCCGCGGAGCTGAACATCTTCCCGCAGGTCTCCGGCAAGGCGGATCCCAAGCTGGAGCCCTATCTGGCGGCCGGCTGCCTGCTGCGGAAACAGGATTACGCCGGGGCGGAAGCGGCCTTCCGGGCGCTGCTGCCTTACCGCAAGTCGGAAACTTTTCTGCATGAAGCCCAATATCAGCAGGCCCTTGCCCGGAAAGCGGCGGGAGATAAGGAAGGCGCCCTGGCCCTGCTGGCGGAGCCTGCCGCGGCCGGCTATGCGGACTCGGTCTCTCTCAGTGGGGAGCTGAAGGCCGGTCTGGTGCAGGAGCTTGCCGAACGCGGAGAATCGCTCGACCGGATCGAAGCCTATCTTGCGGAGCTGGAGGCGGCGGATTACGGCTATTACGAAGCCGTGAAGGCCCAGACCTGCAGCACCCTCTATGACCTTGCTCTGCAGAGCTATGAGGCGGGGGATGCCGAACGGGCAGCCGCCGTTTTCCATGTGATTGAGGATTATAAAGACAGCGCGGTCTATCTGGCCCGGATGCAGGCGGAGGAGCTTGCGCCGACTCTGATCTCCGCGGAAGCCCTGCCCGGGGAGAGCGGGATCCGTCTGACCTGGGCGCCGCTGGATGGCGCTTCGGCTTATGAGGTGCTGCGCAAGGGCGGCGGTGCCGCGGACTTTACCCTCTGCGGCGTGTCGGAATCGGCCACTTATCTGGATACTTCCGTGCGCGGCGGCGAGATCTATATCTATACCGTGCGGGCGGAGCTGACCGTAACGGATCCGCTGCAGGCCATGGGCACGGAGCGCTGCCTCACCGGCTATGATGAAGCGGGGCTTGCCTGCGCCTATACGGAGCTGCCCCGGAACCTGACCCTGACGATGGAAGAGAACATGCCCGTCCTGCGCTGGGACGCGGTGGAAAATGCCGCTGCCTATGTCATCACCCGCGCCGCGGGGGAAGAGACTGTGGAACTGCGCTGCGCGGAGCCCGTTTACATGGATGAAAGCGCCGAGGGCGGCGTCACCTACACCTACTGCGTCGCGGCGGAATATGCCTGCGAATGGGAGGGCAAAGCCCTGCGTTCGCCCGCTTCCGAAAGCGCGGAATGCTTCTTTACGGAAATTCCCGCCGGCCTGCGGCTGACGGCGGAGTCCGACGGCCTGCTCCTGCAATGGGAGCCGGTGGAAAACGCCGCGGGTTATCTCATTTACCGCAAAGCGGATGACGCGGAGACTTGGGAAAAGCTGACCGCGGTCACCGGCGGCACGCAGCTGAAGGACCGGGCCGCGGAGCAGGGCCACAGCTATGCCTACACCGTGGCGGCGGATTACGGCAGCGCGCAGAGCGAATATGACCCCGAGGGGGTCGGTCTGACCTATGAAGAGACCACGACCCTGCGGCTGGCCTTCAGCCAGTCGGCGGCCAATCCCGAGGCACAGGCCCTGCAGACGCTCAGCGACCGCTTTTTCGCGGCCACCAACGGCCGTTACCGCATTGAGATCTCCGCCGGCAGCCAAAGCGGCAGCCAGTCGGAGAACCTGACGCAGGTCATGGAGGGCAGCCTGGATATGGCGGTGGTGAGCAACAGCGTGCTGGCCGCCGAGGTGACGGATTTTTATCTGCTCGGCACACCCTTTGTTTTTGATTCCGAAGCCCATCTGCAGCAGGCGCTGGAGGCCGGCGCGCTGGAGGAGCTTTTCCTTTCCGCGAAATCCCACGGCTTTCGCGTGACCGCGGCCTACTGCACCGGTGCCCGCAATATCTATACCACCGGCGCGCAGATCCGGGAGCCGGAGGATCTGCAGGGACTGAAGATCCGCGTCATGGCCTCCGAGACCTGCCGGAGCATGCTGACCGCGCTGGGGGCCGTTCCCTCTTCTGCTTCCCTGAGCGGCATTGCGGAAAAGCTGAGCGGCGGTGAGCTGGACGGAGCGGAGAACACGCTGGCCAATTATATGGATCTGCGTCACTATGAGGCGGCCCCGGTCTATAACTACACCCGCCATCTGATCGTGCCCGATGAGCTGATCGTCAGCAGCGCGGCGCTGGAGAGCATGAGTGAGGAGGATCAGAACCTGCTTCTGCGGCTGTGCCGGGAATCCCAGGCCGACTGCGCCGAACTTGTGCAGACGCTGCAGGCGGATTACGCGGCGAAGGCCGAAGCGCTGGGCGTCACTTTCACGGAGAGCGACACCGCGGCTCTGCGGGAAGCCTGCCGGGAAGAGATTGAAAAGAACGCGGCGCAATCCAAGCTTACGCAGAGCACCTATGAAGCCATCCGTGCCGCAGCGGAGTAAGGCCCTATGAAGCAGCGCACAGCCATGAGCTATGCCGTGTCCGACCGGCTGGAAGCTCTGGGCTTTCCGCCGGACTTCGCGGAGCTGATCGGCGAGCAGATGAACACGGATTTCACCGCCCGCATGATGCTGGGCTATCTGCGGGATGCCGAGCCCCGCCGCATGGAGGATGTGGCGGATGAGATGCTTGGCATTCTGGAGTTTCGCGACCGCTGTATGCAGAAGCAGATCGGGAAAAAATAAAAGACGTGCGGACAGGGAAAACGGTTGCGCAGCCCCAAAAACTATGTAACCCTGCCGGAGGACCTGGTAAGCACGCAGAACGCCAAAGCCGTCCTGACCGTGACGGACGCACGGTTACCCCAACCGTGAACGGCGACCGCCGGAAAGAGGAGAGACAATGATTGGTGAAACAGCCGCAATTCCCCCAAAAACAGCGGATTTGATCGTGTTTGCGGGCCAATCCAACATGGCGGGCAGAGGAATCGCAAGCCCTCGGCGGCCGGAGCGGGCGCCGAGGGTTCCGGAGCGGTATGGGCTGGAATACCGGGCTGTCAGCGAGCCGGATCGGCTCTTCCCGCTGACAGAGCCTTTTGGAGTTAAGGAAAATGACCCGGAAGGCATAGATGACGGCACAAGGAAAACGGGCTCTCTCGTCTCCGCTTTTGTAAACGCCTGTTGGGAGCAGACCGAAACCGCCGTCATCGCGGTTTCCGCCTCCAAAGGGGGCAGCAGCCTCAGTGAATGGCAGCCCGGCACAAAATATATGAGCGACCTGCTGCGGCGATACCGGTCAGCGGAAAACTTCCTGCAAAAGGAAGGCGTTTCCATCCGGCGTCGGTGCCTGGTTTGGTGCCAGGGCGAGACCGACGGCGACCGGGGAACCGGGGAAGCGGTTTTCAAGGCGCAGTTTCGCGGGCTGCTGCATTGCCTGCTTGCCGCCGGCATCGAGCAGATCTTTCTGATCAGCATCGGCAGCTGCAATATTCCCGGCGCGGAAGACCGCTATGATAACATTATAAAATGGGAGCATGAGCTGGCGGAGTCCGAAGCGGGAGTAACCTGTGTTTCCGACGCGTTTGTGACGATGCGGGAACGCGGTCTGATGAAAGATGAGTTCCACTATTATCAGCAGGGCTATAACGAATGCGGAACGGAAGCCGGACGCAATGCCGGCAAGATCCTCAACAAACGCCCGGAGCGCCTCCGTTAAGGAGCTGCGCTTCGGGCGTTTTAATATGTTATTGATTCACCGTATAGTCAATATTAAAGGTCAGCCCGGTGTCGGCCGCTTCCAGATAGAGCGTGCAGTACTCATCGCAGAGATCCGGGTAATAGATGAAGAGCTTATAGCGGACGGAGTCGAACGCAAGCCATTCTCCCTTTTGACCGAAATCGGAACGCTGCAGGATCTCTTCCGCCAGATCTTCGCAAGCTTCTTCGGAAAGAGGTTCGGGATAGGTCAGAGTCAGCAGGGGCTTGAGCATAGCAAGCCAGGCGTCCTTGGTTCCGTTTTCACACAGATCCGCATACAAGCCGGAAGCGAGGATCTGGATGCGGTCCGGTACGGCGTCGACGCTTTGCGGATATATACGGACGTTATCCTTCCAAAACTGCAGAAGGAGCGCATCCGACGCGGAAGAAAACTGAATTTTCGGGTAGTCGGAATCGGCGCGAAGAAGCGTGAATGCAGGTTCACTGTCTTCGCCCGCCTCGGTGGAAAGCGCTGCCAGCTCCTGTACAAACAGGGAAGCATTCCCGGTAAGGCCGGGCTCCGCTTTCACTGCGTTGTCGCAAAAGGCGGAAACGGACAGGACTGCGGCCAAAGCAAGGACCGTCGGCAGAATCAGCAGGCGGCGGAGAACTCCGATTTTCATAGCGTGATACCTTCCTTGAAACAATTTGAAGAGCTTTTGGAAAGCAGAAGCGCCGGAAGCTTTAACGGAAGGATCGGCTTCTGCGCTTCTTTCATCATCGAGAACGTCGTGAAAACAAAAAGCTCCGAAATCCTGCGATTTCGAAGCTTTTTGTTTTGGTGGAGACGGTCGGGATCGAACCGATGACCTCTTGAATGCCATTCAAGCGCTCTCCCAGCTGAGCTACGCCCCCGAAAGTTGTTTGCTGAATTCAGCTTGATTAATATACAATATTCCCTCTGAATTGTCAACAACTTTTTTCGCTTTTTTGGGATCAATTTTCACGGGTGCCGGAAGTTTCCCTTACATCGAAAATCATTACGCCGTCGGAGGAGAAGACCATGGGATAATGATCGGAGAGCCACTGCAGGGTATCGCCGTAAAGGCTGCGCTCCGCCGTGCCGAAATAAACATAATCCACGCCGAGTTCACGGAAGTGATCTTCAAAGACCTGCGGATCGGTCAGCATCTCCAGCTCCAGCTGCTGCATGGGCTCGTAATTGAGCCCGTGGTAATAGAGGTAGGAAGCACTGCCGCAGAGAATATTGCGCCCGCTGAGGGAAGCTACGGCGTTGTTGTGGTTATCCGCGGTCAGAAAGAGCGCGTCCGGTTCGGTTTCGGCCGCAATGAATTCCGCGGCGCTCACATCACCGGCAGAGAAAAGCTGATAGTGATACTCCGAAAGGCCGGAGCAGACCTCACGGGCCAGCGTAAGCACGGCGGCATTGGTGCACAGCAGCAAAAGCAAAGCAAGGGCGGCAATGCGCAGCGGCCGCCGGCGGATACGGGCAAGAAAGCCGCAGATCCCTTCCGCGCAAAGGATGCAGAGCAGCAGATAGCCGACGTAAAAGAGCTTATTGTTGTCATAAGGGTTGGGCTGAAAGAGCAGGAACTCACCCAGCGCAAAGATCAGCAGAGCGCCGGAAGCAAAGGCTTTGCCGCGCCGGTCGGAAAAATAAAAGCAGAGGGGAATCAGCAAAAACATGGGCCCGATGTTTTTGAACCAGAAGAGAAACCAGTTTTCCTGACCGTTGTTGACCCAATCCAGCCCGAGACGGAGAAACTGCGCGTTGCCGTCCACAGACTGCAGGGTCCACTCCAGCAGCTGGGGGACCGCCAGCAGAACGGCCGGACCGCCGAAGCGCAGCCAGCGCAGAAACCAGGGAAGGTTCAGCCCATCCCGCCGCAGGGTATAGAGCAGCCAGCAGAAGGCAATGAGTCCCAAGGAAAGATAGGAGTGAGTATGCACCATCGGCAGCAGACCGCCCAGCAGGCCGGCGGGCAGCCAAAAGACCTCATCCCGTTCAAAGACCGCCCGGTAGAGCATCCAGAGACAGGCAAAGAGCAGAGCCCAGCCGAAAAGCGTGGCGCGCTGGGGAATGAGCATATCCGCGATCACGTTGACCCAGCGGATGTTCTTTTCCGTCAGGTTGGTGGGGGTGAGGTAAAAGCCGGTGAAAAGATCCTGCCAGCTGTAATCACCCTTAAGAAAATAGACCGTTCCGAAGCCGCCGTTGAGAAAGAAAAGACAGAGCGCCAGCAGAGGAGCCCGCTTTTGGCGGCAGAAAGCGCAGGCCAGGAACCATACGCCGCAGAAGACCTGGGCCAGAGCAAAGAGCATGGGCAGAATATAGGCCATGCGCAGAGAACTGCCCAGCACAAAAAGGGAAGAGGAAATGCTGTCGCACAGGAAGGGATAGCAGAGCTTTGCCGAGGGAAAAATGCTGTAATGGGGCGGAAAAGTGCCCTGCACGGCCAGGGATGTGATGAAGCTCAGGTGCATGGCCATGTCGCCGTAGGTGCACTGCCCGGTGTAAAGCCCGCTGCGGCCGTCTGCCAGCGTGTGGCTGAGCAGGAGCACGGCGCAGAGCGCCAGAAAGAGCAGCAGCCCGATCAGCAGGGGCAGGTCGGAGCGCGGCGGAACTTCGGCGGGAAGCTCGACCGCTTCCGTCTTCGCCGCCCGGCGGCGGGCGAAAAGGATCGCGGCGCCGGCAAGCAGCAGCGCTGTGCCCAGAGCCCAAAGCTGTGCCGCCGCGGTAAAGCCGAGCGCGAAAGCAAAGGGTACCGGCAGCCATTGGGCCGCAACGCTGCCCATAACGCTGCCGAGCCAGAGACGAAGCGGCAGAGGACGTTTGGAGAGCAGAACAAGGGAAACAGACAGGCCGAGCGCCTGAAACGCGAGAAACCACAAAATGCCGGCCACAAGATCACCTCCCTGCGGCAGAAAAGAAAGCCGGAAATTGGCATTCCCGATGAAGACACTTCATCGGGAATGCGGAATCTGTGAAATTACGATTTACATTTTTTCGGGGGCGCTGACGCCGATAATGGCCAGCGCGGCGGCAATCACGCGGCGGGTGCATTCCGCCAGCAGAAGGCGGGCTTCCAGCACGCCGGGTTCCGCATCCTTGATGCGGCAGACAGTGTAGAACTTATGGAAGCGGGCAGCCAGCTCGGTGACGTATTTGTTGATGCGGCTGGGGTCATAATCACGGGCGGCCAGACGGATCTCATCCGGCAGGGCGGCCAGCTGCTTGATCAGGTCGCGCTCGGCATCGCTGCTGAGAAGGGAAGCGTCGATCTCGGCGGCGGAGGGCACTTCGTGACCGGCCTCCTTCAGGGCGGCGATCAGGGTGCAGATGCGGGCGTGGGCATACTGAACATAATAAACGGGGTTTTCGCTGTCCTGACGAATGGCGAGACCCAGGTCAAAATCCACAGGGGATTCGGGACGGGAGTTGAAGAAATAACGGGCGGCGTCCACCGGCACCTCATCGAGCAGATTGTTGAGGGAGATGGCCTTGCCGGTGCGCTTGGACATGCGGACCGGAGCTCCGTCGATGAGCAGGTTCACAAGCTGCATGAGGACGATATCCAGCCGGTGTTCCCCATCCAGCCCCAGCGCGTCCATGGCGCCCTTGAGACGGGCCACATGGCCATGGTGGTCGGCGCCCCAGACATTGATGGCCTTGTCGAAGCCGCGTTTTTCCAGCTTGTTGCGGTGATAGGCAATGTCGGCGGCAAAGTAGGTGTAGAAACCGTTGCTGCGGCGGAGCACATCGTCTTTCAGACCGAGCTTTTCGATATCTTCCGGCTTTTTGCCGGCGGCAAGAAGCTTGCTGCCGAGAATTTCGGAGGTGCGGAGCCAGAGAGCGCCGTCTTTTTCATAGGTATAGCCTTTTTCGGTCAGCAGGGCAATGGTGTCGGCAACATAGCCGCTTTCATGCAGACCGGATTCAAAGAACCAGGTGTCGTATTGGATGCCGTAGCGGAGCAGATCGCTCTGCATGCGGGGAATGTTATGGTCCAGACCGAAGCGAGCCATGGCCGCCTGACGCTCCTGCGCGGGACGATCCTTCCAATCGGCGCCCTGCTCGTCATAAAAGGCGCGGGCCAGCTCTTTGATATCGTCCCCGTGATAGCCGTCGGCGGGGAAGCCGTAATAATAAGTGACACCGGCTTCTTCCTCTTCCTTGTTTTCGGGAGCGTCGGGAAGCTCCAGCTTGCCTTCCAGCAGCTGCAGATAACGGGCATCGATGGAATTGGCGAATTTGGCGATCTGGTTGCCGGCGTCGTTGACGTAAAACTCACGGCTGACCTGCCAGCCGGCCATATCCAGCACGGAGGCAAGCGCGTCGCCCAGCACGCCGCCGCGGGCATTGCCCATGTGCATGGGACCCGTGGGGTTGGCGGAGACAAATTCCACCACGACCTTGCGGCCCTGACCTTCGTTGACGCGGCCGTAGGAGGGAGCGGTGGCTGCCGTGTCGAGCACGTCACGGTACCAGAGATCGGAAAGGCGGAAGTTGATGAAGCCGGGACCGGCAACCTCAACCGAGGAAAACCAACTGCCCTCCAGAACGCAGTTGGCAGCCAGAGCTTCGGCGATCTTGCGCGGAGCCATATGCAGCGCCTTGGCGCCGGCCATGGCATGGTTGGCGGCGAAGTCACCGTTGGAGGTGTCCTTGGGAATTTCGACTGTGCCGCTGAGAACAGCGCCGGCGGGCAGCTCACCCTTTTCGGCAGCCGCGGCATAGGCAGCAAGCAGCAGCTCGCCGACTTTTTCTTTTGCTTCCTGAATGGGATTGATCATGATAACTCTCCTTGTGGGGCCGCGGGGGAAGAAAGCGGCCGGATTTCTTTTACGGAAAACTCAAAACGGTTCTTAATAAAGGCGGAATGCTGCACATCCAGCACATAGTCGATCACGGCGCTGCCGCCGTGGTCATCGAAATTCTGCTGAATGCGGCTGGTACGCAGGCCGAGGGTGGCGCTGCCGTAGGGCGTGTCATATAAAAAGGTGCTGCGCTCTTTTTCGCGGAACTCCATGCAGCTTGTGAGCGTGCCGTCACGATTGACGACGATCTCATCGGGGCGGATGATCACGCGGGTGCGAGTGCCGGGCAGACCGGTAACCTCGCTTTCAAAATAGGTCAGGCGGCCGGAATTGCTTTCCGGGTCGTAATCGTAGGTGCCGTCGGTGACAAAATCGAGCAGGTCGGGGCGCTCGGAACCGCAGGCCTGGGTGCTGCGGATGGAAATGGTGACTTCTTTCATAAACTTCCTCTAAACTGTGACCGAACAGATTCAGGCGGGCATGGGCGGCAGCTCATGCACTTCCAGCGGCTCATCGGTCTCGAGCAGCTGAGCGGCCAGGGCCGCAAACTCCGCAGCCGAGCCGCTGGTGTAGAAAACGCAGTGCCCGCGGCCGGAGGAAAGGGGAGCAGCGTCTTCGGCGCAGAGCATATTTTTCATGTGACGGGCAGCGCAGACCGATGCGCTGACCAGCCGGACCTGCGGACCGAGATAAGCCGAAAGGGCTTCCCGGATGATGCCGTAATGGGTGCAGCCGAGGAGAAGGGCGGAAATACCGGCTTCCTTGGCCGGCGCAAGATAGCGCTCGACGGCTTCCCGCACGGCAGGGTCATCGGCCGAACGTCGGCCGCTTTCGATTAAAGTGACAAAATCGGGGCAGCCGATGCCAATCACCCGGCGCCCGGGACAGGCCTGCTCCAGTGCCGTCTGATAAGCGCCGCTGGCAATGCTGGCGGCCGTGGCGATGACGCAGACGGGGGCGGTGCCCGGGAGCTGAGAAACGGCCTTGACCGCGGGCTTCAGCACACCCGTTACCGGAATCGAAAAGCTTTCCAGCACATCGGCGGCGGTGCTGCTGACGGTGCCGCAGGCGGCAATTACCGCGCCGGCACCCAAATCGGTAAGCAGCTGCACATTCTGGGCCGCCATGCGCCGCAGCTGCTCCGGCCGGCGTCCGCCGTAAGGGCAGCGGCCGGTATCGGCAAAATAAAGGAGATCCTGATCCGGCAGAAGAGCGTGCAGCTCTTTCAGGGCGGTCAGCCCGCCGAGACCGGAATCAAAGATTCCAATCGGTTTTGTATTCATAAAAACTCCTGACAGAGATATATACAGTAATTAAATAATATACCGCAATGACAGCCCGATAGCAAGATAAATTTGTGCCCTTTGCCTGTGGAAACTGCTCGGCGAACCTGCTATAATAAGCGGCACGCGGACGTGACCGCGAACGAAGAACGAATTGAAAAACGGAGAATGACCATGCATGATGAATTGACCCGCGAAGACATCCGTATGATGCAGGAAGAGCTTGACCACCGCCGCAACGACCTGATGCCCGGCATTATGGAAGAAGTGAAGCGTACCCGCGCGTTCGGCGATCTGAGCGAAAATTTCGAATATAAAGCAGCCAAGCAGGCTCAAAATGAAAACCGCCGCCGCATCCGCTACCTTGAGAATATGATCAAGACGGCGCATGTGATCCGCGATAACACGGGGGATGACCAGGTCGGCCTTTTTGACAAGGTGGAGATCTACATGCCCGAAGATGATGAGACCGAGACCATTCAGGTGGTGACGACCGTTCGCTGCGACCCGCGCAAGGGCCTGATCAGCAAAGAATCCCCCTTCGGTCAGCAGGTGCTGGGCAAACGGGTGGGCGATAAATTCACGGTGCAGGTGAATGACAGCTACAGCTATGCGGCGGAGAGCCGCTCCATTACCAAAATGAACGATGCCGGCAGCGCGCCGCTGCTGAAATTCTGAACGGGGCTGCCCCGGATCCGCCGCGAAAACACGTCAGTTTGCGCCTTTTTCATGTCGGTTCGTCGAAACCGTAATGGATAAGCGGTTGACGGATGCAAAAACTGGTATTATTATAGATAAATAGCGCAAATAAAATATTTAATCCGTCATAATTTAAATTTTGAACGATAAACAAGAAAGGGAACCACTATGGAAAAGAAAGACATCAAGTGGGGCGAGATCGGCTTCGGCTACATCCCCACAGACAAGCGTTATGTCAGCATGTATAAAGACGGTGCCTGGGATGAAGGCGCTCTGATCGACGACCCCAACATCGTGCTTTCCGAGTGCGCCGGTGTTCTGCAGTATGCACAGACCGGTTTTGAAGGCCTCAAGGCCTACACTACCGCCGACGGCCGCATCGTTACCTTCCGCCCCGACTTAAACGCAGAGCGTATGATCGACTCCTGC
>R19__coassemble_880_pt1 | contig 11938 bp, 10 predicted proteins | sample R19__metabat2_high_PE_014 | metagenome-assembled genome bin R19 | reverse complement strand
GCCGCGCAGCTCGGTGCCGCCGCAGAAGCTCTGCTGCAGACCGCGCCGTCCGCGTAAAACTTAAAAAAAAGAATCGGCAGCCTCAGGGCTGCCGATTCTTTTTTTATTTTGCGTAGTCGATGACCTTGGTCTCGCGCAGAACATGAACTTTGATCTGGCCGGGGTAGGTCAGTTCGTCTTCGATCTTCTTGGCAATGTCGCGTGCCAGCAGGACCATCTTGTCTTCGCTGACTTCATCCGGCTTGACCATCACGCGGATTTCACGGCCGGCCTGAATGGCGTAAGCATTATCAATGCCCGGGAAGCTCTTGGAGACTTCCTCCAGCTTTTCAAGACGCTTGACGTAGTTTTCGATGTTTTCGCGGCGGGCACCGGGACGGGCTGCGGAAATAGCGTCGGCGGCCTGAACCAGAACCGCTTCCACGGTCTGCGGCTCAACATCGTTGTGGTGTGCCTCAATGCAGTGGATCACCGCGTCGGATTCCTTATACTTACGGGCAATATCGACACCGATGGAAACATGGCTGCCTTCCACCTCGTGGTCGATGGATTTGCCGATATCGTGCAGCAGGCCGGCTCTCTTGGCAACGGCAACGTCCGCGCCCAGTTCGGAAGCCAGAAGACCCGCGATATGAGAAACCTCAATGGAGTGATTCAGCACGTTCTGGCCGTAGCTGGTGCGATACTTCATGCGGCCCAGCAGACGGATCAGTTCCGGATGCAGACCGTGGATGTTGGTCTCAAAGGTAGCGCGCTCACCTTCCGCTTTAATAACGGCATTGACTTCCTTCTGGGCTTTGGCGACCATCTCTTCAATGCGGGTAGGATGGATACGGCCGTCCTGCACCAGTTTTTCAAGCGCGAGCCTTGCCACCTCGCGGCGGACGGGGTCAAAGCTGGATACGGTGATGGCTTCGGGCGTGTCATCGATGATCAGGTCGCAGCCGGTCAGCGTTTCGATGCTGCGGATGTTGCGGCCTTCACGGCCGATAATGCGTCCCTTCATTTCGTCCCCGGGGAGAGGAACGACGGAAACGGTGATCTCACTCGCGTGGTCGGAAGCGCAGCGCTGAATGGCTGTGGCGATAATATCGCGCGCACGGTCATCCGCTTCGTCTTTATAACGGGCTTCCACATCTTTCAGGGCCATGGCCATTTCGTGGGTCGCTTCTTCACGGACACCCGCGATGAGATAGTTTTTCGCGTCTTCCACGGAGAAGCCGGAAATCTTTTCGAGCATTTCCAGCTGGCTCTTTTTGATCATGGCAACTTCCTGCTGCTGGGCTTCTAATGCGGCAATTTTGCCGTTGAGGGTCTCGCTCTTCTTTTCGACCGCATCGGTTTTGCGGTCAAGGTTTTCTTCTTTTTGCTGGAGACGGCGTTCCTGCTTCTGCAGTTCCGCGCGGCGATTTTTTTCTTCGCGCTCGTATTCGGAGCGGCTTTTGTGTATTTCTTCCTTTGCCTCAACAAGAGCCTCGCGTTTTTTGCTTTCGGAGCTCTTGATTGCTTCGTTTATAATTCGTGTAGCTTCTTCTTCAGCACTGGCGATCTCACGCTCACCCACTTTTTTCCGGTAAATGATACCGGCAGCAAAGCCGATGATCAAGGCTGCGACAGCAAGCAGGATCCCCAGGACTAACGATATAGACGGCATAGTAAGTCAACACACCTCCATTCTTTTCAGATTTTCAGAATTACAAGGGTGCAGCTGTGTGCTTTATTAAAAATTTCAAAAAAGCAGAGCGGCCCGCCGGGCCGCGGAATCGTAACGATAATATCGGTGCGAAGCCCTCCCCGGAGCATCGCAGAATATTGACAATGTATTTTATCGCTTCCGACTTTTAATGTCAAGAATTACCGATTTGATTCGTTCAACTTATCACAGCATTTAAATAAATTAGCCATTGCTAACCAAAATCGTCGTGCTTTTTTTGTTGATTTTTACGAAACTTATGCTACAATGAACCCAACAAGGCTGAATCCGTGCGGAGCGGATCTCTGCCGGATGTTTTATTTTTGATTATTTTTATTTTGGAGGAAAATTACAATGTTTGTTATTTCTGACGACTGCCTGTCCTGCGGCGCCTGCGCTGCTCAGTGCCCCGCCGAAGCCATCGACATGGGCGATGCTCATTACGAAATCAACCAGGATGTCTGCCTGCAGTGCGGCGCCTGCGCTGCTCAGTGCCCGGCCGAAGCCATCAACGAGCAGTAATTTGACAATCTGATATCTGTCAGATAAAATCAGGGGGCAGCTTCAGCTGCCCCCTATTTTTATCTTTTCCGGGAGGTCGTCATGCCTGAATTTGAAGCACTCTGGTCCGGCGGTCCGCTCTTTGCCCAGGCGGAGCATTTTCGTCTCAGCACCGACAGCATCCTGCTGGCCGATTTTGCCGACCGCTGCAAAGCAAAAAAAGCGGTCGATCTCGGATCCGCCTCCGGAATTCTGCCGCTCCTTCTGCTGACGGCAGATGCGGCTCGAACAGTCACCGGCATTGAAATTCTGCCCGAGGCCGCCGCCCTGGCGGAAGAGAATCTTGCCCGCAACGGTCTTTCAGAACGCGGGACCATTCTCTGTGATGATCTGCGCCGTTACCGTATGCTTCTGCCCGCCGGCGCTTTCGACCTGGTGACGGTCAACCCGCCCTATTATCCCGCGCGCTCCGGACACGCTTCGGAAAATGCCGGGCGTGCTGCGGCGCGTACGGAGCTGGCCTGCACCCTGCGCGATGTCTGCGCCGCCGCTTCCTGGCTGCTGCGTACCGGCGGGTCTTTCTGTATGGTTCATAAACCGGAGCGTCTTTCCGAAATTTTCTGCTGCATGACCGCAGTCGGGCTCGAGCCCAAACGGCTGCGCACGGTCCATGCGCGTGCCGGCAGAGCGCCTTCGCTTGTTTTGGTAGAAGGCCGCCGCGGCGGGCACCCGGGACTTTGCTTTGAAGCGCCGCTTCTTTTACAGAAGGAAGACGGCACCGAGACCGAAGAGCTGCGCCGAATCTACCATCGTCTCTGATTTTTGCCCAAAAAAACGAACGACCCGCAAATCGGGTCGTTCGTTTTATTTTTTACCGAGCTTCTTAATGCAGTTCTTGCAGGCGAACTTGCCCTCGAGACCGACCAGGTCTTCCGTGCCGCCGCAGAAAACACATTCTTCTCCGCTCTTTTTCAGAATAATGCGGTCTTCATCCACGTAAATTTCCAGAGGATCTTTTTCTTCGATGCCTAAACCGCGGCGGATCTCAATGGGGATCACGATACGGCCAAGTTCATCGACTTTTCTGACAATACCGGTTGATTTCATTTGTACACCTCCGTTTATGCCTGCTGAGGCAAGTGATGCATTGTAAAATCAATAACTATTATTTTACATTTTTTCATTGAGTACAATTTAAGTCCTTTTAACCGATTTGTCAACACCTTAATCAAAAAAATTCGGAATTTAATTTGTTTTTTGCTCCTCAGCGGGCAAAAACGGCAGAAGACTTCCAATCGGCTCCGCCACGCAGGCAAATTTATACCGGTCCTTCATTGCGTCCGCTGCGGCAGCGGCCTTTTCCGGATCCGTAAAGACACCGAAAACAGCGGAACCCGTCCCTGTCATTACCGCTCCGATCGCGCCGTAATCCAGCAGGCTGTCTTTGATCTGCGCGACGGTTTTCATGCGTCGGTCACCGACATCCTCAAACACATTATACATGCGCCGGCAGATCTGCCTCAGATCTTTCCGTTCCAGTGCCTGCAGGATCCCCGCCGTATCCGGATGGCAGCGGCTGTCTGCGCTGTCCAGCCGGCGGAAAAGCTCCGGAGTCGAAATGGAAAAGGCCGGTTTGATGACGGTAAAGCAGCAGTCCGGAAAATCGGGCAGCGCGCTCAGGATCTCGCCGCGTCCGCGGGCGAGTTTTGTGCCTCCGACCGCGCAGAAGGGCACATCCGACCCTACCTTTTCTCCCAGCCGGCACAGCTGTACGGTATCAAAGGGATCTCCGTACAAACGGTTCATCGCGCGCAGCACGGCTGCCGCGTCGGCCGATCCGCCCGCCAGCCCCGCGCCCACGGGGATCTGTTTGCGCAGCAGAATATCTGCCCCGCTTTTCGGATCCTCCACAGCCTGCAGGAAGCATTTTGCCGCTTTTACCGCCAGATTCTGCTCGTCACAGGGCAGAAAACTCATATTCGTCCGGGCATTGACGCGGCCGCTGTCGTTCAGCGTCAGTGTCAGTTCATCGCACAGTGAGATTGTCTGCATTACCATTACCATGTCATGATAGCCATCCGGGCGGCGCTTTGTTACATCCAGCGAGATATTGATCTTTGCGAAGGCTTTTTCCTTCACGGCTCTGCCATATCGTTCATCCAAACGCATACACCCTCATTTCATACGGTCTTGTGGTAAAACCGTTGGATATGATCACATGAAAATCATAATTGCTGAGCACCTCTTCGCCTTCTTCCAGTCGAAAGCCCTCCGGCGCGTCGAAGCGAACGGGCCGGCTTGTGAAAGAGCAGATAACCAGCAGCTTTCTGCCCTCATAAGCTCGCTCATATACATACAGATCCCTGCTCTCGGGCAGGTATTCCCGATAAGCGCCGTAAATTGCGGTCGGCGTACTGCGTCGAAATTCCAGCAGCTTACGGTAAAAATTCAGCAGCGAATTCGGATCTTCCTCCTGGGCCGCGGCGTTCACGCTGCGGTAATTGCCGTTGATTGGGAACCACGGCTCCGCTTCGGAAAAGCCGGCGTTCCGATCCGCGGACCACTGCACGGGCGTGCGAGCGTTATCTCGGGTCGACTCCCTTGCCACCTTCTCTACTGTCTTCTTCGGCAGAAATTTGGAAGCGATCCGCACCGTGTTCTGCATAGAGACGTCTTTATACATGGCAAGCTCCGGCAGGCTGATATTGGACATGCCGAGTTCCTGGCCCTGATAAATAAAAGGAGTGCCTCTCTGAAGAATGTACATGGCCGCCAGCATTTTTCCGCTCTCTGTGCGGTAGCGTTCACTACCGAAGCGGCTGACCGCTCTGGGATGATCATGATTTTCAATATAAAGCGCATGCCATGCTCTGCCTTCGGTACCTGTCTGCCAATCGGACATGGCTTTCTTCAGGCGCCGCAGATCGAACGGGCGTCGAAGCGCGTCCACCAGAAAACTGTCCGCGTTCATGTGATCAAAGGTAATGATCTCGTCAAGTACCTGTCCCTCCCCCTCACCGATATACTGCAGAGCAAGCTTCACCGGCATCATGGCGCATTCTCCCACCGTAAAGCAGTCATAGTCGGAGAGCACGTCGCGCTTGAATTCGCTCAGATAATCGTAGGTCTGCGGCTGGTTCAGGAAATAGCGCAGGCCGTTGGCCAGCGGCAGTTTGGGGTAGGCATCCGGCATTCTCGGGTCCTTCCCGATATAATTGATCACATCTTCACGGAAGCCGTCCACACCCATATCCAGCCAGAAGCGCATGATCTTCTTGATCTCCTTCCGGACAGCCGGATTGGCCATATTCAGGTCCGGCTGCTTGCGAGCAAAGAGATGAAGATAAAATTCATCCACTGCCTCCACATATTCCCATGCGCCGCCTTCAAACAGACTGGTCCAGTTATTGGGCGGCAGGCGGTGTCCGTGCAGGTTCTTCCCCTCGCGCCAGATATAATAATTATGGTAAGGGCTGTCCACGCTGCGGCTTGCTTCGCGGAACCAGGGGTGTTCATCGGAAGTATGATTGATCACCAGGTCCATAAACACTTTCATTCCGCGGGCATGCGCTTCCTCCAGCACCTGCCGGAAGGTATCCAGCGTACCGAAATCCGGGTGAATATCGCAGTAATCGGAGATATCGTAGCCATAATCGGCGTTCGGTGACGGGTAGATCGGGGAAAACCAGATCGCGTCCACATTCAGGCTGCGGATATAATCCAGCTTTGAAAGAACGCCGTACAGATCTCCGATCCCGTCTCCGTTGCCGTCGCAGAAACTGCGCGTCCAGATCTGGTAGACTGCCATTTCCTTATGCCAGGCCGCTCCGTTCATAGCTGTTTCTTCCTTTCCACCGTCTTATTCCGCCGAAAAGACTTCTGTAATTTACCGAAATCACTGTGCTTTTTCCGTTTATTTTCAGTCGGGTTCAGCATACCTTATTTTTTTGAAAGTGTCAATTTAAAACGTAAAAATTACAAAACGTTGACATTTTTCGCCGCGCGTGATATATTTCTCCTGAGCAGGTATGCTCCCGCTGCCTGCGGCTTCACTTCAGTATCAATGAAAAGGCATAATTATGAAAAAAATCTTCCGCATACGCGCTGTTCTGGCTCTGCTTTTTGCGGTGATCCTGCTGCGAGTACCGTCGGCCTGCGCCGATTCCTGGGTCGCGCTCGGCAGCTGGAATTTCGGCGGCGAAATTTACTGTCTGCTGACTGAGTCTGTATATGCTCCCGAGACCGATTATACCGTCGACGGATATCTGCCTCTCGGCTGCGAAATTTCCCGCTGGTACGAAAACGATCTCTCCGGCCTTGCGCTGGAGGGTACACCCGAACAGTCCGGTGAGTTCTCCTTTACTCTCTATATCTGCGATCAGTCCTTTACTTACAGCCTGATCATAGCGCCCGACGCTCCGACGGTTTACTATGAATCCGCCCCTACGGGCTGCAGTGTCGGCAGTTACGCCGAATTTTCCGTCGGCGCCTCTGTTCGTGACGGCGGTGATCTGACCTATCAGTGGTATATGGACGGCGAAGCGCTGCCGGGCGCCGTTGAATCACTTTGGCCGGCCGACACTTCTTCTGCCGGCAGCCACACCTATTACTGCGAGGTTTTCAATCATACGGGCTCGCTCGCCGCAAGTACTTTCACCGACCCGGTCACGCTTTCCGTCAGCCGGGCCTCCGCTGCCTCCGTTTCCGTCTTTACCCGGCCGACACAGGAAACCTATGCGGTCGGCGATCTCTTTAACAGCAGCGGGCTCAGTCTTCTGGTAACCTATGATGACGGCAGCTCCGATATCATCACCGAAGGCTATACCTGCAGCCCTTCTCATCTTACCAGCGCAGGCACGCAGGACATTTCCGTCTACTATGAAAACAAGGCCTGCAGCCTGCAGGTCAATGTGGAATCTCTGACGGACGACCGCACGCTGAGCGTCATCACGCTGCCGCTCAAGACGGTCTATGAGACGGGCAGCTGGCTCGACACCACCGGGCTGCAGCTGCGCATCAGCGGCAGCAGCAGCTACTATGATGTTTCCACCGGCTATACCTGCACCCCTTACACACTCGATACGCCCGGCACTCAGGTCGTAACCGTTTATTACGACGGTCTGAGCTGTTCCTTTAACGTTACGGTATCCGAACCGTCCGCCGAACTGCTTTCCGTCAAAACACTGCCGGAAAAAACCGAGTTTCGCGTCGGTGACACGCTGGACACGACCGGTCTTATTCTGGAAGAGACCAACGGTTCTTCCGTCACCACCATCCAAAGCGGCTATACCTGCAGTCCTCGGGTCTTTACTTCCGCCGGTCAGCAGACCGTAACCGTCACCTACGGAAAGCTTTCCACCAGCTTCAATGTAAATGTAACCATGGAAAATAAGACCGCTGCTTCTGCCGCTCCCGTTTCCACGCCTCAGCCTTCCCCGACGGCGCAGCAGGTTTCCACCGCTCCGCTTCAGGTTTCGGTCCCCTCTCAGAGCCGAAGCACGGGCCTTGTTCTTTTCATTGCAGTGATCGCGCTGCTGGCGCTGCTGGTCCTCGGTGTTTATATTTATCTTGCCCGCGCCGACAATATCGACGAAACGCCGCTCGGCCGTTTCCTTCAGGAACTGCTGGATAAATTCTCCCGGAAATAAACGGAGGTAATACCTTTGGAAGATTATATGTCCCTCGCGCTGAAATATAATCAGCAGGGCAATTTCAATTGTGCCGAGTCTCTGCTTCTCGCCTGCAGCGAACTCTATGGCTTCGAGGTCAGTCCGGAGGAACTGCATCAGGTAAGCGCGTTCGGCGGCGGCATGGGCTGCGGCAGCACCTGCGGCGTCATCACCGGAGCGGCCGCGGTGCTCGGTCGTCTTGCCGTGCGGGATAAGGCGCACACGACCGCCGGCTTCCGTCCTCTCTGCGGCAGCCTTGTCGCCGCTCTGCAGGAGCGTTTCGACGGTGATCGGGACTGCGCAAAGATCATGCCCCGCTACCGCAGCAAAGAAATCGGCTGCGCGCCGACCATTGCGGCGGGTCTTGAAGTGCTGGACCGCTTCCTGCGCGCGCACGATCTGGTCTGATTTTCCCGATTTTTCGCGAAAATTAAAGACTGCCCTTGCGGGCAGTCTTTTTTTCTGTTATATTATCAAGCTGTAATTTTTATTGTTTCAAATGTTTTGCAGAAAATTCGGAGGTTTCTATGCGCGGAGTATCTACCAATAAGTCTCAGCTTCGTTCCCGTATCTTTAAAGAAGTCGCAGCTCTTGCCTATGAGGGCTGGGATCCCGATAAATTTCATAACCTGCCCTATGAGATCGTCCCTTCCGAGGGTTCCCAATACCGCGATAACATCTTCACGGCCCGTGAAATTGCCAGTGAACGTCTTCGTGCGGCAATGGGTCTTTCCCTTCGCAAGTTTGATGTGTACGAATCCCGTCTGGAGGGCATTGACGCCAGCATCATCGCCGAAAAATATTATGAGCCCCCTCTGATCGATATCATCAAGTTCGCCTGCAACAGCTGCCCGGAAAAGCGCGTGTTCGTCACCAACGCCTGCCAGCATTGTCTGGAACATCCCTGCCAGTCCGTCTGTCCCAAGCAGGCCATCAGCATGCATCACGAAGGCGCGCGCATCGATGAAAGCAAATGCATCAAGTGCGGTCAGTGCGTCAACGCCTGCAGCTATCACGCCATCGTGAAGCAGGAGCGCCCCTGTGCGCAGGCTTGCGGCATGAACGCCATCCATTCCGATGAACATGGCCGTGCCGAGATCGATACCAACAAGTGTGTCTCCTGCGGTCAGTGTCTGGTCAGCTGTCCCTTCGGCGCAATCATCGATAAAAGCCAGATCTTCCAGACCATTACTGCCATTAAATCCGGCACTCCGGTCTATCTGGCAGTGGCTCCCGCCATTTCCGGTCAGTTCGGCGCCAACGTCAGCTTCGGCCAGATTCGCACCGCCGCCCGCCGGCTGGGCTTTGCCGATGTTCATGAGGTAGCCGGCGGCGCCGATCTCTGCGCTGTGGAAGAAGCAAAGGACTTTCTGGATGAAGTCCCCGCGCGTCATCCGTTTATGGCCACGTCCTGCTGCCCGGCCTGGTCCGTCATGGCAAAGAAGCTTTACCCCGATCTGGCGCCCAACATTTCCATGGCGCTGACGCCTATGGTGCTTACCGCGCGTCTGATCAAGAGCCGCCATCCGGAAGCCAAGGTCTGTTTTGTCGGTCCCTGCGCCGCGAAAAAGCTGGAGGCCAGCCGCCGCACGATCCGCTCCCATGTTGACTTTGTACTGACCTTTGAAGAATTCGCCGCCATTCTGGAAGCCAAAAATGTCGTTGTCTCCAAGTGCGAATCCACCGGTCAGGCACATGAAGCTTCCGGTCACGGTGTCGGTTTTGCCGTCAGCGGCGGTGTCGCCAAAGCCGTGCAGGAAGTCATCCGTGACACTGCCGGTAAAGAGATCCCCGTTGCGGCGGCAGAGGGGCTTGCCGACTGCCGCAAACTGCTGCAGCAGGCCAAAGCAGGCAAATATGACGGCTATCTGCTGGAAGGCATGGCCTGCCCCGGCGGCTGTGTTGCCGGTGCCGGTGTCATCGCTCCGGTCAACAAGAGCACCTTCTGCGTGCAGAAGGAAGCTGCGTCCCGTGAAAACACCGCGCTGAGCTCCGAATACCTGGGTATGCTCACCGCTCTGGAACGCGAAGCCTGGGTACGCCACAAATCCGCCAGCCGTGAAGCGGATCTGGATGCCGCGAGCAAGCAGATCGGACTTTCCGACTTTGCCAAACTGATGGAGGCGGAAGACGCCGCTGCCGAGGCGGAGGCTGCTGAAATTGCCGCCATGCTCGGCGATGATTTTGACGCCTGATCGAACCGAACATTTTACAGTAAAACGCCATGGACAAGCTGTCCATGGCGTTTTTGGTTTTTATTTGAATCTTCCGGAAGCTTTTCTCAGCATTTCTTTTGTAAAATCGCTCTTGCTGCTGCTTTGATCCGCCGTGCCGGAATAGAGCTGATACAGGCTGTTCATTTCGGAGAGGAAATCCTTTCCCTGCGTCTTCATTTCTTCCAGCAGGCTTTCGGTTCGCTCTCCCGCTCTCATCAAGCCGTTATTGACTTCATCGGACAGCTCATCCAGCCGTGCGGCAGCCGCCTGTTCGCCGGACACAAGGCTTTCCAGCATGGTGTTGTAAAGCTTTCCTCTCCGTATCATGCCGTCCAGTGATTCCGCCGCCGCATGGAAGAAGCCGTCCGTCAGGGTATTATGCGCAGCCGGATAGCTGCGGTAATTTTCAATCACCGTGCCGTAGCGCTCATAGGCATTGGCCACCGAATCCTGCCAGGAGATGTAAATGTCTCTCTGCGCGGCTTCTCCGATCCGCTTCATGATCTCCGGCTCGGCGCAGACCTCCGTCAGTTTTGCTGCCATGGAGTCCGCGTTTTCATCGATCAGCAGACCGTTCACATTGTCTTCCACATCCTCGGCGGCGCAGCTCCCGGCCACCAGCACGCTGCCCAGCCCGCAGGCCGCCGCTTCCCGCACCACAAGCCCGTTGGTGTCAAAGGTAGACGGGAACAGGAACAGATCCGCCCGGCAGTACCAGGCGCGGATGCGGTCACGATCGTAGATCGGGTCGACAAAGAAAACCTTTTGATTCAGCTCCAGCGACGCGCTGTACTCCGTAATTTCTTTTTTATCGATACCGCCGCCGATAAAGACCATGCGGAAATCCGTGCCCGCCATATCCAGCTTTTTCAAAGCGTCCAGAATAATGCGGATGCCCTTATACCACATCATGCGGCCGACAAACAAGAAAACGGGAACGCCGGCGGGCAGATCATAGCCGGCGGCGGCTTCCGCAGCGACTGCTTCTTCCACTCTGCCGCGAGGGAAATCCACGCCGTTCGGCATCACCACATAATCGCCCCGGTAGCCCAGGCCTTTCAGGTTTTCACCGGCGCCGCGGCTGACGACCCAAACTTCATCGCAGGCCGATATATTTTCCACCAGAATATCCGCCGCCTCTTTCTGCAGCAGCTTGCTGCGGATCGCCTTGGCGATGTCGATATCGAACTTGGTGTGATAAGTAAACACCACCGGTACATGGATCCGGTCCCGCAGAGAACGCGCCAGCATGGTCGAGGTAATGGGACAGTGGGTGTGAATAAGATCGAATCCCGACTTTTCCAGTCGTTCCATCACTTCCGGGTTAAAGGGGATTCCCGCCCGGTAGCCCACCAGCTTTGTGGTGTCGAGGCTGGGATAGCGGATCACGTCAAAATCAAAAACACTGTCATCCGCGTCCGGATAATAAGGGGTAACGACCGTCGCCTTCCCCGGGCCTTTCTGTATATTCACGGCATAGTTGGTAACCGCGTTGGCAACCCCATCGATTGCCGGCGGAAATGAATCATTGATCAGACAGACATTCCATTCAGACATTACACAATCTCCCGTCATTGGTCTTAAATCAAACTGCCGCGTCTTCCGCGCGGTTTTATATAGAATACCCTGTTTCCCGCTTTTTTGCAAGCCGCAGCGCACTTCGGCGGAGAAGACGCAAAAATCCCCGAAGACTTATGTCTTCGGGGATCGAATAAACCGTTTAAGTAATGTGAATTACTTTGCGTTGCGGACGGAGTCGATGTGACGAGTGAGGTCGATCATCTTGTTGGAGAAGCCCCATTCGTTGTCATACCATGCAACGAGCTTGACGAAGTTGCCGTTGAGGGCAATGCCGGCCT
>R19__coassemble_834_pt1 | contig 12358 bp, 9 predicted proteins | sample R19__metabat2_high_PE_014 | metagenome-assembled genome bin R19 | reverse complement strand
GGTGCAGCTCTTATTGCTCTTGCCGCCGAAAAGCATGGCAGCCTGGCAGTCCTGCGGACCGGAATAATTGAAGCGAAGCTCTGCGTGACCTTCTGTACCCGAACATGGCACAAATGCGACCATTTTGTCCGTATCACCGGCAGAGACGCCCATGATTTCGGCAACCTTAGCTGCGCATTCGGCACCGCCGGCTACGCATTTGTTTGTCGGGGCTTCACCTTTTGCAACCGCGGCCGCATAGCCGTCGCAGCCGGGGAAGCCGCAGCCGCCGCAGTTGGCGCCGGCAAGACATTCGCGAACCGCTGCCTGTTTCGGATCTACTTCAACGTGGAAGATGTTGGAGGCAAAGGCGAGGATGGCGCCGAAAAGAGCACCAAGAACACCGAGGACCGCAACCGCAAGAAGAATTCTCAGCATAATTTACAATCCTCCTTCATCAGAAAATCTGCATTCCGCTGAAGCCCATGAACGCAAGTGCGACAAGAGCGGCGGAAACGAGGCAGATGGGGAATCCTTCGAAGCATTCCGGATAATCGGAGAACTGAACGCGCTCACGCACGGAAGCAAACAGAACGATGGCCAGCAGGAAGCCGACACCGCCGGTGATACCGTAAACAACAGACTCAATGAAGTTGTAGTTGTTCTGAACATTCAGAAGAACGACGCCAAGCACTGCGCAGTTGGTGGTGATAAGCGGAAGATAGATACCGAGAGCGGAATAAAGGGAAGGAACCGATTTTTTAAGGAACATCTCAACAAACTGAACCAGAGAAGCAATGACCAGGATGAAAGCAAGTGTTTCAAGATAGGCCAGACCGAGAGGAATCAGAATGTATGTGTCAATGATCCAGCAGATAGCGGAGGCGAGACCCATAACGAAGATAACGGCGACGCCCATGCCGGCTGCAGTGTCGACCTTACTGGAGCAGCCAAGGAAGGGGCAGCAGCCAAGGAACTGGGAGAAGATGAAGTTATTGATCAGGATCGCGCCGAGAGAAATGGAAAGAATGTTGGTCAGCATGATTCTTCAGCCTCCTTTGCAGCAGCCAGAGCGGCTTCAGCAGCGGCTTTTTCCGCAGCTTCTTTTTTCTTTGCAGTCTTTTTCAGTGCATACTGCATAATGGCAATCAGAAGACCGAGCGTAAGGAAGCCGCCGAATGGGAGCGTCATGATGGAAGCGCCGTATTCGGATGGGAAGATCTGAATGCCTGCGCCGGTGCCGTCGAGCGTAAGACGGAAGCCGTTTGCCACATCGATCAGACCGCCGCCGAAGCGTCCGCTGCCGACAAATTCACGGAACACGCACATGATGATCAGAACGCAGGTATAACCAAGACCCTGAAAAACACCGTCGAAGAAAGAGGGACCGATCGGATTTTTCTGGCAGAAGGCTTCTGCGCGGCCGATAATGATGCAGTTAACAACGATCAGCGGAATGAAGACGCCGAGGGCTTCGCTCAGCGCGGGAATGAATGCCTGCAGCAGCAGGTCAACGATCGTAACGAAGCCTGCGATAATAACAACGAAGATTGCCAGACGAATTTCATCCGGAATGAACTTACGCACGGCGGAAACCGTTACGTTGCAGCAGGTAAGGATAATAAGAACGGAAAGACCCATGCCGATGCCGTTGAACAGAGTGGTGGTGATTGCCATGGTGGCGCACATACCGATGAGCTGAACAAGGACCGGGTTGTTTGTAATGAGGCCTTCTTTAAACTGTTGTTTGATATTCATTCAGACAGCCTCCTTAACCGAGAGATTCAACAGCCTGGATAGCCGTTGCAACAGCGTTTGTGACGGAACGGGAGGTAATTGTCGCACCGCTGAGAGCTTCGATATCCGCAAGCTGGATGGAGTCAGTTGCGCCGACGAACTGGGCGCGGAAGTTGCGGCCGATATCGGAATCGGCGGCAGCATTTGCGCCGAGGCCGGATGTTTCGGAGTGCGAGGTAATGGAGATACCGGTGCAGGTATTTTCCGGGCTGACACCGACGATCATCGTAATGCTGCCCTGCGCGCCGGAGAAGGTCGTTGTAACGACATAACCGGCACCGTCATCCGCCTTGGAAATCAGGTCGATGGTAGGATAGGCAGTCTGATCAAATTCAACGTCAGTGTAAGAGGGAGCCGTCAGAACCGCAGCATAGGCGGCAGCGGTTTTTGCGTCTGCCTGTGCTTTGATCGGTCCTTCGGTAACCATGTTGACGACAGCAAGTGCTGCGGCAACGATTGCGCAGACAAGGAAAAGAATAAAGGAAAGGCGTACGATCTTATTGTCTTTCATTCTGCAGCCTCCTTTGCAGCCGCTTTCGCAGCTTTCTTTGCGGCCTTTTCAGCGGCAAGGTCTTCCTTTGTAACGCCGAACTGGTGACGATGGAATGCCTTGTCAATTGCCCAAGTGCAGAGGTTCATGATGAGGATGGCGTAGGATACGCCTTCGGGATAGCCGCCGAAGTAACGAATCAGAACGGTGATCGCACCGCAGCCGAAGCCGTAAAGCAGCATGCCGTTCGGAGTGACGGGGCTGGTGGCGTAGTCGGTAGCCATAAAGATGGCACCGAGGAACAGACCGCCGGAGAGAATGTTGTACATCATCCATGCGCCGTTGCTGTAGCCATCCTTGCCGAAAATCAGGGTAAGGACCGCAACGGTTCCGATGAAGGAAACGGGGATGCGCCAGTTGATGACTTTGCGGACGACAAGGTAAATGCCGCCGAGCAGAAGCGCAAGCGCGCTGACTTCGCCGATGCAGCCGGGAGTAAGACCGACAAACAGAGCCTTAATGGAATAGGCGGCGGGAAGCGCGGAGTCACCGTAAAGGTAAGAGAGCGGAGTGGCGGAAGTGTATGCGTCAACAACTTCCGGCTTGACCCAGGCGCCCATTACGGTGGAATAAGAAGCCAGAAGGAAAGCGCGGCCGGCAAGCGCGGGGTTCAGGAAGTTTTTGCCGATGCCGCCGTAAAGCTGCTTTACAACGACGATTGCGAAGAAAGTACCGATGACGGGAATGTACAGGGGCGCTTTCGGAGGAAGCACCAGAGCCAGAAGAACGCCGGTAACACAGGCGGAAAGATCGCCGATGGAGCTTTCTTTCTTCAGAAGTTTGCGGTAGCCCCATTCAAAGAAAACTGCGGAAGCCATTGAAACAAGGACGACCAGCAGGGGATAAACGCCATACTGCCACACAGCAACGGCAAGGGCGGGAATCAGGGCAAGCAGCACATCAAGCATGAGACTGCGGGTATCCTGTTCCGTTCTTACCTGAGGCTGGTAGGCAACATCAAGAACAATTCTTTCTTTTTTCTCAGCTGCCATTATTTTGCCTCCTTTGCAGCGGCTTCAGCTTTGGCCTTTTCTTTCATGGCCTTGGTCTGAAACATCATTTTAGCTGTTTTGAATGCATGAGTCAGAGGCATTCTGGCCGGGCAGTTGTATGCGCAGCTGCCGCATTCAAAGCAGTCAAGTACATGATATTTTTCCATGTTCTCGAAGTCACGCTTGGTGTAATACATGTACATGAAGCAGGGCTCAAGACGCATGGGGCAGACTTCAATGCATTTGCCGCAGCGGATACAGGTGGGATTGTCGACATGCTTATCTTCTTCTTCCGTGAAGAAGAGCACACCTGCAGTGCCTTTAATTGTGGGGGCTTCAAAGCTGGTGGCGCAAATGCCCATCATCGGCCCGCCGAGAACGATCTTGCGCGGTGTTTTTACAAAACCGCCGCACTGTTCGGCAAGGTATTCAAAGGGAGTACCGACGCGGGTAAGCGCGTTCACCGGAGCAGCCAGCGCGCTGCCGGCTACGGTAACGATACGTTCAATAACGGGCTTGCCTTCATAGCATGCCTGGTAAGCGGCATAGCAGGTACGGGTGCTGACCACGTTAGCGCCGACACCGGAGGGCAGACCGCCGGGCTTGACTTCACGGCCGGTGATTGCCTTGACCTGCATTTTTTCACCGCCCTGCGGGTATTTGACCTCTTCGGGACAGATCTCAATGCCGTACTGTTCCGGATGGAAGGAGTTGAGAAGGTCGATGGCATCCTGTTTGTTTTTCTCGATGCCGTAATAAGCTTTATCCACACCGCTCGCAATACGCACAAGCTCAATGCCCTTGAGCAGCTGCTCGGGGAAGTTGAGCATCGTGAGGTGATCGCCGTTCAGGTAAGGTTCGCACTCTGCGCCGTTGATGACCAGCTTGTCGACTTTACCGATGCCGCCGCGAATTTTGAACGCGGTCGGGAACATTGCGCCGCCCATACCGACCAGGCCGGCATCGCGCAGACGATCGAGGATGATTTCGGGATCTTTCATCTGCTCGGCGGTAAGCGGAGCAAGATCTTCGCAGGGAGTGTCAAGACCGTCGTTTTCGATAACGACGGACATGATCATGTCGCCGAGCGGATGAGGACGGGGCTCGACCGCAACGACCTTACCGGAAACGGAGGCATGTACCGGAGCAGACACAGGCGCCGGATTTTCGCCGATTTTCTGGCCCATTTTAACATAGTCGCCGACCTTAACCAGAGGCTGGTTCGGGGCACCTATGTGCTGAGCCATGGGGATGATGACCTGGGACGGCGGAGCGATTACGGTTACCGGGATTTCCGGAGCCTTCATGTAATCGGGGTGCACGCCGCCTTTAAATGTGTAGGACATAAGCTTCACCTCATTATTTGTGCTCAGAATTTTGCAGGTTCCAATACATTGAAATATTAACACATAATTGTACAGATTGTAAATAAAAACTCTTGTTTGACGGGTATTTTTTATAGATAATTTATTAACATATACAAAAATTAAAGTCAGGCGTCAAAAAATGATTGACGCCTGACGGAATTAGATCAGTTTTTCATGAAAACACTGATGAAAAAGACGGGCAGCGCGGTGATGACCATGAAGAGGAGAAAACCGGAAACGCTGACAGTCGATGCGGCAAGGACGGAAATGAACATGGCCAGCACTCCGATCACGGAACTGAGCGCGGCGATTACCGTGTTGGCCGATACCGCCAGATACATGCTGCGGCCCGTGTCCGCAAGAAGCGTAAGCGGACCGAGTCCTTCGCGGCAGACGACAGCGGAGATCTTACTGTCCTCGGAAGGCTCGGCGGAGGAGATGCGATAGCGCTCCAGGTAAGGCGGAAAATCATAGCCGTCTGTTGCAACATCATAAATTTCATGGATAATTTCGGGAGTTACATTAAAATCACGGATCGCAAAGATCGGGTGGCGGTCCGACTGAATCAGACGTACCAACGCCTCACGTACACCGGATGCCGCGGAATATTTCATGTTGAAGATTCCGTATAAAACGCCGTTGATTGCAAGCAGAACCGTGCTGCGTCCAACGAGACGATAGGGAACTCGGATGTTGAGCAGGCGAAGGATCTCCGTGTTGCCGCAGAGAACCACTTCACCGTTGATAATGCCCTTCATGCCGCCGCCGGAAAGAAATTCAAAATGTTCTACCCGCTGCATGCGGCAGCCGTTCTTTGTCATGAGGTCGGCAAAGGGGGCGGACATGCAGGAACCGGATGCCGCAATCATGGATCCGGCATAGGCAATTACTTTGGCATCGTCTTCATCGGCAAAAATACGGATGTTTTCAAAATCAACGGACCCATCGGGGAAAAGATCACGGTCGGTAACGATCAGGTTCTTACTGCGCCCGATATCGGAAAGTCCGGACCAGCCGGCAATCGCCGCCCCGCTCGAGAAAATGCTGACCGAGCCGAGATAGAAGGGGAGTGAATAGGCGATAAGCGCCGTAAAAGGAACGGAGACGGCGAGAACCGCCGAAATATAATAGATGAGATCGGAAAAAGAATGCATTGCGATGGTGAGAATCAGTCCGAGCACCAACGAGGCGGCCAGGATCGGCAGGGCGGCTTTCGTGAAAAATTCTTCATCCGGAGCGGCTTCTTCGGAACGGCGAACAAATCCAACGGGCGGACGTACCGATTTCAGAAGAGTGATCTCATTTGCTTTTACGCCCATTTCACCTGTGACGGTGTATGCGCGCTTACTGATCGCAGGTACACGGAGTGCTTTACGCATGCCGCGGGAATGAAGCAGAGACGCAAAGAGGATTCCGGTTAAGGACAGCGAAGAAAGAACACAGAGCGGCATGTGGAGTGTGCCTGTGTGCCCAATGGCCGAGATCAGAACATCAAGGCTTGTCATCAGACAGGAGATCACGGCAAGAGAGGCGGCGCCCGGCCTGCGGCGCACAAGATCCATAACACCGGCAGTGACTACGTCAAGACTCAGCACCATGATCACCAACTGCGCAGCGAGGCAGAACATGGAGGCGCCGGTATTGGTTTTCAACATGCCGGTCGTGGGAAATCCCACGGAGATATAGGCCATGACGAGCAGTACAATAACACTCAGCCGGACACGACCTCTGAGAGAGGTTGAGAAAGAACCGTAATAACGGGAGGCGGCAGCTGCGGAAACTTCCGCGCCCAGATCCTCGTGCTTGTCTTCCACGGTGGCGGAACCGGCCCGCACTCCTGGGCGAAGGCGATAAAGGATCGCCGTGAAGCCCGTGGCAAGATACTCTTTGAAGGTTGACGGAAAGTAGTCGATCCCTTCCGTGACAGATTCAAAATCATCACCATCCGGATCGGAATAATCATAGTCCGTGTCGTTGTAATAAGCTTCACCGGTACTGCCGCTTTCGTAGAGAGGGGCAGAATCTTCGGGAGAAGCGGGAGCAGAAGATTCCGGCAGATCGGCAGATGTATCATCGGAATTTTCACCGCTTGATGCGGAAGAAAAAGCGGAGATAATATCATCGAGGTTTTCGGAGACATCATCCTGCGCCGGAGTAAACGCGGAAATATCCGGTTCATAGGAAAAATCATAGGGAGAGACCGGGTCAATGCTTTCAAAATCATGCCCGACGGGGGATTCATTTTCCGTTTCGGACTCGAGAACCTCCGCAGACGGAACATCTTCAATCGGGGGTTCGTCCGACGATTCTTTGCGGTGTCCGGCCGAAAGCGCTTCCCTGATTTCGGCAAGTTTTCTGCTGTCCTTTCGGCCGAGAAGACCGCCGAGGAAAGAAGAAAAGCCGACGGGAGCGTCATCCTCGGATGGCTCATGCGCATAACCGGAGGCATAGACTTCTTCCTGAATCGACGGCTGATAATCGGGGTCTGCGGAGAGATCGATTTCACTGCCGCGGAATTGAATGGTATCCGGCCGTTTGCCGCCGAGATTATAGCGGGGATCAAATTCGGCATCCGAGTCTGATTCCAGATGATCGATATCGGATAACAGGTTATTCAGATAGGAAGCGGAAGCATCATCGGATGCACTTACATTCGATTTGCCTGTATCGGCAGGATCCGGATCGGGAGAAATATTTTCAAATTCACGTCGAAGCGAATCAAAATCCCGGTCAAAATCGAATTCGGGCTCCTCGGCTTCCGCGGCAGCCGGCTCTGCCGTGCTGCCGGATAAACGTTCCGAAGCGTTATCTTCTCTGTCCGGTTCCGCAAAGGCGGCAGACTCTTCCCGATATATATCTTCGCTCAAAGGTTCCTCCGACTGAGCAGTCGAAGGCTCGCCGGAAAGCATATGGAGAAGATCTTCGGGCAGATCGTAAGCTTCGCCGCGTGCTTCGGCAAGAATACGTCGGAGCGTATCGTTTTCTTCCTCCGCGGGCTCATCATAGGATAATGACGCTGCCTCAATCGGAACGTTTTCGACCGGAGCCTCTTCATCCGAAACCGAGATGACAGAGTCAGCCGGAGAAAACTCGGGTTCATCGGGAAAAACAGAGGCTGCGTCGTCTGTGGAAACGGATTCGTCCATCGTTTCCTGCGGCGAGTCGGTATGGATTTCAGCGGAGAGTTCCGCAATAATATCTTCCAGGGAAGGAACGGATTCGGCTGCCGGGAAAGAAGTATAATCCGAGTCATCTTCGGCAGGTTCATCAATAAACGAGATAAATTCAGGCGTTTGGGGAACAGCAAGTCCGGGCTCTGCTTCATAATCGATCGGCGCGGCGGCAGGATAAAGTCCATCCGCGTCCGTGTCAGAAGACTGTGCAGTGGAGAGCTCGCTGCCTTCTTCAAACGGGTCATCATCTTCGGAGGGAATCAGATCCGGCCGGTCGGAAAAATCTGCCGCGTAAGCTTCTTCAAAAAGCGACAGCATGTCCGCTTCCGAAATGTCGGTTTCGGACGGCGCAGCATACGAAGGATCCGATTCAAAAAACGTCTGTTCATCGGCCGGAAGTTCCTTGTTTTCTGAGCCGGAAAGCGGAGACTCGGAAGTGTCCCGGACCGAATCGGAAGATTCGGCAGTGTCCGCGCTCTGATACCCGACTGCCTGAAAGAGAGCATCTTTCCAGTCAAAACTGTAGAAGTCAATGTCATCCGAGCTTTCCGTCACAGCGTCTGTATCCGGGCTTTCTCTCTCGCTTTCGGAAAGCGCCGCGGAAGCTTTGCGATTTTCTTCCAGTAAGTCGGAGAAAACATCCTGATCCGGCAAAAAAGAGACAGGATATTCCGGCGCGGTAATATTGACATCAAAGTTTTTCGAATCGGCAGCGGCATCGGATGCAATAAGATCCCGGTTTTCCGCGGCAGAAGGCTCCTGCTGCGGATTATGGAAGGAATTTTTTTGCGCGACTCTGTTCTTTTTTGATTTTTTCTTTCGCTGACTCATAATCAGATAATTCCTTTATTATTTTTCCATGGAAAGGGAAAAGCACGGAATCAGAGCAGTGTCCTCTGACGGAGAATTTCATACATAACAACGGTAGCCGCGGCAGAAGCGTTCAGAGAAGATACCTGTCCCTTCATCGGCAGGCTGATGATAAAATCGCAGGTTTCGCGAACAAGGCGGCCCATTCCGTCACCCTCCGAACCGATCACGAGCGCAATCGGACCGGAAAGGTCAGTGTGCCAAAGATCGGAAGCGCCGTCCGCAGCGGTACCGTAGACCCAAACGCCGCGCTTTTTGAGTTCGTCGAGCGCGGCGGGAATATTGGCAACACGGGCAACCGCCATATGCTCCGCAGCTCCGGCAGAAGCTTTATCGACAACAGCGGTTACACCTGCGCTGCGGCGGCGGGGGATGATTACTCCGTGAGCACCGGCGCATTCCGCGGAGCGTATAATGGCACCGAGATTGTGACCGTCGCTGATTTCATCACAGATAATGATGAAGGGTTTTTCACCGCGCGCTTCGGCGAGAGCAAAAATATCGTCAATGGAGCAATATTCCTTGACAGCAGCTACCGCAATAACGCCCTGATGCGCATGTGTGCGGCTCATGAAGTCAAGCTTGCGGCGGTCGGCATCAACGATCGCAATGCCTTTTTCCCGGGCTTTGGAAGCAATATGTCCAAGCGTTTTATCGGTTTCACCGCGGGCAATATATATTTTATCAATGGCACGGCCGGCGCGCAGTGCCTCAATGACCGCATTGCGGCCTTCAATCAGTTCATTCAGTTCATTTGTTATTTCAGCCATTATATTTCTCCGATATAAATTTTCAATTTATCATAGCACAGAAGCAAAACAATGAAAAGAAAAAAATCCGCAGAGGTTGAAAAACCTCTGCGGAAATGAACGCTGTGTGAAAATCAGACAACGCGTCGTGCTTCATAGCCTCTGGTTACATAATAGCCGGAAAGATCGGAAATTATGACGCCTGTGGTTGAGGTGGAGGCGTGCACGAACTTGCCATCGCCGATGTAGATGCCGGAGTGCCCGATATAATCGGTACCGGAATAGAAGCACAGGATATCGCCCGGCTGCAGGTTGGCAGGGGAGACATAGGTGCCGTTCTTTGCCTGATCGGCGGCGACACGGTTTACAGTGATGCCGAAATGCTTGAATACATAATAGACAAATCCGGAGCAGTCAAAACCGGTCTCGGGAGAGGCACCGCCCCAGGAATACTTGGAACCGACATACTGCAGAGCGTAATTTGCAATTGCGGTACCGGAGACAGACTGTGCAGCGGCAGATGCGGTCGAGCTTACTGTGGCAGTCACACTGGCGGAGACGACAACGCTCTGACCTTCCTTCACATAAGTGCCGTAAACGTATCCGTTTTGTCCGTTGCAGTAGATGGCGGTCCATTCGCCGGATGTGCCTGTAATGGTAACGGAATCCCCGTAATAAAGTTCTGCAAGCACAGTCGAATTCATCGAAGCCGAAGAGCGGAAGCGTACATTATTGCCTGCAATGTAGCCCTCTTTGCCGGCCATAGCCTGCGCGGGGGCGGATACGGCAGCAGTTGTTTCCGCTGTGGCAGAGGAGGCGGAAGCGGTTGACGCAGCGGATGCGCTTTCCGCGGATTTCGTCACATACTGTCCGTAAATATAGCCTTCCACACCGTCGATTACCGCGCCATACCAGCCGGAATTATATTCTGCGGTAACAATGATCTCTTTACCGGTGTTGTAAGTGCCGAGAATCGTATATCCGCTGCCCGGACCGGAACGGAAACGAATACCGATGCCGTTTACGGTAGCGGCGACTCCGTCAACAGCTGCGGCTGCCTGAGCAGCATCGGAAGAAACGGAAACATCGGCCGATGTGCTTTCGGAGGAAACACTTACAATCGCGACGCTGCCGGCAGAAGCGGAAGTGGTCGGCTCAGCAGCAGCCGCGGCGCTTGTTTCGGAATCGGTATCCGGCGTACCGCGCGTAATATAGCTGCTGTAGATATAACCTTCCTGACCATCAATAATGACATGCTGCCAGCCGTTGCTGCTGTCAAGAATCGACACAACGGTACCTGTGCTGTATTCACCCAGCACAGAGTAGGAGGAGGCAGGACCGCTGCGAAAACGCACATACATCGCGTTGATATAACCGGGGTCGCCGGACGCGGCAGCGGCAGAAACAGCTGCGCTGCCTGTGATGTCATCGGAGATCGTATCATCCGAGCTTACCGCGATCACGGTGCCTGCGGATTCGGATTCGATACGCAGGAAGGAGGCAGACATATAGCCTTCTCCGCCGTCATAGCTGACAGCGTACCAGGAACCGTTGGAACGATCTGTGACGGTAACAACGGTGTCCATACCGAGACAGTCGACTACAGGGTAGGTTGAGCCGGGACCGGAGCGTACATTGACCCCGTTTCCCGTAACGGTCGCGCTTTCGGCAAAGGCCGAAACCGTAAGTATCATTGTGATTGCTGCGCAAAGAAGCAGTAATCTCAAAATTGACTTACGCATGGCTTAAATTCCTTTGATAATTATTTGGAGGCTAATGCACGTTCAAGCCAGACAGCGGCAAAGTCCATAGCAGTGTAAAGTCCGTCTTTTTCACCGGTTTTTACAATGCGGTCTCTTGATTTGATGGTGGAGTCCGTCAGCTGAAGCTGAATGGAAACACGCGTCGCTACGTCAAGATCCTTGACCTTCTTTGTCTCGAGAATCTGCATCATAATGATGTACTTGTCGGAAAAGCTTCCGTAATAAATAATGTTGTCTTTCCTCTGAAGAGGATGACCCTTATACATCAATGTTGCCAAAGATAGCACCTCCAGTTTTGTAATCAAAATGTAACATAATGAATTAAAAATGTCAACAAAAAATACGGGAATTAATCGATCGTGATTCCGGCGGAACCATCGGAACCGCCGTAAGTGATTACGCCATACTCGTTGATCGTATAGCTTTCCGCATCGCTGCTGTCATTGCGATTATTGAGCCCGGCAGTCAGGTCAATCTCTTCTTCTTCCGTGTAACTGCCGCGGTCAATACTGTTGAAAACGCCGGTATCGGCTCCGATGTAGGGATAAGTAAAGGTACGGTATTCCAGCCCTTCGTGCACCCGGCTCATGACAGTCTGGAAAAGCCGTGCAGCCGGATTTCCGGATACACCGATATATTCCGGCGTGTCATAACCGCACCAGACTGCTGCCGTATAATAAGGAGTAACGCCGCAGAACCAGCGGTCCATTGCCGAACCGGAAGTACCGGTCTTGCCGGCAACCGGCATAGACCAGAGGGCGGCTTCACTGCCGGTGCCGTTTTCCACGGCATTCTGCATCATGTAGGTCATGGTGTAAGCAGTGTTGGGGCTGAAGGCCTGAATCGTGCGGGGAGAATTATCAAGCACGGTCGTGCCGTCACGGTCGGTTACAAGTGTGTAGGTACGGCTGTAAGTAAAGATACCGTCATTGACAAAAGAAGAATACGCCTGTGCCATTTCACGTACGGTGATGCCGTTGGTCAGCTGGCCGAGCGCCATCGGAGCGTAGGAAGCATCGTCGGGTACCAGACTGGTTACACCCAGCTTGTTGACCAGAAAATCATAGCAGACCTGCGGAGTGAGCTTATCCACCAGCTGAGCAGCCACTGTGTTGAGT
>R19__coassemble_822_pt1 | contig 12453 bp, 3 predicted proteins | sample R19__metabat2_high_PE_014 | metagenome-assembled genome bin R19 | reverse complement strand
GTCTCCCCTTCTGCTGATTACCGCAATTGCCATCAAAGCGACGGACGGCGGTCCGGTCTTTTATCGCCAGGTTCGTCTGACCAAGGACGGCCGCGAATTTAAAATTCTGAAATTCCGCAGTATGCGGGTCGACGCGGAAAAGGACGGCGTGGCCCGTCTTTCCACGGGTGAAAACGACAGCCGCATCACGCCGGTCGGCCGTATCATCCGCAAGATCCGTCTGGATGAACTGCCTCAGCTCTTCAACGTGCTGAGCGGTGACATGACGCTGATCGGTCCACGCCCCGAACGGCCGGAGATTGCAAAGGAATATGAAAAGATCATGCCGGAGTTCCGCCTGCGCCTGCAGGCCAAAGCCGGGCTGACCGGTTACGCGCAGGTCTACGGCAAATACAACAGCAGTCCTTACGATAAGCTGCGCATGGATCTGATGTATATCGCAAATCCCAGCGTTTTTGAAGACATCCGCATTCTTTTTGCCACCGTCAAAATTCTTTTCATGCCGGAGAGCACCGAAGGCGTTGCGGAAGGAAAAACCACCGCGCTCTGAGCCATGGCCTTTTTTCATTCGTATCAAAAGGAGGAAGCATCTATGCTGGTCAGTGTGATCATGCCTACCTATAACTGTGCGGAATATATTGCGCAGACATTGGATTCCGTGCTTGCCCAGACCGTGACCGACTGGGAAATCCGCATTGCGGATGACTGCAGCACCGACCGCACAGAGGAAGTTCTTGCCCCTTATCTGTCCGCTTACCCCAACATTCATTACACGCGCATGGCAAAGAACGGCGGTCCTGCGGCGGCCCGAACGGAAGCCATGCGGCAGGCGGAAGGCAGATACCTCGCTTTTTTAGACAGTGACGATATCTGGTTTCCCGAAAAGCTGGAAAAACAGATCGATTTTATGAACCGGACCGGAGCGGATTTTTCCGCGACCGGTTACCGGCTCATGAATGAAGACGGAAGCATGCAGAACATCGTATGCATTCCGCCGGAAAAAACAAATTACAACAAAATGGTACGTCTATCCAATCCCATTGGGAACCTCACCGTTATGTACGATCGCGAAGCTCTGGGTAATTTTGAAGTACCGCCCATCAAAAAGCGCAATGATTTTGCGCTCTGGCTTCAGATCTTAAAGAAGACCGACGCCTGTTACGGCATGCCCGATGTGCTGGGTGCTTACCGCACCGGCCGCTCCGGCTCCGTCAGCAGCAACAAGCTGAAACAGGCGCAGTACCACTGGCAGCTCTACCGTGAAATTGAGCGCCACAGCCTGCCTCGGTGCCTGTATGACATGGGCTGCTGGGCCTGGGTCAAAGGCACCGGCATCGGCCTGGATCGGAGGAAACTGTAGAATGAGGAAAAAAAGAATACTGAGCTTGCTACTGAGCCTTGTTCTCATCGGTTCGCTTCTGCCGCTGCCGGCAGCGGCGGAGGAGGATACGGACAGCCCGGAAGCAGAAGCTGTTTTTTCGGAAGCCTTCGAAAGCGATTCTGTTTCGCAGGAAGTTACGGATTCCGCAGAAAGTATCGACGCGGCAGATGAAATTTCCGCAGAAGGCAGTCCGTTCGGAGACGCGGAAGCGGAGCCTGCCGAAATTACGGAGCCCGCTGCCGAAACAGAACCGCTCGAGCCTTTGGATTCGGAAGCGGTCACCGCTGAGGAGGAAGCAATTTTCGATGACCGGGAGCCTGCCGAGGAGACGTCTGAAGCTCAGATCATCTTTTCGGAATCCGAACCCGAAGAAATTTTTTCGGATGTGGATCTGCCGGATAATGACACGCTGTTCTCCGATTACGTCGGCCGCCTTTTCGGCATCGGCAATGACGCGCTGCTCTTTTCCGACGACCGGGCCGGCAGCGGTTTGGAAGGCGTCGATAAAGCCGTCTATGATTATCTGAAGGACGAGATCACCCGCATTGCCGCCGGTGAAAACACTTACGCGGTAGTGCATGTGCCCACTTCGATGGTATTGGATGGCAAAATGGTCTACACGGCGGAAGAGCTCGGCTTGGATACCGTCACCGGTTCCAAGGATGAGATCAAAATTCCGTTTCAGGACTTTAAGAATGATCTGCAGCAGATCATCAACGCGCTGCTTGCCGATTGTCCCTACGAATTTTACTGGTATGATAAAACTGCCGGCGTAAGCATGAATTACCCCGGTTCCTGCATGGTCTACGACACGGACGGGGACGGAAAGCCGGAACTCTGCTTTGAAGCCGGCACGAATGAAGACGGTTCACCGGAGAGCTATCTCACCTTCTTTTTCAATGTCTCCGTCGATTACGCAGACGTGGGAAAGCAGGCAAGCAACGGTAAATATTACTATACCGATTCCGAAAAGGTCACTGCCGCCCACACGGCAGTCAGCAACGCGGACTCTATTCTGGCGCAGGCTGCCGATCTGTGTGATTACGATAAGCTTTATTCCTATAAAGAGTCCATCTGCTCACTGGCCGAATACAGCCGCGACGCGGCCGACGGCGGCGCCGATTACGGTGACCCCTGGCAGCTGATCTCCGTCTTTGACGGGAATGAGGATACCAAAGCGGTCTGCGAAGGCTATGCCAAGGCCTTTCAGTATCTATGCGAAAAGACCGCATTTGAAAGCGATGAAGTTTACAGCATTCTCTGCATCGGCAAATTAAACGGCGGCACTCATATGTGGAACCTGGTTCACATGGAGGACGGAAAAAATTATCTGGTGGATGTCACCAACTGCGACTCCGGTATGTCCGGCGCTCCGTCTCAGCTTTTTCTGCGCGGCAGCGCAAGCGGCAGTGTCAGTGCCGGCTATACTCTCACCGTCACCGGTTCCGACACCACATCACTGCGCTATATATACAATGACGAAACGCTCGGAGATTACGCGGAAGCATATCTGGCTCTGGCTTCCGCGAATTATAAGGCTCCCGCGCACGAGCATGTATACACCCTTCAGGTCGTCACTGCCCCCACCTGCATCGAACAGGGTTACACGACCTTCACCTGTTTCCGTAACGACAGCACCTACAAGGGTGATTACACGGACGCGCTCGGGCACGATTATGAGATTACCCGGCATGACCCCACACTGACGCGGCAGGGCTGGACCGATTATGTCTGCCGCCGCTGCGGTGAGAGCTATCAGGGCGATTTCATCCCTGCGCAGGTTGCGGAGGCTCCGGTGGATCTGCAGGCTGAATGCGGCGCCGACGGTGTAATCCTTCGCTGGGAACCGGTCAGCTACACGCTTGCTGCCGATGACGGCTCCGAAGGCAGCACTTATTATGTCACTTCCTACAATGTCTATCGCAAGCTCAGCAGTACGGCCGTCTGGGGAGAACCGATCGCTGTGATTGGGCCGGAAGCCATGGCAGATTCGGAAAATCTTTATACCTTCACCGATGACGCCGCCCTGAAATCCGGCGCAAAATACCGCTATTCCGTGCGTCCCAATTATGAGGAAGGACAGGAACACACCCTTGCCGCGAAGGAAGGCCGCGAGATCAAATATGTGGCCGCGCCTGTGCTCAGCACGATTGAAAACACGACCTCCGGTGTTCTGCTCAAATGGAACGGCGTCAGCGGCGCCTCCAAATACCGGGTCCTGCGGCGCGCCGCCGATGAAGATGACTGGACCCTGCTGACCGAAAAATGCACTGCAAAAAGTTACACAGACAAGACTGCTCTCAGCGGAACCGCTTACCGCTACACTGTTCAGGCCTATGCCGGCGGCTGGGGCTGTTACAGTGAAAACGGTCTCGGCATTACTTATCTCAGCACGCCGGTCCTGCAGAGTCTGGAAAACACCGACGATGGGCTGACCCTTACCTGGCAGACCGTTCCCGGTGCCGTAAAATATGCCATTCTGCTCAAAAACGGCAGCAAATGGCAGCCGGATCTATATTATGAACTGCTGAACGCCGTTGATGCCGACACGCAGACCTATACCGACGTTCAAGCAGCGGCCGGCAAACAGTATACCTATTCCGTTCTCGCCATCGGCGCAGACGACACGAAACAGAGCGGCTACAGCAGTAGCGGCAAAACACTCAAGCGGGTAGAAGCTCCCGGCAGGACCGATGTGGCATCGAGTTTCGGCTTCATCACCGTGAGCTGGCAGAAATCCGACGGCGCTTCCAAATATTCCGTCTGGCGCCGCACAGCGGAAGATGCCGGCAGCTGGGTCTGCATTGCTTCCGTCTCTTCTCTCAGCTATAAAGACAAAAAAGCAGCAGCGGGAACTATGTATGTCTACGCTGTCACCGGGGTCAACGGCTCCTCTCAAAGCGCTATGAGCCCGGAAAGTCTTGAGGTACTCCACCTTGCCAAACCGATTCTGAGCGTTTCAAACGCACTGGCGGAGGATGGGCAGCCCTGCCTGCAGCTCAGCTGGAGCAAAACCGAAGGGGCGCTCCGGATGCGGATCGAACGCAAGGGACCCGGTAAATCCGATTATGAGACGCTTGCAGCGGATCTGGATCTGAGCACAAGCACTTATTATAATGACACCGACATTCAATTCGGGCAGAAATACAGCTACCGTATCTCTGTTTCCAACAACATCAACGTGGCAAACAACGGAATCTCATCCGCCGAGGTCACCATGATGGCGCTGCAGCAGCCTGAACTGCTTGATCTCAGTACAAACGCAGCCGGAAATAAAGTGACGATCACCTGGAAGCCGGTAACGGATCCCGCGGCGGTCACGGCGACCAAAGCCTATCGAATTTACCGCCGTCTTCCCGGGGAAAGCTGGAAAAAGCTCGCTCAGGTCAAGACTTCCGTCAGTTCCTACAGCGATGGCAGCGGGAAAAACGGAGTGCTCTATGAATATGCAGTCTGCGCGGTCAACGGCAGTTATATCAGCGCGCCGCAAAGCGACGCTCTGCAGGGCATGCGGCTGGCAGCTCCTTCACTTGTCTCGCTATCCAACACCTTGGATGAAAACGGCGTGAGCGGGCTGACGCTGCGCTGGAAAGCCTCTGCCGGGGCCCGCAGCTACCGGATCCTGCAGAAAAACGCGGATAAAAGCTGGAGCGTGATCGGTGAAGTAAGTTCCGATTCGCTCAGTTACACCGATACCGGTCTCAGCAGCGGCACTGCCTATACCCTGAGCGTACAGGCGGTCTATGATGAAAGCTGCTGCAGCACATACAACAGCAGCGGGAAAAAATGTGTCTTCGTCCCCACGCCGACTGGGCTGAACCTTGCGAACACCGTATCCGGCATTTCGCTCAGCTGGCAGCAGGTTGATAATGCCTCCGGCTATATCGTTTATCGCAAGGCAGGCAGTGCGAAAAGCTGGTCCAAGCTGAAGACGCTCAAAGGTACCGACAGCGTCTGCTTTACCGACAGCAGTGTCAGAGCCGGCATAGAATACGCTTATACTGTTCGTGCTTATTACGGCAGCACCAACAGCGATTATGACACAAACGGCGTCAAGCTGAATTGGCAGCTTCCCAGGCAGTAATTTTTAATTTCATAACGCAGAGGAGCCGGAAGCGATTGCTTCCGGCTCCTCTGCGTTATGCTCTTTAATATAAATAATCGGTTCTGAGACCGGGGTCATAGCTGCTGCACTGACTGCCGTTATAGGCGCGCACCGTGTAATAATACACCACACCGCTCTTGGCGGTTTTATCGGTATAGGAGGTGGCTTTGCCCACATTGACAGTGGTCAAGGCGGTCCATTTTGCGGCACCCTCTGCCTTGCGGTAAACTTTATAGGTCTTTGCGCCGGAGGAATCCAGCCAGGTAACGGTATAGCCCTTACCGGTCGCTGCCGGCTCCAGCGTCAGTAATTGCGGCTGATCGATACGCAGGATCGTCAACCCGGTGTTGTTGCGAATACCCGTGTTTTCCCCGCTGACGGGACGGACCGTGTAAACATATTTCAGCCCGGCCTGCGCGTCGGCATCGAGCCAGCTGAGTTCATCGGTTACGCCGAGCAGTTCTGCCGTTCCCCACTTTTCCGTGCTCAGGCGGCGGTAGACCTCATATTCCTCTGCCCCGTTCACTGCCTGCCAGCTGAACTGTACACCGTATTCCATGTTTTTAATCGTACTCATTTTTGCCGCGGCAAGGCGGATCGACGGCAGCGCATTATCGGCCAAACCGCTGTAACAACCGTTTTTAACGGCACGTACAGAATAATAATACACAACACCCTGCTTGGCCGAGGTATCTTTATAGTAAAGTTCTTTGGTCTGACCGACGGAAGCCCAGCTGCCGTTTTCGGTGCGGCGGTAGAGCTTATACTGATCTGCCGCAGGTGCCGCGTACCAGCTCACAAGGACGGTTCCGTTCTCGGCGCAGGCGCTCTCCATCTCCGTCGGCAGAACACGGGTCATTTTTTTGCCGGTTTTGTCCACATCGCCGATAATGCTGCCCTCCGCCAAAGGACGGGCCGTATAGACAAAGGTTTCACCCGGCTGCGCCTCCGTGTCAAGATATTCCGTGCCGGTGACCACAAAGATCTCCGCGTCACTCCAGTTTTTGGCACTGCCGGAACGACGATAAACGTTATAGGCTTCCGCGCCGGGAACCGCCTGCCAGGTAAAGAGAATGCCGTCGGTCTCATTGCTGATTGACAGAAGCTTGGGCTTTCCGGTCTTCATGCCGAAGACGCCGACTTCGTTCTTTGCGCTGCGGCTGCTTGAATTGACAGCCTCCACGGTGTAGTAGTAGCGCACACCGTTTTTGCCGCTGTTATCGGTATAGGTGGTTTTGGAGGAGCTGCCGATCTTTGCCCAATTTGAGGTCGTGCTTTCCCGCCGGTAAATATTATAGCTTTTGGCTCCGGCTATGCTGCTCCAGCTCAGCTTCGTGCCGCTGCTGTAAACGGTCTGCTGCAGCTGCGGTACTTCCAGACGGGTGCAGGAGGTTCCCTTGCTGTTATAACTGCTGAGCCCCCCTGCCGTATCGGCACGCACCATATAAACATAAGTAAGACCGGGCTCCACATTGGTATCCAGATAAGTGTTCCGGCAGCCGATGATTGCATAGGGCGTGCTCAGATCCCAATTAGATGAGCTGCCGATCTTGCGATAGATGTAAAAGCTGCCGGTTGTGCTGCCGTTGATCGTAAACTGAATTCCGTTGGCCGTGTTGCAGATGCTGCGGATCGTCGGAGCCGTTGTTTTTACCGTGGCGTTCACCGTGATCACCAGGAGCAGATTGCCGGCCGCGTCCCGCAGCTTCAGCGTGTGGCTCCCTGCCGTAAGCGGATAGAGCATGCCGTTGACCGCGTCATAATCCAGCTCAGCGGAGTCGTAATCAAAATAGGTATATTTGGCCGCGCTTGCCGGTGCTACCCGCACCAGAAGGCTGATGCCGGTACCCACATTGCCGGCGCAGACCGCAGCGGGAACCGTGACCGATTCACCGTTCTCATCTTCCGGTTCTTCGGTATAGGTCTGGGTCGAAATCAGCTTGCCGCTGCTGTTGAGCACATCGGCGCTCTCCGGCCAAATCGTGCCCTGCATCACATCCAGCATACCGCGGGCTGCCGTAATGCCGTTTTCATTATGACCCACCTGTGTATAATGAATATCGCTGTGAATGGCGGAAAGGTTTGCCGGCAGCTTTGTGCTTGCGCCGTCACGCATCGGGTAATCCAGATATCCTTCCGGATAAGCCTCCTGAAAATAAGCTTTGGGATTTACGATCCACTGTTCATTCACATTGCTGACGATATAGACATCGCCGTGCTCCCCATCGGCCGCCATGTAATACTGCGCCAGGCGCTGCCCACAGGGCTCCAGATCAATGTTTCCGTTATCCGAGATGGCACAGCGCACGGAGATCATGCCGCAATATTCCACTCCGAAGGCATTTTTCATGCCGCTGTACATGGAATTAAAATAATTAATGTAGTATTCCGCGCTGTTATAGCGGTCGCTTTCTCCCTGCATCCAGAAGAGCAGGATATGTCCCTGTTCATAATGGCCGGCAGCAAGTTCCGCGCGATAGGTCTCCATTGCCGGGCCGTAGACCGCCATGGCACGTTCATAGCATTCACCGCCCTGTGCCCAGTTGGCAATGCCGGAGCTGCCGGCTGCGGTGTTGATCGTCCAGACTTTCTCACCGGTCAGACGGTTCCACTCATAAGCAAGGCCGCTGTCCGGCCCGGTTTTGCCGATTCCGTTTTCGGTCAGCGCGTCAAGCGGGTAAACCAATTCACTGCCGCCGAGCGACAGAGTATTGCTGCCCAGTGCTGCCGGAACAAAATCTTCCGCATTAGCGGTCGTACAGGCGCCGAGAGAAGAAATTCCGCTGATTTTGACCGCCTGTTTATCATTTTTCGGCGCATAGGTCGAATAGACCTGTCCCCGTTCGCAGAGCACGGACTGCACCTGCTGATAGCCGAGCGACGCGGAGCAGTAGCCTTCCATATTGCTCTGCCCGGCCAGCAGCATGACCGTCAGCGTGGCGGGAACCACCGTAACTGTAACGCGCAGCACGGGAACCGTAACGCTCTCTTCTCCCTCATAGGGTTCTTCCTCCAGAATTCGGCGGGCAAGCTCCAGCTGTTCCGCAGCAACAAGCAGAATTTCCGCCGTGCCGACGCCGCAGGCATGCAGACCGTTCTCATTCGAAGCATCCAGCTCCAACACAGCCTCATCCGCCAGCTCGGTCACGCTGCCCCCGCTGACCTGATAGGACAGCGTCTCCAGCGTTTTTAATTCCGCGAGTACGGAGCCGTGCTGCAGCTCGGAAAAATCATAATAATCATCATAGCTCAGCGTGATCGACGCGTCTTCATAGGCAAGCTCCGCAGTCGGTTTTTCCGATTCCGCAGCTTCCGGATCCACGGCCGGGCTTTCTTCCGGAGTTTCTTCCGAAGGTTCCGCCTGCTCTTCCCCCTGCAAATTTTCTTCCGAATCGTCAGGGTTTTCCTTTGGTACATCGGTCTCCGGGTCTTCCCCTTTATTTTCCGTCGGTTCCGTTGAACCGTCCGCCGGCTGGGAATTTTCCGATTCCGGCTCTTTTTCTTCCGAATTATCCGGCAAATCGGAACTTTCTTCCGTCTGCGCAGGATTTTCCGCGCCGGGATCTGCCTCTTCCGCCGCCGCGCAGGGCAGCAGCATGCCGGTCAGCAAAGTCAATATAAGCAGCAGGGCTGTCAGTCTTTTTTTCATAGATCTGCTTCCTTAAAAAAGTTTGCGGCATATACGCATAATTTTGAATATTATACCATTCCCTTGATACGACCGCAAGCAGTGAAAGGCAAACAAAACATGAACAAAAAACCGGGAGAGCCGAAGCTCTCCCGGAGAACAATGTTATGAAATTGTTTTTGAATCAGGGCCAGGTAATGACGCTCGGGTTCTGCGGATAGCCGCTGTAGGTACCGGAGAACACGGTACGAACCACGTACTGGTATTCCTGACCTTCAACCGTGTTCTTCACAGTGAATTCGGTCACGCTGCCCTTCACGGTGCCGAGCTTCTGATACTTCTGACCGGGAAGCTTGCGATAGATGACATAGGAGCTTGCCGTACGCTCGCTCTTGCCGGTCTCGCTGGCATAGGTGCTGTCATCCCATTCGGTCCAGGTAACCAGTGCATGATCAACGCCCTTGGAGTCGGTCGTGGTAGAAACGCTGACGCCGGTCGGTGCCGGGACGAACTTGCAGGAGGTGCCGGAGGTGTTATAGCCGCCGGTGTGTTCCACACCGTTGCTGTCCACAACATAAGCTTCCACTGTGTAGGAGACGCTGCCGCCGTTGACTACAATGCCGTTCACAGTGGTGTCCACATAGCTGGTCACCTGATTGCCATCGGCATCGTAAGCATCGATCTCAACCGGAGAAATCACCGCATCCCAAACCTTGTCATATTTATCATGTGCCGCATTCGTGTAATTCAGCTTTGCATGGATACGGAACTTGAGCACGCCTGCGGAATCCACATTGTCGAGTTCCGGATCGGTAATTGCCTTCCAGCTGATCTTGATTCCGCTGGTATCCTGGGTGTCATCTGCGGTGGCATTCTCAGCCTTGACCAGAGTGATCTTAGCCAGACGGACGCCGATGACCTTGTTGAGATTGACATCTTTATAGGCACCCACGGTGCTGCCGACATAAGCAGCAACCGTATAGTAATAGTAGTTGCCGGCCTTAGCGGAAGTATCGGTATAGGTAGAGGTATATTCACCGGTGACTTTCTTTACAACCGTCCATTCGGTGGACTCGGTGCGGCGGAGGATCTGATAGCCCTTGGCGCCTGCACAGGGCTGCCAGGTAACAACAATGCCCTTTGCATCGCCGACTGCACTGCTGCAGGTCGGCACATCAAGAACCAGAAGGCTCTTGCCGGTGTTGTTGTAGCAGCTCTTGCTGCCGCTTGCGCTGTCCATAGCAATAACAGTGTAGGTGTAAGTGTAGCCCTTGACTACGGTGTCATCCACCCAAGTATCGACCAGAGTGCCGTTGGTGTTCTTTGCTTCTTTAAACTCGGTGGTGTCAGCCGGGTCAACCGTAACCTTAGTGGCCGCGGTGAACTCGGTATAGCTGGGTGCGGTCGCTGTGCTCCAGCCGGACTGTCCCTGGATCTTGCGCATGATCAGATAGCTGTCAGCGCCGGTAACCGGGCTCCAGGTAAGAGTGATGGAGTTATCGCCGGCAGAGGTGATGGTATTGGTAATGGTGAGCAGGTTGGGAGTCTTGAGGTAAGTGCAGATTGCAACCTGCGGAGAGGTGGTGTCTGCTTCATCCCAGCCGGCAAGCACATTGCCTACTACGCCGCGGACGAGGTACTTGTAATGCACGCCAACCGCTGCTTTGGTATCAGTATAGGTGCAGGTAGAAACCGTGCCGAGAGCGACGAAATCGCCGAGAGAGTTGCCGCTGGCGTCAACGACCTTGCGGTAAACTTTGTACTTGGTGGCGCCGTTCATCTTATCCCAAGTGATCTTGATGCCGTTGGTGGCATTTTCCGCAGCAACGCCATAGACATGACCCGCGATATAGACAATGGACTTGCCGTTTACATCGTACCAGCTCAGGCTGTCCACAACCGGAGTGGTGCCGACGGCACGCACGGTGTAGACATAGGTCTTGCCGATGGTCTTGGCTTCTTTATCAAAGAACTGTTCGGTTGCGTTGCCGCTGGCGGTTACGGTCTCATAACCGGCAGCAAAGGAACCGTTGGAGCCGACATAAGCTTTATCGGTGCTGAGCTTGCGGTAAACGCGGTATTCTTCTGCGCCATTGACTGCCGGCCATTCGATCAGAACGCCGTCATCGGTGCCGTCGTTGTAATTATTAACGGTGAAATCGGGGTGAACAACGCGCTCGATGGTGAGGCCGATCTCATCATATTTGCTGTAGGAAGTGCCCTTCTTGGCAGACACGGAATACATATAGGAGGTGCCGGAAACGACAGAGGTATCGGTGTAAGAGGTACCGGAAACATCATCGTCGATGGAGTAATAGGGGCCCCAATCGCCGGTATCCGTATCATAGACTGCGCGGTAGATCTTATAGCCGGCTGCGCCGGAAACGGTATTCCAGCAGATGGTAATTCCGGTCTTGTCGTTCACAATGCTCTTATCGGGGTTGGAAAGGTTGCCGAGCACGGGAACTGCCAGACGGGTAACCGTCTTAACGGGCTGGCCAAAGCCGCTTTCATTGTTGATGCCAATGTAAGAGGTTACGGTGTACTCATAGGTCTTGCCGTATTCGGCGGTGTCATCGAGATAAGCCTCGGTCGTGGTGGAGCTGATTCCCATCTCGGTGAGGACAGAAGCACCGTCACCGGGTGCCTGGCTGGCGATCTTTTCCCAGGTAGAGCCGCCGCTCAGTCTGCGGTAGATGTTATAGCCGGCGAGAGAGGAGCTGCCGGTTTTCCAGAGAATCGCAATGCCATTGGTCTCGTTGGTCGCGCTGATCATAACGGGAACCGTGATCTTATAGGCAATGACACCGACCTTGTTGAAGGCGGAACGGTCATCGTTGTTCTTGGCAATGACGGTGTAGTAATATTCCACACCCTCTTCACCGGTGGTATCGACATAGCTGGTGGCGCCTTCCACGTTGGTGAGCCAATACTCGGCAAGCGGGCTGCCGTCGGTGTCTTCAAAGGTGGTGCTGGAAGCTGCCGGGCGGCGATAGATATCATAGCTGGTAGCGCCGGTGACCGTAGTCCAGGAAATGGTGACGCTGCTGGTGCCGTTGACCGGCTTGCCCAGTGCGGGAGCGGAAAGATAATAGTTCAGAATGCCGAGCGTTTCATGCTGGCCTTCGATCTTATCGGTCTCGTCATAAGCACTGACTGCATAGTAATATGCGGTGCCGGAATCGGCCTTATCGGTGTAGCTGTTGGTGTCGGTGGAACCGCGAAGCACCCAGGTGCCGGTTCCCTTCACCATGCGGTAAACGCGATAGGTAATGGTCTTGGTTTCACCGGTCTTGCCATCGGTAACAGGGCCGACAGCCGTCCAGGTAAGTTCCACAC
>R19__coassemble_812_pt1 | contig 12632 bp, 10 predicted proteins | sample R19__metabat2_high_PE_014 | metagenome-assembled genome bin R19 | reverse complement strand
AAAAGCTCTTGCAGGATAAAGCGGATTATCAGGCAAGGATCAATCTGATTCCTTACGATGGTTCACCGGAGGTCAAGGAAAATGCCAGCGGCAAATATCTGTATATTCGGAAACGGGTAGGAAGCAGACTGACTTCGACTTATGTAGACGTTTACTCTGAAGATCTGTATCAACTGCTGCTCCGCAATGCAAGAGAACTGAGGGAACTGAAAAAGAACATCAGGAGAATCGATAAGCAGTTGGCGGCACTGGGTTATGCTTCCTCAGAACTTGCCCCCAGGGTTGTTCAAAATCTGGATTTTGCCAGAGCCAATATGAAGGCAAATATCTATGACCAGGCTGTTCTGGAAGGCGTGGCTACTTCATTTCCTCAGACAGAGGATATTATTGAAAACGGAACAGTGAGCGGCATGACGGCAACGGACATCCAAAAGATATTGAATCTGAAGCATGCATGGGAGTTTATTCTTGATCAGGATGTAATTCAGGCAAAATCGGATTATTATCTGTTGTGCCATATAGCAAAACTGGTAAACGAAGGCTTCTTTTCAGACGGTGGGCGCATTCGCGGTGTTCCGGTTACGATAGGAGGAAGCAGCTATAAACCGCCTCTTCCCATTGAGTCGATCGTAAAAGAACGAATTGATGAGATCCTGTATTCCGGCAAAGACGCAATTGATATTGCAATTGCGCTGTGCATGTACAGCATGAAGACACAGGTCTTTTTAGATGGAAATAAGCGCGCGTCGGTCATCTTTGCGAACCATTATCTGATTGCTCATGGGCAGGGATTTCTTGTGATCCCGGAGGAGTATGTACCAGAATTCAAAAAGAAACTGGTGGCATTTTACGAAGGAGAAGAGCTGAGCGTTATCAGCGAATTCCTGAAAAAAAGCTGTTGGAAAACATTCTGATCAGCACTCAAAGAAAATAATTCTGTCCGTCCTTTGTTGACAAACACGGGCCGGGAAAAACGTATCAAAACGAGTCGGAAGTCAGCAATTACGGATTATAATCAAGGAGATTATTTCCGGCTTTACTTCGGGAAAAATCAGAGTATTATATAAAAAACGGCCGGACGGTAAGCCGGCGTTGTCCCTGAACGAGGAGGAAACCCATGCTGAATAAATTTATAAACATGATCCTGTATATGGGGCTTGAAAAGGAGCAGTACAACACCATCCAAAGCGAGATCGACAACAGCAACAGACGCAATGTTATCGCGTTTTCCAACGTCGGCGCTGTTTTTCTTCTGATGCTGACCTTTGCTGCCGCTCTGCCCGGCAGCACAATGCGGCCCAATCTCGGTATTTACGGGGCCGCGGCTGTCCTCATGTGCCTGATTTTCGCCGCAAACCGCTTTTGGGGCAGCAGGAGCAAAATGATTACCTGGTTCTCGGTGCTCTTTTTCCTGCTCGTCCTGCTGGGGTTAGGCATCTATCTGGCTGTTGTCGTTTCACCCGGCGAGCGCACCGCCACCTACCTGGGCTTGCTGATGGCGGTATCCTGTGTCTTCTGCGTCGCTCCCTTGAACTACGCTTTTGTGATCTGCGCGGTCAATCTGACCCTGGGGATCCTGCTGAGGCGCGTCCAGACCGGGGACCTGCTGAGGGAAAACCTGATCAACATTACCATATTCGGCCTTGCCAGCATCGTCGTGGCGACCTATCTGATGCATATCAAGGCATCCAAATTCTGGAGCGACCATCTGAACGAGCACCTGATCGAGGCCGACCAGCTGACCGGCCTTTATAACCGCCGCAGCTATGATCACCGGCTGGAGGTGCTGCGCAGCGAGAAAAAGACCGCGGGCATCGTCATGCTGGATGTGAACCAGCTGAAAAAGATCAACGACACCCTGGGGCACAAGGCCGGTGACGAGCTGATCTGCGGCGCCTCCGTCTGCATCCGGCAGGTCTTCTCCAAATACGGCACCTGCTACCGCATCGGCGGAGACGAATTCGCGGTGATATTGGATCCGCTTTACGAGCCTCTGCCGGTCATCACCGAGGAGTTCGATAAGATTACCTACGGCTGGCGCGGGCAGACCCTGAATCTGCTGTCCGTCTCCTACGGCGTCGCCACCCCGGAGGAATATCCCGACCTCAGCCAGGATGAGCTGATCCAGAAGGCTGACAAGCTCATGTATGAGGCCAAGGCCGCCTATTATCGCAAGGCCGGCATCGACCGCAGGGCAAGATAAGCCGCCGCCGACAGGGAGAACACCATTATGATCCCTATGCTTTGAGATTCTTGATTTCCCCTGCAGCCGGTCTGCAAACCGGGCGCCGGGCGAAGACGGAGGAATCCACACGGCCGCGGCGCAATCATGTGCATGAGGCCCGAGCTTTCCGCAATCAGTTCCGATAATTTTATTGTACCGGTCCGGATCATCTGACTGAGGATTATTTCTTTGTCCCCGCTTGACAAACGCAGGTCGGGAGAAAACCGATCGGGATCTGCCGGAATGGCTCCGAAATCGACCGATCATAATTTGGGGAGAAGGGTGAGAAAATGGAATCGATTTTAAAAAGGAAAAAGATAAATACCGGAAGACAATATAATCTGGACCTCTTAAAGTCACTGGCAATTGTCGGGATGATCCTTTGCCATACGGTGACCATGTTAAGCGGGGCCCGCGCGGATTATGAGAGTGAATTCGGGTATTGGTTTGCGGAGGATGTCCTGGGCGCCTATCTGGCGGCGGCTCATGCGTTCATGCTTTGCATGGGAGTCGGATTTGTATATTCGAGAAAGCATACCCCCAGAGCGCTTGTGGCGAGAGGAATTCGAATTTATTTTCTGGGATATATCCTGAATTTCTTCCGCGGCGGAATGTATGCGATCGTTGCCGGAATATTTGATCCGAGCTATCGGGATATGATCGGTTACATGCTTCTGCTTCCGGATATCCTGCAGTTTGCGGGACTGGCCATGATGCTTACGGCAGTATTTAAGAAGTTAAAGTTGGATTGCCGCGTCATTCTGGCAATTTCCGTTGTGATGTCGGTAATTTCCCAACTCGCGGCAATGAAGTATCAGGGAATTACGATCGCGAACGTACTGATCGGTTCCTTTGTGCCGACCACGGAAGATGATTCCACCTTTGTCCTTTTCGGCTGGTATTTCTTTGTGGCGGCGGGAATCTGCTTCGGAGAGGTCCTGCAGAGAGTAAAAAATCTCAGGCGATTTTATAAGCGGCTGTTAATTGTTTCCGGCATAATCATGATCGTATATATCGCGGCGACCGTAAGGTATGGCTGCTTCTTCCTGAGCCCGGGGAGAATTTATTACTATACGGGCATACTGGAGTCGATTGGGCTTTTATCCATTGATTTTGTACTGATGTCGCTTATGTATTTTGGCTTAAACCGATTGTCTCCGGGCCAAATAGAACTCAGCAAGCCGCTGCAGATATGCTGGCAGATGAGCCGGAACATCAACCGGATCTATTGCGCGCAATGGTGCATCATAGGCTTCCTGACGGTCATTCTTGTATATTTGCTTGAGCTTCCCCTGCCGTATTGGGTCACTTATCCGATGGGAGTGGGAATCATAATACTGTCCTATTGGGCAGCCGAGCTGTGGGTTATGTGGAGAAGCCGTAAAAAAAGGATCGTAAAATGAATATTCATTATTTGAGATAATAAATTTCGGGAAAAGCTTCGCCGGCCGCGAGCGTGTATGCGATGCCGTTCTCCCGGAAAACCTCCTCCATACTGCGGATGAGGGCATTGTCCGCCACCGACTGCCCCATATCGCTGCTGCTGCCGTACATGGCGCGCAGATTGACCGGGAGCAGGATCCGGATGTTTCCCCGCTCGATTGCAAAGGCTCTTTCCACACTTTTGGCAAGAATGGAAGAAATGACGGCAAAGCTCGTGGTTCCCGTTTCCTCCGAAAGCCTTTTGATCTCGGCCTCCGCTATTTTGAAGCAGTACACGGGCTGACGCGTATTTGTACTTCCGCTTTTTTATGATCGACCGATGGGATCGACTTTCTTCCTTGGCAATGCAGAAAGCATGATATGACAGCCGCGGAATTTTCCCGCGATTTCAAGAAAAAGGAGAACTCCCCATGATACATGAATGCAGACTTTCTCAGCTCGGCGAGACCTGGAAGGATCTTTTAAACAGCACCGCCGGCAGAGGCGAACGCTATGAAAAGCTGCTGGAGCGCGATGACATGGTATATTATGCCGGGACGATCGATGTCCGCTGCCCGCAGCTGCAGCTGGGCTTCCGCCGCGGTCTTGCGAAAAAGGCAGGGGAAAACGCGCTTGCCAAATGCACCGAAACGGTGATCGTCTACGATCTGGAGGAAGGCCTGCCCGGCGGCATGATCGATATGTTTGCCAACACCGACCTGCCGGAGATCGCCGGCATGCTCGCCTCCGCCTCCCAAACCGGCAGCGAAGAAGTGCGGTGCAGCATAGAGCTTCCCGAAGAAGAATAGAAGATACAGGAAGGAAGACGGCTTTCGCGGAACGAAAAACCGATGCGGGGGAAGACATTCAAAACAGCAAAACCTTCAGATTTGTTTAAGTTTTACGCGCCATAATAGAGCCTGCGGAAGGGAAAATTTCCCTTTCGACTTTATGATGGAAAGAGAAAAAACGATGAAAAAGCTTAATCGAACGGCATACACCGGTCTTCTGCTTATCCTCAGCCTGCTGATCGGCATGTTCGCGGGCACGGGCGCAGCGGCATACGCGGAAACCGCGGCAGAGCCCGCCCTGATCGATAACAGCAAGTGGAACTATAACGAAGAAGACGGCGTTTACTGGCAGGTCGGCATTTCCTACTGTGCCGATCCGGCCGATGAAAGCTATGAGACTCTGGGCATCTTTGTACCGGCCGCTTATATGAACGCGGAAGAGAACGGTGACGGCACATGGACCTGCACCCCGAGCAAAGAGGGCGAGATCGCCGGTTATACGGCGGAAACGGCGCCCATCGTGATTCCGGTCAACACGCCGGGCTACTCCGCCATGGCCGCCCCGACCGGTTATTCCTCCGAGGTGGCGGATTATACCGACGCGGGCTTTGTTTATGTGTGGGCAGGCTGCCGGGGCAGAGATTCCGGCGCGCCGGCCGGTGTGACGGACCTGAAGGCAGCCATCCGTTACATCCGCTCGAACGCAGGCAGCATCGCCGGCGACACGGACCGCATCTTCAGCTTCGGCATGAGCGGCGGCGGCGCGCAGAGCGCCCTTCTCGGCACCACCGGTGACAGCGACCTCTACACCCCTTATCTGGAAGCAATCGGCGCGGTCATGACCGAAAGTGACGCGGTTATGGGTTCCATGTGCTGGTGCCCGATCACCTCACTGGATATTGCGGATGAAGCCTACGAATGGAACCTGGGCGTGACCCGCAGCAATCTTTCCGAGGAGGAACAGGCTCTGTCCGATGATCTGGCGGAAGCCTTTGCCGAATATATCAACGAGCTCGGCCTTAGCGATGAAGACGGCAATGCTCTGCTGCTGGAAGAATCCGAAGACGGCATTTACCGGGCGGGCAGCTATTATGACTATGTGAAATCGGTGATCGAGGACTCCCTGGAAACCTATATTGCCGGAGAAGGCTACAAGACTTCCTCTTCTTCCGGGCAGGGGATGCCCGGCGGCATGGGCGGCGGCAGACCGGACGGCATGAACGGCATGCCCGACGGCGAGCTGCCGGCAGATATGAACGGCATGCCCGACGGCGAGCTGCCGGCAGATATGAACGGTATGCCCGACGGTGAGATGCCGGACGGCAGGAACGGCGCACCCGATGGCGAACTGCCGGGCGATATGCACGGCGGCCCGGATGCGGAAGCTGCTCAGTACGCGGCGGACGGCGTGAGCCGGGATACCTCCGCTTCCTCGAATCTTGCGAGCGGAACCTATGAGACGGCCGAGGAATATATCGAGGCCCTGAACGCGGACGGCGAATGGGTCAGCTATGACGCGGAAACAAAGCAGGTATCGATCCGCAGCATTGAGGATTTTGTATCCGCCTGCAAGAAGGCTTCCAAGAGCCTCGGCGCCTTTGACCAGCTGGATGCCTCCCAGGCGGAGAACACACTCTTCGGTTACGGTGACGGCAGCGGCGCCCATTTTGATTCCATTCTCGCGGAGCTTCTGGCGGAGAATGATTACGGCGCGGATTACGCCGAAGCCTATGCGGAAGATCTCGCGAAAACCGACTCCATCGGAAACACGGTGGATGTGAGAGCCGACATGTATAACCCGCTGTATTTCATCAGCGATTATTACGACGGCTGCGGCACCGCGAACGTGGCGGAATACTTCCGCATTCGTACGGGCATCAACCAGAGCGACACCGCCCTTACCACGGAGATCAACCTTGCCCTTGCCCTGCGGAATTACGGCGTTGACGTGGATTTTGCGACCGTGTGGGGACAGGGACATACACAGGCGGAGACCGACGGCGATTCCGCGGCCAACTTTATCGCCTGGGTCAACGAATGCCTGAACGGATAAATTCAAGGCCCTCGGCCTGCGCACGGAATAAGAAAAACCCTGCCGGGATCCGCTTGTTCGGATTCCGACAGGGCTTTTCCGTCTCGACACAAAATACCGCCGGAGCATTGATTGACGGAACTTAATCTGATAAAATACGAAAGGGAATGCGGCCTTCCTCTGACACCGCAGGGTCGACAGATTAAGTACGAAAGGCGCTTTTGCGTATCTGCGCAAAACACGAAAAACAAGCGATGCGGAAATTTACGGTCTTTGATGTGGAAACGCCCAACCGGGAAAGCAGCCGGATGAGCGCCATCGGCATCACCTTGATGGAAGACGGCGTGATCACGAAGGAATTCTATTCCCTCGTGAACCCCGAAACCTATTTTGATTATTTCAACACCCAGCTGACCGGCATCAGCGAACAGACGGTGCGGGACGCTCCGACCTTTCCGGAGCTGTGGGAAAGCATTGAGCCGATGATGGCGGACGGGCTGCTGGTGGCGCATAACGCGGTCTTTGACATGGGCGTGCTGAAAAAGTGCCTGCAGGGCTACGGCATCCGCTGGAAACCGACGGCCGATTATCTCTGCACGGTGCAGATGGGCAGAAAGCTGCTGCCCGGCATGAGCCACAAACTGAATGTGCTCTGCGATTATTACGGCATCGATCTCAACCACCATCAGGCGGACAGCGACAGCCGGGCATGCGCCGAGATCCTGCGGCGCTATCTGGCCGGCGGCGCGGAGATCGCGCCCTTTATCCGCACCTGCAATTTTACCTGAGACGGGAAACGATTGCGTCGGCCGACGGTGTAATGTAAAATAAAACGTTATGAAAACATTTAAAATAAAATGCCGCAACTGCGGCGCCGCGGTGGAGGCGGATCCGGCAGCGCCGGCTGCCCACTGCCCGTATTGCCGCTGCAAGCTGCTGATTGACGCGGCACAGCTGCAGCAGATCCTCGCAGAGCAGAAAAAGGCAGATAACAGCAGCGATACGCCGGAGGAAGTCATTGCGAATATCCGCAAAAGGAAACAGCTGCGCAGAGTGAGTAAAGCAGAGCTCCTGCTGACACTTAAAATTCTGCTGGCGCTGCTGGCGGTCCTTGCCTGTCTGCTGCTGCTGTCACATCTGCTGTAGACAGAAACCATTCAGAACCGGGAGAAGAAAAATGAACCGTTATTCGATCCGCCCGCTGGAAGAGACGGGCCTTGTCACGACCCTGCTGACCGGCATCGGGCTTGGGCGCTGGCTGAGCAATGATCCGCAGGGACATGAAAATTACCGCGCCGTTGCGGCGGAGCTCGGCATCCCCGCGGAGCGTACGGTGGGCACCTTTCAGCGCCACACCTCTCATGTGGAGGCAGTGGACGGCAGCGAAGGCGGCAAATACACCCTTTGGCGTCCGGATGAGATCACGCCGCGGGACGGCATCGTGACCGATGAACCCGGTCTGCTGCTGACTTCCATTGAATCGGACTGCACGCCGGTCTTTCTGCTGGATCCGGTGAAAAAAGCCATCGGCATGGTGCACAGCGGCTGGAAGGGCACGGCGGCGCAGATCACCGTCAACGCCATCCGTTTAATGGGGGAACGTTACGGCTCCGCGCCCCGGGATGTCCTGGCGGCCTTCGGCCCCTGCATCTGCCGGGACTGCTACGAGGTCGGCGGGGAACTGATCGACAGCTTTCGGGAAAACTACACGCCGGAAGAGCTGGAACAGGTCTTTCTCCCGCGGTCAGAGGGCAAATACAGCCTGGATCTGAAGCGGGCCATTCGCTTTTCACTGGAAAAAGAGGGCCTGCAGCCGGATCATATTTACGATTTCAACAGCTGCACGATGCATGAGGGCAGGTTTTATTCGCACCGGGCCCGCGCCAAGGCCGGCCTGCCGACCGACCTCAACATGCTCACCGGCATTATGCTGAAATCGGAATAATTTTATGAAAGAAGACAGTTCCAAACACGGAGCGGAGAGGCGGAATATCGTGAAAAGACCGAAATTAAAACGAGACATTATTGTCAACGGACTGCTGAAAAGCACCATGGCAGTCATGATCAGCGCCATGATCGCGGCCGTTCTCGGCATGATGGTGGACGGCATTCTGATCGGCCGCTTCCTGGGCGCGGATCGAACCGCGGCTTACGGTCTGACGGCACCGATCATGGTGACAGGGGCACTGCTGGGCGGTCTGCTCAGCTCCGGCACGGTCATGCAGATGTCCCAATGCCGGGCAAAGGGCGATGAACACGGCTTCAGCGGCTTTTTCTCCATGGTTATTCTGGAAACGCTGGGCGTCAGCCTGGTCCTGGTGCTGCTGCAGCTCGTTTTTCTGGAACCGCTGATGACTCTGCTGGGCGGCACCGGCAAGGCGGCCTATCTGCGGCCTTATATGAAGGATTATATTCTTGGCCTGCTGCCGGCCATACCGCTGCTCATCCTGATGGAGTTTCTGAACCAGGCCGTACAGCTGGACGGCGATAAAAAGCTGCCCATGCTGGGGATCCTGGTGTTGATGATCGCGGATATCCTGCTGGATCTGGTCAATGTTTATCTGCTGAAATGGGATATTTTAGGCATGGCACTTGCATCCACGGTCAGCTACTATCTGGCAGCGGGAATTTCTCTGATGCATTTTTTCCGACCGAGCTGTACCATCCGCTTCCGTCTGCATGACCTGCCCTGGAACAAGGCGCTTTCTCTGCTGGGCAGAGGGCTGCCGGGCGCGACCAGCCGCCTGATGAGCGTGGTGCGCAGTCTGGGGCTGAACCGCATTCTGCTGGCAGTCGCCTCCGCGAGCGCGGTCGCCGCCTTCAGCGTGAACAATTCGGTCGGATATATTCTGACCGCGGCGGCAAACGGAATTGCCAACTGCTGCGTGATGCTTACCGGCATTTTCCTGGTGGATAAGGACAGAAAGTCTCTCTGCGCGCTGCTGAAAAACGCCCTTCGCTACGCCGTCCTTTTCTCGCTGGCGATCAGCGCGGTCTTTTTCCTGCTGGCGGATCAAATTGCCGGGCTGTTCATGGCCCATGACCCGGAAGTGATGGCGGAAGCGGCGACGGTGATCCGTTATTACTCGGTCTATGTGCCGCTCTTTGCCATCGGCGTGGTTTACCAGAACTATCTGCAGGGCACCCAGAATATTGTTTATTCCGTGGTGGTCAGCGTGTTCTGCCACGGCGGTCTGCTGCTGCTCATCGCGATGGGGCTGGGTCGTTTCAACGGGGCTCAGGGCGTATGGATGGCTTTTCCCGTTTCGGCGTTCTGCGTGCTGATCGTCATCTTCTGCGCGGCCTGCCTTTTCCGTCGGCAGTTTCCGGAAACCTGGGAGGATCTCTGCTTTCTGCCTAAGAGCACGGAGATCCGGCCGGGCAATTACCTGGAATCCACCATCACCGACCGCAGTCAGATCACGGAGTTTTCCGAACAGGTCCGCCGCTTCTGCGGCGTTCGCGACCCGGACCCGAAAAAAGCCAATCTCTGCGCCCTCTGCGCGGAGGAGATCATTTTCAACACCCTGGATCACGGCAGTAAAAACGTGACGGAGCCCTGCGTGGATTCCCGCGTGACCTGGGCGGACGGCACCTTCACCCTGCGCTTCCGGGATAACTGCAATCCCTTTGACCCCTATAAATACTTTCAGCAGGAAAAAGAAGACCCGGATAAGACAAAGCATATCGGGATCCGCGCCGTCTTCGGCAATGCGGCCGAGATCCGCTATGCCAACATCATGCGGCTCAACAGCCTGATCGTGGTTTACGGAGAAAAAGCGGATCAGGATAAAACATAAATTTCAGGAGGATCAACAAATGGTTGAATATGAAAACGGAATCTGCCGCGTCATAGGCAGCATCAACGGAGAGACAGCCCCGCAGCTGGAAGCGGAACTGAGAGAGATCCCCTTCGGGGAAAGCATTACACTGGATTTTGCCGATGTAGATTATATTTCCTCCATCGGCCTGCGGATACTGCTGCGTCTGGCCCGGACGGGCGTATCGGTCAGCGTGATCAATGCGGGCAGCACGGTCTATGAAGTGTTTGAAATGACCGGCTTTACGGAAATCTGCAAGGTGAGCAGGGCTCTGCGTGAGATCAGCGTGGAAGGCTGTGAAGAACTCGGCCGTGGCAACACCGGCACGGTCTACCGCATCGGTGAGGATCAGGTCGTCAAGCTCTACCGGCCGGGCATTCCGCTTAGCGTCGTGCAGGATGAGCATGACCGTGCCCGCAATGCCTTTGTACTCGGCATCCCTACGGCGATCCCCTTTGAATTGGTCCGCTGCGGAGAAAGCTTCGGCGCCGTCTATGAGACGATGAACGCGGTCAACCTGGGCAAAGCGCTGCAGCTTTACCCGGAACGCTATGACGAGCTGCTGGATAAATACGTGGAGCTGCTGCGTCAATTCAACTCGGCGGTAGATAAGGACGGCCGCTTCCGTAACTTCAAGGATGTGCTGAGAGAACATAACGCCCGCCTGAAGGGACTGGTTGCGGAGGATATTATTGAAACGTCATATGAAATTATCGATGCCATGCCGGATGGCAGCACCCTGGTGCACGGCGATCTGCATACCGGCAACATTATGCTGCAGGGGGATGAGCTGATGGTCATCGATATGGCGGATATGACCGTAGGTCCGAAAAGCTACGATTTTATGTGCCTTTACCGCAACACGTTCCAGATTTTCCAAAGAGCGGAAAGCGTCAAAATCGGGGAGATGGCGACTTCCATGACGAAAGAACTGGCCGAACGAGTCTGGAACGACTTACTGAAGCGTTACACCGGCCTTACCGATGAAGCGGCTATTCGGCAGAAAGAGGGAAGCCTTGCCCTTGCCGCCGCAGGGACGGGAATCGCGATGGCCGGGATTCTGCCGCAGGCGGCCTTGCAGAAGGTTGTGCCGCAGATCGAGGCCATGGCGCGCCAACGTGTGCAGCCGAACCGCGAGGCGATCCTGAAGATCGTGGCATCGCTCTGAACGGAAAGCAGACGAAATATACGGCAGCTCCGACGGAAGCTTTTCCGTCGGGGCTGCCGCTTTCTGCCGGACCCTTGGAAAGATAAAATTTTGCTTCCGCGGCGGAAACCGTTGCCGCGGGCTTTCATAAATGGTATATTTTTCGAGACGGAAGGAGTGAAGGGACTGTGCTGAGCGTAAGCGAAAACGGAAGATATCTGACCGAGGACGGAAGACCCTTCTTCTGGCTGGGCGACACCGCCTGGCTGATGCTGTATAAACTGAGCCCGGAAGAGATGCGCGTCTATATGCGCAACCGAAAAGAGAAGGGCTTCAATGTGCTGCAGGTTATTCTCTGGTATATGGCGGAGGAAGAGAGCTGTCCCGGCGAAATGCCTTGCGGCAGCAGACATGCCGCGTATGATGAGGCCTTTTTTCAAAAAGCGGACGCCGCGGTAAAAATGGCGGCGGAAATGGGCCTGTATCTGGCTCTGGTGCCGGCCTGGGGCCAGCTTGTAAAAAGCGGCCGCCTCAATGAGAAAAACGCGGCGGAGTACGGAGCGTTTTTGGGCAGGCGCTACCGCGGCTGCGAGAACATCATCTGGGTGATCGGCGGCGATGTGCGGGGAGATGAAGCGCCGGCGGTCTTCCGTCTGCTGGCCGAAACGCTGAAAAAATACGACCCGCAGCGGCTGATGACCTATCATCCCTTTGGGCGGCGCTCTTCCTCGGAATGGTTTCATGAGGAAAAATGGCTGGATCTCAATATGTTTCAGTCCGGCCATCGGCGCTATGATCAGGAGCATCTGGGCGAATGGGATGATAACGGAGAAAAAACGGTTTATTTCGGCGAAGATAATTTCCGCTATGTGCAGCAGGATCTGGCGCGAAGCCCCGCCAAACCGACGCTGGATGCCGAGCCATCCTATGAAGAGATCGTGCAGGGTCTGCACGATGACAGGGAGCCTTACTGGCAGGCAGCCGATGTGCGCCGCTACGCCTGGTGGTCTGTGCTGGCCGGGGCCTGCGGCTTTACCTATGGCAATAACTCGATCATTCAGTTCCTGCGGGAAGGGGAAAAGGGGGCCTACGGCGCTTTTCGCACCTGGCAGGAAGCGCTGCACTGCCCCGGCAGCGCACAGATGCATGTGCTGAAGGACCTGATGGAATCGGCAGACTTTACCCACGGCAGGGA
>R19__coassemble_745_pt1 | contig 13403 bp, 11 predicted proteins | sample R19__metabat2_high_PE_014 | metagenome-assembled genome bin R19 | reverse complement strand
AGTAAAATAAGCGTAAGCTCCTCATGCAGATAAAGTTCAACCTGTCCGCTGCCTTCATTTACCGTGTCAATGTCGGCCTCCAGCAGACCCTGCCCCAGAAGGTCCACGACCATGTTCGTGCCGAGCGCGCTGATGCTGCCTCCGACAGAGAGAAAGCATTGGATCCCCGCCCGGTCCAACAGAGCCTTTTTGGCGGAAACGTTGGCCGGCAGATCGGCCTCTGTCATGGTCGGCAGACCGAGGGCAAGTACGCGCTCCCAGATCTCCGCGAAAAGCTCGGGATCGGCAACCTGACCGACATCATCACCGCCGCCCGGCGTGATCAGCGCCGGCAGAGTGGAAATGAGCCCCTGCCGGTAAAGCAGCACCGCCATTTCGGGAAAACTGAGTTCCGGATTATTGGCGCCCCAGGTGGAAGCGCCGCAGGAGCAGAGCCAGACCGGAGTAATGCCCATGGCGTCACAGGCGCAGAGCACGGCCAGGTTCAATGCCGGAAAGGAGCCGGAAAAGCAGCAGCCCAGCGTGTCGCCGGACCGCAGACCGGCTTCCTCCAACAGGGTGACGATCAAAGCCGCCATATTAGGATCGGCTGTGGTGCGTTTGGCGGCGAGATCGCCTTTTGTGGTGGTGATGAAGTTGTAATCTTCTCCCAGCATCCCGGTGTCAAACCGGTCTTCTGCCGGAATGGAGATGCCGAGGCGTAGTTTTTCCGTTTTTACCGCGTCCATACAGGCCTGCATCCGCTGCGCGGCTTCCACGCGGACCGCGTAGGATTCCTTTTGAACCGGGCGGCGCAGAAGCAGAGCCGCTCCGAGGGATGCGGCAGCGATGAGCAGCATGGCAGCGAGCAGAAACCATTGCCGCCGGCTCAGCGAGATTCGATACATACCGACACCTCCGGCTTACAGAAGCTGCACGCCCAGCAGCAGGCAGAGGAGGACTGTGACGGCGGTGGCGGCAGCGGTGGCAGCCAGTGTGACCCAAAGCCCCTGCCGATCGCATTCTTTGGCCAGAATGCCGGGAATCAGATAGCCGACCACGCTCAGATTGGCGGAACCGAGAGGAAGCAAGGTCACGAGCCGACTGATGAGCAGGGACACGAGCACCATGACGGCAAAGCGTCTGCGGCCGTAAAGGATCAGAAAGCGGCTCAGAAGCGAATAGACGCCGAGCGTCAGCAGCGCGACTGCGAGAGTGAGGAGGGGCTTGATCGGGGAAGAAAGAGCGAGCGCCAGATAGCCGGCTGTGATCAGCCCGCCGGGGCTGATCCCGGTCAACTCCGAAAAAACAAGGCTGACCAGAATACCGACCACGATTACTTCAGCATACATACGCGCTTCCCTCCTTTTCTGTGCGCTCGGTCAGCAGAATGCCTTCCTGCGCAATGTTGCCGATGGCGTAAATCAGCGTATCGGCGCCCGGCTCCGCCAGCGGCAGTGACGCGGCATCGGGAAAGCAGCGGATGGAAAGCCCCGCTTTCCGCAGACGCCGGGCGGCGGCCCGGCTGCCTTGTCCCAGAAGCCAGACTTCCTCCGGATGCGCGTTGAGAATATAATCCGTCATCAGGTCGGTCCGGTAACCGCGGTCACCGCGGCTGTTGAGGATCATCACCGTGCGCTCCGGACGCAGTCCGCTGTGCCGCAGAAAGCGCTCCAGCAGCAGAGCGGTGGAATAAGGATCGTTGGCGGACATACCGTTTAAAAAGACCGCTCCGCCCGCCAGGCGGCGGCATTCGACCGTGTAAGGATCCTTCCGCACGGCCCGCATACCGCGCAGCGCCGCGGCTTCCTCTACGCCGGCGGCTTTGCAGACCGCCAGGGCCAGGGCAAGATTTTCGGGAAAAAGCTCATCCTCCGGCAGATCCCGCGCGGAATCCGCGAGCACGGCTCTGCTGCCCTGCTTCTCCGCCGCTTCCGCGATCAAAGGATAGCAGGCAGCGTCCGCGGTGAAAACGGTGCCCTGCTCCGGAATTGTGCAGCAGAGCGCCCGGCAGACTTCTTCCGGTGTGCTGCCCATTTCCGCCAGATGGTCGACCCGGGCGTTGGTGATGACGCCCAGGTCCGAATGCAGGATGCGGTGCTCACAGACATACTGCAGCTCCGGGTCCACAGCCATACACTCAATGACAAGGGCCTCGGCGCCGGAAGCGGCGGCAAGCTTCAGCATCCGGATCTGCTCGCGGATGTTGGCCTTGCCCCGGCGGCGGATGGGAGTTTCCCGGCCTTCCGGGTCAATGGTCATGGGCACGGTGCCGGTGGTTTTGCAGAAGGTGCGGATCCCCCCGGCGGAAAGACCGGCGGCGATCAGGCGGGTTACGGCGGTCTTGCCCCGGGTTCCGTTGACATGAATTACATGCCGCAGAGCGCGCCTGTGGCTGACTGCCGCATATCGTTCGGCAGCCAGCCACAGGATCAGAAGTATTCCGCTGATAAAAATGAAAAGCTCCATGTGTCAAACCATTCCATAGGATTGCAGAACATACTGCACGATTGCCAGCTGATCTCCGATGCGGTTTTCCATCGGGTAGCCGCGGAACGTTTCCACGGTCACGATCGGCAGCCCCAGCTGGTCGGAAACCGTCCGGTTGATGCTGCCCTCCGGCGCGGGGGAGTAGAGAAAGAAGGGACGGGAGCAGAGCTCCCCGTCTTCGGTTGCCCAGAGCATATCGAAAAAGAGCTCGTCATAGCCGTCGAGACTGGTAAAGATCAGCGAGCTTCCCAGGTAATCCCGGTCTTCCCGAACAATGGCAGCCTCATGCAGGTCAAAGACAAAATCCGGCTGTTTTTCCGAAATATCACGGAAAATCGCGTCAGCCACCCGCTGAGCGGGCGTCCCCTCCGCATTGCCGGGAAAAGAGCGGTTGAGATCCTTGCCTTCCACATAGCGGCTCATGGGGACTTTGGCTGCGCCCCAGGGATTTGCCGGTGCGAGAATATAGAGAGTTCCCGCGCGGATGCCGATCTTTTTCAGCAGCTTGCCGGTCTGCCAGGCGGCTTCTTCATCGCCGTGCACGCCGGCAACCACATAAACGGAGGGACCGTCTTCCGCGCCGCGGATCACCGTTACCTCGTTGCGGAAGCTGTCGCCGGGCAGAAGCGTGTAGGTTTCCGTCTCGCAGTCATAGCTTTGGGTAAAATAATCGCCGAAATCGGAGGGCTGCATGCTGTCCGGGTCAAAATCGTAGGGCGGATCCAGCGGCATGGAGGCAAGATCGGTGTCTTCGGCTTCTTCCGCTTCATCGGCCGCCAGATCGCGGACCGAGGTGCTGCTGACGGTAACGGTGGACGGGGGAGCGACGAAGCCGTTGTTGATGTCCGTGTCCTCCGCCGCTGCCTTTGCGCCGAGGCAGGAGAGAGTCAGCAGAAGCAGAGCGGAACACAGAAAAACCGTGTGTTTCATGCGTTCTTATACTGGGCATCGACCAGCGCGTCATACAGGCCGTCGCAGAGCTCCTGATAGGAGGGCATATCGCCCAGATCGATCGGCAGGATCGAATCATCGACAAAATTCGCGTCGTTGGCAAATTCAACGATATAGCTCAGATGGCGGGCGGCGCGTTCGGAGAGGGGGTGCCCTTCCTCCGTGTATTCCACATAGAGGCGGCCGTAGGTTCCGTCGCCGCTGTTGCGGGCGCGCACATAGTATTTATCCTGCCCGGTCACAACAAGCTCGGAGCTGGTGGCGCCGTGGAGACGGCCCTGAGCCGCGTTGCTGGTTTCCATCAGCAGCGCGAGCGTATCGGTGTAATCACCCAGCTCGCGATGGGTCAGACCATGCAGGTTGGGGGCGGAGACATCGATGTTGATGGGAACCTCATCCTCCAGCCACATTTTTGCCTCTGCGGCCAGATTCATGGCATCCTCATGAGCTACGATGGTGTTGATGGTCTGGTATTCGGGAGAAGCCTCATGCAGGTCCACCGTGATATCGACCTTTTCCTGCTGAATGAGAGTTGTGATGGCATAGCTGATCTGCTCGGTTATGGTGCCGTCCGCTACGCCGGGATAGGTGCGGTTCAGGTTGCGGGTCTCGGCTCCGGAAAGGGTCTGCCCGTCGGCAGCCTTGCGGACGTAGATATCGGGGTCCGGCCACTGATAGATCACGTTGCCCGCGCGGGAGCCGTAGCGCAGCGTGCGGGTGCCGTTTTCGCCCTCAATGGTATAAGTCATGGGAGCGGCCTCCTGCGCGTCGGTGCAGGTAAAGCCGATGGCGTTTGCCTGGGGGATGACGATCAGGGTGCCCTGACGGGGCTTGCAGTTTTCTACCAGATAAATGGCGGAGACAACGCCGGAAGGCTCGTTGGCGTGGGTACCGCCGAGCACCAGAATGGTGCCGCCTTCCTCTTCCCCTTCCAGAAAATAGACCGGGGTATCGCCGGCGGTGCCTTCCAGAGAGGGCAGCCATTCGGAGAGCATGGTCTGGCGGGTAACGCCTTCGCCCGGATAGATGGTGTCCCGTTCCCACATGGAGGTGAACACACCCCGCAGATAGAGGAAACAGGCGGCCACAAGCACCAGCAGAACGGCGGCGGAGATCCTGTTATGGCGGATCGGCAGGGAGGTCAGAGAAAATTTCTTCATCTCGGCCTCCTTACTTGATCAGAAACAGGCGCAGCAGCAGGGGAATCATGACAAGGGCTGCGTCGATCTGCCACATAAGGTCTTTTTCCGTGAACATATTCCAGACGATAAAGCCAAGGATCATGGCGACGATAACGAGATAAATCACAGTGATCATATGGGCTTCCTCCTCAGGCTAAGAACTTGAGCCAGCTGGCGCCGGCAAAATAGAGAACACCGAAAGCAAAGAGAATGCTGACGATCATGGGAACAATGCAGTAGCGGAAGACCTTGCCGTAGCGCAGCTCCACCAGGGAGGCGGCATAGTTGCCGGCAAGGGCGGTGGGCGGCATCAGGTCGCCCATGCAGACGATCACGGAAAGGGCGGCAGCCATTACCGTCTGGTCGTTGCTGGGGAAGATCGAGATGAGCGCCAGCAGGAAAGGCACGCCCAGCACCGAAGCGGAACCGTAGGAGGATACCGCGCCGAAGGCAGGCGCCACCGTGCAGACGGCAAGATAGAGCAGAATGTTGGAAAGCCCAAGGCAGCTGACAACGATCCAGCCGCGGGCGCCGGTCAGAGTAAGGATCTGGATAAACATGCCGACGCCGACCAGCTTTGCCAGCACGGGAACGGTGGTCTTTATGGCTTCACGCCCTACCTGCAGCACATTGAAGCGGCGGCCGGTAAAAACGGCGACGATGGCTGCCAGCAGAAAGGAAAGCGGCATGCCCAGGTTCGGCAGCGTGTTGGGGAAGGACCGGCAGATCACCAGCAGAACCACCAGAACGATCAGGGGAATGTAAAGCCGAAAGCCGTATTTTTTGGCGTTTTCCGTATCCAGCTGACCGCGGATGGCTTCCAGATCGATGCTGCGGCAGTGCTTCAGCGCCAGAAAGAGAACGGTGAAAACGGCAAGCGGGATCAGAATGAAGAAAAGGGGAGCCTCAAACCCGATATAAGGCATATCCACGCCGCCGGCAATCAGCAGAGCGGGCACATTGACCGGAGGCGCTGCCATGCCCAGAATAGAGCCGATGGCAATCAGAGCGCCGGTCTTATCCCGGGGCACGCCGATCATAATCAGAATGGGGGCGACGATGGCGCCGGCGGAAAGAACCGCGGCCGTGGAGGAGCCGGTGACCATGCTCGGGAACATAACAATGAACATGAGCAGGATCAGCATGACGACCGGCACCTTGTAAAAGGTCGTGACGATCTGGGAACTCAGGGCCGACATGGCACCGGATTCCTGCACGAAGGACATGAAGATCATGGCTGTGGCAATGATAAGCATGGTGTCGAGATAGGTGAAGGAGCCCTCAAACAGGTGGCGCAGCGCGAAGCCCTGCTCCTGAATCACGGAATCCAGGATGACACCGGTGGCAATGCCGGTCAGCATGCCTGTCACGGCGCCCAGCGCCATGGAAAGGCTCACCGGCAGCTTCAGCAGAAAGTTGCCCAGCAGGAAAGCGGCCATCATGGCCAGCAGGATGATCAGTTCGGAATCGATCGGAATCACTTCCCTTTCTTTCAAAATTGAAAAGCGGACCCCGCATTTGCGTGCGGGGCCCGTATCGGTCAGTCAGAGACAGACTGCAGCGCGGAAAATCAGCCGAACAGAGCGGAAACGGTGTCGGCAGCGTTCTTGGCGCTCTTGACCAGGGTCATGGGGATGTTGTTGGCTTCGCAGTAGTCGGAGAAGTAGCCGTCGTTGTTGCCGTCGGCCACAACGAGCATATAATCGGCATAAGGCACGACCGCGTCAATGAAGAGGTCGGAGGTGTTGCCGCGGCGGCCGGAACCGCCCAGGTGGGCAACGATAATGGTCATGCCGGCGTCTTTGGCAGCCTGCAGCAGGCTTTCGGCGCGGGCCAGTTCATCATCCTGAGAGATGCCGGCGGAACCGAGGCCCTTGGTGCTGGCACCGGCGACAACGATCAGAGTGCCGAAGCCATCCAGATCGGCGGCCTGAGCAAGGTCATTCTCTTCATAAGCGGCACCTGCGCGCTTGAGCAGAGTGGCAAGCGTGGCGGTGTCCGCGCTCTGACCGACGTTGGTTACGAGGATGCCGTCTTTAATGTCGGCAGCGGTGAAATCGCCGAAGAGGTTTACGACCGGTTCCGCGTCGGAGACTTCGGGAATCGCGGAGGAAGCTTCGGCAGGAGCGGCTTCTTCGGCAGGAGCGGCCTCTTCGGCAGCGGGCTCCTCAGCGGGAGCGGCTTCCTCGGCAGGTGCGGCCTCTTCGGCGGGAGCAGCCTCTTCGGCAGCGGGCTCCTCGGCGGGAGCGGCTTCCTCAGCGGGAGCGGCCTCTTCCGCGGCGGCAGTCTCGGCGGGCTCTTCGGCGGCAGTGCCGGCCGCGGCTGTTTCGGTGCTGCCGCAGGCAGCGCAGCTGAGCGCCAGAACAAGCACCAGAAGCAGAGCTAATATCTTTTTCATTTTTGTTACCTCCATATATTAAGAATAAAATTGGGGACAGGATCAGTAGGCAAGGGCCTGATAGCCGCGGCGCGGATCCGCGCCGGCATAGATGAGACCGGTGTCGTTATCAATATAGACCGCGGCGATGCCGCCCATGGTCAGGCTGTAGGAACCGACCTCCTCAAAGCTGTAGCCGAAGATCTCCAGCCGGCGGATCAGAACGGAGTCCATACGCATGGTCTCGGCGCTCAGCTCCAGCAGAGGGGCGTTGCCGTCATAGGAAAGAATGAAGCAGCGGGGGGCGTTGATGGCCTCCTGCACATCCATGTCATAGAGGAGCACATTGTTGATCACGGACATGATGGCGCAGGGAATTACGCGGGAGCCGGGAGAACCGACTGCCATGACCGGCCGGCCGTCTTTCGTGACGATGGTGGGGGACATGGAAGATTTGATGTGTCCGCCCGGTTCCACATTCTTATGGTTCAGCATGTGGTTGTTCAGAATAAAGCCAAGCCCTTCCGGCGCATAGAGGCAGCCGAACGAATAGCCGACCGTGTTGGTGGTGGAGACGATGTTGCCGCTGCTGTCCGCCACCGCGATATGAGTGGTGCTGGTGTGTTCATCCAGTGAGTTATCTTCCGTGAGCCCCCAGCTTTCCGTGTCGCCCAGGTCACTTTCCGGAACGGTGACCAGGCAGGAATCCAGATTGATCAGGCTCGCGCGGGCATCCGCATAGGCCTGAGAGGTCAGCGTGTCGGTGGGAACGTTATATTGATCCACATCACCGAAGTAGGTGTAGGCATCCAGCGCGCCGATACGGATGGCCTCGTTAAAGACGCGCCAGTATTCATCGGAACCCTGTTCATACTGGGAAATGTCCATTGCCTCCATGATGTTCAGAGACTCCAGCTCCCAGATGCCGCCGGCGGTAGGATAGTTGCAGGCGACGATGTCGTAGCCGTAATAATCGGTCATGACGGGCTCGCGCTCCACCGGCTGATAGGCAGCCATGTCTTCCATGGTGATCCAGCTGCCGTGTGCCTGCATATCGGCCACCAGCTTTTCGGCGATCTCTCCTTTATAAAAGGCATCCGCGCCGCCTTCGGCAATGGCTTCCAGGGTGTCGGCAAGATCTTCGTTGATGTAAAGATCACCGGTGCTGTAGGGGAAGCCGTCATCGGTATAAAGCTCCATCAGATATTCGTTGCCGGGCTGCATAAACTTTTCATAGTTATCGGCCATGGCGGTGGAGACCACGGAATCAAGCTCAAAGCCGTAACGGGCCAGCTCAATGGAAGGGGCAAGCACCTCGGAGGGGGTCATGGTGCCGTATTTTTCCAGCGTGTAAAGCAGACCCGCCACCTGACCGGGCACGGCTGCGCCGCGGGCGCTTTCGTTATCGTTTGCCTTTGTATAAGTGCCGTCATAATTATAAGGTACGGCTTCCATATATTCAATGGTGGTGTAGGTATCGCTGTCGGCGAGGTAAATGGTCATCAGACCGCTGCCGCCGATGCCGCTGTGATGCGGTTCGCAGACACCGACCGCAAAGGCCACGGCGACGGCCGCGTCGATCGCGTTGCCGCCGGCTGCCATAATGTCGATGCCGACCTGGGAGGTAATGGCGCTGAAGCTGGAGACCGCGGCGTTTTCGCCGATGGCGCCGTTGCCGAACTCATCACCCTCCATGGTGAGAGAGGAGGTTTCCGTAGAAGCCTCTGCCGACGCGGCAGCCGCGCCGAGAGAAAAGAGCATGGTCAGCGTGAGCAGCAGAGAAAGGGTACGACGGAGAGAATTCTTCATAGAGACCTCCGATAAAGAAAAAGAATCGCACAATAGCATTGCATCTAATGATTTAAATTACATTGTACTCAAAAAAACAGAAAATGCAATTACAATCAGGTTACAGGATGAATTTTTATTCTCTTTTCAGTAGGCGGAACGGAAAGAGCACGCTTTTTCGATTGCTTTTTTCCGACCTGCCGCATAGAATATACAAAAATACGCAAAAGCATCCGAACGGGTGGCTTTTGCGGAAAGGCGGCGAAAAAATGAAAAGAAAAATTTTAGCGGCCGCGCTGCTGGCGGCGCTCTGCGCCTCTCTCTGCGCGGTTCCCGCGGCAGCGGAGGAAGAGGTCTGGGTCCCCTATGACGAAAACGGACAGACGATCCTGACCGACCGGGACGCTTACGGGGAACACGGGGCGGTCTCTTCCACCAGCTGGTATGCCTCCAAAGCGGGTCTGGAGATCCTGCAGGCCGGCGGCAATGCGGTGGATGCCGCCATTGCCACCGCGTATGCCCTCGGCGTGGTGGAGCCCTATACCTCCGGCATCGGAGGCGGCGGCTACATGGTCATTTACAGCGCGGAGACCGGCGAGGTCACCATGCTGGATTTCCGTGAGACGGCCCCCGCGGCGGCGGACGCGGAAATGTGGCTGGAAGCGGACGGCACGGTCGGCTTCTACACCGGGCCGGACGGCACGACCTTCAGCGGAGCCTATTCCCGCAAAAACCGCCTGGGCGGGCTTGCGGCGGCGGTTCCCGGCGAGGTCGCGGGGCTGGAATACGCGCTGGAGCATTTTGCTTCCGGCAGCTTCAGCCGCGCGCAGCTGCTGCAGCCGGCCATCGATTATGCCAATGAGGGCTATCTGGTCACGCCCACCATGGAAAACTCCACGCAGGAGGAGCTGCGGGAGATCAGCGGTATGGAGACACTGGCGGAATATTATCTGGACTGGGGCTTCGCGCCGGAGACCGGCTCCACCATCACCAACCCCGACCTTGCCCACACGCTGGAATTGATCGCGGAAGGGGGCGCGGAGGTCTTTTACACCGGTGAGATCGCGGACGCCATCATTGAAACGGTCAGCGCATACGGCGGCGTCATGACAAAGGAAGACCTGGCAGACTATCGCGTGGAGCTGCGGGAACCCCTGGTCTCCACCTATCGGGATTACAGCATTTACGCCCTGCCGCCCTCTTCCTCCGGCGGAGCCCACCTGCTGGAGATCCTGAATATTCTGGAAAATTACGACCTTGCCTCCATGGAGCTGAACGGAGAGGAGTATGTGCATCTCTTTGCCGAGGCCATGAAGATCGCCTTTGCCGACCGGGAGGAATACATGGCGGACACCGCCTTTACCGAGGTGCCGCTGGACGGCCTGATCTCCAAGGAATATGCCGCGGACCGGGCGGCGGAAATTACCGGGGAGTGCGGGGAATATACCGCCGGCGATCCGGCCGGCCACAGCTCCACGACCTCCTTCTCCGTGGTGGATGAAGCGGGCAATATGGTGGCCTGCACCGTCACCATCGGCGATTTTTACGGCAGCAAGATGGCCGTGGACGGCTACGGCTTCATCCTGAATGACGAAATGTATGATTTTGACATTGACCCGGCTTCCGTCAACTGCGTGGAGGGCGGCAAACGGCCGCTTTCTTCCATGGCACCGTCTATTGTTCTCGCGCCGGACGGCAGCCCCTTCCTGACCATCGGCACGCCGGGCGCCACCCGCATTTTCACCACGGTGGCCCAGGTCATTGAGCGAATGATCGATTACGACATGGATGTGCAGGAAGCCATTGAGACGGTCCGCGTTTTTGACAGCGGCAGCGGGATCCATTACGAACCGGACGGTGTCAACCCCATTTCCGCCGACACGCTTCAGGCGCTGACGGCAGCGGGCTACACCCTGACGGAGCAGAACAGCTATGACCTCTATTTCGGCGGCGTGCAGGCCATTGCGCGTCTGGAGGACGGAAGCCTCCATGCCGGCGCCGATCCCAGGCGCAGCGGCAAGGCACTGGCATGGTAAAAATGCAGAATTTGCATGAATTCAAAAAAATGCTTGCCTTTTTGTGGGGGGGTAATTTATAATAAAATTTAACATGTGATTCCATGCAGAATCCGCATGCTGAAGCACGGAGCCCGTAACGATACGGCTCCCCCGAAAAGAGGCTGCAAGATGAAAAAAGTCTACAAACGTACGCTCAGCTGGCTGCTGATCCTCGCCATGATCGGCGCCCTGCTGCCCTTTGCCGCTCTGGCGGAGGAACCTGCCGGAACGCAGGAAGAAGCCGCCGAAACGGAAGTCATCGTTCCCGCCGAGGAGCCGGTGACACCGGAAGAAACGGAAAACACCGAAAATAACGAAAACGCGGAGACTCCGGAAGAAGCGCCGGAAGAACCGTCCGACCCCGCGGAGGAAGCTTCTCAGGACGAAACCGAGGAAGCGGACGAGGCGGAAGAGGCGGAGACCGCGGAAGAAGCGGTCCTGCTGGAGGATAATTCCCATGCGCAGACGGAGGACTCTCTCTGGAAACTGGAAACCGGCAGCGAGCCCCTCTATTATGATCATTTTTCCGCTTTTACCGCAGAGGCGGCGGAAGGAACTTTCAACAATCAAAGCAATATGACCTTAACTATGCTGAAGGATATCACGATCGAGGGCGCAACCGTGGATGAAAACGCGTCCGACGTGATCGCGGTGCCGAATGCCGAGAAGGTCGGCGAAATCACGATCGATCTGGACGGACACACGTTGAAGGCCCATCAAGGCGTGAGTGATGCGAAAAATTACATATCCCCGGTGAAGCCGGAAGCCGGCGCAAATTTTACTCTGTGCAACGGCACGGTGCAGGCGGAAAACACCAATGTGATCTTCTGCGCGGATTCCGGGGTCGAAATTGACATTGAGAACGTCAGTTTGACTGTCACACAGGTTTACGACAGCAAATCCGTCGCGACGGTTTACGTAAACGGCAGCAGCAAGGTCAGCTTCAGCGGGGCGTCCTGTGATACGTCGGCAAACGCCGGTTTTCTGATCCGTGCGCTGCCGTCCGATACGATCGATTTCGGCAATAATATCACCGCAGCGGCAACGCTTGCCTACAGCAGCTATGTACGTTATTATGATACATTTGCCCATGCGGTCACCGGCGCCAACGGTATCAACAACACCGCTACCGTAACGCTCCTCCAGGACACAACGGCTTCCGTCACCATCAGCAACAGCAATACCAAAGGCGCGGTAATACTTGACCTGGGCGGGCATACGCTGAGCGCTTCAGCCGCAAATACATCGTCAACCGGGACTTGCGCGGCGATTACGGTTGAATCAGCAGCAACCATAAAGAACGGTACTGTGGAAGGCTTAAACAGCCGGCTTGTTTATGTTACGAAGACTGCCGACGTTGCGCTGGAAGACTTGACGTTAACAGAAAAGAGTGCTTCCATCGATGAAGGGAGCGGGACCAGCGCGGTCAGCAGTTTAAACGGACCTACCATTACTCTGACAAACTGCACCGTAAGTTCCGCGGCGGGACCGACGTTTTATTGCTCTACCAATGCTGTGGTAAATTTCAAGAGCGGTACTTATTCCAATTCCAACACAGCAAGTTACCTGCTTGCGGGCAACTGTACTAATTACAAACTTAATGGCGGTTATTTTGCAGCCTCTACAAGCACAATGTTTATCAAGAGCAAAACGGCACTTACAGTCTATAATGCAGGCTTCAAATATGACCCAAACAGCTATCAGAAGGCAGACGGCTGTGTCATTGTAAAAGAGAAAACAAATCAATGGCGCATTCTGGCAGCAAACGTAATTAAAACCGCTGCCGATGGCAGCAATTCCATCATTTCCGTGAGCGCGGTGGTTCCGAATGCCGGAATCTCTTCGGAAAGTAATCCTACCATGCCGAAAGACAACATGGTTTTTGCGGGGTTCTTTGCTGACAAGGATTGCACGGAGCAGGGCAGCAGCTACGCAAAATTTGTTACTTCAAATATCCTCACCGCCAAGCATCAGATCGGCACCACATCGGATGGCAAAACAGTCCTCCGCCTGGTCTCCAGTGTGGACGGACTGAAATACGACAAGGTCGGCTTTGAAGTCTCCTACACGGCAGAGGATAACACAACAAAGACCCAGAAGTTTGAATCCGGCACGGTCTACCAGAAGATCGTGGGCGCGGACGAAAGCTACACGCCCGCTTCTGCCTTTGATGCCGGCTCCGCCTACTTTATCACGGTCAACCTGATCCCGTCCGACGCAGTGACAACATTGGACCCCGAACTCACCGTAACTCCCTATTGGATCACCCTGAACGGACAGACGGTGAAGGGAACCTCCCAAACCTTTAAGATTTCCGAACAATAAGAGGTGCAGCATATGAAAGAGACATTTGTAATGCCGGAGATGGAGATCATCTCCCTGGAAGCTTCCTTTAACACGGATCTGATCATTGCTTCTACTAATAAAGAAAACGGAACTCTGGCGAGCATCGGCGAAGAACTGCTCGGCTGATCTGCGATCATGATTCAAAAAGGGCTGCCTCCTTGAGACAGCCCTTTTTTCAAAGGCGGTAAAAGATGAAAAGAAAAATACGGATCCTTGTGTTGACCGTGCTGGTCC
>R19__coassemble_739_pt1 | contig 13450 bp, 10 predicted proteins | sample R19__metabat2_high_PE_014 | metagenome-assembled genome bin R19 | reverse complement strand
CTGTTATGTTACGCCGAGCCATCAGTTTCCAACCGGAGCGGCCATGCCGGCGGGACGCCGGGCTGAGCTGCTCCGATGGGCGGGCGAGAGTGCGGATCGTTATATTCTGGAAGACGATTATGACAGCGAATTTCGCTTTGATGTACGTCCGCTGCCGAGCCTGCAGGGCATGTCCGGCAGCAACGGCAGAGTCGTTTATCTTTCCACCTTTAGCCGCTGTTTAACGCCCGGCATCCGTATCGCCTATATGGTGCTGCCCCGGCATCTGATGCCGGTCTATGAGCAATATTACAGCAGCTATTCCTGCACCGTGGGGCGCATGGAGCAACAGACTTTGGCGCGCTTTATGGCATCCGGACAATTTACGCGGCATCTTGCCCGCCTGCGCAGCGCCTATCGCAAACGCTGCACAACTTTGCGGAAAAGCTTTCAGGAACACTTTCGGGCCGGCAGCTTTCGCACCTATGGGGAACACACCGGCATTCATTTCTGCCTGCAGTTGATTGACGGACCCGGGGAGAAAGAAATGGTGCGGCGTGCGGCGGAGGCAGGGATCCGACTGAATGGATTGAGTCGCTACAGCATGGAGAAGAGCGGGACGCAGCTTCCGCCCAATACGGTCCTTTTGGGGTATGGCGCCCTGAAAGACGCAGATATCCCCGCCGCAGTGGAACGGCTTGCCGGCGCATGGCGGAGCGGGAGCGGAGAAAAATAAAAATCAGATGCAGAGTCCGTTTTATCGGACAGCAATGTGGGTATACTAAGACTATGAAAGAAGGGTAAGGGGAACTTTGCCCGACAGGAGGTTTTTCTATGGACGAGATACGGATCAAAATGCAGGATATGGTCGACCGGCTGAATGCCGCCTCCGAGGCCTATTACAACGATAAAGATGAGATCATGAGCAACTATGAGTGGGACCGCCTGTTTGATGAACTCTCCGCGTTGGAAGCCGAGACCGGTATCATTTTGGCTGACAGCCCGACCCAAAAGGCGGGCGCGGAAGAATCCTTTGGCAGCGGTGCCCGCGAACAGCATGAATATCCCGCCCTTTCCCTTGCCAAAAGCAAGGATGTCGCAGTTCTGCAGAAATGGGCAGGGGATCGTCCCATCTGGCTCAGCTGGAAACTGGATGGCATTACCCTGGTTGCCACTTACGATAACGGGACCTTGACCCGCCTTATGACCCGCGGCAACGGGACTTTCGGCACCAATATCACGTACCTTGCCCCTTATATAGCCGGCGTGCCCCTGCAGGTGGCGGAGACCGGTCATCTGGTGGTGCGCGGTGAGGCGACCATATCCTATACGAATTTCAATCGCTTGAATGAAGAGCAGGAAGATGAGGACGAAAAATATGCCAATCCCCGCAATCTGGTCGCCGGCACGCTTGCGCTGGATGAAGAGCGGGCGGCGGAAGTGAAGGAGCGCGGCGTCTGTCTCAACGCTTTCACTTTGGTGCATCTGGACCGTCCCATGGTTTCCTGGGGGGAGCGCATGAACTATCTGCGGTCCCTCGGATTTACGACCGTGGATTTTGAAGCCTGTACCGGTCAGGCACTGCCGGAAGTGATTGCCCGCTGGACCGAAACGGTGCGCAGCGGCAGAATGGATATTCCGGTTGACGGTCTGGTCATTGCCTATGATGATACGGACTATGCGGCAACCGGTTCGGTGACCGGGCATCATGCCACCAATGCCGGCATGGCGTTTAAATGGCAGGATACCGCGGCCGAAACGATTCTCGACCATGTGGAATGGAGCTGCGCAGCTTCCTGCATTACGCCGGTGGCGGTCTTCACGCCTGTGCAGCTGGAAGGCACGGAAGTGAAGCGCGCCAGCCTCTGCAACCTTACCGAAATGAAGCGTCTCGGCATCGGGGCGCCCGGCGTGACCCGGCTTACGGTCATTAAATCCAACATGATCATCCCCAAGGTCATTGCGGCAGACAGCCGCGGAACCGATTTTGAGATTCCTGCGGTATGTCCGGTCTGCGGAGCGCCTACGGAGATCCATGTCGGCAATTCCGTCGGCTCGAAGACGCTGCACTGCACCAATCCGAAATGTCCGGCCAAACAGGTGCGGCGCTTTGAGCGCTTTGTCTCCCGCACCTGTATGGATATCGACGGTCTTAGCACGGAGACGCTCTCCAAATTTATCAACTGCGGTATTGTCACCGATTTTGTTTCGATCTTTCATCTTGCGGAGCATGCGGAAGAGATCGCCGCCATGGAAGGGTTCGGCAAACGCAGCGCCGCCAATCTGGCGGCTGCGGTGGAAAAAAGCAGAAATCCGCATCCGGCCAACTTTATCAATGCCCTCTCCATTCCCAAAATCGGGCTGGATGCCGGCAAACGTCTGATTGCCCGTTACGGTACGGCCGGGCTGCTGCAGAAACTGGAGAGCGGTGAAGGCTTTGAAGAAATCGATGGGTTCGGCAGCGAAAAGAGCGGCTCTATTCTTGCCTGGTTTGCGCAGGAAGAAAATCGTGATCTCTTTTACCGCCTGCTTGGGGAAGTCACTTTGCGGGAGATTGCGCCTGTCGGAGAGAACGCAGCCGGCTGCTGCGAAGGGCTGACCTTTGTCATTACCGGGGATGTGCACAGCTTTAAAAACCGGGACGCCTTCAAAGCCTACGTAGAGAAGGAGGGGGGCAAGGTCGCGGGCTCTGTTTCCAAAAAGACAGATTATCTGGTCAACAACGATCTGCAGTCCGCCTCCTCCAAAAATAAAAAGGCGCAGGAACTGGGAATCGAGATCATTTCCGAGGACCGCTTCCTGGAACTCTTCGGCTCCGGGGCGGAATAAAACAAAAAAAGGGAGAGCAGAGCAATGAAACTGGTGCATTTGGCCGACCTGCATCTGGGCAAGCGGGTCAACGGCTTTTCCATGATCGAGGATCAGAAGTACATCCTTGAGGAGATCCTCGTTATGGTCGAGGGCGAGAAGATCGATACGGTGCTCATTGCCGGCGATGTTTATGATAAAGGCGTGCCGAGTGAGCAGGCAGTCCGCTTGTTTGATGATTTTCTCTGCCGCCTTTCCCGAATGGGTCTGCAGGTTTATATCATCAGCGGCAACCATGATTCCGAGGAGCGTGTTGCCTTCGGCGGCCGATTGATGGATGCCAGCGGTATTCATTTTGCTCCCGTTTATAACGGCACGATCGAGCCCATGTACTGCGGTGACGCCTACGGGAAAATCGCCATCTGGCCGATTCCTTTTCTGAAGCCGTCGGATGTGAACGCAAAGCATCCGGAGCTTTCCGTCGGCAGCTATGCCGAAGCACTGCAGGCAGTCGTGGACGCAATGCCCATGGATCCGACGCAGCGGAATATTGCCATTTCTCACCAGTTTATCGTCGGCGCGCAGAAGAGCGGTTCGGAAGATATCGTTTCCGTCGGCGGAGTGGATGAGGTTCCGGTCTCTGTTTATGAACCCTTTGACTATGTGGCACTCGGACATCTGCATGGTCCGCAGGCAATCGGCCGCGAAACGGTTCGCTATTCCGGTTCTCCGCTGAAATATTCTTTCAGCGAGGAAACACAGAAAAAGAGCGTCACCGTGGTTGAACTGAAGGAAAAGGGCAATGTGACCGTTACCGAGATTCCCCTGCTGCCGCGGTATGAGCTGCGCAGTGCGGAAGGGTATTTTAATGATTTTATGAGTGGTGAGGACAGTGAGGATTATCTCTCCGTCACTCTGCTTGATGAGGAAGAAATCTACGGCGCCAAGGCCATCCTCAACGGGAAATACCCCAACATCATGAGCCTGCGCTATAAGCGCTTTGAAAACGTAGGAGAGAATTATGACGGCTCCGCGCCGGCGGCGGAAAGCAAATCGCAGTTGGAACTGTTTTCGGATCTGTATGAAAAGGTCCTTGGCAGCAAGCCCGATGAGGAGCAGCTTGGTCTTATGAGCGGCCTGATCCGGAAAATCTGGGAGGGATAAGATATGAGACCTCTGAATCTTGTTATGTCGGCTTTCGGCCCCTATGCGGGGGTGACCGAAATTCCTTTTGAAAAGCTTGGCACGAAGGGGCTTTATCTCATTACCGGAGAGACCGGCGCGGGGAAGACTACGATATTCGATGCCGTCTCTTTTGCTCTGTTTGGTACGCCGAGCGGCGAACTGCGTGAGGCAGGCATGCTCCGCTCGAAATATGCCGAAGACGGTGTACTCACATCGGTTGAACTCAAATTTGAGCATAATGGGGAAATTTATATTGTGAACCGTATCCCCCAGCAGGAACGGCCGAAGCGAGGCGGAGGAACTACCATGCAGGCGGCAAAAGCAGAGCTGAAGATGCCGGACGGTGATATTGTTTCCGGCATAGATAAAGTGAATGCCGCAATCGGTGACTTGCTCGGCATCGAAAAAAAGCAGTTTGCAAGCATCGCCATGATCGCGCAGGGGGATTTCCGCGAGGCGCTGAACGCCGACAGCAAGACCCGGCGTGACCTGTTCCGCAAGATCTTCCGCACGGAAAAATACCAGCAGCTGGAGGAAACGCTGAAAAATGAACTCCGAGACTGCGAGAACGAACTGAAGGAAGCGGAAGCCAGACTTGCGGCTCATAAGAGCAGCGTCAACGTTTCCACGGAGAGCGTTTACGCGGCGCAGTGGCAGGCATTGCGTGAGCAGAAAGGCGCGTCGTGCAGCGAACTGCTGGAGCAGATCCTGGAAGAGGATACAGCGGCGCAGAAGCTTCTGGAGAGCGAACAAAATGAACGGAAGCGGGCAGCGGAAGCGCAGCGGAAAAAGCTCAGTGAAGCGGAAAGCATTCTTGAGAAACGGGCGCAGCTGGAGAAGACACAAAAAGCTGCCGCAGAACTGGAGAGCAAGCTCAGACTCTGCGCCGAAAATAAGGAAAGTGCGGAAGCCGAACTTCCGAAAGCGGAAGAATACGGGCAGCAGATTACACGGATCCGGGAAAGTTTGTCGGAATATGATGCGCTCGAAAAGCTGAAAAAGAGCGCCGGACAATTTGCGCAGGAGCTCGAAAAGAAAAACAAGGAAAAAAGCAGGCTGGAAGGCGAACTGACCGATCTTCAGAAACAGCTGGGCGAAGAGAAAAAAGAGTATGACGCGCTGGAAAACGCAGGCGCCGATCTGAAAGCGCTGGAAGCGGAACTGGAAAAGTGCGCGGAACGCGGCAGAGAACTTGAAAAATTTTCCGGGTTGCTCAAAAAAGGCCGTGAGAGCGCAAAGGAAATCAACCGGGAAGGAAAAAATCTCGAAGGACTGGAGACGCAGCAAGCAAAGCATACGGAAGAACTCGCCGCATGGAGCGGCGAAGCCGAGCAGCTTGCCGATGCCGGCAAAAACAAGCTGACGGCCGAGCAGGAGCTTGAAAAGGCGGAGAAACGGAAAGACGATCTGACCGTTCTGAAGCAGCAGCGTACGGACTTTATCAAGCTGACCGGTGAACTGGAAAGCGCGCAGAAGGATTACCTGAAAAAGGAGGAGCGGAGTAAGCGGATGCGCTGTCAGGCGGAAGCGCAGAACCGCGCGTTTCTGGATGCGCAGGCCGGCATTCTTGCCCGCGGGCTTGTACCGGGCAGTTCCTGCCCGGTCTGCGGTTCCAAAGAGCATCCTGCGCCCGCACTGCTGACGGAGGAAGCTCCGTCCGAGGATGCGGTCAACGCGGCAAAAAAGGAAGCCGACGAGGCGGCGGCAGCGACAGAGAATGCCAGCAAAAACGCGGCGTCCGTTATAGCGAAGGCCGACGCAGCGGAAGAGCTGCTGCGTAAAAATGCGAAAACGCTGCTGGGTGATTATGCGCCGGAGAGCATGGCAGCCCGGATTGAGGAGGAACTTGCGAAGACTGCGCAGGAGATCCGGAATCTGCGGCAGAAAAAAGCGGCCGCCGAAGCCGGGGAAACGCGTTTGGAAGAACTGAAAAAACGAATCTCAGAAAAGCAGACGGAGAAGGACCGGCTTGATAAACAGGTGAATGCCGGACATGCTGAGCTGGCAGCGCACAAGGCCGCCTTCGAAACGGAGAGAAAAGCCCTAAGTGAGAGCGCGGAAAAACTCTTCGGCGACGGAGCGGAGGCAAACTATGCCGCCAACCTGCAGAAGGCACAGACGGAGCATGAAGCTGCTCTGCGCGAAAAAACACCGGCTTGTGAAGCAGAAAAGAAAAAGACGGAACGAAGAAAAGAACTCGGCGGCTTGCTTCCCAAAGAAGAGGAGAAGCTGCGCGAACTGACGGATCGAATCGCCGGCCTTGGCAATCAGCTGAGCGGGCTGGAAAGTGACCGCAAAAATGCCGAAGCCCGGTGCAATGAGCTTCGAGAAAAGCTTGCTTTCAACGAGAAAGCCGCAGCGCAGATGGAGATCGACCGTCTGGCGCAGGAAAAGCGGAAGCTTGAAAATAATGCAAAAAACTGGGAAGGTGAGCTTACAAAAGCACGCAGTGCGTATGATACGGTCTGCGGCAGCGCGAATGAACTGAAAACGCAGCTCGAAGGCGCGCCGGAATACGATCTTACGGCCGAGACCGAAGCGCTGAAAGAGCTGAACGAAAAGCTTGAGGCAAATGAAAAAACCGGCAAAGAGCTGCACAGCCGTCTGAAGATTAACCGAGATATGCAGAAAGAGATCAATCGGACAGCAAAAAAATATACCGACCTCGACGCAGACAGAGGTCGGCTGAAAAAGCTTTACGATGTGGTGGCCGGCAACTATTCGAACATGATGATCAGCCTGGAGACTTACGTCCAGACCGCGTATTTTGACCGGGTCGTTGCCCGGGCAAGCATCCGACTGAATAAAATGACCAACGGCCAGTATACGTTCCTGCGCCGACAGACGGCGGAAGACCACCGGGCCAAAACAGGCCTGGATCTGGATGTCCGAGATCATTATAACGGCACAACGCGCCCGGTCGGCAGCATTTCCGGGGGCGAGTCCTTCATGGCATCCCTCTGCCTTGCGCTCGCCATGTCCGATATCGTGAGCGAGTCGTCGAAAAACGTGAAGATCGATACCATGTTCATTGATGAGGGCTTTGGATCCCTCGATGAGGATACGCTGAAGCAGACACTCTCCGCTCTGCGCGATCTGACGGAAGGCGGACATAGGCTGGTTGGCATTATCTCCCATGTGGAAGAGCTGAAGCGCAGCATCGGACCCCAGATCGTCGTGACCCATGCCGGAAGAGACGGCAGCAAGGGCAGTAAAGCGGAAATCGTAATCTGATTCCGACGAAAGGATCTGCTCGGCTTTCCTGAAATAAAAAGCAGAGACCGATCATTGAACCGGTCTCTGCTTTTTTACAGTTTCCTGTTTGTTCTTGTGCCGGGGAGGGGATTATAGTATTCTGACCATACAATATGCAAAGGATCGACGGAACGGAGGTATACGCTTATGAATGATGTGATCCATATCAGCGAAAAGGACAATCTGGTGACTGCGCTTCGGCCGATACTCGGTCATAATGAGTTCGGCATTTACCGTGTCGGTGATACCTTCGGATTTCAGGAGGCTGCGGGCAGCGGCGCACAGCAGGCGTTCGTTCCGTCCGCGGCAGCGGCTTCTTCTCTGCGGCGGCGGTTTTCCCGCATAATCTCATCGAATACCGCAAGATCCGGCCCCGCGTAGGGCGCCTGTGCGGAAGATGCTGCCGTTTTTACGCGGTCTTTACGCAAGTTTGCTTTTAATACCTTCAGAAGTTTCATTGAAAATCTTCTCCTTTCGCATCGGAGACTTTCGCCTCTCTGTTTCTGAGATAAGAATAGCAGAGATGCTGTCCAAAAAAACGGACAGCGTCTCTGCTTTTTGCTGCGCATTTGCAGACCTGCAAAAGGAGTTTTGTTTTTTTACCAGTCGGAATCCCAATCCGTGCTGCCGGAATCCCAGCTGTCACTGCTGCTCCAGGACCAGTCATTATCATTGTTGTTCCAGGAATCGGAATCCTTGCTGCTCTGTGACTGCGCGTAGTCACTGTAATAGGCGGTGTCGGTAAAATCCGTCACCTGAGTGGAACTGTCCCAGGTGGGGGTATAATAGAAGTCGTTTGCCTGTACGCTGTGCTGCAGCTCTTCGGGCACATCCGAAACATCCAGCGGGTACCAGCCGTCATCGGCTCCGTAACCATACCAACCGTCATCAGCGGCATCGTAAAGGTGATAATAGTAAACATCATTATAATGATAGTAGCCGGTATTGACTTCGTAATTCGCACTGCGATCCTGCCAGGCCGTGGTCGTGGTGAAATCCGTGCAGGGCAGGGAGGCGTTCCAGGTTTCCGAAACAAAATAATTCTTTGCCGTCTTGTTTTTCCGCAGGGCTTTCGGCATTTCTTTTTTCGGCGTAAAATCCGACCACTCGCCGCGGTCTGCTTCCCATATAACCCAATCCGTGTCCAAAGAATCCGATGGGTTCTGATAATAGTAACAGATGAGGTCCCGGTAATTATAGTAGCCGGGGTCGGGCGCATCCTGAAACAGGAAGAAACTGAAGACTCCCAGCAGAATCAGCACCGCGCAGATGGCCGGAGCAAAGACCGCCAGCAGAAAGCCGCGGAATGCTTTGCTCGCCGCGGCAGTGCTCTGCTGCGAAGAGGTACCTGTCCGGACGGAATCGGAGCTTTTCGAGTCCTGCTTCAACTGGGCGCGCTTCTGCTGCAGGATCTCTTCCTTCAGACGCTGGTAGAGCTCGTTGACTGCGTAGGCTTCATCGGTGCCTTCATAGCGGATGGCACGAGCGCCAGAATCCTTGTTTTTATAGACAACAAAATTGCCGGTCTTTTCATCTTTATAAATGCCGAAGGCACGGGGCTCGCGATAGTCTTCTCCAATGAAGAAACGTGTCGTTTCCGCGGGAGGCAGACCCATTGCGGCATACCATTCCTTCAACTGCTCGATCGTCAGCGGCTGGCTGCCCGCACTGCGTACTACACCGGCGTTCGGCGCGCCGCAATGGGGACACTGGGCGTTTGTGTCGTCAAAAAGATTGCCGCAGTAATTACAGGTAATTTTCATGGCATGTTCCTTTCGTTTGACCGAATTGGCGCAGCTGTGAAAAATTCAAATCGAGATCTCCGGGCAGCGCCGATCTTTCCGCATGACGGGCAAAACCCGGCATGAGAGATGGAAACGGGTATGCGAGTTTCATCTTCCTAAAGTATACCACGACAGCAGCCCGCCGCACAATTACCGAATAAAAAATCCCCTGCCCGATCAAAACGGGCAGAGGATCGATTGCGAGAAAGCATCAGTTGATCTTGAGGTTTTCCCAAAGAGTGTTGATGTAATCGAGCATGTCGGTGTCCAGATTGCGGTAGGCATAGCGGTTGTAGTAGTCGCTGAAGTTTTCACGGTTGATGTAGAGCACGTCAAAGGCCTCGTCGCCGATCTCTTCGCGGTATTCGGCACTGTCATAGACCAGAGAGTTGGGGGAGGCATAGTAGATGTATTCGGCATTGGCAATGGCAGCCTCTTCGGAGAGCATGTAGTTGATGAAGATCTCGGCCAGCTCCTGGTTCTGGCAGCAGGAAGGAATGCACATGGCGTCTACGAAGTAGTTGGTAGCTTCGGGATAATAGAACTTCAGATCCACATTGTCGGCTTCGGCGTCGAGCATGGTGAAGTAGTCACCTGCGTAGTAGGAGCCGATCGCGGCTTCGCCGGATTCCATCATGTTGTAGATCTCATCCATTACATAGCTCTTGACCAGCGGAGCCTGCTCTACGAGCTTGGCCAAGGCAGCGTCCCACTGAGATTTATCGGTGGTGTTGACATCAATGCCCATCATATACATGGCGGTGCCGAAACCGTCGCGGGAGTTGTTATACTGCAGAATGTTGCCGGCATATTTGGAGTTCCACATCAGATCCCAGTCACCGACATCGGCTTCATCTACCACGTTGGCATTGTAGATCACGCCGATCACGCCGTAGGAGTAAGGCACGGAATAGGTGTTATCCGGGTCATAGTAGAGTCCTTTGTAGGAATCGGCAATGTACTGATAGTTGGGGATGTTGTCAAAGTTGAGGGGCAGAAGCATGTTCTCTTCCCGCATGCGGGCAATCATGTAGTCGGAAGGAATTACGACATCGTAGCTGACCGCACCGGCGGAAAGCTTTGCGTACATGTCTTCATTGCTGGCATAGGTGGTGTAGTTGACCTTGACCTTGGTGCCGTAGGTCTCGGCGTACCAGCTCTCAAAGGCCTTGATGGTGTCGAGAGAGTCGTCGGAACCGTCGGAGATGTATTCACCCCAGTTATACACGTTCAGGGTGAGAGTCTTGGAGGAGCCGCACCCGGTCAGCAGGCAGGCGCAGCCGAGCACAAGAGCGGCGGTCAGGATCAGGCTGAGGATCTTTTTCATTTTTCTTTTCTCCCTTTTGTTGCAGAATTCAGGCAGCTGGTTCGGCTGCCTTTTTTGCCGCTTTTTCTTCCGCTTTGCGGGCTTTGCGGCGGCGCTTCATCTCACGGCTGTCTTCGTTATCACTGAGATTGGTAACCAGCAGCATGGTGAGTATTACAAAGAAAATGATGGTCGCGAGGGCATACATTTTCGGTGTAACCGTTTTTTTGGTCATGTTGTAGATGCGGATCGGCAGGGTCTGAAAGCCGTTGCCGGAGGTAAAGTAACTGATGACGAAGTCATCAAGCGACATTGTGAAGGCCATGATCAGACCGGTGACAATGCCCGGCATGATCTCGTGGACCTCCACCTTCAGAAAAGCGGCAAGCGGTGTGCAGCCAAGGTCCATGGCGGCTTCCGGCAGAGAGGCATCCATCTGCTGCAGCTTCGGCAGTACCTGCAGGATCACATAAGGCAGGCAGAAGGTAATGTGCGCAAACAACATGGTCCAGAAGTTAAGGCTCGTGGCGGCACCGAAGAGCCGGCCCACAAAAACAAACATCAGCATCAAAGAGATACCGGTAATGATATCCGGGTTGATCATAGGAATATCGGTGACGGTATCGTAGATCCGGCGAATGTATTTGCGGCGCAGCTTGTTCATGCCGACGGAGGCGGCGGTTCCCATCACGGTGGAAATACCCGCAGAGAGCACGGCGAGGATCAGCGTGTTGCGGACGGAGACCAGGGTTTCGGAGTCACGCAGCAGCTCCCGGTACCAGCGCAGGGAAAAACCGGAAAAGACAGAAAGGCTCTTTGCGTCGTTGAAGGAAAAGACAATTAGGATCGCAATGGGCGCAAACAGAAACAGCATGATCAGAGCGGTGTAGATTTTGGAAGCAGTTTTCATTTTACTTACCTCCTTATGCCGCAACCGCCTTGCGGTTGGCAAGGTTCTGCAGAATTGCCATAAACACCAGCAGTACGATCATCAGCAGAAAGGCCATAGCGGCGGCAAAGTGCAGATTGTTGGCGGTGTACTGTCCTTCAATGGCATCGCCGATAAGGAAAAACTTACCGTTGCCCAGCTTTTGGCTGATATAGAAGGTACTGATGGAAGGGATCAGGACCATGGTTACGCCGGAGATGACGCCCGGCAGGCTCAGCGGCCAGATCACGCGGCGGAGCACATTGGCACCGTTGCAGCCGAGATCGCGGGCGGCTTCAATCAGGCGGTTATCCATTTTGGCCATGATGGAGTAGATCGGCAGAACCATGTAGGGCAGGTAATCATAGACCATGCCGATGATAACGGCACTCTCAGTGCCGATAATATGCACCGGGTTCAGTCCCAGCTTCGCAAGAAAACCGTTCAGAATGCCGGTGTCCTGCAGAATGGTCATCCATGCATAAGTGCGGATCAGAAAGTTCATCCACATGGGGATCATGATCAGCGTCAGGAAAATTTTCTGGCTGCGGGGGCTGGAGTTGGTCATGATCAGGGCCAGCGGATAGCCCAGCAGCAGGCAGATCACGGTGCTGATCACCGCAAGCTTCAGGGAGCGGCCGAAGATCACCAGATAGGTGTGTACTTCACGGGTCGTCTCGCCATCCACTACATTGGAGGTCGCCGTAAAAAAACGGGTGATGTTTGCCGTCGTAAAATGATAGGCATTGTCGGTAAAGGCATAATAGGCAATGAAAAAGAGGGGAACCACAATAAAAATCAGGGACCAGACCGAGTAAGGGGCAAGCGACAGCCGGGTCACCAGGCCGGAACGGCGCGGAGCAGGGGAGCTTGTCATTCCTCTTCCTCACTTTCCGGCACGGAGAGCTCATCCATTTCCATGGAGAAACTGGAGTAGTCACCGTAAAGACCTGAGTATTCGGATTTGTGCATGATCTGAATTGCGTCCGGATCGATGGAAAGCCCGATGTGTTCATCCACATCGCAGAAATCGGTAGTCTGGATCATCCACTTGAAGCCCCCGATATCCACAATGATCTCATAATGTACTCCGAGGAAGGTAACGGAAGTTACGACACCCTTCAGCATGCCTTTTTCTTCGGGAACAATGTCCACGTCTTCCGGACGGACGACTACATCGACCGGCGTGTTTTTGCCGAAGCCGGCATCTACGCACTTGAAACGGGCACCGGAGAAGCTGACCAGATAATCATCCAGCATTACGCCGTCAAGGATGTTGCTTTCACCTATAAAGTCGGCGACAAAGGCGTTGACCGGCTCATTGTATATATCGACGGGAGTGCCGATCTGCTGAATACGACCTTCGGACATGACCACGACGGTGTCGGACATAGAGAGCGCCTCTTCCTGGTCGTGGGTGACGAAGACGAAGGTAATGCCGGTAGCCTTTTGAATCTTTTTCAGTTCCTGCTGCATATCCTTGCGCAGTTTAAGGTCCAAAGCGGCAAGCGGTTCATCGAGCAGCAGCACTTTCGGTTTGCTGACCAGAGCACGGGCAATGGCAACACGCTGCTGCTGACCGCCGGAAAGACTGGTCACATTGCGCTTTTCAAAGCCCTTGAGCGCTACGAGATTGAGCATTTCGGTCACCTGCGCGGTAATCTCATCGTTGGGAACTTTTTTTACGCGCAGGGGAAAGGCAACATTTTCAAACACGTTCAGGTGGGGGAAAAGGGCATAGCGCTGAAAGACCGTGTTGATGTTGCGCTTGTGGGGCGGCAGGTCGTTGATCTTATCACCGAGAAAGATCACATCGCCGGAATCCGGTGTTTCAAAACCGCCGATCAGGCGGAGTGTGGTGGTTTTGCCGCAGCCGGAAGGACCCAGCAGGGTCAGAAATTCATTATCATAAATATCGAGGTTGATGTTATCCAGAACGGTTTGCCCGTCAAAGGATTTGGAAATGTTCTTCAACTCAATGATCTTTTTCATGGCGATTCTCTTTTCCCAAAATTAAAATAAAAAAACAGCGCATGCGAAAATGCATGCGCTGCGTGAAAGTCTGTTAAAGACAGGCAGAATATATAATATACCGCTGTGCGGGTATAGAATATACACGTGCCCTATCCCATCGGAACCGACTGGCTTTTTCAGAGTCTATATAGCAAAGATTACTTTTACTACTCTTATTGACCATTTCACAAG
>R19__coassemble_726_pt1 | contig 13599 bp, 9 predicted proteins | sample R19__metabat2_high_PE_014 | metagenome-assembled genome bin R19 | reverse complement strand
TGACGATCTCCGGGTCGAGCCGCGAGGGTTGATTCCTTGCCATCAAAAAGAATTCCTGCCAATGTTTTAAAATATCGTAAAGCCCTATGAAGCTGCTGTCAAGCCGAATGTCCGTTTCCGTTCTGTTCTTCCGGCTCAACGGTGGAAAGGCGGAGCGCTTCCGTTCCCAAATAACTGTAAGGGATCCGCTCGGAATCGAGCAGAGCCATAAATTCACGGACGATCGTTTCGTCGTCAAAGCCCTGCATAAAGGTAATATAAAAGCTGCCCTTAAAGGCAAGGATCTCCACCAGCAGCCCGTTGTCCGGAACGCTGTCCACCAGAACGGAAAGCCGCTCCGTATATTCCGCGGCTCCTCCCAGGTCGATTCGGCCGGGATAGCTGACACCGGAGGTAAACCTGCCGATGGTCTGCGCGCTCAGATTCCTAATCAGCTCCCGCTTTTTTTCGATGCTCGGGATCTGATTCATTTTTTCCATCCCAAGCATGGCTAATTTTCGATAATACAGAATATTCTGCGCATCGGTCTGCAGCATGACCGAGCCCCGGCCGGCCGTGCACAGGCGGTCGATCGGCCAGCTGCTCTGTTTCTGCCAATAAAACACCGGAATCGTGTTGGACAATTGACGATAGCTGTGCTCGTTTTCCAGCATCGGCCGGTGATCCACCGCGATATTCATGGACATGGGCTTTTCGGTACCGCTCAGCTGCCACAAAATTCTGGCAAGCAGCGCGCTCATGATCACCGATGGGCTTCCGTCCACGCTTTTGGTATATTTCATAAATGCGGTTTCATCGACTTTCAGATGGCTGACCGTTTTCCTGCCGGCATTTTTCAAGCCCAGCTCTTCGAGTCTGAAAATGTCTTCTACGTCTTTCTTCTTCGATAAGGGCGCTGTGATGCTGTCGTAATCGATCTTGCGATCCGGCGCGCCGAGCTCATCCTCAAAGAGGGGCGTCTCGACCCGGTTGATGCCGGGAGATGCCAGCGTCTTCCCGGTCAGGAATTCTGCATAATACAGCAAAAGAGTCTTCAGGAAGGGAATCAATCCGTGACCGTCGGTCAGCATATGAGAAATATCCAGCGCAATCGTGCGGTCCTCATACTGAATTGCCAGCGGATAGTAATGATTCTCCGCGGAGAGCAGGCGGATCCGTCGAATGCCTTCCGTAACTTCAAAGGGAAGATCATTGGCTGCATTGATATATTCGCCCCCTTCGACCTCGGCCTTTACCTTAAAATAAGAATACCGGCACAGGGCGGCATCCGCCGCTTTCTGCAGGGCCCGCGCGTTGACCGGCTCCTTCATTTCCGCCGTGATCCGGATCACATGGGAGACCGTTTCGTTCGCGATAAAATAATTCGGTTTATAAATTTCCTCAATTCCGTTGATCAGCATCTTTCAGACCCCTTCTTTTTTTGAGTAAATACGGCAGACTCCGCCCTCCGACGCTTCCGCGCGGCATTATCGGATGCATCCGGAAGCCCGGGACGGAATTTTCTTTTTGATATCGCTCAGACGGTTGAGCGCTTCCTCCAGTACATCCATATCCTTGGCAAAGTGCAGGCGGATCAGATGATTGACGGGTTCGCGGAAAAAGCTGGAGCCGGGCACGGCACCCACGCCTACATCACGGGCCAGCGTCTCACAGAATTCCAGATCGCTCTCAAAGCCGAATTCCGAAATATCCAGAAGAATAAAATAAGTACCCTCCGGCAGATTGTGCCGCAGGCCGATCTCATCCAGCCCCCGCGCGAAACGGTTACGCCGTACCGTGTATTTTTCCAGCAGCTCGCTGTAATATTCCGGTCCCAGCCGCAGTGCGGGAACGACCGCCTCCTGCAGCGGCGCGGCGGCGCCTACGGTAAGAAAATCATGGACCTTGCGGATCCGTTCGGTGATCTCCGGCGGGGCAATCGTATAACCCAGGCGCCAGCCGGTCATGGAATAGGTCTTGGAAAGCGAAGAACAGGAGATCGTGCGCTCCGCCATACCGGGCAGCGAGGAAAAATAGACATGCCGATGCGGAGCGTAGACGATATGCTCATACACCTCATCGGTGATCACATAGGTATCATATTTTTCGGCCAGCTGCGCAATGACGGAAAGCTCTTCCCTCGTAAACACCCGTCCGCAGGGATTGGAGGGATTGCATAGCACCATTGCCTTCGGGTGCCGGCGGAACGCGTCCTCCAGCACTTCCGGGTCAAAGGTAAAATCCGGCGGGTTGAGCGGCACATAGATCGGTTCCGCGCCGGAGAGGATCGTATCCGCGCCGTAATTTTCATAAAACGGGGAAAAGATGACCACCTTATCGCCGGGGTTTGTGACCGTCATCATTGCCGCCATCATGGCTTCCGTACTGCCGCAGGTGATCACCACCTCGGTATCCGGGTCAATGCCGCGTCCCATCAGCCGGCTCTGCTTTGCGGCAAGGGCGCTGCGGATCGGCTGCGCGCCCCAGGTAACGGAATACTGCTGATACGCAGGGTCATAGGCCGCCTGCGCCAGACGATCCAGCGCGGCCTTCGGCGGTTCAAAATCCGGAAACCCCTGGGAAAGATTGATTGCTCCGTAACGGGCGCTGATCCGGGTCATGCGGCGGATCACGGAATCGGTAAACTGTGCGGTACGGTCGGATAAGGGCTGCATAGCGGAAACCTCCGGATAAAATTTTTAGGGGCAGCTTCACTGAATTATCGTAAAACTCCCGCCGAAATCTGTCAAGCTTAAGTCTGCGCTGTCTCTGTATCTGCCTTTTCTTCCCGCAGGCGCGGTATCAGGTTGTTCAGCAGCCGGCTGTTTTCCCCCCGGCGCGCGCTGAAATAGCCGATTACGGAAAAAGTCAGCGCCCCGATAAAATTAACGAAAAGATCTTCCATCGTGTCATAAAGCCCGATATCCAGATAGCCGTTCAGCGTGACCGCGCCGTTGTTGATCACCGTGCTTGTAATATTGCTTACCGTCACGGGTATATTGCTGCCGCTTTCATCCAGTGCGACGCTGGCAAAGGCGGTAAGCAGCGTATCCTTCTGCATATCTTTCATGAAAAGCCGGTCAACGGAAAACTCAAAGAACTCCCACAGCACGCCGATCGTCATGGAAAAGCAGAACGCGCAGACCGCCAGATAAAAGGGGGACATTTTAAAATGCGTCCGGTTATCCTTATTCAGCAGATCCACCAGAGAAAAACCGAAGGCGGAGCACAGAAAGCCCCAGGTCGTGTGAAGGATCGTGTCCCAGTAAGGGTACTGCACATAATAGCAGGCCAGTTCCCCCAGGATCTCCGCGGCAAAAATGAAAAACAGAATTGCGATCTGAAGCCCGGTCGGCAGTTCGATCTTCAGGCGGTGCTGCACAAAGCTCGGCATCAGGAAGAGCAGCAGCACAAGCAGACAGAGAAATACATTTTCATACTGCCGGTTCAGCGCGGAAAGCACCATCGCCAAAATCACAAACAGGCGCAGGATCGACCAGACCAGAAAGACCTTGCGGTTGCTGCGGTATTCCTCTTTCAAGATCCGGCCGGGACTCTGTTTTCTTTTCACGCACATGCACCCCTCTCGTTTATTGTCAAAATACTGACATAAAAACGGCATAAAATCAAGGCTGGCAGAGGTCAATTCTTGTTGACCTTTTCCGGCTTCCGCGAAGGCTGTCCCGATTTCCGCGGTCGGCAGCTCCGGCGCGTCAGCCTGCGCGCGGGACGGTTCGGCCGCCGGCCGCTGGGGAATTGTCGATTGCGAAAGCCTCTCTGCCGTATTATAATAGAAAAAAACTTCACGGGAGGTAAGATGTATGCAGCTATCTTTTTACGGCGCGGCCCATGCGGTCACGGGTTCCTGTCACTGCGTCTCCGCCGGCGGCTATAAGCTGCTGATCGACTGCGGCATGCAGCAGGGCAAGGATGAGACCGACAGCCGCCAGTCCTTTCCTTTTTCGCCGGGACTGATCGACGCGGTCCTGATCACGCATGCTCACATTGACCACAGCGGCCGTCTGCCTCTGCTGGTAAAAGAGGGGTTTCAGGGCCCCATTTTTGCCACTTCCCTGACCTGCCGCCTGATGAGCATCATGCTGCTGGATTCCGCCCACATTCAGGAAAGTGACGCCGAATGGGAAAATAAAAAGGGGCAGCGTGCCGGCCGCGGCAAGGTAGAGCCTCTCTACACCGTTGCGGACGCGCAGGCCGCCATTGCCCGCTTTGTGCCGGTGGAATACGGGCAGGAGGTCTCTCCGCTCCCCGGCTTCCGTTTTTCCATGACCGACGCCGGCCATCTGCTGGGCAGCGCAAGCATTGAGCTCTGGGTCACGGAGGATGAGGAGACCCGCAAGCTGGTCTTCTCCGGCGATATCGGCAACAAGGATCAGCCGATCATCCGCGACCCCCAGCCGCTGAGCGGGGCCGACTATGTAATCATGGAATCCACCTACGGCGACCGGAATCACGAACCGACGCCCGGCTACCAAACGGAGCTGGCCGCCATTCTCAACGATACCTTTGCCAAAGGCGGCAACGTGGTCATTCCCTCCTTTGCGGTCGGCCGCACGCAGGAGCTTCTTTTCTTCCTGCGCGAGATCAAAGAGCAGGGTCTCGTCACTTCCCTGCCGGATTTTCAGGTCGTTGTGGACAGCCCTCTTGCCGCGCAGGCAACCTCGATCTTCTCCGGCGATCTGACCGGTTATCTGGATGAAGACGCGCTGGCGCTGATTCGGGACGGGGTCTCGATCCTGCAGGTACCGGGTCTGCGCCTGTGCACCACAAGCGATGAGTCCAAAAAGCTCAACGAGGAAAACACGCCCAAGGTGATCATCTCCGCCTCCGGCATGTGCGATGCCGGACGTATCCGCCACCATCTCAAGCACAACCTCTGGAGACCCGAATGCGCGATCGTGTTTGTCGGTTATCAGGCAGCGGGCACCCTGGGCCGCAGCCTGCTGGAAGGCAAGCAGTCCGTGCGGCTTTTCGGTGAAGACGTTGCGGTAAGAGCTCACATTTACCGGCTCAACGGCATGAGCTCCCACGCGGATCACGACGGTCTGCTGCAATGGGTCAGAAATTTTGAAGCCGATCACCCCACACAGGTCTTTGTGGTGCATGGCGATGAAGTAGTCTGCGAAGCCTTTGCCGGCGAATTGAAGCGGCTGGGTTTTCGGGCCCACGCCCCCGAATACACCGAGAGCTACGATCTGCTCAACGGCGCCATTGTAAATGAAGGGATCCGCCCGCCGAAAAAGAAGACCACAAAGTGGCAGGACGGTTCACCCGCCTATCGCCGTCTGGAGGAAGCCGGCCGGCTGCTGCTTGAAGTCATCCGCCACAATAAGGGCGGCACAAACAAGGATCTTGCCCGCTTCACGGATCAGATCCGCGAGCTCTGCCAGAAGTGGGACCGCTGAGCTTCCGCGGTGCCGCTGCCTGACTCCGGTCAAAGGATCGTTTTATGGACAACAAGGAAGAAAAAGAAAACCCCCGCGCAGGGAAGCCTGCGCCCATGTATAAGCTCCGCCTGCGGATCCTGATCCCTCTCTTTCTGCTTGGGCTGGCAGTCGGCTTCTATGCAGGTCACGCCGCAAAGCAGAAGGCCGAGCAGGAAGCGCTGGCCGCCGTGACCGAGCTCAGCGGACCCATGTCGGAGCAGGAGCTCTCCGAGCTGGAACAGTACCCCAATCTGCAGGCTCTGGACCTGCACGGCTCGGATGACACCGACGCCATTCTTGCCTATGAGGAAGAACATCCGCAGGTGGAAGTCGCCTACAGTGTCTCCGCCGATGGGGTCGAGCTGGAGAATTCGGTCACCGAGCTGGATTGGTCCGGTCATGATGCCGCGGCACTGGCCGCCGAAGCTTCCCATCTGCGGCAGCTGACCGAAGTGGAGCTCGGCTGTTTTTCCGCTGCCGAGGCGGAAGCGGCGCTGCGGCAGATCCGGCTTCTGCAGGAAGCCTTTCCGCAGGCCCGACTGACCTGGCGGGTCGGCTTCGGAACCAAAGAATATTCCAACGACACGCAGACTCTCGATCTTTCCTCCCTGACGGAGGAAGACGCCCCGGAAGCCGCCGGTCTGCTGGCACTTCTGCCGCAGCTCTCGCAGATCACGCTGCCCGGCGCGGAAAGTGAGACGCCCCTTCCGTTTGAAAGCTACGCGCTGCTTTATCGGGCGCGCCCGGAAGCGGATTTTACCTATACCTTTTCTCTCTTCGGGCAGACGGTCAGCACGGCCGACACCGAATTAAAATTAAAGCTCGTTGAGATCGGCAATGAGGGCGTTGAGCAGCTGCGGGAGGTCCTTTCCTGTCTGCCGAAGCTGACCTATTTCAGCACCGACCGCTGCGGCATCGATGACGAAGCAATGGCACAGCTGCGGGATGAATTTCCGGAAAAAACGATTGCCTGGCGCGTTACCATGGGCATCTACAGCTGCATGACCGATACGGAAAAATTCTGGGCTCAGGGCTTCCTGACCGATTCGATCAGCGGTCCTCTGAAATACTGCACGAAGATACGCTATCTGGATCTGGGGCATAACCGGATCTCCGATATCAGCTTTCTGGCTTATATGCCGGATGTGGAAGTCCTGATCCTTGCCATCACAAACGTAACCGATATTTCTCCCCTTGTTTTCTGCCCCAATCTGGAATATCTTGAACTGACACTGACGGATATTTCGGATATCTCCGTCCTTTCCGGCATGACGAAGCTGCGTCACCTGGAGCTGAGCCAGATGGTCAATGTAACGGATATCACTCCCATCATGGGGCTGGATCTGGAACGCTTCCATATGATGTATAACCACGGCTCCGTTCCCGAGGAACAGTTTGAGCAGTTTAAAGAGCTGCACCCCGACTGCAGCACCAATTTCAACAACGGCTGGGAAGAAGACCCCTTTGTCATGTCCGACTGGCGCATCTCCTATCAGGGCGGCTATACGCCCCGCTATCAGCTGCTGCGGGAACAGATCGGCTATGACGATCCTTACGGCGAATCCAAGCTCTATTGGTTTGAGGACTATCCGGAAGCCGGCAGTGCGGAATGAGCTATAATTTTTGAAAACCGAGGCTGCTTATGAACAGTGAAAACGAACCTGTGATAGAAATTGAATTGGAGGACTCCGCTCCGGCGGAGGATACCACCGCGGAAAAAAAGAAGCGCCGCCGCAGAACGCGCCGCATTCTGACCCTTGTTCTTGTGCTGATCCTGCTGCTGATTCTGGCGGCCGGCGTTGTGTTTCTTCTCAAGCAGCATAAGATCAACTCCACCGTCAGCATCACGGTGGCGCTGAACAGTGCCGAAGAACTCCCCTTGCTGGATGGCTACCCCAACCTGCAGTATGCGGACTTAAGCGGCAGCCGCTGCTATGACGACATCCTTGCCTATCAGGCGACGCATCCGCAGGTCACCGTGGTCTACAGCGTGCTTGCCGACGGTGTGGAAATTCCAAGCACCTCCGCTTCTCTCGACTGGAGCGGCCACTCCGTCGCCGCGCTGACGGAACAGGCTGCCTACCTGCCGCAGCTGCAGCAGATCGAGCTCGGCAGCACCGAAGCCTCCGCCGAGGAGCTGAACGCGCTCTGCGCCGCCTACCCCGGGCTGAATCTGCACTATACGGTGAATTACAAGGGCAGGGAATATGACTGCGCCGAAACCACGCTGGACCTTTCCTCCCTCACCGACGCGCAGGCGGAAGAAGCCGCCGAGCTTGCGGCAAAGCTGCCCCTGCTGAAAAACGTGACCCTGCCGCAGGACGGCAGCCTGAGTCTGGAAAACTACGCCAAAATTCACGACGCCAACCCGGATGCCTTCTACACCTATTCCTTTGAGCTCTACGGTCTGCAGCTTTCCACCGAAACCAAAGAGATCTTCCTGAAAAATGAGGAGATCGGAAACGAGGGCGCCGATCAGCTGCGGATCCTGCTGCGCTGCCTGCCCAAGCTCGAAGAGCTGCGCGTGGACCGCTGCGGCATCGACGATGAAGTAATGGCGCAGCTGCGGGATGAATACCCCGACGTACATGTGGCCTGGCGCATCTTCTTCTGGCAGTTCAGCACCATGACGGACGCAGAACGCATCTGGGCCATCGGCGGCCTGACCGATGAATATACGGAACCCCTGAAATACTGCACGGAAGTCAAATACCTGGATCTCGGTCATAACGGTCTGGTCGATATCAGCTTCCTGCATTACATGCCGAAAATCGAAGTGCTGATCCTCTCCATGAACGCCATTGAAGACATATCCGTTCTGGCCGAGCTGAAAGAACTGGAATATCTGGAGCTGACGCTCTGCCAGGTAAAGGACATCACGCCCCTTGCCAGCTGCACAAAACTGAAGCATCTGGAAATGAGCCAGGTGCACAGCGTGAACGACCTCTCCCCGCTCGATGATCTGGATCTGGAGCGTTTTTACATGATGTACAGCCACAACGCAAACCTGACCGACCAGTTCACCCGGTTCCAGGAGCTGCATCCCAACTGTGCCACCGAATTCGGCAGCTGGGGCAAAGAAGACCCCTATAACGAATCCGACTGGCGTTACTCCTATTTCGGCGGCTATGCCCCCCGTTATGAAAAGCTGCGGGAACAGATCGGCTACGATGACCCCAACAACGAAGCTTATCTGAATGACTGGCTGGAGCCGGCGGAAAGCTACGCCAACTGAAACAGAACGAATTTAGATCATGCCGCAATTGAAGCGGCAGAAAGCGAAATATCCCTGCGGCTTCCGAACCGATCGGATGCCGCAGGGATATTTTTGTTCCTGAAACTTATTGGGAAAGCCGCTGCGCGGGTTTTCAGGCCGCGGGAACCGCCGTTTTCTTCTCCCGCAGGATCTGCAGCGCGATAATGCACGCCGTCAACACGATGCCGGCAATATCGGTCACAGTGCCCGGATATATGAGCAGCAGACCGCCGACCGCCGAAAGAATACGCAGCGGCCAGAGGATCGTGCCGTGGAAGTAGCCTTCCAGCGCCATGCCGAGGGCAAACATGCCGATCAGCGAGGTAATGACGATGAAAATGACTTCCATCGCATTGGTATCCACCAGCACCATGGCCGGGTTGAGCGCAAGAATATAAGGAATAATGAAGGCGGCAATGGCGATCTTTGTGGCGTTGACCGCCGTCTTCATCGGGTTTGCGCGGGCAATGGCCGCGCCGGCATAGGCCGCCAGCGCCACCGGCGGCGTAATATCCGCAACAATGCCGAAATAGAACACAAAGAAGTGAGCCGCTACGGTCGGAATACCCATTTTCACCAGAATGGGCGCGCAGGTGGCCGCCATGATGCAGTAGTTGGCCGTCGTGGGAACGCCCATGCCGAGAATAATGCAGCAGAGCATGGTCAGGAAAAGCGCGATGATCTTGGCGTTGCCGGCCACTGCCACAATGGCGTTGAGAATCTGGTTGGCAAGGCCCGTCATGGTCAGGCAGCCCGCCACGATGCCGGCAATGCCGCAGGCCACCGCAACGGAGATGCAGTTCTGGGCGCCGGAGGCCAGTGCCTCCAGCAGACGTTTCGGGGTCATGCGAAAATCCGGATTGAACATGCTCACCACGATCGTTGCGACAATGGAGACAGCCGCGGAAAAGGCCATCGTGTGGCTGCCGGAGCAGACCAGATAGATCAGCAGAATAATGGGGAGCAGCAGGTAGATCTGTTTCAGCAGAGGCTTTACCGCGGGCAGCTCGCTGCGGTCCATGCCTTTCAGGCCGGTCTTTTTGGCCTCCAGATGAACACAGATATAAATACCGGTGAAATAAAGAACGGCAGGAATGATGGCGCGGGTAACGATGCCGGAATACGGCATGCCGATATAATCCACCATCAGGAAGGCTGCCGCGCCCATAATAGGCGGCATGATCTGACCGCCGGTGGAAGAAGCCGCTTCCACGGCGCCGGCGAATTCCGGCTTATAACCGGTCTTTTTCATCATGGGAATCGTCACGGAACCGGTAGTGACCGTATTGCCGACCGAGGAGCCGGAAACCATGCCGCAAAGAGCGGAGGATATAACCGCCACCTTAGCCGGACCGCCGGCAGAAGAACCCGCGATCGAATTGGCCAGCTTGATGAAGAACTCCGTAATGCCGGTGCGTTCGAGAAAAGCTCCGAAAATAATGAAAACGACAATATATTTGGAGCAGGCATTCAGCGGAGTGGAAAGGATGCCGTTTTTATAATAGAACAGCTGACGGGTCAGCGTTTTCACGGCTCCGGTGCCCATTCCCTTTTTTACGCCGTAATAATACAGCGCATAGCACATGAAAAGGCCCGCCACCACCATGATGGGAACGCCGGTGCTGCGGCGGCAGAGCTCAAACAGCACCGCGATGCCGATGATGCCGATGACCACCTCATAGCTCTTCATGGCCGGCAGACGCAGAACGATTGTCTCCGCGTTGAAGCAGAAATAAAAGTAGCAGGCCGCGCCCACCAGCATGATCGCGATATCGTACCAGGGAATGTAGTTCACCTTCTGCATGCCTTTGTGAGAGGGATAAACCAGATAGCCCATCAGGATCACGCAGCCGGCCAGGGAAGTCAGCCTGACTTCATCCAGAAGCGTGGCGAAGAGCGTGGTGTAAATGGCAAAAAGGGAAAACGCAGCCAGCACACAGCTGATAAAAATTTTCGGTTTTCCTTCCCAGATGCGGACATTGGATTCCTGATCGAATTTACGCATCAGTTCTTCCGCGCTGGGGGTCGGTTTTTCATTAACGGCAGTTTTGCCGGTTTCAGCCATGGAAACGCACCTCCGGGTAAAAAATAAGAAAATGCGGACTGCGGCAGAAAACAGATGCCGCAGTCTGCATTACAAATGCTTTTGGGTCAGCCCCGCCGGAAATCAGCCGGCAGTCGCAACAGTAATGCCGTTTTCGGCAAAATACTGAGCAGCGCCGTTGGCAAAGGGAACCGCAATGCCTTCGGTTGCGAAAGTCAGGTCAATGTACTCGCCCTTGCTGTGGCCGGCCGCGATGGTATCGGCATTCTCGAAGATGCTCTTTACGATGGTATAAGCAACATCATCGGGCAGATCGGCGCGGCAGATCAGAGTTGCCTTGACGGTAACGGTGGTCGCGTCCTCGGTGATGCCGTAGGTGCCGGCGGGAATGGTGAGTTCAGCATACATGGGGTTTTCAAGCAGAGTGGCCATGTGTTCCGCATCGATGGAGACAACATAGATCTGCTTCTGAGCGGAAGCCTGCTCAACTGCGGGAGTCGGAGCACCGGCGCAGAGGAAAGCTGCGTCGATCTGACCATCCTGCATGGATTCCATGGAATCACCGAAGGACTGGTACACGGGCTTTACATCGTCCATCGTCATGCCGTAGGCGGCGAAAACATCAAGCGCGTTGAAATAGGTGCCGGAACCGACATCGCCCACGCAGACGGACTTGCCGGCAAGATCGCTGACGGTTTTGATGGATTCATCAAAGGTAACGATCTGAACGGTTTCGGGATAAAGAGCGCAGAGCGTAAGGAAACTGGTGCAGGCGCCGGTCTCTTCAAAGGAAGCGGTGCCGTTGTAGGCATAGGTCATAACGTCGGACTGAACGGTAGCAAGGTCATACATGCCTTCGTCAATGCCGATGATGTTGGCCTTGGAACCGCCGGTGGCGACCACGGTCATTTTGACATCAGTCACATCGCTGACGACCTGGCTGACAACGCCGGTGTAAGCATAATAGGTGCCGGATTCGCCGCCGGTGCCGACGGTGAGGTCAGCGGAGACGGAAGGAGCGGCTTCCGCTGCGGGCTCTTCCGCTGCGGCTTCTGCAGGAGCTTCTGTGGCTTCTGCGGGGGCCTCTGCGGCTTCGTTTGCGGAAGATGCGGCAGCCGTATCGGACTCGCCGCAGGCACACAGCGCAAGCACCATGCAGAGTGCAAGAACAAGTGCAAGAATCTTTTTCATTTTCATTTCCTCCTCAGATTACGGAAAAACATGACTGTTTTTCCTATGCGGGCATCATACACTCATTTTTTTCGCTTTTCAAGTTTCAAAACATATTTCATTCATTTTAACAAATCAGTATTTAAAAATCGAATTCTTTTTGTTGAAACATACTCGTATCTTTGTATACATTCCATTTTCTGTATTTTTATTCATTAATTTTTTTCATGAAGTGACTTCTTTTCCTTATTCGTCGCTATGTCTTTCTTCGGTTCCGCGTCCGTTTTTGCTTGTCAGCGGAAGTAAATTCTGTTTTAATAAACTGCGGAAAATCGAGCTGTCGACGGAGGAACCCGCATGGATATTCGACTGATTGCTTTTGACCTGGACGGTACTTTTCTGAATCATGAAAAAGAGATCCCGCCGCGGAACCTGGACGCCATCCGTGCCGCCGCAGAGGCGGGAATTTGGATCGTGCCGGCCTCCGGCCGCCTTTATAACGGCATGCCGGACGCGCTGAAGCTTCCGTTCATCCGTTACTATATCTGCGGCAACGGGCTTTGTGTTTATGACGCGCAGGAAAATAAGGAGCTTTTCTCCTATACCATTCCCAACGAACTGGCCCTGCGTACCTTTGATTATGCCGAGCAGCTCGGTCTGCCTTATGACTGCTATCAAAACAACCGCGCTCTGATTTCTCACAACTACCTGGAGCGCATCGGTGAGATCATAACCGAGCCGGCCATTTTAAAATTCGTCCGCTCCATCCGCGAGCCGGTCGGGGATCTGCGCGCCGTTGTGGCCGACAACGGTGAGCCGGTACAGAAAATTCAGTTTTACTTCCGCGATCCTCAGGAGCGCAGGCGCCAGCTCGCTCTGCTGCCCCGGCTTTTTCCGGAATACTGCATCAGCTCTTCCATCAGCTGCAACATTGAGATCAACATCGCGGCAGCGCACAAGGGGCATGCGCTCGATACGCTTACCCGCCGCCTGGGCTTTACCCCCGCGGAGGCAATGGCGTTCGGTGACGGCATCAACGACATCAGCATGCTGCAGACCGCCGGTCTCGGTGTTGCCATGGCAAACGCGGAGCCGTCGGTGCTTGCCGCCGCCGATGCCGTTACCGCTTCCTGCGATGAAGCCGGAGTCGCGCAGGCGATCGAGACGTATGCGCTGAAGCGCGCGCTCTGACCGGGCATCGCCCTTTTTCGCGGGCTTCTCACTTCGCCGTCCGGCCGGACGGCAAAGAAGCCGAAAATCATCGGGACCGCGGGCACAAAACACCATAAATTGAAACACCATGCCGACCGGACGCAAAGTCCGGTCGGCATGGTGTTTTGCATATTTAACTGTTTTCGAGAAGCTGCCGCGGCACGGGAAGGGTTTTCGGCTTCAGCGCTCCTCGCGGAAGTAGTTGAGGCCGAGACCTGCGGGCGGCTGGTCTTCTCTGCGCTGACGCATGGAGACGAGCACCAGCACCACTGCCGTGGCAATATAAGGCACGATCTTATAGATCTGCGTCGGCAGGAAGGAGATCGGCAGGCGGAGGTAGAGGATCAGCAGACCGCCGAAAAGAATGGAGCCCCAGATCGCGTTCAGCGGCTTCCACAGGCAGAAGATGACCAGAGCTACGGCAACCCAGCCTTCGCCGGCCAGCGCGGTGTGGTTCCAAACGCAGCCGGAAATGGTCATGGTGTGGACCATGC
>R19__coassemble_724_pt1 | contig 13632 bp, 7 predicted proteins | sample R19__metabat2_high_PE_014 | metagenome-assembled genome bin R19 | reverse complement strand
GCTCGTCATGCTGCTGGGCTGCCTGAGCCTGAGCGGCTGCCACGGCTCCAAAGAGCGCAGCAGCTTTGAGGTCCCGGAAGAGTTTGACACAAGCCGGCACTATGAGATCACCTTCTGGGCCAAAAACGACACCAACCAGACCCAGGTGGCGATCTATCACGAAGCAATCGAAAATTTTGAAAAGCTCTATCCCAACATTACGGTGAATCTGCGGCTTTATACCGATTACAGCCGCATTTACAACGATGTCATCACCAACATCAGCACGGACACCACGCCCAATGTCTGCATTACTTACCCGGACCATATTGCGACTTATCTTACCGGCAGCGATGTGGTGGTGCCGCTGGACAGTCTGTTTGCGGATGAGCGCTACGGGCTGGGCGGCAGCGAACTGAAGTATGACGGCCCGACGCAGGAGGAAATCGTTCCCCAATATCTGGAGGAATGCCGGATCGGCGGTACTGCCTACGCAATTCCCTATATGCGCTCAACGGAGGCCTGTTATGTCAACAAGACCATGGTGGAGGCCCTGGGCTATACCCTGCCCGAGACACTGACCTGGGATTTTGTATGGGAGGTTTCGGAGGCGGCAATGGAAAAGAACGCGGACGGCACCTATAAGATCAACAATCAGACCGTGATGATCCCCTTCATCTACAAATCCACGGATAATATGATGATCCAGATGCTGCGTCAGTTGGGCGCGGGGTATTCCACAGCGGACGGAACGATCGAGATCTTCAACGACACGACCGGGAACCTGCTGAAGGAAATTGCGGGACATGTAAAAAACGGCGCGTTTTCCACATTTAAGATCTCCAGCTATCCGGCAAATTTCCTGAACGCGGGGCAGTGCATCTTCGCGGTGGATTCCACGGCGGGCGCGACCTGGATCGGCTCGGAAGCTCCGCTGCTGGATATCAGCCCGGAAAATGTGGTAAAGTTTGAGACCGCGGTGATGACCGTGCCCCAGTATGACACGGAAAACCCGCAGATGATCTCACAGGGACCGTCCATCTGCATCTTTAATAAAAAGGACCCGCAGGAGGTGCTGGCAAGCTGGCTCTTCGCCCAGTTCCTGCTGACGGATTCCGTGCAGAACGCCTATGCTTCCACGGAAGGGTATGTGCCGGTTACCTCAAAAGCGCAGCAGAGTGAGGAATACCAAAGCTATCTCGCGGCGGCAGGCAGCGATAAGCAGGAGCATTACATTGTAAAAATGCAGGCGACGCAGCTGCTGCTGGATCATATTGACGACACCTTTACGACAGAGGTCTTTAACGGCTCCGCCTCTCTGCGCGACGCCGCGGGTCAGATGATTGAAAACGTGACCAAGAGCGTGCGCCGCAAGGGAACCGTGGATGATGCTTATCTGGCGGAACTCTACGAGAGCATGAATTCCCTCTATCATCTGGATCAGACTGCCGCAGCCTCGGGCAGTACGGATCTCGGCCCGCTGCCGGCAACGGCAAAGGCACTGCTCGGATCTCTTGCCGGAGCATGGCTGCTGATCGGAATTTATTTCGCGGTCACGACCTATCGAAAAAAGAAAACAAAATAACGAAACCCCATAAGCGATAAAGAAAAGCAATGAAAATTCAGGGAATTTTCATTGCTTTTCGGCATATTCCGGATATAATGGGTTCATGCGCTTGATTCCGAAGCGCGAAATTAAAAAGGAGAGATGAAAATGAAAAAGATTCTTGCACTTGTTCTTGCGCTGTGCATGGTCCTGGCTCTGTGCGCCTGCGGCAGCACGCAGGCACCTGCGGCCACTGCGGAACCTTCCGCCGAACCGACCGAAGAGCCGGCAGCCGAAGCCCCCGCAGAAGCTGCGGAAGAGGCTGCGGCGGAAGAGCCTGCGGAAGCAGCAGAAACCACAGCAATGACTTATGCCGATTATGCGGCGGCTGCCATCGATGATGAAGTCGTGATCGAGACTTATGTGCAGTCCAAGCAGACCTGGTGGGATAATCAGGTCACCGTCTATACCCAGGATGAGGACGGCGCCTATTTCCTTTATAACATGGCCTGCAGCGAAGAAGATTACGACAAGCTGGTTCCCGGCCAGAAGATCCGCGTAACCGGTTATAAGGCCGAGTGGGCCGGCGAGACCGAGATCGCCGACGCAACGTTTGAAATCATCGACGGCGACAGCTATATCGCCCCGGCATTTGACGCCACGGCGCTGCTTGCCTCCGATGAACTCATTGCCCACCAGAATGAGTATGTCTCTTTCAGCGGTATGGTCGTTGAGAGCATCACCTACAAAAACGATGAACCGGGCGACGATATTTACGTTGCTCTGAGCAAGGATGGCGCGAAATACGATTTCTGCGTGGAAGCGTATAACTACACCACTACTCCCGACAGCGACCTTTACGCTGCCATCGGTGAACTGAAGACCGGCGACGTGGTCGATCTGGAAGGCTTCCTTTACTGGTATTACACCGCAAACACCCACATCACCGCGGTTACCGTTACCGGCAACGTGAATGATAAGTCCGAAGGCACCATGACCTATGCCGATTACACCGCCGCTGCGGTGGATGACGAAGTCGTCATTGAAGCCTATGTGCAGTCCAAGCAGACCTGGTGGGAAGATCAGGTCACCGTCTATACGCAGGATGAAGACGGCGCTTATTTCCTCTATAACATGGCCTGCAGCGAAGAGGATTATGACAAACTGGTTCCCGGCCAGAAGATCCGCGTGACCGGTTATAAGGCCGAGTGGGCCGGCGAAGTGGAGATCAGCGACGCAACCTTTGAGCTTGTGGACGATATGACCTATATTGCTCCCGCCAAAGATATTTCCACGGATCTTGCCAACATCGAAAGCTATATGAACCAGCTGGTCAGCATTTCCGGCATGACGGTCAAATCCGTGGAATATAAAAACGGCGAGCCGGGCGACGACATTTATGTCACCTTCCTGATGGGAGAGACCGAGTATGCGTTCTGCGTGGAAGCTTATAACTATACCACTACCCCCGACAGTGAACTTTACGCAGCCGTCGGCGAGCTTGCCGAGGGCGATCAGGTGACCGTTACCGGCTTCATGTACTGGTATGAAGGCCCCAACATGCACATTACCGCAATTACCGCGGAAGAAGCCTGATCCGTCAGATTTTCCGATTATTAAAAAACAGAATCAAAAAGCTCTGCCGATTCCCTTTCGGGAAAAGGCAGAGCTTTTTTTCGGAAATCTGGCCTGCACCGGGATTCAGACCGTCAATTTTCTGCCCTCGCGGATCTTTTTGCGAAGCACCGGAAGGTAGACAAAACAGAGAAGGATCTGCACCAGCGAGGAGGCGGGAGTGGAAAGCCCGACTTTGAACAGCGTAGGCGAAACCGTACGGCTCATCAGATAGGCAACCGGAATGCGCACGCCGAAAGCGCCGATCAGTCCCTGCACCATGACAAAGCCGGTCTGCGCATAGCCGTTGTAATAACCGAGAAAGCAAAAAAGAAAGCTGGTCAGCAGGCAGTCAATGGAGTAGGCTCGCAGATAGTCCCATGCCTGCGCAATGACCTCCGGGTCATTGGCAAATAGCCCGGCCAACAGGTTTCCGTGAAAGAAGCTGAGCCAGGCAACCAGGACGCTTACGGCAAAAGAAGCACCGATCAGATAAAAGAGCGCTTTCGCCGCGCGGTCATGGCGGCCGGCGCCGACGTTCTGCGCCACAAAGGCAGAAAGCGTGGAGGAGCAGGCGGAAGAAATGAGCATAATAAAGCTGCAGAGCTTTTCACCGATGCCGGCACCGGCGGAAGCCGTTACACCGAGCGAGTTGACGATGATCAGGATGACCATAAAAGAGAGTGTGACCAGCGTATCCTGCAGAGAGAGCGGAATGCCGACACGGATAATATTGCGAAGAAACTGCCGGTCGGGCCGCAGATCACCAAAGGTAAAGGGCAAGGTTTCCCTGCCTAATCTGCGGATCATTGCCAGAGAGAGAAGAACGCTTACCAGCTGTGCCGCAACCGTGGCCAGTGCCGCGCCGGCAGCGCCCAGATGGAGCAGGCCGACCGTAAACAGATCGCCGCCGATATTGATGACAGCGGCAATGGCGACCGTAACGAGAGGCGTGCGGGAATCTCCGATTCCGCGGAAAATGCTGCCGAGCAGGTTATAGGCAAGAATAAAGATGCTGCCGGCACCGCAGATGCGAATATAGGTAAAGGTGGCGCTGTGCGCTTCCGCGGGGGCGTTGACCAGCTTTGTCATCGGCTCGGTGAAACCGGCGACCAGAACGGTGACAAGGACGCCGAGACCGGCAAAAAGAGCAATGCCGGAGGCTAAGGTCTTTCGGACACCTTCCGCATCCTTTTCGCCGAGACGCTGCCCGAGAATCACGGTGATGGCCACCGCAAAGCCGTAGAGCAGGCTCATTACGCCGTTCATAAACTGGCTGCCGGTGGAAACGCCGGAGATCTCAGCGGTTCCGCAGAATTTGCCGACGATGATCAGATCGACCGCACCGTACATTGCCTGCAGGAACAGACTGAGAAGAATGGGCAGCGCAAAACGGATCAAAGGACGGAAAATGCTTCCTTCCGTAAAATTATTCAAATCGTTGGATTCCATTGAAAAGCCTCATAAGGATGGTGATGGATTGTGTTTTCGTATCTTAACAGCTGAAAATTACGCTGTCAACCGAAGAAATCATGAAAACGGAAGGGGGCTTTTCGCCGGAAAAACGCAGACAGCGCAGCGTTGACAGAAAAAGAGGGAAGCTTTATTATCTGACATAAAGATGAAAATCAACGGAAAAAGGAGCAGAGAACAGATGAAAGTCGGAGTTTTTGACAGTGTAGGCGGCAGTGTGGAGCGCTATCATCCTTATTGCGAACGTTACCCGGAACTGGAACTGATCCCTTTTCGGCTGCAGCACCCGCGGGACTGCCTGAGCAGGATGAAGGAATTGGGGATCGAAGCGATCCTTTTTACCGGCTTTGACCGCGAGCCTCCGGAACTCTTTGAAGCGCTTGCCGACGCGGGGATCCGCTACATTGCCACGATCAGCGTGGGACATGAGCATCTTGACCCGGAGGCAATGGCACGCTGCGGAATACGCGGCGCCAATGTGCCCCGCTATTCACCGAATTCCGTTGCCGAATACACGGTGATGATGCTACTGGCCTGCATGCGCCGTCTGCGGCAGCAGATCCGAATGGCGGACCGTGGAGAATACGGCCTGAGTTTTCCCAAAAGCCGGGAACTGCGTGACATGACGGTCGGCGTGATCGGGGCGGGACGGATCGGTTCCGTGACCATCGAATGCCTGACCGGCTTTCATCCGAAGCAGATCTATGCCTATACCCGCCATCCTTCCGACCGCTGGCGCCCGGCAGCCGAGTATGCTCCGTTGGAAAAGATCTATGCCGAGTGCGACGCGATCCTTTACCATACGGAGCTGAACCCGGAAACAACGCATCTCATCAACGCGGAAAGCATTGCAAAAATGAAGGACGGAGTGATTCTGGTGAATCCCTCCCGCGGCGGCGTGGCGGATACCGAAGCGCTTCTGACAGGCATTGAGAGCGGGAAGATCGGTGCCCTGGGGCTGGATGTGATCGAACGGGAAAAGGAGCTGAAAGCAGCGCCGAAATTCGAGCGCTGCCCGCTGCCGCTGCTGGAGCAGCTGCTGACCCATGAAAACGTCATATTTACCGCTCATTCGGCCTATTACACAGATATTGCCGAACAGGAACTGATGCAGACAACGATAGATAATCTGGCGGAATATGCCCGTACCGGGCACTGTGCCAATGAACTGACTGCGCTCGGCTGAGCATGGCTTCTCCGGACCATGCTCTTTAATTGCTCATTACGCAGGTCAAAAGCGAAGCGGTCTTTTACGTTATTCTGAAACAAATGGATTAAAAAAGTGCTTTGCGCGAAGTACCTGCGCAGAGCCGCAGAGGCAGAGCTATGAAAGATAAAATGCTTGTTCGAGGGGCAAAGGTCCATAATCTGAAAAACATTGACGTAGATATTCCGCTGGGGAAGATCGTCGGCATCGCGGGCGTTTCCGGGTCCGGCAAATCCTCCCTGGCACTGGGAGTGCTGTATGCGGAAGGCTCGAGAAGATATCTGGAGTCACTTTCCACTTATACCAGACGCCGCATGACCGGCGCGGCCAGAGCCAATGTGGATGAAGTGCGCTACGTGCCGGCAGCGTTGGCGCTGCATCAGCGGCCGGGCATACCGGGCGTCCGCAGCACCTTCGGCACGGGAACCGAATTGCTTAACAGTCTGCGGCTGATGTATTCCCGCCTCGCAAACCATCGCTGCCCGAACGGACATTATCTGAAGCCGACCATTGACGTAGCGGCGGGACGCGCGCTGATCTGTCCGGACTGCGGAGTGAGCTTTTACCCGCCCAGCGCGGAAGAGCTTGCCTTCAACAGTCAGGGAGCCTGCCCGGAATGCGGCGGCATCGGCATGGTGCAGACGGTGGACCGGGCAACCCTGATTCCCGATCCCTCGTTGACCATTGATCAGGGCGCGGTCGCACCCTGGAATTCTCTGATGTGGTCCCTGATGACGGATGTCTGCAGAGCCATGGGCGTGCGAACGGATGTTCCCTTTCGGGAACTGACGGAGGAAGAAAAGGAAATCGTTTATGACGGCCCCATGGTGAAAAAACATATCTTCTATAAAGCAAAGAACAGCGACAGCGTCAGCGCCGGGGAGATGGACTTTACCTACTACAGCGCGGAAGCAACCGTGCGCAACGCCCTGAACAAGGTGAAGGATGAAAAGGGCATGACCCGAGTGGCAAAATTTCTGAAGCAGGATATCTGCCCCCGCTGCGGCGGGACACGCCTGTCCGAAGCGGCACGCGCACCGAAGCTGATGGGATTGTCACTGGATGAAGCCTGCCGCATGACGCTGGAAGAATGCACGGAATGGGTCAGCCGGGTACCGGCTTCTCTTCCGCGGGAGATGCGGCCTATGGCGGAGAATATCTGCGAATCCTTCCAAACTATTTCGCGGCGGCTGACGGATCTGGGTCTCGGCTATCTTTCCCTGGATCGGGAGGCGTCTACGCTTTCCACCGGTGAACGGCAGAGAATGCAGCTGGCCAGAGCCGTGCGCAACCGTACGACCGGGGTGCTCTATGTGCTGGATGAACCATCCATCGGTCTGCATCCGGCCAACATCCGCGGGCTGACCGGCGTGATGCATGATTTAATTGAGGATGGGAATTCCGTTCTCCTGGTGGACCATGATACGCAGATCCTCTCGGAGGCGGACTGGATCGTTGAAATGGGACCGGAAGCCGGCGCCAAAGGCGGCTATGTGATCGCGGAGGGGACGGTGGAAAAACTGAAATCCCTGCCGCAGTCCATGATCGGGCCCTTCTTGAGCGGCAAAGCGGACACCCTGCTGCGGAAAAGAGCCGGAAAGCAAGAGCTCTTTGCGCAGGGCACCATAAAACTTGCGACCGATGCGATTCACACGGTGCATCCGCTGCGGATCGAACTGCCGAAGGGCAGGCTGACCGCGGTTACCGGCGTATCCGGTTCCGGCAAGACAACCATGGTGTTGGAAAGCCTAGTGCCCGGACTGCAGGCGGCTCTGGCGGGGGAACGGCTGCCGGACCATGTGAAAGCGATAGAAGCAGAGGGAGTCCGGCAGGTCAAGCTGATCGACGCGGCTCCCATTGGCATCAATGTGCGCTCCACGGTGGCAACCTATGCCAATGTGCACGATGAACTGCGAAAAATTTTTGCCCGCACCGGGGAAGCAAAAGACGCAGGCTGCAAGGCAGGCGATTTCTCCTACAACACAGGCAGTCTGCGCTGCCCGGAATGTGACGGCACCGGTACCATCAGTCTGGATGTACAGTTTTTGCCGGATGTGGAGATCCCATGCCCGGAATGCGGCGGCTCCCGTTATGGGAAAAAAGCCTCGCAGATCCATTACAGAAGCAAAAACGGCAGCGAATTCACGCTGCCGCAGCTGATGGATATGGATGTGAACACAGCGCTGGAAGCCTGCGCCGGAATGAAGCAGGTCGAGCAGCGGCTGCAGACGCTCCGGGCATTGGGCCTGGGATACCTGACCCTGGGGGAGGAGACGCCCGGCCTTTCCGGCGGGGAAGCCCAGCGGCTGAAGCTGGCGAGCGAACTCGGCAGAAGCCAGACGGACTCCGTTTTTGTGTTTGATGAACCGACGATCGGTCTGCATCCACTGGATGTGCAGACTCTGCTGCAGGTGTTTCAGACGCTGATCGACCGGGGCGCCACCGTAATCGTCATTGAACACGACCTTGACCTGATCCGAAATGCGGATTATATCATTGATATGGGTCCGGGCGGCGGAGCAGCCGGCGGACGGGTGGTCGCCTGCGGAAGCGTGGAGGAAATCCGATCCGCGGCAGAGAGCGTTACGGGGAAATATCTGTAAACTGCAGGCAGAGACCGGGCTTATTGAGTTCTGCGCTTTTCGGGCAGGCTGACGAGCAGGATGGCGGCAAAACAGAGACAGGCACCGAGCAGAAGCCGCAGCGAGGGAGCCTCCCGGTAATAGAGCAGAGAGAATAAAAAGCCGAACACGGATTCGAGGGAAATGATCAGGGACGCGGTGGTGTCGCGCACATGCTTCTGGGCAATGTTCTGCAGAAGAAAGGCCGCAACCGTGTTGAGCGTGATGAGGTAAAGCACTCCCAACAGGGATTCCCGTCCCATGGGCAGAAGCGCCTCCCGACGGATCAGCGCAATGACTCCCGCAAGGAAGGCTACCGTGAGAAACTGAAAAAAGCTGAGCCGGATGCTGTCGGTGTCCTTCGCTACAAAGCGCCCGGTCAGGACGATCTGAATGCCGAATACAAGGGCAAAGCCGAGACTGAGCATATCCCCGATATTCCAGGCTCCGACAGCGGTGAAACAGATGCAGCCGATGCCGGTCAGACTGATGAGACCGGCCAGAATATCCCGCAGGCGCAGACGGTTTCGGAAAAGCACAAAGCTCAGAAAAGGAATCAGAGCAACATAGGCAGTGCACAAAAAGGACTGCTTGGCACTGGTGGTGTATTGCAGGCCGCTGAGCTGCATGCCGAGGGCGGTCATCTGCACCGCGCCGAGAATGATGCCGGAACGGATCGTCGCGCGGGGCGTATGCAGGATCCGCTTATGAAAGATAAGAAAAACCAGCAGGGAGGCGCAGCCGAAACGCCAGGCAAGCACGGCGAAGGGCTTCAGCGAAGTGAGCGCCAGTTTGCCGGCAACAAAGCCGCCGCCCCAGATGACAGCGGCAAGCAGCAGCATCAGCTCGCTGCGCAGTTCTTTATTTTGCATGGTATCGATCAGCTCCGTTTTCATTCCGAATTTTGAACGGATGCATCATACCACAATCACGGAGCGTCGGCAAAAATATTTGCCGACAGGGAAAAACTTTGCGTCGGGCAGATGGAAAAGTTGCGGATTTTCTCGACAAAGAGCGGATTTCGATTTTCAAATGGGAAATCCTGTTATATAATGTCCGGGCATTAATAATGAAAAGCGGGAGAGGCTGCTTATGAAGAAAAAGAACCTTGCCATGTTTCTGGTCCCGTCCCTGACGGGCATTTTCCTGTTCATGATTCCCATTCGCTGGGGAGACAGCGGACTGTTCGACCCGCAGGGGAGCATGACGGTGATGGTTAAGATCATTGCGGATCTGATGCAGGATTTTATCGGAAATGACACCATTGCGGCATTGTGTGTGGGAATTCTGACGGTTTCGGCCGTGATGTCGATCATCGGACTGAAAAAGCCGAAATTCCTGACCGAAAGCGCGCTGCTTTCCGACTGCTTCCTCTGCACACCGATCTGGGTCGCGGTGAGAGTATTCGGCTGCGTGTTTGTCTGGCTGACCTGGCTTTTTAATGAAGCTTATCTCGGTCTGCCGACAGAAAACACGGTGATTCAGCTGATTGCGGCAACCGATCAGGGCGGCATGGTGTTTGACCTGATCATCGGTCTGGTGTTCGTCTTCCTGATCGCCAGCTATCTGCTGCCGCTCCTGACGGATTTCGGTCTGCTGGAATATGTGGGCGCTCTGCTTACAAAAGTCATGCGGCCGGTGTTCCATGTACCGGGCCGCGCGGCGGTAGACTGCATTACATCCTGGATCGGTGACGGCACGCTGGGGGTCATGCTTACGGCAACCCAGTACATCGAGGGCTATTACAGCGCAAAGGAAGCGGCAATCATCGCGACGCAGTTTTCCGCGGTCTCCATTACCTTTTCCCTGGTTGTTCTCAATCAGGTCGGGCTGCCGCATATGTTCGGCGTTTATTATCTGCTGATCTGCTTTGTGGGCGTGGTCTGCGCCATCATCTGCCCTCGCATCTATCCTTTGCGCAAAAAGAAGAATGAATATCTGGTGGAGGGCAGAGCCATGTCCGATGCTCTGCCGGAAAAATACAAAAATTCACATGAATACGGTCTTGATCTTGCGCTGACGCGCGCAGGCTCCTTCGGGGGAATCGGAGATTTTCTTCGTTCGGGCACAAAGAACTGCCTGACTATGTGGTTCAGCATTCTGCCCATCGTCATGATGATCGGTACGCTGGCGCTGCTGATCGCAAACCTGACACCGATCTTTTCCATCCTGGGGATGCCCTTTTATCCGCTGATGAAGCTGCTGGGGGTGCCGGAGGCAATGGCGGCAGCGGAGACCATGGTGGTTGGCTTTACGGATATGTTTACGCCGTCGATCCTGATCTCCGCCTGCGCGGATGACATGACACGCTTTGTCGTGGCGGTCATTTCCATTACGCAGGTTCTCTTTCTGGATGAGGTCGGCGGACTGATCGTCAGCTCCCATATCCCCGTGAACCTCGGAGAAATGTTTATCATCTTTCTGGAACGGACCGTTATCAGTATCCTGGTGGTGGTTCCCATCGCACACCTGCTTTTCTGAAATTGCCGCGCAGCGATTCCATCGGAGAAGGCGCGGTTTAAGAGTAAAAAATATCGAAGCGGATCTTTGTTCCGCTTCGATATTTTTATATAATTTCCGTTTCTTTCGACGCTACGGCTTATTTCCAGCTGAAGCTGACCATGCCGATGACCCAGATAACAATAATGCAGACGGGTACCACATAGGAGAAGATGGGTTTCATCCAACTCTGAACCTTGAGCCCCTTGCCGGCGTTGGCTTCGGCAACGAAGTTATCCCAGCCCCAGCCGAAGCGTCTGCTTGTGCAGAAGAGGGCAATCACGAGAGCGCCGAGAGGGAGCAGATTGTTGCTGACAATGAAATCCCAGAAATCGAGCCAGGCAGTGCCGGCCGCGAAGGGCTGGAAGGTGAAGACACTGTAGCCGAGGGCAGTGGTAAGCGCCAGCACAAAAATCACGATGCCGCAGACAAGACAGCCCTTTTTGCGGTCCCAGCCGGTGAGCTCACGGACGCAGGCCAGAATGTTCTCACACACCGCAAGCACGGTGGAGAAAGCGGCAAACACCATAAAGAGGAAGAACACGGTGCCCCAGATCCGACCGCCGGCCATGTTGACAAACACAGTCGCCATAGTGTCAAACAGAAGAGAAGGACCGGCGCCGACTTCCACACCGAACGCGGAGCAGGAGGGGAAGATGATGAGACCGGCAACGATGGCAACAAAGGTGTCAAGCAGGATCACGCTGATGCTTTCGCCGAGCAGGCTGTGGTCTTTGCCGATATAGCTGCCGAAGATCGCCATGGAGCCGATGCCGATGGAAAGCGTAAAGAAAGCCTGGTTCATTGCGGCAACGATCACGGAGAGGGTGATCTTTGAAAAATCCGGAACCAGATAGAACTTATAGCCTTCTGCCGCGCCTTCATGGAAAGCGCTGCGAATCGCCAGTACGACCAGAAGAATGAGCAGCATGCTCATCATGTATTTTGTGATCCGTTCCAAGCCGCCCTGCAGGTTGAAGGTAAGCACGATGAAAGCGAGAACAACCGTAACGGCAAGATAACTCACGTTGATCGTGGGGTTTTGGATCATGCCGACAAAACCGAGATCCGCGGTTTTACCGGTCAGGAAGGAGACAAAGTAATAGATCATCCAACCGGTGACTACGGTGTAGAAGGCCATCAGGCAGAGATTGCCGAGAAAAGCGATGATGCCGTGAATATGCCATTTCTGCCCCGGCTTTTCCAGCTTCTGATACATTTTGACGGGGCTGGCCTGTGAAGCGCGGCCGATGGCGAATTCCATTGTGACGCAGGGAAGACCGAGGATCAGCAGACAGATGATATAGACCAGGACAAACGCGCCGCCTCCGTTGCTGCCGACCATCCAGGGAAACTTCCAGACGTTTCCGCAGCCGATGGCGCAGCCGGCACTCAGAAAGATAAATCCGAGCCGGCTCTGCAATTTTTCTCTTTGCATAAAACCTCCCATAAATTTCTTTTCTTTTGGAATTTAAAATGATTATACACGAAATCGAAAAAATTAAAAGAGCAAATTTGAAAGCATCCGGATATTTTAAACGATGGACGCGGGACAAAACCCGCAGGGCCGGAGCTCGCCGCAAGACGGGATGAGACCATATATCAAAAATCCCGCTGCGGAGAAATGAATCTCTGCAGCGGGATTTTTCAATTGGTCCGAGTGACAGGGGTCGAACCTGCGGCCTCATGGTCCCAAACCACGCGCGCTACCAACTGCGCTACACCCGGATACGCTTCCGCTTCCGAAAGCTGATAAATTATAAGCCATTATCGGGTAAAAAGCAAGAGGAAAAACCGGGGCACAGAAAAACGACGGCGCAGCATTCTTTGCTGCGCCGTCGGCAAATTCAAAAAGGAAAAAGAGAATCAGAGCAGAGTGACGCCGGCGGTTTCCGCGGCCTTCATAGTCTCTGCATCCCATACAGAGGACTGAACCTCGCCGATATGGGCCTTGCCGAGCAGCAGCATGCACAGACGGCTCTGACCGATACCGCCGCCCATGGTGAGAGGCAGCTCATCATTGAGGAGCATTTTGTGGAAGGGAAGCTCTCTGCGGTCTTCGCAGCGGCAGATGGTCAGCTGACGGGCAAGAGACTCGGCATCGACACGAATGCCCATGGAAGAGAGCTCCATGGCGCAGTCAAGCGTCTTATGATAGAAGAAGATATCGCCGTTCAGGCTCCAGTCATCGTAGTCGGGAGCGCGGAGATCATGAGGCTTGCCGCTTTCCAACGCGCCGCCGATACCGTGAATGAAGACGGTGCCGTGCTCACGGACGAAAAGATTTTCACGCTCTTTCGGAGTTCTATCCGGGTAGAGGATCTCGAGCTCCTGGGAGGTGACGAAGGTCACATTGCGCTTGAGGCTGACATCGATCTGCGGATAACGGACACGGACGGAATCGAGCGTGTGGCAGACGCAGGTGACGATGGCGCGGACGATGCGCATAAGGGTTTCTTTATTGCGCATATCGCGGGTAATGACCTTTTCCCAGTCCCACTGATCCACATAGACGGAATGCAGATTATCCAGGGTTTCATCGCGACGGATTGCGTTCATATCGGTGTAAAGACCGGTGTTGACATCAAAGTTATAGCGGCCGAGGGCGTAACGCTTCCACTTGGCCAGAGAATGGACTACTTCGGCAGTGGTGCCGGTAGCGGGGACATCAAAGCTGACGGGGCGCTCCACAC
>R19__coassemble_692_pt1 | contig 14008 bp, 15 predicted proteins | sample R19__metabat2_high_PE_014 | metagenome-assembled genome bin R19 | reverse complement strand
CGGCAGCCCCCTCGCAGGCTGCTGCGCCGGAAGCTGCCTGTTTATTTTAGCGGACCGCTTTCATCTTTACAAGGTTTTTCTGCGCGTGGCTCGATTTCTCTTCAATAAATAAGGAGATTTCATGGATTCCTGTTGCTTTTTCATATCATCTATGATAATATGCTGAACATTCCGCAGATGCTTTCGGAATCTTTCAGGAAACCGGAGGCGGAGGAAGCTCTGGAGAATCCCGTCAGGGTGCCGAAGGTGCAAAGCCTGCTTGCAGGCCGAATCTCTCAGGCAAAAGGACAGAGCAGGAACGTTTTATATTTCCCTGTTTGCGTTTCTGTCACGTTATCTCCGGAGCTGCCGAAAATTTCGGCAGCTTTTATTTTTTTGGAGGAGAAAAACATGTTTTCCGCAATTGAATCCGCGCTGTATCCCATTGTCTGCGATCTGAACACCTACCTTTCCAACTACATTCTGGTCTTTCTGCTGATTGCCGTCGGTCTCTGGTATTCCATCAAGACCCGTTTTGTGCAGGTCCGCTGCTTCGGTGAAGGCATGCGCAAGGTCTTCGGCGATCTTTCCCTGCATGGCGGCAAAAACGAAAGCGGCATGACTTCCTTCCAGGCGCTGACCACTGCCATCGCGGCCCAGGTCGGCACCGGCAACATCGTCGGTGCTTCCGGCGCTATTCTGACCGGCGGTCCCGGCGCCATTTTCTGGATGTGGGTCATTGCTTTCTTCGGCATGGCTACCATTTACGCGGAAGCAACGCTGGCTCTCGTCACCCGCAAGGTCGACTCCGACGGCACCATTCACGGCGGTCCCGTTTATTACATCACCACGGCCTTTAAGGGCGGCTTCGGCAAATTCCTGGCCGGCTTCTTCGCGGTCGCCATCGTCCTTGCCCTGGGCTTCATGGGCTGCATGGTGCAGTCCAACTCCATCGGCTCCACCTTCAACACCGCTTTCGGCATTCCCTCCTGGGTCGTCGGCATTGTTCTTGTGGTCATCTGCGGCGTTATCTTCCTCGGCGGCGTGCAGCGTCTGGCTTCCGTCACCGAAAAGATCGTGCCCATCATGGCCGCCATTTTCCTGGTCGGCGGTATTGCCGTTCTGATCGTCCGCATCAAGTATCTGCCCGCCACCATCGGCATGATCTTCAAATACGCCTTTCAGCCTCAGGCCATCATCGGCGGCGGCTTCGGCGCTGCGCTGAAGATTGCGCTGAGCCAGGGCGCCAAGCGCGGCCTCTTCTCCAATGAAGCCGGTATGGGCTCTACGCCGCACGCGCATGCCCAGGCCAATGTCAAAGACCCTCATGAACAGGGCATTGCCGCTATGATCGGTGTGTTCACCGATACCTTCGTCGTCCTGACGCTGAACGCTCTGGTCATCATCTCCACGCTCTATACTTCCGACGGCGTCCTTGCCAACGGCTATGTGGGAGACGTTACCTCCGTCATCGGCAAGGCAAACCTGGCGCAGACCGCTTTCGGCACGGTGTTCGGTTCCCGCCTCGGCGCCATTTTCGTGGCCATCTGCCTCTTTTTCTTCGCTTTCTCCACGATCCTGAGCTGGAACCTCTTCGGCAAGATCAACGCCATCTATCTCTTCGGCAGAAAGAATTCCAAGCGCTGCGTCGTGATCTACACGCTCATTGCCATGGTCTTTATCTTCCTCGGCACCATGATGAGCAACGACCTTGTCTGGGAACTCACGGACCTCTTCAACAACCTGATGGTTCTGCCCAACGCCATCGCGCTCTTTGCTCTTACCGGCACCGTCACCGCGATCGCGCAGCGCCATTTCAAAAAATAAGCAATTCCGCCGCAGCTTCAAAAGCAGGCTTCCGTTTCGACGGAAGCCTGCTTTTTCTGTGCGAATTTGGGCCCTGTCCGCGCTTTCTTTGCCGCTTTGCATCCCCACCGGGGGCTTGCCGAAGCTCCCGCAAAGGTATATTATAAATGACAGTAAAAATTCGGAATCTGAAAGGCATATCTCAAATGGAAAAGAAATTATTTGTGATCACCGGTCCTTCCGGCGCCGGTCTGCGCGATATCATCGGAAACCTCTTTGAGCACCGCAGCGATGTGGCGGCCGTGCTGCCGGTCACCGCGCGCAAAATGAGAGCCGGCGAGCAGGATGGCGTAGGCTTCCGCTTCTATGATCTGGAAGGCTGGAAGCTGCTGAAGGAAAGCGGAGACCTGCTGGAGCAGACCGTCTTTGCCGGCAACGATTACGGGACCTCCCGGACTCTGGTGGAAGAAACGCTGCGCAGCGGGAAAAACGCTCTGCTGAACCTGAGCGTTGACCGTGCCGCGCAGATCAAGCAGCATATGCCGGAGGCGGTCTGCGTTTACGTGGAGCCCTCCGACCCGGAAATTCTGCGGGCCCGCTATGCCGAAACCGCGCGCAGCCGTTGGGAGCTTGCCGTGCGTATGCAGGAAGCGGAAGAACAGCGCGCGCTTTCCGGCTTCTGCGACGCGCGCGTCGCCAGCGATGATCTGCAGGCAGCGGAACGGGAACTGAACCGGCTGCTGGATGAAGCCTGATCCGCCTGCTTTCACCGATCCGTAAATGCAGCAGGCCGCCCACAACCGTGAGCGGCCTGCTTACTCTTTATTTATTTTCCGGATCCTTTGCTTCCTGCTTCTTCTCTGCCTTGCGTGCGCGTGCTCTCCATGCGGAGCCGGCGCACAGGAATGCCGACCCGATGCAGAGCCAGGCGGCACCGAGTCCGCTCTCGGAGCGAAGGAACCATATGACCGAGCAGATATAGCAGATGATCGCAACAACAAAGATGACGGTTGCCGTTATTTTGTTCTTATCCATTTTTCCTGCCTCTTTCCGTTAAAAATCTGTTTTGGATTTTAGCATTTTCAAATCGGAATGTAAATTGTATATTGATTGATACGGCAGAAACGCCGCCGGGGCTAATTGAAATTTTGGTGCGCGATGAGCTCCTCAGAGCCATGCAATTCCGCAGCCGCGCAGCGGCTCTTAGCGGAATTGTTGGCGGGACTTGAACTCCCTAAAGGGAAATTGTTGGCGGGACTTGAACTCCCTAAAGGGACTAGGCGGCTTCGCCGCCGTCGCCGCTCTCATGCTTCGCATGAGCGTCTTCTCGGCAACACCTTGCGGCGCAAAAAAACAGCCGACCCGTTTGGGTCGACTGTTTTTTGGTGCGCGAGGCGGGACTTGAACCCGCACGCCCGGAGTGAGCACTAGAACCTGAATCTAGCGAGTCTGCCAATTCCACCACTCGCGCATCTCATTGGTGCTTGAGTATAATAGCACCGCTGTTCGGAATTGTCAAGTTAATTTATTTGTATACAGAAAATTTACTTTACCCACTCTCCGCAAAATGATATGATACCTTTAACCATTTCATTAAAGGAGTCGAACCTTATGCCGATCGACCGTACGCAGCTGAAGCTGCAGGCCCGTCAGGTGATCGCGGAATATAAAAAACCGAGTCCGCTTGCCGTGGGCCTTGCCTACCTTGTGCTTTCTCTTGTCATTTCCCTGCTTTCTCAGCGTCTGCTGAGCTCCAACATGACCGTGAACACGCTCAACAGCTATATGAGTTATTTTCAGGCAGGCGATTATGACAAGGTCCTTTCCGTTGCTTCCGGCATGTGCCCCACGCCGATGGCGACCCTGCTCAACCTTGCCCTGCAGCTGGTACTGGATATTGTTTCCGCCGGCTTTTTGATCTACCTGCTCAACTGCGTGCGCCGCACGGCCCCCGTGATCGGCAACCTGCTTGACGGCTTCGCCATCTGGTGGAAGATCATCCTGCTCAACCTGCTCATCGGTCTGTTTGAAATGCTCTGGGGTCTGCTGCTGGTCGTGCCCGGCATCATTGCCTCTTACCGCTACCGCCAGGCCATATACATCCTGCTGGATAACCCGGATCTTTCCGTTATGGAATGCATCCGCCGCAGCAAGGCCATGATGGAAGGCCGCAAATGGGAGCTTTTTGTACTGGATCTGAGCTTCATCGGCTGGTATCTTCTTTCCTCTTTCCCCTATTTCGGCTATTTCGTCCAGATCTGGACGCTCCCCTATTTCAACATGACCTATACGCTCTATTATGAAAAGCTCCGCATCGAAAGAGGAGCCGAACGGCCGGTTTATGAAAATACCGCCGTCTGACCTTTCAAGCTTTCGGTTCGGCAGCCTCTTGTTCCTGTAAAAACTGCCTGTTTCCCTTTCGTGCGGGAAACAGGCAGTTTTTTATTTTTTCTTTGTTTCGGGCAATCACACATACAAGGTGGCGGAATGCTGCGGCTGCGGCTTATATTTGATGCCGGAGACCAGACCCAATGCCGCAAAGGTCGTCAGCATGGAAGAACCTCCGTAGCTGAAAAGCGGCAGCGTAATGCCGATAACCGGCGTAATGCCGATGCACATGCCGACATTAATGAACATCTGGAAGGCCAGCGAAGCGCCGACACCGAAGCAGATGAGCATATCGAAGGTACGGGTCGCCTTTACGCCCACGCGGAAGCAGTGGATAATAATGATCGTCAGGATCAGAAGAACGAACAGGCAGCCGATCATGCCGAGGTTTTCGCCGATGCAGGAGAAAATAAAGTCGGTATGTTTGCCGGTGAATGCCGTTGCGGTATGTTCCGCGTCAACGCCGGTAAGACGCCCGGAAGCCAGCGTCAGCTTACTCTGGGTCGTCTGCCAGGTGATGCCCCAGCCATCCGGATCCACCGATGAATCGTAAGGGGCAATCAGGCGCTGCTTCTGATAATCTTTCAGAAAATAGTTCCAGAGGAACGGGATCAAGGCCGCCACCGCGGCACCGCCCAGAGCAAACCAGTAGAGCTTGACCCCCAGCGCGAAGAACATGACCAGGAAGATGCAGAGCAGGACCGTAGCGCTTCCCAGGTCGGAGGAAACGCCGACGATGCCGACGAAGACCAGGCCGAAATGGGCCGCCATCTGCACTACGTTGGGGAAACTGTTGATATCGCTGCGGTCCTTGATATCGGTCATCTGTTTGGCCGAAACAATGATATACAGGACCTTGATGACTTCGGAAGGCTGCACGCCGAAGCCGGCAAAACGGATCCAGCTCTTGTTGCCGGTACCGTCATCCTGGCCGAAGATGACCAGCGCGATCAACAGCGCAATATTGATGACCACGAGCCAGCGCCATTGTTCGCCCAGCAGGTCGGAATCCAGGATGGTCAGCAGAACAAATGCTCCGATGCCGAGGAACAGGGAAAAGATCTGAACAATGACATATTTGGTGGGATTATCCAGCCAGCCGGCCGCCGCCATGCCGACAGCCGCCTTATGGACCGCGTAAACCCCGTAGATCGCACCGATCATTGCCATAACAAAAAGGAAAATATCGGCGCGCTTAAAAAAGTCTTTGACAAATAATTTAATTTTCTGAAGAGTGATACCGGTCACCGCCCTTCCGACGATTCCGCGCGTTTGCGGCAGTTGATTTCAATGGCTTATTTTAGCATAGAAAAGCTCTTTACGCAATGGAGGAAAGCGTGGTATAATTATGAATTGAAAATGAATTCTTTACTTAAAACGATGGAGTGTACCGCTTTGATCTATACAACCAACAGTGAGCAGGAAACCGAAGCCGTCGGCGCCGCGCTGGCGGAAAAGCTGCCCGGCGGTTCCGTTGTGGCCATGTATGGCGACCTCGGCTCGGGAAAGACCGCTTTTGTGCGCGGTATGGCCCGCGGCATGGGTCTGACCTGCCGTGTTTCCAGCCCCACCTTTACCATTGTAAACGAATATCTCGGCAAGCGTGACCTGATTCATTTCGATATGTACCGTCTCGGCAGCGCCGATGAGCTTTTTGACATCGGCTGGGAAGATTATCTCAACCGCGGCGCTGTCTGTGCCGTGGAATGGAGCGAAAATGTACCCGAAGCCTTTTACGGCGACGAGGTACGCGTCACCTTTGAAAAACTCGGCGATCATTCGCGCCGCATCACCATTGAGGGGGCACCGGAATGCTGACTCTTGCTTTTGAATCTTCCGCGAAGGCCGCCTCCGTGGCGCTGTGTGAAGACGGTCATCTGATTTCTCAATACACCCAATGCAGCGGTCTGACTCACAGCCGCACGCTTCTGCCCATGGCGGAAGACCTGCTGAAAAACGCCGAACTGACCCTGGCCGATATTGACGTGTTTGCCGTGGCGCAGGGGCCCGGTTCCTTTACCGGCATCCGCATCGGCATTTCCACCGTAAAAGGTCTTGCCTGGGCGGCCGACAAACCCTGTGTCGGCGTCTCCACGCTGGAAGCGATGGCATGGCACGGTGTCAGCGCGGGCGGGTATATCTGCCCCGTGATGGATGCCCGCCGCAGTCAGGTCTACAACGCGCTGTTCGAAATCCGCGAAGGCCGGCCGGTCCGCCTGACGGAAGACCGTCCCATTGCTCTGGCCGATCTGCTGGAAGAGCTGAAAGCTCTGCCGACTCCGGTCCTGCTGGTGGGGGACGGCACCGCGGTGGCTGCCGCGTTTCTGACCAAAGCCGGTGTGGAATACCGCACCGCTCCCGAAAACCTGATGTGGCAGAGCGCCTGGGGCGTTGCCATGGCGGCGCAGGGCAAACCGACCTGCAGCTCCGCGGAGCTGCTTCCGGTCTATCTGCGGCTCTCGCAGGCGGAACGGGAACGCAACGAGCGCCTAGCCGCTGAGGCGCAGGCCGCTTCAAACCATGCAGAATCCTAATTTACTATAGAAGGAGAACATGACTTATGAGCAAAGTATGCATCTTCGACCACCCGCTGATCCAGCACAAGCTTTCCATTCTCCGCGATAAGAACACCAGTGTGAAGGAATTCCGTGAGCTCATCTCCGAAATTGCCCAGCTGATGTGCTTCGAAGCCACCCGTGACCTTCCCCTGGAAGAAATCGACGTTGAGACTCCTGTCGCCATTGCCCACTGCAAGCGCATCGCCGGCAAGAAGCTCGCCGTTGTTCCCATCCTCCGTGCCGGCCTCGGCATGGTAGACGGCATGGTCGCCATGATGCCGAACGTGAAGGTCGGTCATATCGGTCTTTTCCGTGATCCGCAGACTCATGAGCCGATCAAATATTATTACAAAATGCCCCCCGATATCACCGAGCGTGATGTCATTGTTGTCGACCCCATGCTGGCAACCGGCGGTTCCGCCTCCGCTGCCATCAGCTTCCTGAAGGAAGATAACGTCCGCAGCATCAAGCTCATGTGCATCATCGGCTGCCCCGAAGGCATTGCCCGTATTCAGGCAGATCATCCCGATGTTGACATTTACGTGGCCGCCTGCGATGAGCGTCTCAACGAGAACGCCTACATCATCCCCGGCCTGGGCGATGCCGGCGACCGTATTTTCGGCACCAAGTAATTTCAACCCTTAAAACCGCAGCAGCCGCTCCGTAAAACGGAGCGGCTGCTTTTATATTCTATGGCTTACTGCGTGGTGTTGCTCTGATCTTCCGTATCGATCAGGACCCAGGAGGTGCTGTCCGGCAGGTAATTATAAACAACCGGAACAAAGCGGTCATACACATCCCCCACGGTGACGCTGCCTTCCACATCCGTCACATTATAGGTATAGGTATAGCGGTCGGTGGAATAATAAACACGGTCATAAAGCTTGAGGAAAAAGGCGGCATCCTGTCCGTTGGCGGTATCGGTCCTCGCAAGGGAAGCCGCGCTGTTGACATAGATGGAAAGCTTGCCGGTCCTGTCTTCCAGCTGCTGCGCCACATAAAGAGCAAAGCCGCAGACGGCGTTGACCGGCGTGGGGCTGGTGGACATGGCCTTGGTATAGACCACGGTCGTGCCCTCTTCGGCAAAGGTGGGGTGCATCACATCGGCAAGAATGACCTCATCGAACCCCATATCGTAGAGCTCCTGCGCCATGGTGACCACGTAGCTGCGCACCTGCGTGTTATAGGGATCCATCCAGGTGCCGGTCTCATCGTTGATGAGGGTGCCGTATTCATTGCGCAGTCCGACGGCGGTGCAGCGCGTGGGCAGAATATAATCCACGCAGCAGCTGATCTGGGCCGCAAGATAAATGCCTCGGTCTTTCAGCTCGGTAATGAGAGCCGGCAGAGCGCGGGTCACCGCGGTCTCGGTATAAATGCCGTAGTCTACGGCGATATCTGCCTGCGTGTTCCACATAGGCGTGCCGGAACGGGGCTTCATTTCCAGCACCAGTGCGTTGCCGGAGGAAAGCCGGGAGGCATAAGCCAGCAGAGATTCGGAATCCAGCTCATCATAGCCGACAAAAATGGCGCGGATCGGGTCGACCCGGCCGTTTACGACCTGCTTCTGACTGCTGTAATCCGGATCATCAAAAATAATGGAGGTCGCGACCTCATCAAACACGCGCACCACGTTGCCCGACTCATCCACCGTGGTCTCCTCCGCCGCCATAAAGGGCAGCTGGACCTTGATGCTGTCTTTTGTGATCACCGCGTATTTCTGCAGGGAATAGAACACCACAATAAACGCCGCCAGCAGAGCCAGCAGCAGGATCACCGGAACGGTGACATAGTTGCGCTGTTTTCGTTTGCCTTTATAATAGAATGAGTTAGCAGCCATGCTGTCCTCCATGGAAAGTCATCAGTGAATTTCAGTATATCACCCCGTTCCCTGCGGTTCAAGGAAAAAACGGATAAACCGTTAATACTTTGCAAGAATATTGTAAACATTCGGTGAACGCTATTGAAAAACGCATCGGATTTTTTTAAAATAAAACCAGATTTTTGAAAACCTCGGAGCGGATACTATGGACACAATAAAAGAAAAGATCCGGCAGTTTTTCACAGGCCGCCAGGGCATGGATGAACTCTCAAAATTTTTATTCTGGAATTCGCTTATCTGCATGGCGCTTGCCGTTTTGTGTTATGCGGTCGGGCTGCGCTTTTTCTCCGGTCTGCTGGAATGGCTGGCGATCTTCCAGTTCATTCTCTGCTTTGTGCGCGCTTTTTCCCGCAATCTGCAGCGACGCGAGCAGGAAAACCGTCTTTATCTCGCTCAGCTTGAAAAGCTGAAGGCTGCAAATCTTGCCCGGCAGGATCGTTTCCGTCAGCGGAAGGATTTCCGCTTTTATAAATGCCCCGGCTGCAAACGCTGGCTGCGTGTCCCCCGCGGCAAGGGCAAGGTCCATATCAACTGCCGCTGCGGCTACACCCTTTACCGCAAGACCTGACCGAGCCGGTCAAACTTAAAAAATTTCGGAGGCTTCCCCATACGGGAAGCCTCCGCTTTTTATTGAAACGGATTATAAAAACGGCTGTCGTTATGCAGGTTCAGCCAGAAGGCGGCTGCCACCAGAGCCGCGCAGAACAGCATGCTCAGAATATCTGCCCGGGAGAATTTGCGCCCCATATACCAGGTGCGTTTCTTATGCTTGCCGAAGCCGCGCAGCTCCATGGCGTTGGAGACCGTCTCGATGCGGTCCATGCTGGAAAGGATCAGCGGGATCAGGATCGCGCTGACATTTTTCAGTCTGCCGATCAGAGAGTCTTTTTTGCTCATTTCGATGCCGCGGGCCTGCTGCGCCTGAGAGATCTCGTGAAACTCCCGCTGCACATCCGGAATATAACGCAGCGCCAATGCCACCGCGTAGGCAATGGAATATTTCACGCCCAGTCGGTTGAGTGAGGCCGCGAACTCGCTCGGATTCGTTGTGCAGACAAACAGCAGCACGATGGGGATCATCGCAAGATATTTCAGAAAATAATTGAGATGATAGAACAGCTGCTCGGCCGTCGGGGCATAATGTCCGCTGAGACCGAAAAGATAATGGCAGGTGCCGTAGATCTCCGTGCCGTGCTGAGGGGAAAAGAGATAGACCAGGATATTATTGAAGATCAGGAAAACGGCGGTAAAGCCCAGCATGAAGGATACGTCCGACAGCCGGATCTTTGAGATTCGGAACAGCACCAGGCTGATGATCGGCAGCACTGCCAGAAAGCGCGTGTCATAGGTGCTCATGGCCGCGAAGGACCAGAGCAGCAGGCAGACCAGCTTGGCAGCGCCGGTCAGGCGGTGAATGGGAGATTCCCGGTCCACATAGTTAAAAAGGTTTCTCATGGATTCCGCGCCTCCCGTTCATAGGCGATGAAGCGCCTTACAAATTCACGCCGATCCGCGATGCCGCAGCGTTCCGCCAGCGTGTAAAGGGAAGTCTCTCTCAGGCTGGCCTTCGCGGCGATCTCCGGGTCGGTCAGAATATCGGCGCAGCTTCCGTCCGCCAGGATACGGCCTTCGCTGAATGCCACGGCCCGTGACGCGTATTCCTGCATCAGGTGCATATCATGGGTAATCATGATCACGGTGAGGCCCTGCCGGTTCAGCTCGGTCAGGAACTCCATAATTTCGGTATAGTGGCGGTAATCCTGCCCGGCGGTAGGTTCATCGAGGATCATGACCTGCGGCCGCAGCACCAGAATGGCCGCGATCGTCACGCGCTTTTTCTGCCCATAGCTCAGGGCGGAGACCGGCCAGCTGCGCATACGCCAGAGGCCGCACACCTTCAGCGCGTTCTCCACCCGGGAGCGAATCTCCTCTTCCGGTATTCCGCGCGTGCGCAGTCCCAGCGCGACCTCATCGAAAATAAGTATCTTGGAGATCATCTGGTTGGGATTCTGCATCACATAACCGATCCGTTCGGCCCGCTCTTTAATGGAAAGGCTGTCCATCTCCTCCCCGCGGAAGCGCAGGCTGCCCTTCTGCTGCTTCTCAAAACCGCAGATCACCTTGGAAAGCGTGGATTTGCCGGCACCGTTCGTGCCGACCACGGCCAGCATCTCCCCTTCCCGTACCTTGAGGCTGACCCCCTTAAGCGCGCGGCAGCCGTTGGCATAGGTAAATTCCAGCCCTTCCGCTTCCAGGATCACCGGTTTTTCTTCTGCCGGCGGTACAGGCGGTGTGCTTCGGAACCACGCGTTCAGCTGCGCGGAGGCCTTTTCTCCGGGTTCCAGCGTCTCTATGCTCCAGGGCTTCATCTCCGGCCGCGGCTGCACGCCGGCGTAACGGAGCGCGGTCAGATAAAGGGGCTCCCGCAGGCCGGTCTTTGCCAGCAGGTCCGTGCAGAGCAGTTCCTCCGGCGGACAGTCGGCAAGGATCCGCCCGTTTTCCATCACGACCACCCGGTCGGCATAGGCATGCAGCGCCTCCTCAATGCGGTGCTCAATGATAATGACCGCGGCGCCGGTGTTCCTGCGGATCTCTTCGATCAGCTCGATGGCCTGTTTGCCGGTCGCCGGGTCAAGGTTGGCCAGCGGCTCATCAAACAGAAAGACCTTAACATCATCCATCAGAATGCCTGCGAGCGAAACCCGCTGTTTCTGACCGCCGCTCAGATTTCCGGGCGCATGATGCAGAAAGGCCTCCAGACCGACCGTCTCCGCCACTTTCCGCACGCGCGCGTGCATCTCTTCGGTCTCCACGCAGTCGTTTTCCGCCGCAAACGCAATATCCTCCGCCACGGTAAGGCCGACGAACTGCCCATCGGTATCCTGCAGAACGGTGCCGACCGTTTTTGAGATCTCGAACAGGCTCATGCCGCGGGTCTCCTTGCCGTTGAGCTGCAGGCTGCCGCTCATATTGCCTTTATAGGAAAAGGGAATGAGCCCGTTGACGCAGTGGGCAAGCGTGGATTTTCCGCAGCCGGAGGGGCCCGTGATCAGAAGCTTTTCCCCGGCATGCAGCTTCAGGTTGATATCATATAAAGTGGGTTCCGCCTGCGCGTTATATTGAAAGTTGAAGTTTTTAAATTCAAGAATTACATCGTTTTCCATCGTTCAGCTCCGTTCCTCGTGGAAAGCTTTGAGGTAAAGCCGGCAAACGGCGGGAGAAAAATCTCCCGCCGTTTGAGTTCGGATCGAATCAATCCTCTTCTTTCAGGCTGCCCTTTTTGGGCTTGGCTGCGGCAAACGCAGCGCAGAGCAGAGTGCCGACGACCGCTGTGGCAACGATATTGATGCCGGCGCTGACCAGGCCCTGCAGGAAGACCTTATTGGCAGGCTCCGCATACATCACGATATCGAGCACGGGAGCGATGACGGCCCAGCTCAGCAGGTGCGCGGCGATCTGCCAGAGATTGAAGACAAGGATGTTCTTCTTCGTGAATTCACCGTCTTCAATATGGAAGCGGGAAGCGGCAATGCCCATCACGCAGCCGAAGAAAGCGGAAGCGATGACCCAGCTCCACCAGACGCCCCAGCCATAGCTGAAGTCAATGAAGAAGTGGCCGATGAGGCCGGTGAGCAGGCCGGCGGCAGGACCGTAAACCGCGGCAATAAAGGCCAGCACACCGTATTGAATGGAAATGTTGGTATCGGGAATGCCGCTGGGGATGGCAACAAACCGGCCGAGCACAAAGAAGAGCGCAGCGCCGATGCCGATGGCAACGACGGTTTTGACGGAAAACTTTTTCATTCTCTTTTCTCCTCAAATCAGATTGAAAATACAAAGGGATTTTAGTATTCCAAACGGCTTTTGTCAATGTTTGCCGCGCGGCTTTCCCGGCCAAACGGTCAAAATACCTGCCTCACCGCGGTGAGACAGGTATGTTTCGTTTCAGCGGTCGACCCGGTCATGGAGCCGCTCGGAGATGCTGCGTTCCGTGAGCCGATGATTTTCCACAAAGTCTTCCATCCGCTCATTGATGCGGCTGTAGCCGGGGATGTGAATATGCCCCAGCTTCAGGTTATAGACCGTGATGCAGAGATCCGCCAGCACCAGCAGCGCATACAGCGCGGAGAGCATTTTGCCGACTTTGGTGGGAATGCGGTCCAGCAGGGCAAAGACCTGCGGGTTTACGATATAGACCAGAAGCAGAGCCGCGACGCCGAAGCCGATCGAGGCCGGCGGGCAGATCCGTCCCTGCACGTTGAAGGGAACGATGCTGTAATCCCACCAGGTGCGGTGGAAGAAGTGTTCCAGCACCCAGGATGTCACAAATTCCAGCACCATGCTGCCGAACAGGCCGATCAGAAAGACCTGCAGCACCGTATGCTCCGGCAGAAGTATGCCGAACACAACGCGCACGCCAAGGCTGCCCAGCGCGTAGATTGGCAGCATCGGTCCGTAAAGGAAGCCGCGGTTATCCCATTTTCCTTCCCAGATGGTCATGACAAAGGTCTCGTAGACCCAGCCGAGGAAACCCATCAGGGCAAAATATAAGATCCATTCAATCACTTTTTTCTTTTCTGCCTCCGGAATAAAGTCTCATGCATTGAGACCAGCTTATCCGCGGTGCCGACCAAAGCCGCTTCCCGGCTCTGCGGGAGCACCGTCAGGGTCAGCGGCCACATATGGGCGCGGATAATATTCTGTGTTTTTTCGTTGATAGCATACTGTTCCACCGCGTTGCGGCAGGCTGCCGCCGGGTGGTGAAAGCCGTGAAGATTGCCCAGTTTCTGCTTGTGCCAGTCATAAAGGTAAAAATCATGCAGCAGCGCGCCCTTCAGCAGGCTGTCACGGTCGACCTTCCAATGCAGAAGCCCCGCCAGCGCAAGGCTCATGGCCGCCACCCCGCAGACATGCTCGTAGGTGGTCACGCTGCCATGCTGTATATATCTGCGCATGGTGCGGAATTCGCCCTTCTGCGCAAGCTCTCTGCGCGCTTTGGCAAGCTCACGCAGTTCTTCGTGCTTCAGCTTCATGCTCTGCCCTCAATTTCATGCGGCTGCCGGCACCGGCTGCCGATCGTGATGCCGCATTATACCGAAGAATCATTCTTTATACAATAGGTAAAACGCCGAATCTGCAGGAATTTTCCGTTCAGCGGTCCAGCTGATAGGGAATCGAAAACGCGTTGACGGAGCAGCGCTTTTCCACAATGGCCTGCAGCATGGGTGCCGCGTCCGTGATCACGCGCCCGTTCAGGCGGCGGATCCCCAGCTCCGACAGGCCGGGGCAGCAGCTGACGCTGGGGCCGGTTAGTATGACTTCCGCTCCGCGGCTCAGCTCCAGCAGGCGGGGCATGGTCTTGTTGACGGATGCACTGCCCGTTATGATAACAACA
>R19__coassemble_670_pt1 | contig 14337 bp, 11 predicted proteins | sample R19__metabat2_high_PE_014 | metagenome-assembled genome bin R19 | reverse complement strand
GGGCTATACCATTTGGGGCTGCACCGATCTGGTCAGTGCTTCCACCGGTGAAATGCACAAACGTTATGGTCTTGTCTATGTAGATCGAGATAATGACGGAAACGGCAATATGGACCGCATCCCCAAGGACAGCTTTTACTGGTACAAGAAGGTCATTGCGTCCAACGGCGCCGATCTGGATTAAACGTTCCCTTTCCCTCCCCGTGCTTCTGCGGGGAGGGTTTCGGGCATTTTAGATTTTAATTTAATAACAATAACAAGGAGAATCGACACATGAAAGAGAAAATTGTACAAACCGCCGGTCGTAATCGGCTTGGTTCCTTTGCTCCGGATTTTGCGCACTATAATGACGATGTGCTTTTCGGTGAAAATTGGAACAACGGGGATCTGGATCTTAAGACACGAAGCCTGATTACCGTAATTGCGCTGATGGCCCAGGGAATCACGGATAGTTCTCTTGAGTTCCATATCCTTAACGCGAAAAAACATGGGGTCACAAAAGAGGAAATGGTCGCTGCCATCACTCACACCGCTTTTTATGCCGGTTGGCCAAAGGCCTGGGCGGTTTTTAACCTTGCCAAAAATGTATACACGGAGGATCTGCCTGCACTGACAGAGCGGGATAAATACCAACGCGAAATGATATTCCCCATTGGAGAGCCAAACACAGGCTATGCTGCCTATTTTGACGGGCAAAGTTATCTTGCTTCTGTTTCGGAAGAGCAGATTTCTATCCACAATGTTACCTTCGAACCGGGCTGCCGCAATCACTGGCACATTCATCACGCTTCCGCCGGCGGCGGTCAGATGCTCATCTGCGTCGGCGGCAGAGGCTACTATCAGGAATGGGGAAAGGACGCCGTTGAAATGGTCCCCGGCACTGTAATCCACATTCCCGCGAACGTAAAGCATTGGCATGGCGCTGCCCCGGATGAATGGTTCTCTCACCTTTCTTTCGCGGTTCCCGGCAGCGACACATCTACCGAATGGCTGGAGCCTGTTGACCCGGAAGCATATTTCAGCTTGAAATGAACGATTCGAAATTTGAACTCTGAAAAAAGTCGGCATCCGCGCGGCATGATACAGAAAAGCAGCGCAGGCTCCTAAGAGCCTGCGCTGTTTTTCTGCCTTATTCTGTTTTATCCTTCCCGGAAGTCGTAGGTCCGGTACTGGATGGCTTCGGCGATATGCTCCACGCCGATCTCCTTTTCTCCGGCAAGGTCGGCAATCGTCCTTGCCACACGGAGAATACGGTCATAGCTGCGGGCGGAAAGCCCCATGGCGTCAAAGGCATCATGCATCAGGGCCGTGCATTCCGGCGAAAGGGCGCAGAATTCCCGCAGTTCCCGCGGACCCATGCGGGAATTGCACATGGTGCCGTCCCCGGCAAAGCGGCTGCGCTGCACATCGCGTGCCGCGTCCACGCGTTTTTTGATTTCGGAGGAGGATTCCGCCGGTGCGCGATTCTTCAGCTCGTCAAATTCCAGCGCCGGCACCTGCACGATCAGGTCGATGCGGTCCAGCAGCGGGCCGGAAATGCGGCTGTGGTATTTGTGCACTTCTGCCGGCGTGCAGCGGCAGCGGCCGGAGGGATGTCCGTACCAGCCGCATTTGCATGGATTCATAGCGCAAACGAGAGTGAAGCGGCTGGGATAGGTCACGGATCCCGCCACGCGGGAGACCGTCACTTCCCCATCCTCCAGCGGCTGACGCAGGACCTCCAGCACATCGCTTCGGAATTCCGGCAGTTCATCGAGAAAGAGCACTCCGTTATGGGCCAGACTGATTTCGCCCGGCTTCGGCGTTGTGCCGCCGCCGGCAAGCCCCGCGGTGGAGACGGTATGGTGCGGCGCCCGGAAGGGACGTCGGTCCACCACCGGGTGCAGGCGTCCGGTCAGACCCGCCACAGAATGGATCTCGGTAGTGGTTATGATCTCTTCCCGGCTCATATCCGGCAGAATGCCGGGCAGGCGGCGGGCCATCATGGATTTGCCGGAGCCCGGCGGACCCACCACAAGGATGTTATGGGATCCGGCGGCGGCAATTTCAAAGGCGCGCTTCACATTCTCCTGCCCCTTGACATCGGCAAAATCCGGCAGGGACTCCGGTTCGACCGACGCCGACGGACGGACAGCGGGCACGATGCGTTTCTCCCCCCGCAGATGGGCAGTCAGCTGCGCCACGTTCTCCACCGGGTAAACGGTGATATTTTCGGCAAAGGCCGCTTCCTGCGCGTTATCCGCAGGAACAAAAAGCTCCTTGATGCCGCAGCGTTCGGCGCAGATGGCCATGGGCAGCACACCGCTGACCGGGCGCAGCTCGCCCATCAGGCTCAGCTCGCCGAGAAAAGCGGAGTTCTCCGCGGGCGCCTTCAGTTCGCCGGAGGCGGCGAGAATTCCCAGCAGCATCGGCAGGTCATAAAGCGTGCCCGCCTTCTTTTTATCCGCCGGAGCCAGATTTACCGTCAGGCGGCTGACCGGAAAATCAAAACCGTTGTTTTTGATGGCCGCGCGCACGCGCTCACGCGCTTCCTTGACCGCGGCGTCGGGAAGACCGACCAGGTCAAACTGAGGCAGTCCCCCGGAAATATACACTTCCACCGAGACCTCATAGCCGCCGACACCGCTGACGCCGAAGCTTTTTACACTGCAGAACACGGGTTTACACCTCTCTTACACGATCAATCCTTGAAAAAAGGCCCGGAGAGCGCCGCCCTCCGGGTCTCACGGCTTTTCAGCCTTATTCGTTTTCTTCTTTTACGATGGCAATATGCAGTTCATCCAGCTGCTTCTGCTCCACCGTGGAGGGTGCGCCCATCATGACATCCTGCGCGTTCTTATTCATCGGGAACGGAATGACTTCGCGGATGCTGTCTTCCCCTGCCAGGAGCATGACCATACGGTCCACGCCCGGGGCAATGCCGGCATGAGGAGGCGCGCCGTAGCAGAAAGCGTTATACATGGCGGGGAATTTCTTCTTCACGTCTTCTTCGCCCAGGCGGACCAGCTCAAAGGCCTTGATCATGATATCGGGATCATGGTTGCGGACAGCGCCGGAGGAAAGCTCCACGCCGTTGCAGACCAGGTCATACTGATCGGCGGTAATGGTCAGCGGGTCGATTTCTCCCTTTTCCGCCTTCAGCAGCACATCGAGGCCGCCGGACGGCATGGAGAACGGGTTGTGGCAGAATTCCAGCTCACCGGATTCTTCCCCGATCTCATACATCGGGAAGTCGACGATCCAGCAGAATTCGTAGCGTTCCTTATCCATATGGCCGGGCACGGCGGGACCGAAGGTCTTGATGATGACGCCTGCCGTCTTCTGGGCCTGTTCCTTCTTGCCGGCAGAGACCGCGACCAGGCAGCCGGGCTTCAGGCCGAGCGCTTCCACGACCGCGTCCTTCCGGTCGGCAAGGAACTTGGCAATGCCGCCGGCCAGCGCGCCGGTCTCATCCATCTTGAACCAGTAGGCCTTCGCACCGGACTGCACTTCCACATCGGCGCAGAGCTTATCCACGTTCTTGCGGGTCAGCGCGCAGTCGCTGATGACGACCGCTTTCACGAGATTTCCCTCGGCAAAGGGAGCAAACTCGGTGCCCTGCACAAGGGCGGTAATATCTTTCACGGTCAGGTCAATGCGGAGGTCCGGCTTATCGCAGCCGTAGGTCTCCATGGACTCAAGGTAAGGAATGCGGCGGAAGGGTGCGGAAGAAGCGATGTTATAGGTGCCGTACTGAGCAAAGATTGGCGGAAGCACATCTTCCAGGACCGCGAAAACATCTTCCTGAGAGGCAAAGGCCATTTCCATATCCAGCTGATAGAACTCACCGGGAGAACGGTCGCCGCGGGCGTCTTCATCACGGAAGCAGGGAGCGATCTGGAAATAGCGGTCAAAGCCCGCGGTCATAAGCAGCTGCTTGAACTGCTGCGGTGCCTGAGGCAGGGCATAGAACTGACCGGGGTGCTTACGGGCAGGCACCAGATAGTCTCGGGCGCCTTCCGGAGAGGAAGCGGTCAGAATGGGGGTGGTGATCTCAAGGAAGCCGTGCTCCGTCATGGCGCGGCGCAGAGCCGCCACCACGCTGCAGCGCAGAATGATGTTCTTCTTGACTTCCGGGTTGCGGAGGTCAAGATAACGGTATTTCAGGCGCTGCGCCTCATCGGCCGCGCGGCTGCGGTTGATCTCAAAGGGCAGCTCGTTATAACGGCAGCGGCCCAGCACTTCGATCTTCTCGGGAACCACTTCGATATCACCGGTATCCATTTTGGGGTTTTTGCTGGCGCGCTCGCGCACCACGCCCTCAACGGAAATGGTGGATTCCTTGTTGATGCTCTTGACAACGTTCATGAGCTCTTCGGTTTCGATGACGACCTGAGTGGTGCCGTAAAAATCGCGGACGACCACGAAGGCGAAGTTATTGCCTACCTCGCGGACATTTTCCATCCAGCCGGAGATCTTGACCTTTTCCCCGACATTGGCAAGGCGAAGCTCATTGCAGGTATGTGTACGGGACTGGAACATATTCTGCCTCCTGATATTATTCTTTGATGACCGCGGTGCTGTTGAGCCGGTCGATCTCGGCGCGGATCATAGCTGCGGCCTGCTCCGGCGTCAGCTTCTGCTGCTCACCGGTGCGCATATTTTTGACCGCGAGGACACCGTCACGGATCTCATCCTCGCCGGTAAGAACTGCGAAGGGAACGCCGATCTTATTGGCATAAGCCATCTTGGCCTTGAATTTTTTCTGCTCGCCGTAAAGCTGGGTGCGGATGCCGGCGGCGCGCAGCGCGGTTGCAGAGGCGACCGCATAGCCCAGGTCTTCCGTCATGGGGATGACCAGTGCGTCACAGGGAGCGGAGACCGCTTCATCGCTCAGCAGCCCCTGCTCGTTGAGCACATAAAACAGACGGGTCAGCCCGATGGAAATGCCGACGCCGGGCAGCTGCTTATCGGTGTAATATTCCGCCAGATTGTCATAACGGCCGCCGGAGCAGACGGAACCGATTTCGGGATGATCCAGCATAACGGTCTCGTAAACGGTGCCGGTATAATAATCGAGGCCGCGGGCAATGGTGAGGTCAATGGCGAAATTATCTTCCGGCACGCCGAACGCAGCCAGATAACCGGCCACGGTCTTCAGCTCATCCAGACCCTCATCGAAGGTCGGATCCATGCCGCGGTAACGCTCGAGCGCGGTCAGAACCTCTTCGTTGCTGCCGGTGATGGCCATAAAATCCATCACATTTTCTGCCTTGCAGGGCAGCATTTTGACCTCATCGATCAGGCACTGGCGCACTTTTTCGGCGCCGATCTTATCGAGTTTATCAACGGTGCGCATGATCTCGCCGGCTTTCTCGGTCATGCCGTTCATGGCATAAAAGCCGTTGAGGATCTTGCGGTTGTTCACGCGGATGCGGAAACGGGAGATGCCGAGCCGGGTAAAGGTGTTGTAGATGACGGCGGGGATCTCCGCCTCGTTCATAATATCGAGCTTCCCGTCACCGATAATGTCAATATCGGCCTGGTAAAACTCGCGGAAACGTCCGCGCTGGGCACGCTCGCCGCGATAGACCTTGCCGATCTGATAGCGGCGGAAGGGGAAGCTGAGCTCGGAATAATGCTCGGCCACATATTTGGCCAGAGGAACGGTCAGGTCAAAGCGAAGCGCAAGATCGCTGTCGCCTTTCGTGAAACGGTAGATCTGTTTTTCGGTCTCGCCGCCGCCCTTGGCCAGCAGGACCTCTGCCGACTCAATGATCGGGGTGTCGAGCGGAGTGAAGCCATAGACGGAATAGGTGCTGCGCAGGACCTCGGTCATGCGCTCCATCTTCATCTGCTGCGCGGGCAGCAGCTCCATAAAGCCGGAGAGAGTCCGGGGGGCTACCTTTGCCATGGTGGTAAGTTCCTTTCGATTGGGTTTATTTACGGGAGGGATTCACGATATTGCGCCAGTCAAGGTCGCCGCGGCGCAGGCCCTGCACCAGCACCTCTGCCGTGGCGGCATTGGTGGCGAAGGGAATCTGATACTGGTCACAGAGGCGTTCAATGCGGTTGATGTCATCAAAGCCGCTGGGATTGGTCGGGTCGCAGAAGAAAAGGACAAGGTCGATCTCGTTATAGGAGATGCGGGCACCGATCTGTTGAGCGCCGCCCTGATCCGCATGCAGATACATTGTGATCGGCAGACCGGTTGCTTCCGCTACGAGTTTACCTGTTGTGCTGGTTGCGCAAAGGGAATGCTCTGCAAGAATACCGCTGTAAGCAATGCAGAACTGTACCATCAGTTCTTTTTTGCGATCATGGGACATCAGGGCAATGTTCATTGAATTCTCTCCATTTCCGATTTATTTTGTGGTCTTTTTACGTCAAAAGACCATTTTTTAATCAACATCATTAAATTTTATTATATGCCATGCAATTTAAAACTGCAACTGATTTTTCCTTTCTCAGCGGAGCATTTCCATCTCGCCCTCGGAAGAATCGCTGTAGCTGCGGATGTTGATGTAAACATCCATGATCTGGCGGGCCATAAACTGCACCGATGCGCCGGCGCCGCCGCGTTCCACGATGATGACAATGGCAACCTCCGGGTCATCATAGGGAGCATAGCACATAAAGATACCGTCGTTGGTGATGTTTTCGCCCTTCTGAGCGGTACCGGTTTTACCTGCGACCGTCCAGGCGCAGTCGATCCAGCAGAGATAGTTGGATTCGTTCAGCGGGCTGTTGACCACTTCGTGCATGCCCTCATGAACGGCAGCCCAGTTATAATCGGCGCTGTCTACGGTACTCATGATCTGAGTGCCGCGTTCATAGGTCTGTTCGCTGTAATCGTAGGTACGGATGGATTTCAGAATGGAGGCGGAGTAGCGGGTACCGCTGTTGGCAACGGTAGCGCAGTATTCCGCCATCTGAAGCGGGGTAAAAATACTATCGGACTGACCGATGGCTGCCTGCAGTGTATCGCCGATTCGCCATTCGGTACCGGCATAGTCATAGTGGTTGGCACGGTTGGACATGTTGCCGGTGGTTTCGACCAGTTCAATGCCGGTCGAGACACCCAGGCCGAAGTTGTGAGCAAACTCGCCCAGCGTATCAACACCGAGATCGTTGCCGACGGTGTAGAAGAAGTAGTTGCAGGAATCGCGCAGTGCGGTGACCACGTTTTCATCCCCGTGCATCAGGTTGTAGCTGGACCAGATCCAGCATTCAGGCGAATAACCTTCTGCCGCGTATCGTGTGTAAACACCCTGGCAGCGGACGATATCTTCCGTGTTGATGATGCCGCTGGTCAGGCCCGCGATGGCGGTGCAGGGTTTGAACGTGGAACCGGGCGCGTAGGCACCCAGCAGAGCGCGGTTGAAAAGCGGGGCGTTGGGTGTTTCCAGCAGTTCGGCGTAATTTTCGATGATCGTGGTAACGTCATAGGTCGGCCAGCTGGCAATGGCCAGCGGCTCGCCGGTCTTTACATTGACCACGACCGCCGCGGCGCCGGTAATATCGTCTTTAAAATCCTCATTGTATTCGCCGCGCGCCTTTGATTCGGCGATCTCGTTTTCACGCGTTCGAATCAAGGCGTTCACGCCGCTGTTCAGAATACGTTCCACCTGCTCCTGCAGGGCAATATCGATCGTGAGGTAGACATGCTGCCCGGGCTCCGGTTCCTCGGTATAGACCGTGGCAAGGACCGTGCCCGATGGGTTCTTCGTTTCTTCCACCTCACCGTCTTTGCCGTGGAGATAATCCTCGAAGGCGTATTCCACGCCGTCCTTGCCGACATAGGCGTCTGTTGCGTAGCCGACAAGGGAATATTTTTCATATTCTTCCTGGGTCATCAGGCCGACATAACCCAGCAGATGAGCCGCATACTCGGTGGAGTATTCGCGGGCATAGGCACGGCTGATCTCAACGCCTACCAGCTTGTTTTCCAGAATGGAAGCGATCAGGTTCATGCCGGCGTCTTCCACGAAAACATAGTCGGAGGTGTTGATGGCATAGCGGACGTTGATGGAATAACGCACGCCGGCAATGATGCGCATTTCCTCCGCGGAATAGCTGGTGCTGATGCTGTAGCGCGTACGCATATAGCTCATCAGTTCCACCGCGGTCGGATTTTCCGGAAGATCATCGCTCTTATCTTTGATGTAGGCTTCCAGCATGGTGCGCTGAATGGCCGTCATGTTTTCGTCGTATTCAAAGGGTGATGTATAGGAAATGGGAAGGTCATCGGTATACTTGTCGCCATACTGCTGAACCATTTCCACCAGCTCGAGGATGGTGGCGTTCGGGTCATCGTTGGCGAAAAGCTTATCCGTATTGATCTTGATGTTGTAGCTTTCCTCGTTGCTGACCAGAATACGGCCGTAGCGGTCAAGAATGTTGCCGCGGGCCGCCGTCACGGTGCTCGTTGTTTTGGAAAGGGCCGTATCGCGGCTGTAGTATTCCGCGCCCTCTATGATCTGCAGCTGATAGAGGAAGTAGATATATACAACCATCAATATGGCAAAGATGATAAGCAGAGTCACAACTCTGCCGGTTCGGACCACTTTTTTCATGTTTTATTCCTACTCGATCCAGCGTGCGGGAGGCAGATAGACGGCAGCCGCCAGCGGCAGCGCCCAGATTGCCTGCAATAACGCGGTTGATATCATTACTGTGGAAATGCCTTCTTTTACGGCAACGCCGAGCATCTGTACCGCTCCGCCGATCAGCAGGGCCGCCAGCGACGCTCCCATATAGGCAAAGAAACGGCGGTTAATGAGAAACTGCGACACAAATCCCGCGCCGAATGCCAGCGCAGGCAGCAGGATCGTGAACATGACCGTGTTTTCCACATAGGCCATATCGGCGAACAGCCCCAGGATCATGCTGAAGACCGTGCCCCAGGTTGCGCCTTCAAACATGCCGACCGCCACTGCCACCGCGGGCAGGAACATGGGGCAGACCCCCATCGGGCGCACTTCGCAGAGAAGAATATTCTGTGTCAGCAGCACCACCAGCATATAAAGGGCATAGAGCAGAACCCGTTTTGTTTTCTGTTTTGTAAAAAGATCTTTCATTCCACCACGTTATAGTCCTTTATCACAAACACCTGCACCAGAGATTCCAGATCGCACTGCGGCTCCACAATGCCGAATTCGATCTGGCCGCCGGCTTCCGTCTGCACGGAGGTAATGCGCCCGATCACGAGTCCCTGCGGAAAAGCGCCGCCGGAACCGGAAGTCAGCACTTCATCCCCCACAAAGATCTGCGCGCCGGTGGCCATGTAGGTCAGCTTGGCTACGCCTTCCTTCATCAGGGAATATTCACCGACCACCATACCGGATACGCTGGCGTCGCCGGCAAAAGCGCCGACGCTCATATCCACGTCGATCAGGGTGCTGACCGTGCCCCAGTTGGCTCCCAGCTCCGTCACCTGACCGACCACGGCGCCGTATTCGGTAATGACCGGGTCGCCGAGTTCAATGCCGCTGCTGGAGCCTTTACTGATGGTGAAGGAGGAGCTCCAGTTGGAAGAACTCCAAAGAACCACCTTGGTGGATTCCAGCACATAGTCGGTATGTTTTTCACGCAGCTCCAATGCCTGGCGCAGGCGCTCGTTTTCTTCCGTGGCGGCAATGCCGTCACGGGCAGACTGCTGCGCGTCCGCCAGCTGGGAACGCAGCGATTCGTTTTCCGCCAGCAGCGAGTCATAATCATAGAGGTAGCCGTAGATCGTATCGACCCAGTTGACGGCGGAGCTCAGCACCTTCTGCAGCGGAGAGGCCGCGATGCCGGTGGCGTTGCGGACCAGACCGGTCTGCGCGCTGCGGGCCGCCGAACTGATCAATACCAGCAGAGCGACTGCCGCCACAACAATGCCCAGCTTTATGCCGTTTTTCTTCAGATAATCTTTCACAGCAGTCCAACTCCCAGCCCGCTCAGAATTTTGCCGACCCGGCAGAGGGGCAGACCCATTACATTGAAGAAGTCCCCGTCAATGCCTTCTACCAGCAGAGACCCGACGCCCTGAATGCCATAGGCGCCGGCCTTATCCATCGGCTCGCCGGTCGCGATGTAGCGGTCAATCTCGGGAGCGCTGAGCATGCGGAAACGGACCTCCGTGCGCTCATATTCCGCGATCTCCGTGCCGCCGCGCAGAACGCAGACACCGGTATAAACTTCATGCGTCTGCCCGGAAAGGGCGGTAAGCATGGCTTTTGCCTCTGCCTGTGAATGGGGTTTGCCGTATTTTTGTCCTTTGAACCAGACGATCGTGTCGGCTGCGAGAACAATGTCATCGCTGCCGCACTGCGCCGCCACCTCGTGCGCTTTGGCAGAGGAAAGCGCGCAGACGATCTCGCCCGGACCCGCGTGTTCCGGCGCGATCTCCTCCCCTTTTGCGGGCAGGATCACCAGATCTTTCACTCCGAGCATCTCCAGCAGCTCTCTGCGGCGCGGAGAACCCGAAGCCAGAACCATTTTACTCATATTTTCAGCCGCTCCTGTTATCAATCCACTCCGCGGAAATAAAGTCCGCGGGTCAGTACGTTGGGTTTGTAATCGGTAAGTCCGAAATAGCCTTTGGCAACTTCCGCGCATTCACGCGGGGTTTCGGTGGAAAAGAGCATCCGCATGCCCCAGAGGCCGCAGGTGATGATATCCGCCTTTTTATCGGCCAGATAAAGCTTATGCGCGTTATAGATCACGTTTCGGCAGCCGTATTCCTTTACCACCGGGAAAATGGAGCCCATACGGTCCGCCAGCTCTGCCGGGTTGCGGCAGCTGCAGTGACCGGAGCTGCTGCGGATCACGCACTGATCCGAGACCATCAGCGGCAGGCGGCCGTAGACGATCATTTCCGTATCCAGCGGCTTGTGCATTTCGCGGATCTGCGCCAGGCGAAGCTCAAAGGAAGCGGTTGCGGAAAGGAAGCCGATGCTGCGCAGCACATCCAGCATATAAGAATTGAAGGCGTTGAGGCCGAAATCGCCGCGCATTTTCATTCCCGCGCCGCGGGCAAGGAAAATATGCCCAAGGTTGCCGACCAGCGCTTCTTCCACGCCGTGTTCGGCCGCCACGCCCAGCATGCGCTTGACATCCTGCACCTGGTCATCGGTAATGACACGCGGCAGAATGACGGCGGGAACGGTCCCCCGCTCCGTAAAAGGACGGATGCAGTCCGGATTCTCCGCAAGCTCCGTGACCGGGACATAGACGTGAGCCGGGTTCAGCTCCGCCAGTTCTTCGGTCAGCTGTTCCGCCGTGCGTACCTGGAAAATGACTTTCGGTTCGGAAAGGCGCGGTCCCTGCTCCGGCATGGGCGGGATCTCGCCGGAGCGGCGCTCCGGTACCTGCGCGCGGCTTTCGGAAAGCCGGGCGATCAGATCGCGGCGCAGCTCATTGACGGCTTTGGCCGGCAGAAAAAGGTTCGGATCGGCCTTGGCCAGATTTTCCACGCAGTAATAGGGTGTGCCGCCGGTTTTATACATCTGTTCGGCAAGGAAGGTGTTTGTAATGCCCTGCTGACGGGCACGTTCGGGAATCATGCCGAAGGCGGCCGCCTTATGGCCTTCATCATCAAAGGCAATGGCCTGCACGGGCTTGCCCTTTTCCGCCACGGTGTAAAAATGCACAGGCACACGGCGCAGTTCGCCTTCCGCGTAGCCCTTGCGGACGGAAGTAAGCATTTTTTCCAGATCTTTGGGCACTTCGCCGCGCATGCCGTTCATATCGGCCTTATCGCCCGTATAATAGCCCTGCGTAAAGCCGTCGCGGGAGAAGGTATCTTCCATCTGCTGCAGCTCTTCCGGCGTAGGCATGCGGTGTTCCTTCAGGAGCTTGGAATAGATGCCGGTAACCACCGCCACATACTCTGGGCGTTTCATGCGCCCTTCGATCTTGGCGCTGGCAACGCCGGCCGCTTCCAATTCAAGCAGTTTATCGGCCAGACAGCTGTCTTTCAGAGAAAGCGGATTGTCATCCAGACGGCCGCCCAGGCTGTAGGGCAGGCGGCAGGGCTGGGCACAGAGGCCTCGGTTGCCGCTGCGGCGCCCGATCAGGGAGGACATATAGCATTGGCCGGAGTGACAGAAGCACAAGGCTCCATGCACAAAAACCTCGATTTCGATGGAAGCATTCTGCGTGATGAATTTGATCTCTTCAAAACTGAGCTCGCGCGCGAGAACGGCGCGGGTCAGGCCCATATCGGCGGCGGCCTCCACACCGGCCAGATTGTGCAGACTCATCTGGGTGCTGGCATGCAGAGGAATATCGGGCAGGGCTTCACGCAGCACGCGCACCAGGCCGAGATCCTGAATGATGATGCCGTCCGCGCCGCATTCGGACGCAACGTGCGCCGCGCCGACCGCCTGATCGATCTCACGGTCGTTTACCAGTGTGTTGAGCGTGGCGTAGACCTTGCAGCCGCGGATATGGCAGTAGCGCACAGCCTTGATAAATTCTTCTTCGGTAAAATTTTTGGCGTTGCGGCGCGCATTAAAGCCGCCGAAGCCGATATATACAGCGTCTGCTCCGTTCTGAACGGCCGCGATGACGGCCTCCGGAGAGCCCGCCGGAGAAAGCACTTCCATAATTGCATGTTCCTGTCAATTTGATAGTAATTGCATAATAATCGCATGATAATACAGGATAATTATAGCACAGGGTGTCTACTTGCGACAAGAGCATTTTAATGATATAATCGATTTGATCGGATTGGCTGAAAAAACATGTAAACACTTTTTTAATTATGTCCGCAGGAAAGGAGACTCTGCCATGCCTCAAAACGATAACTATATCACCGCAAGCCGCAGCGCGCTGGAACGCCTGGTGCTTGCCCACGACGGCGACATGGCGCTGCTCTATCTCTACCGTCTGCTTTCCGGCGACCGGAACGAGGAAAACGCCGCCGGCGCTCTCTGCCGCACGCTGAGCGAGATGCAGGCAGCTTCCGAAAAACTGCAGCGGCTGCAGCTGCAGCCGGTCTTCTCCGACGCAGTTCCCACGGAAGTGCCGGCTGCCGCAGCGGGATCCGCCGCAAAAGCCGCGGAAAAACTCACCCCCATGGGAGTAGATGATGTGGCTGCTCCTCCCCCGCGTGAATACACCTCCGCGGAGATCACCGCTGCCGCAGAGGAAGACTCGGTCTATGCCTCGCTGCTGGTGGAAGCGCGGAATCTTATGGGCCGCCTTCTCAGCACGGAAGACATGAAATCCATTCTGCGCATTTACAAAGACCTTGCCCTGCCGGGCGATGTCATCATGATGCTTTTCGCTTACATGAGCGATGTATATCAGGAAAAATACCACGGCTCCCGACTGCCGACCGCAAGAGCGATCGAGCGTGAGGCCAACCTTTGGGCAAGCCGCGGCGTGACCACTTACGAGGCAGCGGAAGCCTATCTTGCCGAGCGCAGCCGCATCACCGGCGTCAACCGCGAAATTGCCGAAATTCTCGGCATTACCGGGCGCGATCTCACCCCCGCCGAGCAGAAATATGTCTCTGCCTGGGTCGATCTCGGCATGAAAACCGATGCCATCTCCATTGCCTATGACCGCACCATGCTGAATACCGGCAAAATGAGCTGGCCTTATATGGACACGATTCTCCGCACCTGGGCCGATAAAAAGCTCTTCACGGCCGCCGATGTAGAGCAGGCCGACCCGCGCCGCAGCCGCCGGAACGACGCGCCCGCCGGTGCGGAAGCCGCCGTGGATGTGGACCGGCTGAAGAATTTTCTGAACAACATGTAACGCTGGAGGACGCAAAAATGGCATATGACGGAAAAGTTCTGGCCGCCGCGCGGGAACGGCTGGAGGCACAGCGTGCCCGCAACCGGCAGGAACAGCAGCGGCGGACCGACCTGGTCTACCGCAGAATTCCCGAAATTGAGCAGCTGGACCGCACTCTGCGCAGCCAGATGACACAGGTCGTTCGTCTCACGCTTTCCCACACGCCGGCGCTTCAGGAAAAGCTTGCCGCCCTGAAGGAAGATAATCTGAACCTTCAGATGCGCAAGGCGGAGCTGTTGGTAGAGTACGGTTACCCAATGGAATACCTGGATGAGATCATCGACTGCCCGGACTGCCGGGACACCGGCATTTACCGCGGCGGCGTCTGCAAGTGTCTGGAACGCCTTTATAATGAGGAACTCACCGGCCGTCTCAGCACTCTGCTGCGCACCGGGGATGAAAGCTTTGACAATTTTTCCTTTGAATATTACAGCCCCGCCTATGACGCCGCTTCCGGCTGCACCCCGCGGGAAAGCATGAAAGTGGTTTACGATATCTGCCGCAAATTTGCCGACAGCTTCCCGGCCTTCAGCTCTCATCTGCTGCTGCAGGGCAAGCCCGGTC
>R19__coassemble_656_pt1 | contig 14633 bp, 9 predicted proteins | sample R19__metabat2_high_PE_014 | metagenome-assembled genome bin R19 | reverse complement strand
TATCCGCAGATCGAAGTGGTGCAGATCCAGTTCAACTATGTGGATTATGAGGACCCGGCCGTTCAGAGCGGAAAACTGCTGGAGGTCTGTGAAAAATACAAGAAACCGGTCATCGTCATGGAACCGGTCAAGGGCGGCAGTCTCGTCCGCCTTCCGGAGGAAGCGCAGAAGGTATTTGACGACCTTCATGGCGGCAGCAACGCGAGCTATGCCATCCGCTTTGCGGCCGGCTTTGATCGGATGATGATGGTCCTTTCCGGCATGAGCACGCTGGAGCAGCTTAAGGACAATATCAGCTTTATGAAGGATTTTAAGCCGCTGAATGAAGAAGAAAGAGCAGCTGTGAAGAGGGTCTGCGAAATTTTCAAATCGCAGGACATCATCCCCTGTACCGCCTGCCGTTACTGCACAGCCGGCTGCCCGAAGCAGATCTCCATTCCGGACCTTTTCGCCTGCATGAACACCAAGAAGGTCTTTAACGACTGGAACCAGGATTATTATTACAATGTGGTCTATACCGCGCCGGGAAGAAAGGCTTCCGACTGCATCAAATGCGGCAAGTGCGAAAAGGCATGTCCGCAGCATCTGGAGATTCGGAAGCTGCTGGCAGATGTGGCGCAGATGTTTGAACGCCGCTGAGGAGGAATGTGTAATGAAGGAAAAAGTCATGCTTTGGGCCGGCGCCGGACAGATCGGTCTGGCCATCGCCCGCAGAATGGGCACCGGATATAAGATCATTGTCGGAGACAAGAAACCTGAAAACGCGAAAGCAATGGCGGATATCATGAACGCCGCGGGCTTTGACGTGACCCCGGTGGAAATGGATCTGGCCGATAAGGCATCCATCCTGAGCTTTATCGCTAAGGGGCAGGAATACGGAGACATCAAAATGCTGGTCAGCGCGGCCGGTGTTTCTCCGTCGCAGGCGCCGATTGAAACGATCCTGAAGGTGGATCTCTACGGAACGGCCGTGCTCCTGGAAGAAGTCGGAAAGGTCATCGCCGAGGGCGGCGTAGGCGTTCATATCTCCAGCCAGTCCGGCTGGCGCATGCCGCAGCTGACAGCAGAGCAGGATGCGCTTCTTGCGACCACCGAACCGGAGAAGCTGCTTTCCCTGGAAATGCTGCAGCCGGCAAATATCAAAGATACGCTCCACGCCTACCAGCTGGCCAAGCGCTGCAACGAAAAACGCGTGATGGCGGAATCTGTAAAATGGGGTGCCAGAGGCGCTCGAATCAACGATATCGCGCCGGGCATCATCGTGACGCCATTGGCTGTTGACGAATTTAACGGCCCAAGAGGTGATTTTTATAAGAACATGTTCGCAAAATGCCCGGCAGGCAGGCCCGGGACGGCGGATGAGGTTGCCAATGTGGCAGAGCTGCTGATGAGTGACAAGGCCGCTTTCATCACCGGTTCCACCTTCCTCGCTGACGGCGGTGCGACGGCAAGCTATTTTTACGGGCCATTGAAGCCCTGAAAGCAGGATTTTGCGGAGGCATCGGAATGGAATGTGAAGAAATACGCGTTGATCTGAGGACGCCCGATTATGCCGGGCGCAATGAGATGATACGGACCGCGCCGCTCCTGCACAGGCTTAACGGCATGGCCGCCTTCGATCCGGAATATTCCGCTGTATTGAAGGATATATTCGGTGATAATCTCGGTGAGGGCAGCTTTATCGCGGCCCCAATCAGCGGGGCCTGCGTCAGCACGGTAAAGATCGGCAAAGGTGTCTTTATCAATTCGGGCTGTCTGATGATGGCCAGGGGAGGCATTACAATCGAAGACGGCGTTCAGATTGCCGCCAATGTTCAGCTGATCTCCAACAACCACGATCCCTACGACCTGCAGGTACTGCTGTGTAAACCGGTTCTGATCAAAACCGGGGCATGGATCGGCGCGGGGGCAACAATCCTTCCGGGCATTTGCGTGGGCAGGCATGCGGTTGTCGGCGCGTCCTCGGTCGTGACAAAGGATGTGCCGGATTACGCGGTAGTTGCGGGCAATCCGGCAAGGGTGATCAAAATGCTGGACGAAAGCCGTTTCAATGATTAAAAAGGAGAATATCGCAATGGCGAAACTGGTTGCATTTTATTCCAGAGCGGATGAAAATTATTTCGGCGGCACCATGAAATATGTCACGGTCGGCAACACCGAAAAGGCGGCGAAGATGATCGCGGAGCTGACCGGGGCCGAGCTGTTCAAGATCGAGCAGAAGGTTCCCTATGCCGCTGATTACTACACCTGCATCGATCAGGCAAAAAAGGATCTGCAGGCAAAGGCGAGGCCGGAGCTTGTGTCCCTGCCGGAGATTCTTGACGAATACGATGAGATCTACCTCGGTTATCCGAACTATTGGGGAGCCATGCCGATGGCAGTCTATACCTTCCTGGAGGCATTTGATTTTACCGGCAAGAAGATTCATCCCTTCTGCACCCATGAGGGCAGCGGACTTGCCGGAACAGAGCGGGAGATCAAAAAAGCCGCAAAGGGTGCCGAAGTGACAAAGGGACTTGCCATCAACGGCAGCGCTGTGGACAGCGCAAAGCAGAAGATCGCCGAATGGGTTTAAGAACAGCAGAGGACCTGCGCAAAATCGCGCAGGTCCTCTGTTTTTTGCTGTTTTGTTTTTACTTGATCACATTGACCTTGAGCGTCACGGTTCCGTTGCTCTTGCCGGTGTTGTTGCCGGCGGCCACCAGCGGAATGCTGATATTGCCGCTCTTGGCCTTGGCGGAGGGAACATGGTCCTTCCAGCTCAGACGGCAGAGGCCGGTGGCGCCGTCCAGCACGGTGAGTTCGTAATAAGCCGCGCTCTTGCTGCTGTTGAACGCTTCCTCGATCGCGCCGTAATCCAGCTGCCAGCAGGCTCCCTCGGGCGCGGTCAGGTTGAAGCAGACGCCCGCGAAGCGGTCCTGCTTTGCCAGGCTGACGCTCTTCGTGCTGAGCACGCCGGTCACCTTGGGGGTTTTGATGGTAAGCTTGACGCTCTTGGTGATCGACTGATCTTTCCCGTCAAGGCCCGTGTAATTGAGCACCGCGCAGAGGTAGTAGTGATCCTTTGCGTTCAGCTGCTTTTCAAGCGTATCGGCCGCCCAGACATAGACCTCGCCGCTGCCGGCAGGCAGGCTGCACCAGCTTGCGCCGCCCGCTCCCGGCTCCGTGCCGCAGGTAAGCTGTCCGGCTTCTTCCGCTGCCTGACCGGCTTTCTGCAGATTTTCTTCCGTGTTGAGATTGCCGACGATCTTGGTACCCGTCGCGCCGTCCCGGGTCTTGCAGAGGAAGAAGGTCACTTCCGCCTCCGGGTCGTAAATGTTCTTGCTGCTGAAGGTCACCTCCGCCGTGTTCATGGTCAGGTAATCATAGACCATCAGGGAACCGCTGCCCTTCAGCGTGAGGGAGGCCGCCGGCGCCTTCTTTGTGTTGGTAAAGCTCAGCTTGACCGAGACCGTGTTCGAAAGCGTCTCCTCCTCTGCCCCGCTGAACAGATACCGGCCCTTCAGAGTATAGGTCGCTTTGGTGTCGATCGCAGTCTTACCCTCTTCCGTCAGGCAGAGAGTAAGCGCGTCATACTTCTCTTCTTTTTCGCCATAGTCATTCACGCTCCAGAATCTGAGACCGTCTCCGTCCCGAATCACCAGCAGCTCCTCATCTAACGGGAAATTGAACGTAAACAGCTCGTTGACATATTCGGCTTCGCTGCCCTTCTGCGTTTTTTCCACGCCGTAGATCCGCAGCCCGTAATAAACGTCGCTGCCGGTGAATTTATCCTTGACGCCGATCTCGGACGCGCTGCTTGGGATCACGCTGCCGATCTCCTGCTTTCCGGTCAGGCTCAGGCTGACCGAATTCTTTGCCTGCGCCGGGCCGGTCTTCACATCGCAGCTGTAGGTCCGGCCGCAGAATTCAAAATACGCCTTATAGCTGTGGCTCGCGCCGTCGGCCTCCGCGTTCTCGGAATTCGTAACATAAAGCTGAAAGCCCTTTTCCGTCGACTCGATCTGGAAGAGCAGCGGGCCGCAGATCGTTTCTTCGGGGCTGCCCGTAGGCTGATCCCAGGTCACCGCCTTTTTGCCGGAGCCTTCGGTAACCTTCAGCACGGTCAGTCCGCTGTTCGCGTTCACATATTCCGCCGGGGTGACCTGCACCGCGGTGCTCGCGCCGCCCACCAAATGATCCGTAAACTGCAGCTTGCTGACAAACTTCAGCTTGGGCGCCTGTCCCGGGGTCACGTTCACCTTCACGGTGAGCTCTTTGCTTGTGCTTGCGTCATCCCAGCCGGCAAAATGCACCCGCAGGGTCAGGCTGCCGCTGTATTTCTTTTCGCAGGGCTCGGTCAGGCGCAGGGGCAGCGTGCTGCCGTCCTCCGACAGGTCATCCGCGTTCACGGTCAGCCGATCCGGGCAGCTGATCACGTCCACGCGGTCGAGCGCGTCGCCGGTGAATTTCAGCTCCGCGCTGAGATCAAGCCAGCCGTCGCCGTTGATGGTCACGGCCGCCGCCTTTACGGAGGGCAGCTTGGTCTGCGGCTTCAGAGTGAGCTGTTCCGCCGTAGTGAAGCTGACGGCCACAGGGCCCGCTTCTTCCTCTTCACTGTGGAGGATCACCGCCTTGCCTGCCGATTCCGCGTCCCGGAACCAGATCGTGATGGCGGACTTGGTGGCTTTCTTGAAGTTCCTGCTGTCCGCCTTGATCGCGTCCAGCTTCGGAACGATCGCCAGCGTGCGGTCATCGATCACCTGCAGGTCATAGAACTCCGCCACGTTTCCGTCGGCAAATTCGGCCTTGAGGACCGAGCAGCCGGAAAGGGCTTCCTCTTCGTCCTCTTCCGCAAGGCCGGCCTGCATGCTCTTCAGCAGGGGCAGGATCGAGATCTCCGCGTAATCTTCCCGATAAATGTTGAAGGAAACCGTGCTGTCGATCAGCTGCACGCCGGTGATCTCGGCGCTCGCTTCCTCGGGATCCGCCGCGGCGTTTTCCACCACGTCAATGCGGATCGGCAGCGTCACCGCGCCGAACCGATCCTCGGCCAGGTCATCGCCGTTGCTGAAATATACTTTGACCCACCCCTGCACCGTGCCGGCGGCAATCGCTTTCACGCTGCAGCTGTCGGCGTCGTATTCCACAACGGAGGTCCAATCCGCTTCCCCTTCCGGGTCGAGCACTTCAAGCTCCACGCTCTGTTTCCAACCGCGCTCCGTATCGAGCGTGCCGAGCGCGCAGACAGAGGCGCTGTCCACCGGGCCTGCCGCGGAGAGCAGAATATAATCCGTCGGCAGAGCAATGTCGATCTCCTCCGCCTCCGTCGGTTCAAAGGCGTTGCGGAAGACAGCTCCGTTCGCCATTTCATAGGTATATTCGGCTGCCGTGTCGTCTTTATGCATCACAAGGAAATCACGGCTGAATTCCTGGCTGTCGTTTGTCAGCGTGAGGGTATCTTTCACCTCGGCCGGCAGACCGGCAAGGTCAATAAACACGTTGTCGCCCACGCGAAAGCCCTTCACGGGAACCGGTCTCAGGTTCTCAAACTCCGCCTCCGGCTCAGCCGAATCCGGCAGGAGCAGATAGGCCAGCGGGTTGCCGCCGCACTCAAGATCCTCCAGCGCGGAATTGGCGCGCAGGTCAAGAGCTCCGATCTCGTTGCCGACGCAGTCCAGCTCTTCCAGCGCTTCGCAGCCGCTCACATCCAGCGCCGCGATCCGGTTGTCATTGCAGAGCAGATTGACCAGTCCCGGGTTGGCGCCGAGCTCCAGCGCCGTCAGCCGGTTGCCGCTGCAGGAAAGATAGGTCAGCTTTTCGTTGGCGCTCAGGTCGATTTCCGTCAGTTGGTTATAATCAAAGTCCAGACTATCCAGCGCGGCGTTGGCGCTCACATCCAAGGCGGTCAGCCCGTTCGCGGCGCAGTAAAGCTCCGTTAATTTCGCGTTGGCGCCGACGCTCAGTTTTTCCAGGGCGTTGTTGCTGCAGCTGAGGCAGGTCAGCTCCGCGCAGGCGCTCACATCCAGCGCAGCGATCCGGTTGTTGTAACAGTAAACCTTCTCCAGCGCGGTGTTGGCGCTCAGGTCAAGGGCTTCGATCCGGTTGTCATTGCAGACCAGCTCCCGCAGTTCGGTGTTTTTGCTCAAATTCAGAGCGGTCAGCCGGTTCTCGCTGCAGTCCAGCTCGGTCAGGCCCGTGAAATATTCAATGCCCGTCAGGTCCTCAATATCCAGACATCTCACATCCAGCTCCGTCACCTGGGCCAGCTCCGCGGCTTCCACCATGGTGCTCTTGTCAAAAAGCCTTTTGACCGCTCCGCGGAAGGCGGCATCCGGGAAATTGGCTTCATTCAGCTCCACTTCCTCCGGCATTTCCGCGTCGTTATCCGGCAGCTCGCTTTCATTGCCGAGCCCGTCGGTCTTCGGACTGCCTTCGCCGACCTCAAGATCGGCCAGTCCGGCTTCGGGCTGCGCATCTTCCGCCGGGTCGGCCGGCTCCGCGTCCGCTTCCTCCGCCGGCTGCTCTTCCGCGGCTTCCGCGCTCTCGGCGGTCATGACGGCTTCCGTGTCCGCTGCCACGTCCGTCTCATCCGCCAGGGCGGCGGCCGGCAGCAGGCTCAGGCACATCAGCAGGCTCAGCAGCAGGGCAAGGCCGCGCTGCAGTCTTGTGTGTTTCATATCGTTTCCCTCCCGGAATGAAATAAAATAGATTCTCGCTTTTCTTTATACGATGGATTATAGCATAAAAGCAGAAAAGGCAGCACTGTTTTTCCGCAAAAAGCACAAGCGGCCGCAAAACGAGCCTGCGCTTTGATTGCCCCGGCCGGTCTTCCGCCCGCATAAGTCAACGAGAACCGTCCCCATTGACTCCCGACTCCGAAACTTATCTCTTTCTCCCCGGCTCCGCCGCGTTTTCGGTCGGATCGGCAGGCTGCCCGGAAAAATGTTTTAGATTGAATCGGGCAAAACTGTTTTTTTGCTGTATTTTTCATGATATAATGATCACAGTGCCGGCTCTCTTCCGTTTTCCGGTTTCCCGTGCCCCCATTGCGCGGAGCGGATCGGAAAATCCCGGCACCGGCAGCCCAACTGAATAAGAGGAGGTAAGTCGAGGCAGCTGCGCTCGGCGCTTAACATGTTTGTAAATTGCAGTAACCATCCCTCCGCCGCCTGGACTCAGGCGCAGATTGAAAAGACAGCGTCCTACGGAGAGGTCGTGGATGTACCGTTTCCGCAAATATCGCCGGAATCCACCCCGGAAGACATCCGAAAGCAGGCAGAGGCGATTGGGGAAAAGATCGTCGGCATGAATCCGGACGCGGTTCTGGCCGCGGGTGAGTTTTCTTTCACGTTCATGCTCGTTGATTATCTGTTGAAGCATAACATCGAAGTAGTCACCTCCTGTTCGGCCAGGAACACGGTAGAAGTAAAGAATCCGGACGGAACAAGCGAAAAGACCTCTGTTTTTGCCTTTATGGGATACCGGAAATACGAATACTTTTTTAAAGAAAAAGAAGAATAATATTCTTGTTTTCAGAATATTTGCTGTAATAATTCGAAAAGTAATATGAAATTATAAAGTTATGTATAAAGATAAAATTCAGGAAGCGATCAAGATCGCAATACCCGCAATCATCGACAGCCTGCTTTCCGTCGTGATCTCCACGATCGATACCAAAATGATATCCGTACTGGGGAGTGACGCGATTTCGGCCGTCTCCTTAACGAATCAGCCGAAGCTGATCGTATATGCCGTGTTCTTTTCCCTCGGCACGGCGCTTTCGATTTTTATTTCGCAGGCATTCGGCAGAAAAGCCAAAGACGAGGCTGACCAATATTTTAAATCCGTTGTTTACATCACCGTTCTTTTGTCCCTTGTGCTTGGGTTCCTGCTTGCCGTTTTCGCCAAGCCGGTCATGCAGGTGTGCAGCAAGCAGACGGAAACCCTCGGGCTTTCCATTACCTTCTTCCGGATCCTGATGGCATTCCTGCTCTTTCAGGCGCTGACAACTGTGTTCAACGCGGCCATCCGGGCGGTGGGAAAAACACAGCTGACTCTGTTTTCGAATATAATCGTCGGCGTGGTCGATCTCACGTTAAATTATCTCCTGATTGAGGGGCACCTGGGCTTCCCCGCGCTTGGCGTGGCGGGAGATGCCATCGGCACGGTAGGCGGATATATCGCGGGCAGTATCGTCGGTTTCGTGATCCTGTCCGAAAAAATAGATTTTATCGATGTGAAACGCCTGTTTACGCGGGAGGTTCGTGTCGATAAAAATATCAGAAAGCAGATCGTGAATAAAGCGGGAAATATTACGATTGAGGGCATCTGCATGCGGATCGGGTTCCTGATCTCGAGCATCATCGTCTCCACGGTATCCTCCTCGCAGACGTCGGTCTATTTCGTCGCCATGATCTTGCTGACCTATACCTTTGCTTTAGCGGACGGCATCCAGAGTTCAACCACATTTCTGGTCGGTAGAAGCTACGGCGAAAAAAATTTACCGGATCTGACGCAGTACACCCGAATCTCCTTCGGGCTGGGCGTGATCTGCTCCGTCCTGCTGGGCCTTATCTACGCGGTAAGCGGCCATATGTTCATGGCATCGTTTTTTGATGACAGCGCTTCCGTAAGCATGGGCGTAAAGTTTGTCTGGATCGTCGTGATCATCACCTTCGCGCAGGTCTTCCGAATCATCGGCTCCAGCGTACTCAGAGCGCTGGGAGAGGTCCGAATTCCGAGAATCATCGCAACCGTTTGCGTCATGATCGTTAACCCCGGTCTGTCCTATCTGTTTGCCATGTGTTTCCATATGCAGATCTGGGGAATCTGGCTGTCATCCCTTGTTTCGCAGTTCGCCTGGTGCATTGTCACTTTGATCTTCCTGCGCGTAATATGGACCCGGGAGAAAAAACGGATCGAAAGCACGCTCTGAGCACGCTCGACCGGCTTCGGTCACGGCATTCAAGGCAGCCTTCCCAAAAAAGGCTGTCACAGTCACCGGGAAGCTTCACAGACCGCTATATACTTAAAACGGAGGTAATCGATGGATAAACAATTGCTGGATAAGGAAGTACTCGTCATTCTCGATACAAGACGGATACAAAACTTCATGTTTAAATCGAACACATTTTTCGACACGTTGGGCGCAAGTGACCTGATGGTCCATGTGCTCGGGGATGGGATCGCTTATGCCCTGACGCACATCGACACTCCTTTAAAAGAAGACGAATACTCTTTGAATCAGGCTTACGATGAGGAGAATATTCCCTACTTTGTGTCTGAAAAAGTAAAATTTCAGATCATCGTATGCGCTGCCGGAAACGCGTTGTGCATTGTAAGAACCGGCGCGCTGGCGCAGAAGATCATACAGAAGGTATCGAGATATTTTCTGGATCATGCCTATTCTCTGAATCTTTCGGCTGCGGCTGTGGCCAAGACGGAGAACATGGGCAATGACATTTTCATGCTTTATAAAAAATTAAATGCCGTAAAGGCTTCCTGCGAGGTGTCAAATCCCCTGGGGCCTCTTGCCATCGTAAGAACAGAAAACAAAACCGGTGAGCCGGTCATTGCGTATGATGAGGAAAACAAGGATTATGTTTCTTCCGCTTCCGTGATTCGTCGGGAGGAAAGCAAAAAAAGAGCCAGCAGGATCTCCAAAAATGATATGCATTTCACGCCGGGACCCGAGGGGAAAAAATATCAGGCCGTCATACATGCCGACGGAAATAACCTCGGAATTACCATCGGGCGCATCCTCCAGAATACCGGGAGCTATGAGGAAGGCATCCGAAAGAGAAGACTGATCAATAAGAATATCAGTGAAAATTATTCCCGAATCGTGAAAACCAGTATCAGCCTGCTGAAGAGCTATTGTATATCGATCGGCAAACCGGAAGAGGACTTTCCCAAGGAGTTCCAGCTGATCCATAACGCAGGCGATGATGTAAACGTCATCTGCAACGCGGATCTGGCATTTGTTTTTCTGGAATATTTCTATAAAAACCTGGAAAACACATTTTTGATAAAGAACGAAACGGACTCGGTTCCTTTTTATGTCTGCGCGGGCATTGCCTTCGTGACGGAGGATGTGGATTATCATACGTCTTTCGGCTTTGCGGAGGAATGCTGCAGCAGCGCAAAGACAATGGCCAAGAAGGAAGAAAATCTGAGAAACGGTTTTGCCGGAAACTGGATCGATTTTCAGGCCTATGATATGAAAAATTCTCAGGAGCTGGATATTCTGAGGCTGAAGAGCTACCGGAGCTATGAGGGCATAAACTTTATGCTGCGGCCCTACTGCCTGGATGAGATCGCAAAGGACGAACCGTATTCCTATCGCAATTTCAGAAAGAGGATCCGCGCAATCAAGAAGCTTCGGCTGACCCCCTCTCAGAACGCCGCCATGACCTTGTCCTACAGCATGGGCAAAAAGTATTTTACCGCCTACATAGGAAATCTGAAAAAGCAGGGCATTGATCTCATCGAAGCGCTTGGGGAACCGTTATACAAGCAGGATGGCGAGGAGAAAGCGGTCTGGTTCGATGCGTTCAGAATGCAATATTTTTTTGATGAAGGGGATGCGTCTTGTGAAAAACTTGATTAAGATCACCACACTCGGAAAAGTCACCTTTGATATCCCCGGAGACAAAAGCGCCGGGTTCGGTTTTGATGTTTCCTTTGACAACATGAACATTCCGTTTATTCCCATCGCACGTCTGATCCGGGAAAACTACAGTGTATCGGACCGGATCCAAATCGGGTTCGCGAGACCGGAAGGCTATGAAGGGATCCTGAAGGCCTTCCTTGAAATGGGAATCACGAATTTTGAAAGCGGAAATTTGATCCGAGACTATTTTACCGAGCGTTTTTATGACAGCGAAAACAGCTATTATGTCAGAAGTCTGAAAAAGGGCCTGGTCTTTTACGCCAATGTAGACGGAGAAAAGGAAGAGCTCAGCAAGGTGCTTCCCGTCATTGAAAGCATCAACCATATCGGAGCCGCCGCGGGAGATGCCGACGGAAAGGTAAAAATAGAGGTTCTCAGAAGAAGAGAATTTAAAAGGGAGCACCCGGAATTAAAGGATACCCTGACTTACAACCGTCTGGATTATTCTCTGATGCTGGTATCGCCGACCTGCGTGTACGCGCCCTATAAGGATGGCGCAAACAGCTATAATTACATTCCGGGCAGCTATATTCTCAAGAGCTTCGCGGGCAGATGGAAGCATATAAAATGCACAAATGCCTATATCGGCGCGAATGGAAAACGAATGACTCCGATGCCCGCCTGTGTTTCGCTGGTAAAAGCAAACAAAGAAATGCTCCATTACAGACTGGCCTCCGGCAAGGATCCCAAGAGAACGGAGCAGGATGTTTCGCTTTCCAATGCCTACACAAGCAATGTTGACAGCCATTTCGTAAGCTATATGGTTCCGGAGCTCGAACGTTATTTCGGATCCGACGGAAAAATATATGACACGCTCTCTCCGGGCCAGATATTTTCCGGAAGCATTTACGGAACCGACCGGGACATCCGGCAGATATACGAATATTTAACCAAAAACAATTTTATCCGCTTGGGACATATGACCTTTGAAGGGCTCGGTGAGGCCGTGATCCGAATCACGGAGGCGAAAGAGGCGGAAATTCCCCGGAAAAGCCTGACCGCGTGCTTTGACCTGAGATGCCTGTCCAATACATTGATATTGAACGATGATGGAATGTCCGATATAAGGATAGAGGCGCTTTTAAAAGAGGTTGAGTATATCCTCGGAGAAGAGGGCAGACTTGAGATCGTTGGGGCATACACAAACGATTTTAACGATTATATGGATGATCCGGAAGCGCTCTGCCCAAGAAACGCGGTCCGTATGTTTACGGCGGGATCCGTGCTGAGGATCCGGACCAAGGACGGCAGCCCGATCGATATCAACAAGCTGGAACACTGCTTTATCGGTGAACGGACAAGAGAAGGCTACGGAGAAGCGGGCGCCTATCCCGCGCTGGATACCTACTACCGGGTCGCCGAAAAAAAGCCTGTTCGGGAATACGATTTTGATATTATGTGCCCGACGAAGAGCATCGTATTGGGAATCGAAGCGGCCAGCCGGATCACAGAGGCTGTCCTGAAAAAGATGGTAAAGAACATTGCATACCTGGATGCGGAGGATGCGTCGATCGAAACCGAGGGAACCGACGCCGTGCCTACGTTCGTGCTGTCCGGGTTAAGAGATTTCTACGCGCCGATGGTTCCGACCGAAAAACTGAAGGTCTGGTATCTGGAAGCGCTTAAGGAGGAAATACATGCTTGATTATGAAGTCGAAAAAATGCCGGAGAAGGGGCTTTTCTACGGAAGGCTGAAAAAAGAGATCCTTTACACCTCCTATTGCGTAAAGGATGGAACGATCTCCTTTGCGAAGGGTGAGGTACCGGATCCGGATGAATTGACGGAAGGGCATTTCTTTGACGGCAAAAAAGAGTACCGCCTGATAAAAAGGGAGTCCAGAAACGATCTTCTGAAGCTCTGCTTTACAGAAGAGGAAGAAAAAGCGATGGACAAAGACCTTCTGATGGAAGAAACCGTCCTGGTAAAGGAAGAATACGTCGATGCCTCCGCCGGGGTCTGCGATCATATCCGGATCATTAACCGCTATGCTTATTCTAAGGACGATACCTTAGTTCTCAGAAATTACAGGCTCGCGATGTAAACCTTTGCATATCCGAACAGCAGAGGACCTGCGCATAAACTGCGCAGGTCCTCTGTTTTTTGCTGTTTCGGTTTTGTTTTTACTTGATCACGTTGACCTTGAGCGTCACGCTTCCGTTGCTCTTGCCGGTGTTGTTGCCGGCGGCCACCAGCGGAATGCTGATGTTGCCGCTCTTGGCCTTGGCGGAGGGAACATGGCCCGTCCAGCTCAGGCGGCAGAGGCCGGTGGTGGCATCCAGCACGGTGAGTTCGTAAGAATCCGCGCTCTTGCCGCTGTTGAACGCCTCCGCGATCGCGCCGTAATCCAGCTGCCAGCAGACGCCGTCCGGCGCGGTCAGGTTGAAGCAAGCGCTCGCGAAACGGTCCTTCTTTGCCAGGCTGACGCTCTTCGTGCTGAGCACGCCGGTCACCTTGGGGGTCTTGACCGTGAGCTTGACGCTCTTGAACAGCACCGTGGAGTGTTCGCCCACCGCGTTCAGGTTCTCGCAGTCGACCACGCGGCAGCAGAAGTAATAGACATCCTTGGGATTCAGCGGCTTTTCAATGGGATCCTGGTAATTGATATAAGCGATGCCGTCCGGATCGGCCCAGAAGTTGAGCTGATCCGCGATCTCCGCCGCCTTTCTGGCATAGGCGATATCCGATTCGGATTTGAGATTACTCACGATCTTTTTGCCGGCGGCGCCGTCATAGGTCTTGCAGAGGAAATATTCCACGCTGTAGTATTTTTCTTCCCACTCAAGATTCTTGAAAACGCAGCTTACCGTGACCGGGTCTGTCGTCTTGGTGTCATAGGCCGTCAGATTGCCGGAGGCTTTCATCGTTGCGGCCATCTTTGTTTTGGAGAAGCTCAGCTTGACCGACACCGCGTTGGCTGCCGTCGTCTCATCTTCCTTGTCGAGCAGATAGTAGCCCTTTACGGTGTAGGTTGCCTTGGTGTCGATCTCGTCCTTGGCGCTGTGGTTGAGCATGAGCGTAAGGCTGCTGTGTTCCATCTCTTCGTATAAGGCTTCTTCATAGAAGGAATAGCGCATGCCTTCCGCGTCCCGCATCACGGTGATCGTGTCACCCGGGTTGAAATTGAACGTAAACAGATTGGTAACGTCTTCCGCCTCGGTGCCCTTTTTGGTCTTTTCCACTCCGGTGATCTTCAGATAATAGCACACCGGGCTGCCGGTAAATTTATCCTTCGGCGTGAGCGTAACGGTGCTGTCAAGCGCGCCGATATCCGCCTTGCCGGCAGCGCTCAGGCTGACCATGCTGTTTTTCTGCACGGCCGGGCTGGTCTTCACATCGCAGCTGTAGGTCTTTCCGCAGAATTCAAAATAAACCTTATAGCTGTGGGCGGCGCCGTCATTCGGTGCCTCTTCGGTGTCCCATACCGAGAGCTTGAAGCCCTTTGCCGCCGGTTCCACGGAAATCTCCAGGGGGCAGCTGCTGTAATCCGAATCCAAATCGTCCCAGGTCACCATGTTTTTGCCGGAGCCCTCGGTGACCTTCACCGCCTTCAGCTCGCTGTTTGCGTTGATATAGGCGGCCGGCGTGACCTGCACCTCGGTGCTTGCCATGCTCACGGCGGAATCCGTAAACTGCAGCTTGCTGACAAACTTCAGCTTGGGTGTCTGGCCCGGGGTCACGTTCACCTTCACGGTGAGCTCTTTGCTTGTGCTCTCATCGTCCCAGCCGGCAAAATGCACCTTCAGGGTCAGGCTGCCGCTGTATTTCTTTTCATAGGGCGCGTCATAGTTCAGTGACAGGGGCAGCGTGCTGCCGTCATCGGAAAGGTCATCCGGATTTACGATCAGCCAGTCCGGGCAGCTGACCACTTCGACCTTGTCGAGCGCGCTGCCGGTGAATTGCAGATCCGCGCTGCGGCTGAGCCAGGGTTCGGCGTTGATGGTCACGGCCGAGGCCTTTACCGGCGGCGCGGTGCGCGAG
>R19__coassemble_635_pt1 | contig 14806 bp, 15 predicted proteins | sample R19__metabat2_high_PE_014 | metagenome-assembled genome bin R19 | reverse complement strand
TCTCTATGCTGGTCATCGGCGCGCGTCTTGCCGATGTGAAGGCGGACGGCATGTTCAACGATCGGCAGATGTATGTCTTTATGGCGGCGCGGCTGCTCCTGATGCCGGCGGCAGCCTGGGTCTTCCTGCGCATTCTGCAGGCAGCGGGACTCCTGCAGCCGGATATTCTGCTGCTGCTCCTGATTCTTGCGGCTACGCCCGCGGGGTCTATGACTTCTATGTTTGCGGAGCTTTATCACGGGGACGGACTCTATGCCGGCAAGCTGGTGGCCTTCAGCACGGTGCTTTCCGTTTTCACGATCCCACTGATGGCTCTGCTCACATCGATCTGAGTACAAAAAGCAAAAAGACACTGCCGCTGCGGGAACATGCGCTTGCAAAAATGCCGTTGATAGATTAGAATAAAATCACCTCATTTCGAGAATAAATCTGATTAAACGGAGGAGATTTCCAATGGCAGACTGCAATTGCGCCTACTGCGCAGAGGGCGCCGCACTTGATAAATTCGGCATCAAGATCTGCGAGCTCAAAGCATCCAAGGTCATCCTTTTTAAAGAACAGAGCCATCGCGGCCGCGTGATCGTTGCTCACAAAAAGCATGTCAGCGAGATCACCGACCTGACCGACGAAGAAGTTGCGGAATACATGGCAGAAGTCAAGCAGGTTTCCGCAGCGGTCCACAAAGCCTTTTCACCCGATAAGATCAACTACGGCGCCTACGGCGACGGTATGTGCCACCTGCATTTCCACCTGGTCCCCAAATATAAGGACGGCTTTGAGTGGGGTACTCCCTTTGCCATGAACCCCGGTCTCAAGACCCTTACCGACGCGGAATACGCCGAGCTGGCCGAGACCATCAAGGCAAATCTGTAAGTCTTTTCCGCACAGTAAAAATTGACAGCCGTATTGCCAAATGTTAAACTTATGGTATAATAACGGCATGTGCTGATATATCAGCACCGAGTTTTTCAGAGCATTCATTTTTAAAATAAATCATATTTAAAAGGAGAGACACTATTATGGACCTCAATTTACGTCCTGCTTCCGAGTGCAAATACGATGCACTTTCCCTCGGCGAAGTTATGCTGAGACTTGACCCGGGTGAGGGCAGAATCCGCACCGCTCGTTCCTTCCGCGCATGGGAAGGCGGCGGCGAATACAATGTCGTCCGCGGTCTGCGCCGCTGCTTCGGTCTCCGTACCGGCGTCATTACTGCTTTCGCAGATAACGAAGTCGGCAAACTGATGGAAGACTTCATCCTGCAGGGCGGCGTTGATACCTCTCTCATCAAGTGGATGGACACCGACGGCATCGGCCGTATCTGCCGCAACGGTCTCAACTTCACCGAACGCGGATTCGGCATCCGCGGCGCAGTCGGCTGCAGTGACCGTGCCAACACCGCAATCTCCAAGGCAACCCCCGCTGACTTCGATTTCGATTACATTTTCGGAACGCTCGGCGCACGCTGGCTGCACACCGGCGGCATCTACGCAGCTCTCTCCGAGCAGTCCTGCGAGACAGTTGTGGAATGCATCAAGACCGCCAAGAAGTACGGCACCATCATTTCCTATGACCTGAACTACCGTCCCTCCATGTGGAGCGCCATCGGCGGCCTCGCAAAGGCTCAGGAAGTCAACAAAGAGATCGCAAAGTATGTTGACGTTATGATCGGCAACGAAGAAGACTTCACCGCATGCCTCGGCTTCGAAATCGAAGGCAACGATGCCAACCTGAAAGAACTCAACATTGACGGCTACAAGAAGATGATCGGCGAAGCCGTCAAGACCTATCCCAACTTCAAGGCAGTTGCCACCACCCTCCGTACCGTCAAGACCGCTACCGTCAACGACTGGTCCGCACTCTGCTGGGCCGGCGGCGAAATCTACAAGGCAAAGCAGTATGACGGTCTCGAGATCCTTGACCGTGTCGGCGGCGGCGACAGCTTTGCTTCCGGCCTTATCTACGGCCTCATGACCACCGGCGATGCCGAGATCGCTGTCAACTACGGTGCAGCTCACGGCGCGCTTGCCATGACCACCCCGGGCGACACCACCATGGCCTCCAAGAAAGAAGTCGAAAAGATCATGGGCGGCGCCGGCGCTCGCGTTGACCGCTGATCGATCTTGGAATCCAACCGCATCCGCATCAGCCTTGCTTCGGACGGGGAACCGGACTGCTGCGAGACCGAAGAGGTCCATGAAGATCTCCTCAAACTCGTACGCGGCAGCCTGCCGGAAGAAGATAAGCTCTATGACCTGGCGGAGCTGTTCAAGGTGTTCGGCGATTCGACCCGCATCCGCATTCTATTCGTGCTCTTCGAAGCCGATGTCTGCGTCTGCGATCTTGCCAGCATCCTGAACATGACGCCCTCTGCCATCTCCCATCAGCTCAAGATCCTCAAAGGGAACAAGCTGATCAAAAGCCGGCGGGAAGGCAAATCCGTCTTTTACTCGCTGGCCGATGACCATGTGAGGGCCATTGTGAGCCAGGGCATGGAACATGTGGAAGAATAATAAAAGAGACAGAGACCTGCTTCGGCAGGTCTCTGTTTTCGCATTCTGCGGCGTCGGAAGACAGCAGAGGAAGCTGTCCGCGTTCAACGGACAACTGTCGATTTCACTTAGCGATTATGCAAAAAAATAAAAAGTCGGAAATGTGGAAACTTAACAAATTATTGTTTCATCCGTGCAGGACTGTGGCGAAATCGAAAACCCTGTGCTATAATGCATGAGTAAATATGGCAGATTGTCTGAGGAAGACAGTTTTCTGCCTTTTCTTCCGGTGACAACAGCGTTATCCGCTGATGCACATAAACATCATTCAGGAGGAATAAAGAATGAAGAAGATCCTTGCAATCGTTCTCGCACTGGCAATGGTTCTTGCTCTGGGCGCCTGCAGCGTCAGCGCTTCCAGCACCAGCACCACTACCACCACTACCACCACTGCTGCTCCCGAAGAAGCAGCCACGGAAGAAGCCGCTCCCGCAGAAGAAGCAGCTCCCGCCGAAGAAGCAGCCGCAGAAACCGCGGAAGTCGGCTCCAAAGTCGGCAAGACCGTTCTGAGCGTTGCTTTCAACCAGACCATCACCAACCCCGAAGCTCAGGCTCTGCTCAAGCTCTCCGATGACCTCTATGATGCCACCGAAGGCCGCTACAGCCTCGAAATCTTCCCCGATGCTTCCCTCGGCGACCAGGCTCAGACTCTTGAGCAGTGCATCCAGGGCGCTCTGGAAATGACCCTCGTCGGCAACGCTGTTGTCGAAACCTATGCTTCCGACTTCGCCATCATCGGCACCCCGTATGTCTACAACGATGAAGAGCACTGCGAACGCGTTTTCGAGTCCGGTGTTCTGCAGCCCCTGTTCGACACCACCGAGCAGTACGGCTTCACCGTTCTGAGCGTTTACTCCCTCGGCGCACGTAACCTCTACACCCGCGACAAGGCTGTCACCACTCCCGAAGAGCTGGCCGGCATGAACATCCGTGTTATGGGCTCCCAGACCTGCATCGACATGATGAACGCCATGGGCGGCAACGGCATGAGCATGGCTCAGGGCGATGTTTACTCCGCAATCGACACCAAGACCCTCGACGGCGCTGTAAACAACATCATCACCTATGTTGACCTTGTCCAGTACGAAGTTGCTCCTTACTACAACTACACCTATCACCTGATGGTTCCCGATTCCCTCTGCATCAACAACGACGTTCTTGCTGAGATGGGCGACGACGCAGAGATCCTCAAGACTCTTGCTGCCGAATCCATGCCTTATGCATACAGCCTGATCCAGGATCTCCACAGCGAGTATCAGGCAAAGGCTGAGTCCATGGGCGTTACCTTCTCCGAGACCGATGTCGCAGCCTTCCAGGCTTCCTGCGCTGACCTCATCGCTTCCGTTGCAGGCCGCAACGAACTCACCCAGAGCATCTACGACGCAATCGTCGAGCTCGGCTGATTCTGAACTTATCTGCTGAGTCTGCTCAGCACAAAGCATGACCATAACGGCCCACAGTTTTCTGTGGGCCGTTTTCAATAACAGAAAAAAAGGAGGAAACCACATGAAGGTCATGAACGCCATCAAGGGCGTAATCGACAAGATCCTTATGGTTCTCGGCACGGTGTGCCTTTCCATCATGACGGTAATCGTATGTTACCAGGTTTTCGCACGCTACATTCTCAAGAGCCCCGGCTCCGTCTCCCAGGCCCTCGCACAGTATCTTTTTGTTTGGATGATCATGTTTGGCAGTGCTTATGTTTACGGTTCCAAAGAGCACCTGACCATTGATATATTAAAAGATAAGTTCTCCCCCAAAATGACGATGATCGTTGATATCATTACCAACATCATTCTCTTTGTTTTCGTTCTTGTCATCTGCGTGATCGGCGGCTGGGATTACACCATGAAGGGCGTTTCCGCAACCGACGCTTCCCTGCAGATCTCTATGGCCATCATTTATATCTCCCTGCCGCTCACCGGCGTTGTGACTCTGTTCTATGCTGTTTACAACAGCATGCTCGCCGTGCAGAACTACAAGCAGGGCAAAATCGAGAAGAGCGATCCGCTCTCCGGAACGGCATGATTAAGGAGGTAAAAGCTTTATGACAACTGCAGCTCTTGCCGGCCTCGTAATGGTCATTCTGATATTCGTAACTCTTGCCTTTGGTATGCCGATCGGTCTGTGCATCGGTGTCGGTGCCGCCGCCGCTACCTTCATCATCAAGCCCAGCAGCGCAGCGTTCCTTTCCGCTCAGAAAATGTTCCAGAGCGTCAACAGCTTCTCTCTGCTGGCCATCCCGTTCTTCGTCCTTGCCGGCAACCTGATGAACTCCGGCGGTATCGCCCGTCGTCTGGTCGGCTGCGCCAAGCTGGTTGCTCACCGTCTGCCCGGCGCTCTTGCCCAGACCAACATTGTTGCCAACATGCTCTTCGGCGCCATGTCCGGCTCTGGTGTTGCCGCCGCTGTTGCCATGGGCGGCATCCTCGGCCCCATGGAGAAAGAAGAAGGCTATTCCGATGAATACATCGCGGTCTGCAACATCGCGTCCGGCCCGACCGGCATGATGATCCCGCCCAGCAACATCATGATCGTTTACTCCTCCGTCGCAGGTTCCGTCTCCGTTGCCTCCCTGTTCATGGCAGGTTACGCACCCGGCATCCTGTGGGGTCTGGCCTGCATGATCGTTGCCGGTGTCATGGCCAAAAAGCGCGGCTATGTTTCCACCGAACGCTATAACGCCAAGTTCGTTCTCAAGACCCTTTGGGAAGGCATCCCCAGCCTGCTGATGATCGTTGTTGTTATCGGCGGTATCCTGGGCGGCCTCTTCACCGCAACCGAAGGTTCTGCCATCGCAGTGCTCTATGCTCTGATCCTCAGCTTCATTTACCGCAACGTCACCGTGAAGGATCTGCCCGGCATCGTCTGGAGCAGCGTTAAGACCACGGCCGTTATCGAGTATCTGGTCTGCGTATCCGGCATCATGGGCTATGTTATGACCAAGAGCCACATTCCTACTCTGGTTTCCGAGACCATCCTCGGCATGACCAGCAACAAGTATGTCATTCTTCTCATCATGAACGTGATCCTGCTGATCATTGGCTGCTTCATGGACCCGACTCCCGCTGTCCTGATCTTCACCCCGATCTTCCTGCCCATCGTTCAGACCTGGGGTATGAGCGGCGTTCACTTCGGTCTTATGATGATCATGAACCTCTGCGTCGGTACTCTGACTCCTCCGGTCGGCGCCATCCTCTTTGCCGGCTGCCGTACCCAGAATGTAAAGATCGAGCAGATCATCAAGATGATGATGCCTTTCTTCCTGGTCATTGTGATCTGCCTGCTGCTCGTCACCTATATCCCCGGCATTACCATGTTCCTGCCCAACGCACTCGGCCTGCATTAATTTAACGGTTTGCGTGTAAACGTCTGAAAAGGAGCAGTGAGTTTATGGATATCCGTTATTCCGCACATTTCAATGATGTGAAGCGTTACACCACAGAGGAGCTCCGCAAGGAGTTCCTCATCACCGATCTCTATCAGCCCGATACCGTGCAGGCTGTCTACTCTCATGTGGACCGCGCGGTCGTGCTCGGCATCATGCCGGTCAACGAGGCGGTAGCGATCGATAAGGGCATCGATGTCTGGCATAATTTCGGCACTCATTATTTCCTTGAGCGCCGCGAAGCCGGTACGTTCAACCTGGGCGGTGCCGGCTGGATCGAAGCCGACGGCCAGCGTTATGAGCTCGGCTTTGAAGACTGCCTCTACATCTCCCGCAGCACAAAGAACGTGACTTTCGGCAGCAACGATCCTGCCAACCCGGCCCGCTTCTATGTGGTTTCCTATCCCGCGCATAAAGACTGCAAGACTACCTTCATTTCTTTTGAACAGGCCAACAAGCGCCCCTGCGGCGATGCCAAGACCTGCAACAAGCGTGTGATCAACCAGTTCATCCATCCCGATGTGCTGGAGACCTGCCAGCTTTCCATGGGCTTGACCCAACTGGCGGAAGGCAGTGTCTGGAACTCCGTGCCGCCTCACACCCACGAGCGCCGCATGGAAGTCTATACCTACTTCAACATGCCGGATGACGCTGTCATGTTCCATATGATGGGCCGTCCCGACGAGACCCGCCACCTGGTCATGAAGAATTACGAAGCTGTCATTTCTCCTTCCTGGTCCATGCACTTCGGCTGTGCTACCACCAACTATACCTTCATCTGGGCTATGGGCGGTGAAAACCAGGAATTCGACGACATGGATACCTATCCCGTCGCCACTCTGAAGTAATCATAAAAATACAGCCCTGAGAAAACTCAGGGCTGTATGTCTATGCGATACGCTTCAGGCTTCCAGCAGTTTTCGGACCTGCAGCATGGGAGAGGGACGGAAAATATGAAGGATCCGGCTGAAATCCGCGTCCTTCACGGTGCCGTGGTCTTCTTTGATGATGCAGTAATCCATCAGAAAAAGATAAAGACAGAGCTCAAAGGAGTTCGGCAGAAAAGCCGGCACGTAATCGGTCTGAATCCAGTAAAGCGAGATGCTGCGCTGCAGAAACGGATTAAAGCGTCGGTTGACCCACTTGTTGCCGTAAACGATCATCAACTCCGGCGGAAAACCGGGCAGAGCAGCGGCAAAAATGTTGCGGTCCTTCTCTTCCAAAGCCGGTTCCGGCAGGGAAGCGTCATAGCTGCAGGGGGCTTTGTCGAAGGTAATGACGCCGTGGTAATCGCGGCGAAAGCGCTTGGGCAGAAAAACAATGTGTTTATGCCGCTTCTGTTCCATCTGATACCATTCGGCCATCTTTTTCTGACTGAGGTGAAAGGTGAAATCCACCTCGTTGATGCGGCGCTTCATCAGAATGACTTCGTCACTTTCCGGGTCAAAGGCATTCTCCGTCGATTCCAGCGCCGTGCGGAAGGCATAGGTCCAGCTGCGGCGGAAGGCAGGGTAAAAGCTCCGTTCCCGGATATCGGGGTCCTGAAAAAATTCAAGGATCACTTCTTCAAAAAATTCTTGATTGTCCATCAACTTACCCCTTATAATATAGTCAGTTAATTTTAATGCATCGGGCGTAAAAACTCAATGCATAAATCTAATATGAAAAGGAGACAGATTCCCATGACCATTTTAGAAAGATTCGCAAACTCCGGTGTTGTCCCTGTGGTCGTTCTTGACGACGCAGCAGACGCCATCCCCACCGCCAAAGCTCTTCTCGCCGGCGGCATTGACACCATGGAGATCACCTTCCGTACCGCAGCTGCTGCCGATTCCATCAAGGCAGTTGCCGAAAACGTTCCCGATATGCTGGTCGGTGCCGGCACCATCGTGAACCTCGACCAGTGCAAGCTGGCTGTCGAATGCGGCGCAAAGTTCATCGTTTCCCCGGGCTTCGATCCCGAAATCGTTTCCTGGTGCATCGAGCATGATGTCGCCACCACTCCGGGCTGCGTGACCCCGACCGAAATGATGGCAGCCATGAAGCTCGGCCTGAAGGTCCTCAAGTTCTTCCCGGCCAATGTTTACGGCGGTCTGAAAGCACTCAAGGCTCTTGCCGGCCCCTTCACCACCATCAAGTTCCTTCCCACCGGCGGTGTCAACACCGAGAACATCGGCGAGTTCATCACCACTCCGTTCATTCAGGCAGTCGGCGGCAGCTGGGTCTGCCCCAGAGCCGATATCAAGGCCCACAACTGGGATAAGATCACCGAGCTGTCCAAGGGTGCCAAGGACGCAATCGCAGCGGCAAAGAACGCCTGATCATTTAAACCTTCTCGGGTACTCCTGCTGTAAGGCGGGAGTATCCTGCTTTTCAAACTAATTTACAAATAAAGGAGATTTTCTGTCATGGGCTTCGATATGAACGCATTCTCCCTTGAGGGCAAGGTTGCTCTCGTTACCGGCGCTTCCCACGGCATCGGCATGGCAATTGCCGAGGCTTTTGCCGCAGCCGGCGCCACGATCGTCTTTAACTGCAGCAGCGAAAGCAGCAAAGAGCGCGCCGTTAAGGCGTATGCAGACAAGGGCATCAATGCCCACGGCTATGTCTGCGATGTCTGCGATGAAGAAGCAGTTAAGGCTCTGGTCGCTCAGGTCCGCGAAGAAGTCGGCATCATCGACATCCTTGTCAACAACGCCGGTATTATCAAGCGTATCCCCATGCTCGAGATGAGCGCCGAAGATTTCCGCAAGGTCGTTGATGTTGACCTCAACGCTCCCTTCATCGTTTCCAAGGCTGTCATTCCCGGCATGATCGAAAAGGGCCACGGCAAGATCATCAACATCTGCTCCATGATGAGCGAGCTCGGCCGTGAGACCGTTTCCGCTTACGCGGCAGCCAAGGGCGGCCTGAAGATGCTGACCCGCAACATTTGCTCCGAGTACGGCGCGCAGAATATCCAGTGCAACGGCATCGGACCCGGCTACATCGCCACCAGCCAGACCGCGCCTCTGCGTGAGCGTCAGCCGGATGGCAGCCGTCATCCCTTCGACCAGTTCATCGTCTCCAAGACTCCCGCTGACCGCTGGGGCGAAGCCGAAGACCTGATGGGCCCCGCTGTCTTCCTTGCCTCCGATGCTTCCAACTTCGTCAACGGCCACATCCTTTATGTGGATGGCGGCATCCTTGCTTACATCGGCAAGCAGCCCTGAGTACGGAAAGGAAGTAAGACGCTATGAAAGCAGCAGTCTTAAAAAGCTGGTACAATCTGGAGCTGACCGACATCCCCATGCCGGTCCCCAATGAAAACGAAGCGCTGATCAAGGTCATTCGCGGCGGCGTCTGCGGCAGCGATATGGTCGTCTATAAAGGCAAGCATCTCACTGCCACCACTCCCACCGTCCTTTGCCATGAGATCCTCGGCCGCATTGAGACTCTGCCGGAAGGCTATAACGGCAAGTTCAAGGTCGGTCAGCGCGTTCTGATGAACCCGATCATCTCCTGCGGCAAGTGCTCTGCCTGCCGCCGCGGTATGACCTGGGTCTGCGAAAACCTGAAACTGCTGGGCATCCATGTGGATGGCGGCTTTGCCGAATACACCAAGGTTGCGGTGGATAAACTCGTCGCCGTCCGCGATGAGACTCCCGATGAAGTTGCCATTCTGGGCGAGCCCTTTGCGGTCGGCGCCCACGTGATGGTCAACTCCAAGCTGCAGCCCGGCGATAAGGTCTTTATTTCCGGCGGCGCCACCGTCGGCCTCTATATTGCTCTCTTTGCCAAAGCGGCAGGCTGCGAGCGCGTCATTATCTCCGAGATCAATGAACCCCGCCGCCAGTTCGTCGAGAGCATGGGCATCGAGACCATCAATCCCTCCCAGACCGATGCCATGGACCTCATGCGTGAGGTCACCGGCGGCAGCGGCTTCGATATGGTCTATGACACCTCCGGCGCAGCCTCCTGCGTGCTGCAGATGCCGGATCTCTGCCGCTGCGGCGGCAAGCTGATGAGCCTTAACCTCTCCGGTGATGTTTATCAGTTCGTCATCGGCAAGGTCTCCTTTAAAGAAATTACGCTGATTGGCAACCGCCTCTATGATCAGCATGACTTTGAAGAGGGCGTCCGCTTTGTGGAAGATAACTGGAAGACCATGGGTCTTGACCGTATGGTCACCGACCGTCTCGGCCTCAGCCAGATCGGCCGCGCCATCGAAATGATGACCAACGGCGAAAACATCTGCAAGATCATCATCGACCCCACTAAGTAAGTTTCTCCCTTTGCTACCGACAGGCAGTCTATGAAAAGACTGCCTGTTTTTTTGTGCATTACTGCCAAAATTCGAGGAAAAGCTTTTGAATTGACAGATGACGCGCTTTCCTTTAAAATAAAATACCTGTGATATATCAGCATTACTGATATACAAGAGAGGGAAGAGAGCACCATGGCAAAAGGTCTTCTTTACCGGGCAGAGATCCGTCATAACGAAAACACGGTCGAAGCGCTTTATAAGATGCAGTTTTACACTTATGAAAAAGCGCGCGTCTATCTCCGCATGGGCATCGGCCTGGCCTGCATTCTGACTGCCGCTTTTGCCTCCCTGCCTATCTGGGCCAAGGGTATCCTGCTTCTGATCGGCGCCTGGCTGGTGGTAACGCCGGATTTTCAGGGCTCTGTTCGTGCCGATAAAGCCATGCAGGCCCGAAAAGGCAATGTTCCTTCTATGGAATACGAATTCCATGCCGACAATTTCAGGATCGGCAGCGGTGAGAACAGCAAGACTCTGGCCTATAAAAAGATCGACCGGCTTGCGGTGGAAAAGGATTATCTTTACCTTTTCCTGGCCAAAGATTCCGTCTGCATGATCGACCGCAGCACATTAAAGCCCGCGGATGACGAGGGCTTTATGAAATTCATCGAAGAAAAGACCGGCCTTCCCTGGCGCAGGGAGCATGACGCTCTTATGGTCAATTTCTGGGATATCAAAGATATGATCGATGATCGGAAAAAACACTGATTCCGTACCGATCTTTTCCACGGAAGGGCCGAAGCCCGCCGGGATCAAATTACAAGCACAGGAGACACCCGCATCATGAACGAGAACAGCAGTTCTGCGCTGCTGGCCCAGTATCAGGGCTGGCGCAGCACCTTTTCCTCCGGCAGCAGTGCCCGTGAGACCGCCTACCAGATCATCCGCAACAAGATCATCAACATGGAATATAAGCCCGGCGAACCCATCAGCGATAAAAAGCTGGCGGAAGAGCTGGATATCAGCCGCACGCCGGTGCGCGAGGCCATCATCCTTCTGACTACCGCCAACATGGTAGTGCTCCGTCCCCAGATCGGCACGTTTGTTTCTCCCATCAACACAGAATGGATCGAAATGGAGCGCTTCTCCCGCTATGTGATGGAGAAAGAGATCCTGACACAGGCCTGCCGCAAAGCCGACCGGGAGACCGCCTGGGCCTATGAGCAGAATCTGCGGGAATATGAGCATTATTATGAATCGCAGGAAGAAAATCGCGCGGCCAGACTCCTGCAGATCGATAACGAATTTCACGGCATCGCCTTCCGTGCCGTCGGCCGGCAGAACAGCTTCTTCCAGATGATGGATAACATGCAGCATTTCGAACGTCTGCGCATCCTCAGCCAGGAGATCCTCCACAAGGAAGACCGCAAGCTGAATGATGATCACAGCAAGATCGCCGAAGCGGTCCTGCAGGGGGACGAGAAAAAAGCCGTCGAGCTCATTGAAGCCCATCTGAGCCTTTATCAGGAAGATTTAAAGCTGATCCGTCAACGTCACCCCGAATATTTTTAAAGAGAAAAGAGCCGCCGTTGGGGCGGTTCTTTTCTTGCTTTCAACCCATTGGTTAAGGACTTCCCGCTGTTTTGGCAATTGTGCCCAAATTACGCAAAAATTTTGAATCAACTTTGCTAATTGAAAAAGCGCAACTGATATATTAGAATACACACAACGGACACAAGGTCCGAAACAAAAAACTTGGAGGAACTAAAAGTGAACATCAGAAGAATTCTCGCAGCAGTTCTGTGTGTTGTCATGGTTCTCGCTCTTGCCGCATGCGGCAGCAGCTCCAGCACCACAGCAGCTTCCACCAGCACCGCTTCCACCGATGCAGCCGCATCCACCGAAGCAGCTCCCGCAACCGAAGAAAAGGCTGTCACTCTGACCCTCGCTCACAACCTTGCCGAAGACCACGCTGTTCATATCGCTATGACCGCATGGGCCGAAGCAGTCAAGGAAGCTTCCAACGGCTCCATCACCATCAACATCGTTCCGAACGGCACGCTCGGCTCTGAAGCTGACTGCGTTTCCCAGATCCAGGCCGGTCAGCTCGAAATGACCAAGGTCTCCGCAGGCACCCTCGCCAACTTCGCTTCCGAATGGAACTGCCTCTCCGTTCCTTATGTCTTCAACGACAAGGATCATCTCTACAATGTCATGAACGGCGAGATCGCTCAGGACCTCTACAAGCTCACTGAGAACGACGGCTTCATCGGCCTTACCTGGCTCGAATCCGGCACCCGCTGCTTCTACACCGCAAACACCCCGATCCGTACCCCGTCCGACCTGGCCGGCCTCAAGATCCGCACCATGGACAGCCAGATGGCTATCGATATGATGACCGCATTCGGCGGCTCCGCTACCGTTATGGGTTACTCTGACATCTACTCCGGCATGGAAACCGGCGTTATCGACGGCGCTGAGAACAACATCACCGCTATGCGTGACCACGCTGACGTTACCGGCTATTACTGCTATGATGAGCACACCATGATCCCCGACGTTATCATCATCTCCACCTCCGTCTGGAACTCCCTCAGCGACAACCAGAAAGAGATCATGACCAGCACCGCTGCCGACATGACCGCTAACTACAAAGAACTCTGGGCTCAGTTCGAAGAAGACGTTAAGGCTCAGGTCGAAGGCAAGGTCGAGTACATTACCGATGTCGACAAGGCTGCTTTCCAGGAAGCTGTTCAGGGCATCTACACCAGCCTCCAGTCCGACGCTCCCGAAACCTATGCATTTGTTGAGCGCATCCAGGCTGCCGGCTGATCTACCGATCTTAACATGGCAGCAGCTGTAAAAGCTGAACCTGCTCAATAAGCAAAACTGTTTGTCTGGAACAGGACGGCTCATACCCAGGCGGATATGAGCCGTCCTTTTGTTTTACGAAAAACAAAGATTAGGAGATGAAACCTTGAAAAAAATCGAAAAAGTGCTGGACGCCGTCATGCGTTTCCTCATGGCTCTTGCCATGCTGACTCTGGTCGTGTTCGGTACCTGGCAGATCTTTACCCGCTGGATCCTTCAGAATCCTTCTACCTTTACCGATGAGCTCCTCCGCTATGTCCTGATCATCGCAGGCCTGCTCGGCTCTGCTTACTGCTTCTACCGCGATGAACACCTTGCTCTCACCCTGATCACCGATCGTGTCAAGGGCCCCGTCAAGGTCATTCTTGAAGTCTTCATCGAAGTGTGCATCATGTTCTTCGTCATTTATGTCTTCATCATTGGCGGCATCAAGCTTTCCAACACCGCAACCAACGTTTCCTCCGTTATGCATATTCCCATGAAGACCCTTTACATGATCGAGCCCTTCTGCGGCATTCTGATCGTGCTTGCCCGCATCCTGAAATATGCCCAGATGATCGCTGAAAAGAAAGGAGAAAAGAAAGCCTAATGGTTATTACTGCTACGATTTGGCTGTTTGCCTCTTTCTTTGTGCTCCTGTTCGCAGGTGTGCCTATCTCCGCCGGCATCGGCATTGCCTCCATCATCGCTGCCTGCGTCAGCGGTGTTACCACCCTCGACGGATTTGCTTTTACGGCCGCGCAGAAATGCTTCTCCGGCCTTGACTCCTTCTCCCTGCTTGCTCTGCCCTTCTTCTCTCTGGGCGGCAACATCATGAACAAGGGCGGCATTGCCAAGCGCCTTGTCCGTTTCGCAAGACTGCTCGTCGGCTGGATCCCCGGCTACCTGGCAGCCACCAACGTTCTGGCCAACATGTTCTTCGGTGCTGTCTCCGGTTCTTCCGTTGCAGCTACCTCCGCCATGGGCTCCATCCTGAGCCCGCTGGAAGCCGATGAAGGCTATGACGCCAACTATGCGGCCGCAGTCAACATCTGCTCCGCTCCTACCGGCATCCTGATCCCTCCGTCCGGTCCGCTGATCCTCTTCTCCATCACCGCCGGCGGCGTTTCTGTCGCGGCTCTGTTCATGGGCGGCTATTTCGTCGGCGCCCTGCTGGGCATCTGCGTGGCAGCTGTTGCCATTCTCCTCGCTGTGAAGCTCGGCTATAAAAAGTCCGAAGTGAAGGAAGAAGATCCCTGGTGGAAGGTTACCCTCGAAGCAGTTCCTTCTCTGCTGGCTGTTATTATCGTTATGGGCGGCATCCTGGCAGGCCTCTTCACCGCAACCGAAGCCGGTGTTGTTATGTGCCTCTACTGCGGTGTTCTTGCTGCCATCTATCGTGAGATGGATCTCAAGACCCTCTACAACCTGCTTGCCGACACCATGAAGAGCTCCGCAACCATTCTTTTCCTGATTGCCGCATCCTCCATCATGGCTTATGTTATGGCCCGTACCGGTATTCCGGCCGCCATCTCCAACGCCATCATGAGCATTTCCGATAACCGCTATGTTATCCTCCTTATCATGAACGTCTTCCTGCTGGTCATGGGTATGTTCCTTGATCTGACGCCTGCCGTTCTGATCTTCACCCCGATCTTCCTGCCCATCTGCCGCAGCATCGGCATGAACGATGTCCACTTCGGCCTCATGCTCATCATGAACCTCGGCATCGGTTCTGTTACCCCGCCGGTCGGCTCCTGCCTGTTCGTCGGC
>R19__coassemble_627_pt1 | contig 14938 bp, 8 predicted proteins | sample R19__metabat2_high_PE_014 | metagenome-assembled genome bin R19 | reverse complement strand
GTCCGTCCCCTTCCGTACCGAGCAGGATTGCCAGACGGTCCGCCTGCTGCAGTCCCTCGTCATAAACGCTGAGTGAGTCGTCCTTCAGCGCCATGGCAGCGGTCAGAAAACCCAGTTCCTTCAGCCGGTCCAGAGCCGGATGCGGCCATTCCGCTTCTTCCCGGCAGAGCATGGTCCATGGGATCTGAAAAATTGTGCCCATGCTCACACGGACTGCCCGGCGGTAAAGCGGGTCGGCACAGTTGGGGGTAAAGAGGACGGCGTCGATTCCCAGGGCTGCCGCGGAGCGCACGATGGCCCCCACGTTGGTCGGGTTCATCACATCTTCCAGCACGGCGACGCGTCTTGCTCCGCGGCAGACCTCTTCCACCGTTGGCAGCGGGCGGCGCCGCATGGCGCAGAGCATGCCCCGCGTCATGGGATAACCGGTCAGCTGCGTCATCACTTCCAGTTCGGTCGTAAAAACCGGGATGTCTCCGCAGCGGGCCAGCAGCTCGGCGCCTTGTGTTTCCACATGGCGGCGTTCCATCAGCATGGAGACCGGCTCATAACCGGCATTCATGGCGCGTTCGATCACCTTGGGGCTTTCCGCGATAAAAAGGCCCTTTTCCGGTTCCTTTCTGTTTTTCAGCTGCACCTCGGTCAGGCGCGCATAGGCATCCAGTTCCGGCGCGTTGAAATCGGTCACTTCGATCAGCTTCGGCATGGCTCGCTCCTTTGTTCAGCGTATTTTCCTCAGGCTTTTCCGTTCCTGCTGCAGTGCGGTCACCAGCCGCTGCAGGCTCCAGCTGCGGTTGGTCGGCGTCAGCATGGCTTTCAGCTTCACGCTGCCGATGCCGCGTTTCTCTGCGGTATCCAGAAAGCGGTCCAGCTGCCTTTGGTCGATTCCGCAGAAGATCATCACCTCCTGCGGGGCAAAAAAGCTGCGGGGCGTTCCCTGCGGCAGGCAAGTCTCCCCCGCTTCGGTCGGAAGCCCGCCTGCTCCCGCAAGCGCTCCGACCGTCTCGCTGAAATCCGCCGGGGTAAGGCTGCGCAGTGTCAGTCCCTGTTCCCGGCACAGCTCCGCCAGCGCCCGTTTTTTATCCCGATCGTTTGTATAAAGCAGCACACGGCTCATATTGTCTTTACTCCTGCGTAATTGCGGCGCCCACAGTGCTCTGCGGGCGCCGTTTTTATTTGCGATGCTTGATCTTCTGGAAAAGCTTCGGCGCAATGCGCCCCAGCCGGGCCGTACAGCTCGCCGCCGCAAGGCCCAGCGTCACATTGCCGGAGCTGAGTACGGCGCACACAAGCCGTGTCGGCAGCCCGCCGGCGGCGCCGCGGCAGCGCTCCTTTACCCGGTCATCCTTTACAATGCGGGCGGTATAGGCCCGTTTTTCCGTCCGGCTCAGCCGGCAGGAAGGGGAATACAGATTGGTCAGGCAGGAAAACTCGCTCTTGGCAAACATATAGCGAAAATATCCGTCCTCCGCCACGCCGAAGCGGCTGCAGAGCTCCTGTGCCCGCCGGTCCGCCAGCAGGCAGACATCCGGCTTTCGGTCGTAATAGCCGGTAATCAGGCTCTCGCCCGCCTGCATGATATAACGATACCGGCATTCCGGCAGCACAGCCAGCCGGTCCAAATGCTCCAGACAGTCAAAGATAAACAGGCGGTCTTCCCCCCAGCGGTAATCGGCAAAGCGGATCCCGTTCTTTCGGATCAGGTCCGCCCGGAAGAGTTTTGCCCAGACCTGGTTGAGCAGATTGGCCTTATACAGGTTGGCAAGCTCGCTTCCCAGATTTTCCGGCGTATAGCTCCCTCGCGGTTCAAAATAATCATTGCGGGTGCCGTCCGGATTGACGATGGTAAAGCCGAAAATAACCAGGTCGGCTTTTTCGGTCTCCGCCGTCCGCAGCGCTGCTTCCGCCGCGTCGGGCAGGAGCTCGTCATCCGCGTCGGAAAACATAATGTATTCCGTGCCGGGCGAAACCGCTTCCAGTCCCGCGTTGCGCGCTTTTGCGGGGCCGCCGTTCGGCACGGTCAGTATGCGCAGGCGGTCATCCGTTTCCGCAAGCTCCCGCAGAACGGCTTCCGTGCCATCCTTTGACCCGTCGTTGACCACGATCAGCTCCAGGCTGGGTTCCGTCTGCTTCAGAATGGCACCCACGGAGCGGCGGATCGTGGCTTCCGCGTTATAAGCCGGCATTATGATGGAAACGATCGGTGTTTGCTTTGTCATGATCACAGCCCCCAGTTCGGTCCCGGGCCGTCTGCCGGACCGAAGAGCTCCAGCAGCCAGCAGTAAAGCGGCATCAGTTTTTGATAATCGGCAAGAATCTTTTTCGACAGTTCCGGGTCATAGAGTTCCGGTCCGAAATCCCGGGAACAGCCCACCGAAAAGGATTTACAGTTATACCAGGGGTTGAGCAGCGGACCCATATCTCCTTTGGGCCGCTTATAGCTGTCACCGTAGACCCGGAAATGCCGGTTTTTCGAAAGCGGGGTCACGATGCGCTCAAACCGGGCCGGGTTGGCTTCCACCGCCTTGCGGAAATGTTCCATCAGATCCGGCGTCGTATCCCAGAAGCCCATGCCCCAGGAATATTCCCTTGCGCTGATGCCGAACCAGAAGCCCGGCTCCCGCTGCGCGGCGCCGACCCGGTAAAAATCGGACCACATATGGTCACGGAAGGGGCCGCGCCCGTAAAGCCGCCGCGCGTCACGATAAATACGGCTGACATGCTGCTGCCAGTCATATTGCGGATAAAGCTCATTCAGTCCCTCTGCCACATCCTGTGTCAGCGCCTTCAGAGGCTGCTGGATGCAGGCGTCAAATTCCGCTTTATGCTCTTTAAACCAGGGGCGCTCGTTATTGAAGGAAAGGTCCCAGAAAAAAGAGGAAGTACGTTCCGAAAATCCCTGAAACATGTTTTTGACCTGCTTTTCAAAATGGTTTTCTTGTTATTATAACGAATACTGTCCGTTTTTGCAATGCCGGGCTCTTTTCCGTCTTTCTCTTTCCATTGCCGCTTTTCTGTGATAGAATAAACAAAATGCAGCTATATTCGGAGGCAGCTTATGAAAATTCTGATTGCCGGTGCCGGGCGCATCGGTTCCGCCGTCGCGGCAGCCCTTGCCGTGGAAGGTCACGATATTACGATCATCGAACAGTCGCAGGAGGTCGTTTCCTCGGTTTCCAATGCGCTGGATGTCATCACCATTGTCGGCAGCGCTGCCAACCCGGAGACCCTGCAGGATGCCGGCGCCGCGGATGCGGATCTGGTCATTGCCGCCACCCAATATGACGAGATCAACATGATCTGCGGCATTACCGCCGGTAAGCTGGGCGCCAAATATGTCATTGCCCGCATCCGTGACCCGCAGTATCTCGCCAGCCGCGAGTTTTTCCACAACTCGCTCGGCATCTCCATGATCATCAACCCGGAGCAGGCCTGTGCCGCGGAAATTTCCCGCATTCTCCGCTTCCCCGGTGCCGATCAGGTCGACACCTTTGCCGACGGCCGGGTGGAAATGGCCCGGGTCCGCATTGCGGAAGACAGCGAGCTGGCGGGTCTGTCCCTGAAGGATCTGCCCTCCCGTTATCGGGCAAAGGTCCTGGTCTGCATTGCCGAGCGTGACGGCAAGGCCATCATCCCCAACGGCGATTTTGTAATTACTCCCAACGACCGAATCACCATTGCCGGCACTCCCCGTGAAATGCGCCGCTTCTTCATTCCGGCCGGGCTTTACCGCCGGCCCATTCGCAGCGCCATGCTGATGGGCGGCAGCCGCATTGCCCTCTATCTTGCCCGCAACATGCTGGATAATAATATCGATGTCACCATTCTGGAACGCGACCGCAACCGCTGCGATGAGCTCAGCGAGCAGGTACCGGGAGCCAACATCATCTGGGGTGATGCCAGCCGTACCGACATTCTGCTGGAAGAGGGGCTTGCCGAAACCGACGCCTTCCTCAGCCTTTCCGGCGATGACGGTTCCAATATCGTTGCCTCGCTTTCCGCCAAAAGCTGCCACGTGCCGAAGATCATCACCAAGATCAACCGCACCGACCTTTCCGAAATTCTCGCCGCAACCGGGCTGGAGATCATTGTCAATTCCCGCGAGCTGGTGGTCGAGCAGATCACCCGCTGTGCCCGCGCCATGATGGAATCCGTCGGCAGCAGCATGGAAACACTCTACCGCATGGCAGACGGCAAAGTGGAAGCCCTGGAGTTTCTGGTCAACGAGGACTCCCGCTGCGCGGATATCCGCCTGCGTGATCTGAAGCTGAAGCCCAATGTGCTCATCTGTGCCATCAACCGCGGCGGTGACATTCTGATCCCCGGCGGCAATGACCGCATTCTTCCCGGTGACCGTGTCATTCTCGTTGCTCTGACCGGCCGCTGCAGTACGCTCGATGATATGATGGAGAACTGAGCATGAACTATAAAATGGTGCAGCATCTGTTGGGTCAGGTGCTTTTGATCTACGCGGGGCTGATGCTTCTGCCTATGATCTGCGGTCTCTGCTATCATGAAAATATTCTCTGCTTTCTGATTCCCGCTCTGTTGACGGCCGCGCTCGGTCTGGTCATGTATCTGCTGCCGGTGAAGGACCGTTCCATCTATGCCCGTGAAGGCTATGTTATGGTAGGGCTCTCCTGGATCCTGCTTTCCCTGATCGGTGCCGTGCCGTTTGTGATCAGCGGCGATATTCCCAACTATGTCCGTGCCGTGTTTGAGACCGCCTCCGGTCTGAGCACCACCGGCGCCTCCGTGGTCAACGATGTGGAAGCCATGAGCCGGGCCGGACTTTTCTGGCGCTGCTTCACCCACTGGATCGGCGGCATGGGCGTGCTGGTCTTTATGATGGCCGTTCTGCCGAAAGACAGTGAGCATTCCATGCACATCATGCGCGCCGAGGTTCCCGGTCCCGAAGTCGGCAAGCTGGTACCCCGTCTGCGCGACACCTCCCGCATCCTCTATTTCATCTACACCGCGCTCACCGTGATTGAGACGGTCTTTCTGCTCTGCGGCGGCATGAACTTCTACGAGGCTCTGCTGCATGCCTTTGCCACGGCCGGCACCGGCGGCTTCTCCACCCGCAACGCCGGTCTCGCCGCCTTTGACAGTGCCTATATCGACATGGTCATCTCGGTCTTCCTGACCCTGTTCTCCATCAACTTCAACCTTTACTACCTCATTCTGATCAATCGGATAAAGGACGCTCTGCGCAGTGAAGAGCTCCATGTTTTCCTGATCCTGCTGCTGGTCTCCATCGGCATCATGACCGCCGGCAATCTGCCGCAGTATCATAACCTGCTCACTTCTCTGCGTTATTCCTTCCTCACCACCATCTGCACGGTCAGTACGGCCGGCTTCACTTCACAGGACTATACGCTTTGGCCCCATTATGTGCAGGTCTTCATTGTGGGTCTGATGTTCATCGGCGGCTGCGCCGGCAGCACCGGCGGCGGTCTGAAGCTCAGCCGTGTCATGCTGCTGATTAAGGGCGCAAAAGCCGACCTGCTTCACGTGCTTCGTCCCCGCAGTGTCACTCGTGTAAAAATGGACGGCAAGGTGGTGGAAGATTCCACCGTACGCGCTGTGTACGCCTTTTTCACGCTGTATATGCTCATTCTGATGATGACCGCGTTTCTCATTTCCTTTGACGGTTATGATTTTTCCACCTGCTTCACCGCTGCCCTTTCCTGCATCTCCAACGTGGGGCCGGGACTTTCCGCTGTGGGGCCCTCCGGCAACTACAGCATCTTCTCTTCTTTCTCTCTGATCATCATGACCTTCACCATGCTGCTGGGCCGTCTGGAGATCTATGCCCTGCTGATCCTCACCTTCCCCTCCACTTGGAAAAAACGCCGTGCCGATCGTCTCCTGAACCGGGATGAGATCTGACCGCGTCCTCCTTCGGCTCGAATGTTCCCCCCTTCGGCAGCAAAACAGCCGCTCTGCTTCGGAAATTCCGCAGCAGAGCGGCTGTTTTTTATTTGCCTCCGGCGTCAGGCATCCTTTTGGGGCAGAAGCTCTGCCTTTTCCAGCGCCGGACGCAGCGCCAGGTAGAGGATCACCGTGCAGGCCGTGCTCAGCAGGCTGTTGACCAGCGTAACGCCGCCGGCAATTTTGGCCAGGACCTGGGCCGCTGTATAGGGCTGCCCGAAAAGATACACATTGCGAAAATAACCGAGCACCGGATCGGTGATCACGTTGAGCAGCAGGCCGCTGCCCGCCGCCAGCGTCACGCGGCAGATATAATTTCCGCGGTGCCGCTTCGGGTCCGCCGTGCCGGGCTTCAGCAGCTTTCGCGCCGCCAGGCCGCAGGTGATGCCGATGATATATTTCAGCAGAAAGGTCGTGATCGCGTAGCCCGGGTCTCCGGCCACGATGTCTGCCAAAGAAAGGCCGATGGCGCCGGCAAGTCCGCCGCTGACACCGTCCAGCAGCAGCGCGGTCAGAGCGACAAAGGTGTTGCCCAGGTGAAAAGAAGAGCTGCCCATCGGAATGCGGAAAAACTCATATGCCAGAAAGCTCAATGCCGCCATAATGCCGATCACGGCGATCTCTTTTACGGTAAATTTCTTTTTATAGATCAGGCTGCCCGCCGGAATGCCCAGCAGCACCAGGCCGAACAGGAGCCACATCAGAGTTGTGCTCATAAGCCTCACTCCCATAAATTTTTTATCCGCGAAGGTCTGCAGCCCTCCGTGCGCGGCTTACTATAGCTCTTTTTTGACCCCATTAAAATATCCAGTTTTCAAATCTTTTATGGTATCAGTTTTCAGACGAAAAAACAGCGGGTCCGGTCAGACCCGCTGCTTTTGTGCTGCTATGTCCTGCTCAGGCAGTTTTGTCGATCACCTTGACTGTGATCGTGCATTTTTTATTGGAGCCGTCCGTCGCGGTTACGGTGATCTTCGCCGTGCCGGTCGAGCGTCCGTTGGCAAAGATCTCGATCTGTCTGCGGTTCGTCTTCTCATCCGAGCCCTTGGTCTGGAAGGCGGCGGCCACCTGCGGATTGCTGCTGACCACGTCGAAATCATATACGCAGCCGGTGTCCGAGGCGCCGAGCGTCAGCGGAAGGACCCAGGCTTCATTCAGCCCCATAGTCACAGTGACGGATGTTTTGCCTTCGGTTCCGTAATCCTGCGGCGGAGTGAAATTTGTGATGCCATCCTCCGGCGTAATGTCTTTGGTATAATTGTCATTTTTCGGGTTGTATGCCGTCACCGCGACCCGGCTGCAAAGCGGCACGATCTGATATTTCAGCGTATCGGAAAGGTTGGTGCCGTCCGTCGTGGTTGCCGTCAGCTTCAGAATGAGCTTGTATTTGGCAGCATAGGTCTTGATCCCGCTCTTCGCGCTGAGGGTGCCGTTATTCGTGTTCAGGCTGATCAGCTTCATGATCTGGGCCTGTTCCGCTTCCGTGATTGGGTTGCCTTCCGTGTCCTGAATCAGGTTGCCGTCACTGTCGGTCCAGTTCATTTCCATGGACCAGGTCACCTTGGTGATGGTCGGCTTGCCGAAGGAGTCGCCCAGGGTCGCCGTGTTCTTTACGGATTTGCCGGCGCCCAGATATTTTGTTTCAATATAGGTTGTGGAAGAAGACGAGGTGATCGTCACGCTGGAAGCGGGACGGATCAGCGTGACCTTGAAGCTTGCCGATTTTTGGGAACCGTCCGCCGCCTTGCAGGTGATGGTAGCCGTGCCGGCCGCGCCCTGTACGGCATTCACATAAACACAGTCCTCGCCCATGGTCACATAGGCAATGGCGGAGTTGCTGCTGCTCCAGGTCAGTGCCTCGTTTTCCGGGGCGGCTGCGGACTCATCCCCCGTTTCTGTCTTCGGAGTCGTTTCCGTCTTCAGGCAGATGCAGTTGTTATGCCAGGTGGTGAGTTCTTTGGAATACATCCGGACCTCGCTGAGGCTGTTGGTTTTGGCGTTGAACTTATATTCCGTTTCCGGGAACGTGGTGTCATTGACCAGAATACGGATAGAGGTCACTCTCGGCTGAATGGAGATTTCCACCGTGTCGGTGAGGCCGCTGCCGTCCGTCGTGGCGGCAGTGACCCGGATAGTGCCCTCCGTCACGGTCTTCGGCACGGTGATCTTGCCGGCGGCGGTAATGGTTACGCCTTCCGGAGCTTCCTCAAGCGTCCAGGTCACTTTTTTGTTTTTGGTCTTGGCCGGCAGGACCGATGCCTTCAGGGTGGCGTTTGTCCCCGGCGCAATGGCTTTCTGCCCTGTGATGGTGACGCTCTGCGCCCACTGAACCACGGTCACGCTGCACTTTGCGCTCACCTTGGAGCCGTCCTTTGCCGTGCAGGTGATGTTGGCGGTGCCGGGCGCAACGGCAGTCACTTCACCGGTCTCGCTGACTGTTGCCACCTTGGCATTGCTGCTGCTCCAGAGCAGTTCGGGTTCCGCGATCTCATTGCCGGCCGTATCCTTTACCGCGGCAGTCAGCTGAATATAGCCCGCGGCGCCTTCCGCGTGGCCCAGAGTCAGTTTGGTTTGGTCGAGCGTAATGGATTTTACGGCTGCCTGCTGCCGGACCTGAATCTCGACGGTTCCGCAGGCGTTCCCGTCCGCGGAGGTCGCCTTTACCACAACGGTACCGTTATCGGAGGCCTTGGTCTTCAGCTCGCCGCTTGTCTTATTGATGCTTGTGCCGGGGCAGCCCTCCGCGGAAACGATCTCCCAGGTCACCTTCTGGGCGGCCTCAGCCGGAGCGACTGCCGCTTTCAGCGTGTAGGATTTTCCGCTGATCAGCGCCGTCGGGTAATTGTTGACGGTCACTTCTTTTGCCCCGATTGCCGTCAGCGTAAAGGTCACGGAGCTCACCTTGCTCAGCACGCCGATCCCGCTGACGCGGGCCGCCTTGATTGTAACCTTCTGCCCGATGGAGAACCCGTTCTCCGCGCTGAGCGTGATTGCGCCGTTATAGACCGTGCCGGTAATCACTTCCCCGCTGCGGACGGAGGGGTTCTTGCCGTTGGTGGTATAGAGGATCACGCCGCTCTTGTCATTGATGTCTCCGGCGCTGATGGTCACGGTTTTCTGCAGCTCTGTGCTGTTCCCGGTCATTCCCTCCACGGTGATGACAGGCGCCGTACGGTCGGTGCTGAACATTTTTTCCGCGTCCACGATTCCGTTGGTCGTGGAATTTTTGATTATGCGTTCCATCGTACCCGGGTCCTGATAGCCGTAAGCGCTCATATAAAGCGCGCAGAGGCCGCTGACCACCGGCGTTGCCATGGAGGTGCCGTTCTTGGTATCAAACTTGTTGCCGGGCACGGTAGACCGGACATGGGTGCCGGGAGCGTAAACATCCACCCAGTCACCGTAGTTGGAAAATTCGGAGCGGACGCCGGCTTTGTTGACGGAGCCCACCACGATCACGCCCGGCACATCATAGCCGGCCGGATAATGCTTGATATTCGAGCCGTTGTTGCCCGCGGCAATAACGACCGTTGCCGCCCGCCAGACCTCCGTAATCACATCATTCTTAACGCGTATACCGGTCGCCAGCTCACGGATCATCTCTTCCTCGTTTTCGCTGTAATGGCAGCCGCCGGCGCTGATATTGACGACCCAGAGACCGTTGTCACCGTTTTCGATGTTGAACTCGACGGTCTTTTTCAGGGCCTGCACCATCTGCTTTTTGGAATAGGTGTTCTTTTCCATTACGCGGATATCGTAGAGCTCCGCGTCCGGGGCGATGCCGACGCCGCCGCGGCCGTTATCCATTACCGCGCCGATGATGCCGGCAACATGGGTGCCGTGGGCATCCATTTCATCGCCGCTGATGCCGGTATCGATGGAATTGACAATTCCCAGATCATAATGATCCGCGTCAATGCCGGTGTCGATCACGCCGACCTTCACACCGCCGCCGGTCGTCACTGCCCATGCCGCGTAGGTGTTCACCATGTCGTGCATATACTGATATTTGCTTGCGGTCGGATTGCTCAGGAAGGGGTCCGGTTTCGTCGTGCCGTCCATCCAGGACTGCCAGTCCCCGCTCACGGGCACATCCCCCATCAGGTCGGCTTCCTCGACCTCGTCGCTGTCATCCGGGTCGCCGTCGCTCCAGGCGGGGTCGAACTCTTCATAGTAGTCCGCTTCCACCGCGGGCAGATTCGTTGTCGGATCCGCCGCCGCGGCAACGGCGTCGGCAACCGTGCCGATGAGCAGATGCAGCGTCGCGATCCCGTCCTCATATTCGGCCAGCTCCGCGCCGTAGGCTTCCGCCACCAGCAGGGCGTATTCTTCGCTGTCCGCCAGGAAGAAGACCTCATCCTCCGCGTAATCCACGCCCGGTTCGGAGCTGAGCACATCCTCGATCATATCGTGGTCAAGCATATTCTGCTTGGCGGCAAGCTCTGCCTCACTCAGTTCATAGCCCTCGGGAAGTCCGGGGAAGATCGTCTCCGTCTTCTCCTCGTCTTTCTCCGCGTCGGCCTCCGGGTCCGTCACCGCGTCGGGATCGGTCTCGGCATCCGGGTCGGTCTCCGCGTCGGGGTCGGTCTCGGCATCCGGGTCCGCTGCGGCATCGGTGTCTTCTGTCTTTTCCTCCGGTGCTTCACCGGCATCGGGTTCCGCAGGGGTTTCCGGCTTCGTGCCGGCTTCTTCCGACGGTTCGGGTTCGGCCGTATCCTCATTTTCTTCCGGCAGCATCGCCTCAACAGCCGGTTCTTCCGCCGTCTCCGCGGCGTCCTCCGCCCAGGCGGCGGGAAGCATGGAGAGCAGCATGGCCAGCGTCAGCAGCAGGCTGAGCAGGCGGGTGCGCGCATGGTTTAATTTCATCCGATTTTCCTTCTTTCACTTGATATGCATCACTGTCCGGTAAACTTTTACTCAGAACAGTTCGGCTTCATAATTGATTTCGAGCAGGGGCCAGCCCTTTTCTTTTCCGCGGTCGATCACCGCGGACGGATCTTCCTCCGTATGGAAGGAGGCCACGCCGGAATTCCATTCCACCAGTTCGATTCCGTAGAGCTCCGCCAGCTGCTCTGCCTCTTCCTTTGTGTCGGTCATGGTGAAGAGTTCTTCTCCCTCCGCATATTCCGCTGTCTGCGGAACCGAGGCAGAAGCCGCGGGCAGCGGCTCTGTCTGCGCCGCGGTCTCTCCGCAGCCGCTCAGCAGCAGGGCGCCCAAAAGCAGGGGCAGAATTCGTTTTTTCATTTTCAGACACCTCCGTCCGATTCCTTGCACGGTCGTTTTTCTCATCCCTCGGAAAGCGCTCTGCCGCAGCGCAGGCATACGGTCCCGTCGGCGCTTTCTTCATGGGGCTGCTCCAAAAGCTCCAGCCGGTAAAGCGCTCGGCTGCTTGCGTAGTAGATCTCACCGTTTCGCGCGGCGATGGCTTCGGATTCCGCAGCCAGTCCGTCGCCCGACAGGTCAAAATACATTACCGTTTTCTGCTCTTCGGGATCGATGACACGGATCGCCGCCCGCCAGCCGCCGTTGCTGTAATAGCCGCCTTCCGTTGTCCAGATTCTGCCGTTATAAACGCAGCAGCCCTGAATTACATCGCCCATTTCCGTCTGCCAGTCGGCAAGCAGCATTTCCTCTGTAAGCGTAAGCTCATGCCAGCCGTTTTTGTTCACAGCTCCCGCTTCGGGATCCGGCAGCGCAAAGGTAAACCAGCGCAGTGCGTCCGCCTTGTAATCCATCACGTAAACATAAAGCAGGTCGTTTTCTTCATCCACAATAAAGTTCCCGTAAGGACGGCTCTGCCAGTCTGCCGGCCAGAGGGCTTCATTATCGGTAAAGCCGATTTTGATCTGCTGGGTCAGGCTGCTGGTGTACTGCCCCTTGCTGTCGGTGCCGATGCGGTAAACCAGACATTCCCCCGCATGTAGATTCTTCTGACCTTCGTAGCTGTTGTATACATTGGCGTAAAGCCAGGTCTCGTTTTCTCTTTCCCGGAAGCAGAGGGAGTTGCAGTGGGGCGTCAAAGACCCGCTGCGATCCAATGTCAGCAGGGTTCCGGTCCTCATAAAGCTGTCCGCGGGATAAGCACGCAGCTTCACGACTGTGCCGCCCTTATCGTTTTCGCCTACCTGAGCCTTCCAGAAGCTGCCGTCAAAAAAGTCGCCGTCCTGCCCGCGCATATCGCCGACCTTTACCATTCGGTAGGTCTCGCAGCTTTCCGCGCTTCCGCTGACCTTGTCATACGTTAGATAGGTGTGCTGCCGGGTCAGCGAGGCCGCAATGCTGCCGCTGCCCGCGGGGCCGCTCCCGGTTGAAAAGTCCGCCGTCACGGTGTAATCATAGCATTCAAAGCCCGCTGCGCTGCGGTCGATGAAAACGCAGGCGTCTTCCGCGTCTGTGCTTCCGACCGATTTCCATGCGGCGTTTTTCGTCGCGGCCGCGCGCCGCCAGATCCGGTAGCCCTCGGCCTGCGGAACCGCTCCCCAGCTCAGGTAGATCCCGTCTGTCCGTTCTTCTCCGGTCAGTTCCGCGGGCCCGGGATAAAAGACAATCGTTTTCCCCTTACTATTGTAATCACCGAGGCAGTAATCCCCATAAGCGGCCGCTACGGTATAGGTGACCGTCTCGCCCGGCGTAAGGTCCGTGTCAAACCAGCTTGTCTCCGTGATCTTCTCGGCGATCGGAGCATAGACATCACCCGTTTTGCGCAGGACCGTGTAGGTCTGCGCTCCCTTGACCGCTCCCCAGGTCAGTCGGACCCCGCTTTCACCGTCCGCCGCCGCGCACACCGCCGCGGTCTTGCTCAGATCCACTTTGGAAAGAACGACGGCCTGCAGTGTCTCCGGCATAAAGGCACTCTGCGTGCTGCCGTTTACGGAACATACTCTGTATTCGCAGAGCGTTCCTGCCCGGGCATTTTTATCGGTCCAGCTGCAGATGCCCGGCTTTGTGCTGCCGATCTTCTGCCAATTCGCGCTGCCGACGCTGCGCCGATAGACCGCGTAATTTTTGATCAGGCTTTCATCCCCGACCGGGCTCCAGCAAAAGCGGACACTGCTGCTGTTCGCCGTAATGCTTTCCGGCTTGGGAGCCTCCAGGGAGAGTATGCTTTTTCCTCTGCCGTCATAGGGGCCGTTTACTCCGAAGCTGTCGTTCACGGCCCGCACGGTATAGGCATAATTGCAGCCGTATAACAGCGCGTCGGAGGTATCCGTCCAGAAAAGCGCGTCCGCCGGTGCTCTTCCCACCGGGGTCCAACTGCCATCCTCTGCCCTGCGCAATATTTCAAACGCTTCCGCGCCTGCGATCGCTTTTTCCCAGCAGACGCGCAGCGCATGCCCGTTTTCTTCCGTCCATGCGTTTTCCGCCCGCAGAAGCTTCGGCTGTGCCAGATAAAGCATATCCGCGCCGCCGGAATCCGCGCTCTTTGCCGTGCCGTTGGTTCCGATCACAAGATAATGATAAAGCACGCCTGCTTTGGCGGAGCTGTCTTTCCAGCTCAGTTTGGCCGTGTCCGCGATCTTTTTATAGCTGCCGCCTTCCGCCGGTCTGCGGTAAAGTATATATTTCTTTGCGCCTGCCGCGGCCTGCCAATTCAGCTGAATGCCGCCGCTGACGCCTTCCGCTGTCAGCCCTTCCGGCGCTTCCACGCGGGTCGTTTTCAGGCCCTTGCTGTTGTACAGACCCATACTGCCGCCGTCCGTTGAAACGGCGCGGACCGTGTAAGAACGTACCGCTCCCGGCTGCGCGGAAGCATCGGTCCAGCTCTGTTCCGCCGCTTCACTGCCTTCCGTATAGGCCAGATGCTGCCAGCCGTTTGTTTTGCCGACCTTTGTCCAGAAAAGGATCTCATACCTTTCCGCGTTCACACCGGTCCAGCGCAGGCAGAGTCCTTCGCTTTCGTTGGTAAGCGACAGCAGCTTCGGCACGGAAAAAGCCTGCACCGGGCAGCCTTCCTCATCCATCGGTGTCCAGCCGATCCGGCTGCCCCAGGCCCGCACGGCATAAGAATAGCGGGTGCCGCTCTCAACGCGTTTGTCCTTATAGCTGCAGGCCTCCGTCTGCTTCCATTCGACCCAATCGCCGTCTTCTTCCCGGCGGTAAAGAACATAATATTTTGCGCCGCTGACCTTGTTCCATTTCAGCCGGACGCCGTCCGACTCGTTCTGCGCCGTCAGGGTCATCGGCTCGGCGGCGTTCGCCGCAAGCGCGGCAGTCTCTTCCGGCTCTTCCGGCGCGTTCTCTGTGACATCCGCATCCTCGGTCGGAACCTCGTTCTCCGCGGCTTCCGTTTCCTCTGCCGGCGTCTCCTGCGGCTCCGCTTCCGCCGGGCTGTCGGATCCTTCCGCCGTCCCGGTCAGCGTGAAGCAGACCTCCTCACAGGCTTCCGGCAGCGGCAGGCAGAGAGGCTCCGCCGCTTCCGCTGCCGCGCGTGCGGTATACAGCAAAACGGTTATGCGCTGCGTTGTCCCGTCTTCCGCTGCCTCGATGCGTTCAAAACGCGCTTCCGACACGTAATAAATGCCGGGCACGGCTGCTTCGGTCTGCATTATACCCGTCAGCAGATGGTTCGCTGCTCCGTCTGCCTCTGTTTTCTTTTCGCAAAGCACGGAGAGCCGATCTCCCGTGTTTTCTTCTTCAAATATAATTTCCGCGCAGTCATAGTCCGCCGGCAGGGAACTCACGCTGACGGTCACCTGCAGGCTGCCGGAATGGGAAAGGGCATCCGCATCGATCCGCAGCAGGAAGGGCACCGGCTCTTCCGTGCTGTCGGCAGACGGAATGCTCTCCGCCACGACGCTGTCGTCCTCCGGCTGTGTTTCCGCGCTGTCCGCTTCGGCTGCGGCGGGCTCGGCCGGATCCGCTTGCGTTTCCGCCGGCAGAAGGTCTTCCTCCGGTGCGGCCGGTTCGGTCTCCGCCGCTTCCGGCTTGGATCCTTCCTCCGCCGCTCCGACTTCCGCGGCTTCCTCCGCGGCGGGCTCTGCGGCCGCCTCAACAGCGGTCTCTT
>R19__coassemble_550_pt1 | contig 16312 bp, 11 predicted proteins | sample R19__metabat2_high_PE_014 | metagenome-assembled genome bin R19 | reverse complement strand
GGTAGCTGTTATCTTCGCTGCGGAGGAAAACCGCCGCCGTGCCGCCTTCGTTCAGGTAAACCTCACCGCTGACAAGCAGTTCGTTTACCATCAGCACGCCGGACCCGGAAATATGCAGAGAACCGTCAAGGTAGATGGTTCCCACACGGCAGAGGCCGCTGATCTCGAGAGAAAGATCACTGCCCTTGGCGGAAATGGCACAAACCGTTTTTCCGTCATCGCTCTGGCTGTTTGTCAGCTTGTAGCCGCTGAGATAAAGCGGGCCGCCCGGCTCATTTCGCCAGCCGTCTCCGTAGGCAGTGCCGGAAAGATCGACCGCTTCCCCCTGAATGGAGAGTTCCTCCAGTGAGCTGTAACCGCTCTCATAGCCGGAAAAAAGCTGTGCTTCCGTAAAAGGATCGATCACAAGCTCCTCTTCCTGCGGTTCGGGAGACTCTTCCGGCTGTTCTTCCTCGGAAATGTTTTCATCCGCGGAAGGCGTTTCTTCCGGTTCCGTGTAGCCGTCATCGTAATTTTCGGTGTTTTCACCGGTTACATCGCCCGTATTTTCGTTGTAGTTTTCTTCATATTGTTCACCGTCGCCGGTGACGTCGTCGTACTCTTCGGCCAGGCTCTGCGCCGGCAGAAGCATCAGTGCCATGCACAGTGCGAGCAGCACAGCAAGGCGTCTGCGATAGGAATACATAAAATGCACCTCCATCCGGATTGGGAGCGTTCACGCTCCGGGGAATTGATTCGGTTCTTCTCCGAAAGCCGTCGGTTTCCGCAGTGAAAACGGCATCGGATCGTTTATGGCGCCATTATATGCCATCCGTCCGCCGAAAAGAAGAACCGGTTGTGAATTTTTTAAGTTTTTTACAGGAAATTTTTCTTTTTCCCGTAAAAAGCTGTCTTTCCGGCGTTTGTCGGAAAGACAGCTTTTTTCCGTTTAAAGCGTCTCCAGAAATTCACCCATTCGGCGCACGGCCTCAATGAGGTGCTCCTTGGAGTAGCAGTAAGAGATGCGGACAAAGCCCTCGCCGCCGCGGCCGAAGGCCGTTCCAGGCACAACCGCCACACTCTTTTCACGCAGCAGACGCTCCGCAAATTCATCGCTGCTCAGACCGGTGCTCTGAATACTGGGGAAGGCATAAAAGGCGCCCTTCGGTTCGCGGCAGGTCATGCCGATCTCATTCAGAGAAGCAACGATCAGCTTGCGGCGCCGGTCGTATTCTCTCAGCATACCGCTGACCGCCTCATCCGAGCTGCGCAGAGCCTCAATGGCCGCATACTGGGAGGTGGTCGGCGCGCACATGATCGCGTATTGATGGATCTTCGTCATCTGCGAAAGGATCTCCCGCGGACCGCAGGCATAGCCAAGCCGCCAGCCGGTCATGGAGAAGGTCTTGGAAAAACCGTTGATCGTCACCGTGCGTTCATATAGTCCTTCAACGGAAGCCGGTGAGACATGGCGCTGGCCGAAGGTCAGCTCCGCGTAAATTTCATCGGAAAGCACAATGATGTTGGTGTCCTTCAGGACCCGGGAGATCGCTTCCAGATCCTGTTTTTCCATAATGCCGCCGGTCGGGTTGCAGGGATAGGGCAGGATCAGAATTTTGGTGCGGGGCGTGATCGCCGCGCGCAGCTGCGCCGCCGTCACTTTAAAATCATCTTCCGCCTTTGTCTCGATGATCACCGGAACACCGCCCGCCAGCTGCGTGATCGGTTCATAGCAGACATAGCTGGGCTGCGGAATAATGACCTCATCCCCCGGTGAGACCAGCGCGCGGATGGCGCAGTCAATGGCTTCGCTGCCGCCTACGGAGATTAGGATCTCCTTTTCCGGGTCATAGCTTACATTATACTTACGCTGCATATAGGCGGCGATCTCCTCGCGCAGCTGAAGGATGCCGGAATTCGAGGTATATTTGGTCTTGCCGCGATCAAGGGAGGCTATGCCCGCCTTGCGGATGATCCAGGGTGTCTGGAAATCCGGCTCGCCCACGCCGAGGGAAATCACATTCTCCATGGTAGCCGCGATATCAAAAAATTTGCGGATGCCGGAAGGTTTCATTTCCGAGACGGTGGGGTTCAAAATGGTATTGTAATCGATCATAACAGATACTGTCCCCTGTCGTCTTTTTCTTCTTCGGTTAAAAGCACATCCATTTCTTTATAGCGGCGCATGACAAAGTGCGTAGCGGTGGATGTAATGGAATCAATGGTCGCCAGCTCTTTTGCCACAAAACGCGCTACATCCTGCAGGGTACGGCCTTTCACCACGACCGAAAGGTCATAAGCGCCGCTCATCAGATAAACGGACTCCACTTCTTCAAAAGACGCCACCTTTTCGGCAACTTCCTCAAAGCCGAGGTCCGCCTTGGGAACGACCTTCAGTTCCACAATGGCGGAAACATAGGCGCCTTCCAGCTGATCCCAGTCCACCACCGCCTTATAGCCGCGGATCACGCCCGCGGCTTCCTGTTCGGCGATCTCGGTATGGATATCTTCCACCGTGCGGCCGGTCATTTTGGCCAGCTGATCGTCCGTATATCTGGCATTCTGGGCAAGCAGCTTTAAAACTTCACTTTTTTCAGATTTCATAAATTTCCCTCCGCTAAAAAATAAACGCCCTGAAACGATCCTTTCGTTTCAGGGCGAACAATTTGTCCGTGTTACCACCTGAATTCACCCGGCAAAGGCCGGATGCTCTCATCGCTGCAGATAACGGATGCCCCGTCATTCCTTTCGGATGCCGCTGATAGGGCAGCTTCATTGCCGACCGCGCCGGAGACTCGCACCAACCGTCTCTTCTCTGAATGGGCATTTTCGGCAGCTACTTACCCCTGTCTTTGCGTTTTGCACATCATAATGCAAAAAGTCCCGTTTGTCAACGGGAAAAGCAAGCGCTGCCATTCCGCCCGTCTTTTTCATCGGGCGCAATGTTTCGTTTCGAAATTCGGCCGTTTCCGCGCTTTCGGCTTTGAATTCCATAAAAAAAAGAAAATTTCATCGTTTGTTTCTCTGCTTGCTTTCCTTTTCTTCTGTGCTATAATATCCCCTGCCCGCAGACCGACGCGGGCTTTATTTGCGTATACAGGAGGTCTTACCATGCAGACATCCGATTCCCGCAGCGACCTGACGCAGGGCGTTGTGTGGAAAAAATTGCTTGGTTTTTTCTTTCCGATTCTGATGGGGCTGCTCTTTCAGCAGCTGTATAACACGGTTGACGCCGTCATCATCGGACGCTTCTGCGGTTCCGCGGCGCTGGCGGCGGTAGGCGGCAGTCCCGCCGTCATTACGCAGACACTGATCGGTTTCTTCACGGGGCTGAATTCCGGCGCTTCCGTTCTGGCTGCCCAGCGCGCCGGTGCCAATGACGCGGAAGGACTGAAGCGCACGGTACGCACATCTTTTCTGCTCTGTCTGGCGTTGGGTCTGCTCGTTACACTGCTGGGGCAGCTGATTGCCCGGCCCGCGCTCCGGCTGGTGAACAACCCGGAAGAACTGACGGCGGATTCCGCTTTGTATCTGCGCATTTATTTTATCGGTTCCGTTCCCCTGCTCATTTATAACCTCGGTCAGGGCATTCTGCAGGGCGTGGGAGATTCCCGCCGGCCTCTTATTTATCTTTCCGTCAGTTGTCTCGTCAATATTGTGCTCGACCTGCTTTTTGTAGCGGTTTTCGGTCTCGGGATCGCCGGCGCCGCCTGGGCGTCCGTGATTTCCATGCTGCTGAGTGCGGTGCTTGCCGTCGGGCATTTGCTCCGTACTTCTTCGCCCTGGCAGCTGGATCTGAGCTCGCTTCGACCCGATCCTTCGCTGCTGCGCAGCATACTGCGCATCGGAGTACCGGCCGGTCTGCAGGGCTCTACCTACAGCATTTCCAACCTGATCATTCAAAGCTCGGTCAACAGCTTCGGCACCGTGCTGGTTGCCGCCTGGACCGCGACCGGCAAGCTGGATGGTCTCTACTGGTCCACAACAACGGCCTTCTGCACTGCCATCTGCAGCTTTGTTGCCCAGTGCATGGGTGCCGGTCTTTATGATCGTCTGCGCAAATCGATACGGGTCTGCATGTGTATTTCGCTCGGCGTCACCGTGCTTCTTTCGACCCTTCTGCTGCTGATTGCCCGCCCTGCCTACAGCTTTTTTCTGGACAGCGAGGAAGTCATCGACACGGCGATCCGCGTTATGTGGTATTTTGTTCCCTTTTACTTCATCTGGTCCTTCGGCGATGTGATCGCCGGTACCTTCCGCGGCATGGGAGAAACCTTTATGCCAATGGTCATCAATATCATAGGCGTCTGTGTATTCCGCGCGCTCTGGGTCATGTTCGTTGTCCCCCGCTGGCATACCCTTACTGCCATCTGTATTGAATATATCATTTCATGGATCTTTACGACCGGCGCTTTTTCCCTGCTTTATTTCAAAAAGCTGCGCAAACGGCTTCATGCGTGATCCGTCATCCCGCGCGGCTTTTTCTCCCCACCTCTGCCTGCCCGAAAAAATTTCACTTTTCGATTGACAAAAGCGATCTTTATGTTATGATTGCATTAGTTAGCAATTGCTAACTAATGCAATTTCAATACGGAGGAACTTGTCATGCGGCCAACCATTACAAAACGCATGCAGACGATACGTCAGCTGATCGCGCTTTTTTCCCGGCCGGAATAAAGCTGCCGGGTTTCTCTCTTTCTTTGCCTCTGCCGCCCGATCGGCAGGGGCATTTTCCGTTCTCCGCTTTTTGTAATCTATTCCGCGAAAGCTCTTGCCAAAATGTAGTGGATTTGTTATAATTATGAACACAATATGAAGGGAATCTGCGTTCCAGCTCCGCAGCTCCCTGTACAGAATGGATGTGAATTTCCGTGAAACGCCTTCTCTGTGCGTTGTCCGCCGCAGCCCTCTGTATGAGTCTTTGCGCCTGCGGCGATGTAAATCTCTATCTTACGCAGGAAAAAGCAGAGGCTCTGCTCGACACGGTGGAAGAATACACTGCCACCCACTCGCTGCCTGCGCAGTCCGGTTCCGCCGCGCTTTCCAACGCGGTCACCGCCTCCCAGATTCCTTCCGCGGCCGCCGTTCAGAGTGCCGCCGAACAGACTGCCGTTACACAGCCTGCGCAGGCCTCACAGGTCGCCGCTATCACCTTTTCCGATGACAACGCATCCCTTACCGCTTCCGCGCAGACCGCTTCTTCGTCTGCTGCCGTCGGAGCGTTCGGCACAACAAGCGACCCGACTTCCGGCACAGTCAGCGTGATCAAAAGTCCCACTTCCGAAACCGTAGCCGTCGGCGGCTCGGCTCTTTTTATTGCGCATGCAAGCAACGCGACGAGCATCACCTGGATGCTTGCCAACAGCAACGCATCCGTCATCATCAACGCGGCAGACGCTCCCTATTATTTTTCCGGGCTGTCCGTCAGCGGCTGCAACAGCGATCAGCTTCGTCTCAGCAACATTCCGCTCTCCATGAACGGCTGGCAGGTGCAGGCGAAGTTTGAAGGAAACGGCGGCCCCATCTATTCCGGCATCGCCTCCATTTCCGTTTATCAGGTACAGTATGTCCGCTGCAATCCGCAGCCCTGTCCGCCCAGGCCGCCGCATGAAAGCGGCTGCCACTGCGTTGACTGCTGCGGCAGTGCCGGAACGGTAATCGAAATTCCTCTTGACACCGAAACCGACTCCTCCGGCAGTTCAGGCAGTTCCGACAGCTCCGGCACCGCGGTACCGGCCTCTTCCGGCACTACCAATGATAACGCCAATACCAATACCAACACCAACACCAGTGATGTGACCGTCAATGTCAATGTAAACGTCAATCCCGACGGCAGCGGCACAAGCAATTCTTCCGAAACTTCCACATCCTCCGGTGATGGTTCCGGTAATTCCGGCGATACCGGTTCCGGAGAAGGCGCCTGATTCCAATCGTCCGCTTCCGCAAAAGCGCTCGGTCGAAGCGATGAAAATTTGAGAGACTGCTTCCCCTTTCCGAGGAAACAGTCTCTTTTTTCGTTTCACGGGGCAGAGGAATCTTCTCTCTGCTCCGGCGATCGGCAGCAGCGCTTTTTTCTCCGCTTCGTTCGGCCGATCCATGCGGCGACGATTCCGCACCTGCCGCACCCGGCCGAAGTCCCTTCCGCTCTGCCCGCAAGGCATCGCAGGGCAAAAAAATATCCCCGGATCGATCCGGGGATATTTTTATGTCTTTCGGGGTATCCGCCTTGCACGGACCTGCCGGAAGGATCCGAAGCGGGATCGCTTCGAGATAGCAATGGTCAGTTCGGAGAAAGGAGAAAGATCAGGCCTTCGCGGCTCTCTTCTTCTCTTCGATGCCGTGCAGCCAGGTCACCAGGATCGGGCAGAGGATGGCGGTAACGATGATTGCGCAGGAGACCTGAGCGGTCGCGGTGTTGGAAAGCTCTTCGGAGATAACGCCTGCTGCGAAAACGGCGGCAGGAGTTGCTGCTGCGTTGCCGGCAGTGGTGCCGATAGCGGCGCCGACTTCAGGAACCTTCATACGGAGCAGCTTGTAGATGCCATAGCCCGCAAAGCCGGTGAGGACGGTGCTGGCAATGCCGAGCAGGATGCCGGGGAAGCCCGCGACGAGCAGGGACTTCAGGGTCAGGCCTGCGCCGAGGGGGAACGCAAAGAACGGGATCATGATGGATGCGCCCGGTTCGCAGAACTTACGGATGTCTTCATCCAGGTTGCCGAGGATACAGCCGACAACGATGGGGATGACGCAGCCGATCAGGGTGTTGATAGGCACATTGTAGCCGGCAGCGCCAAGAGCAAGCAGAGTGAAGAAGGGGCCGTCATTGATGGAGAGGATGGCAACGGCACCGACGTCGGTGTTGTCGCCGTATTCGCCGGCAAGAGCGGCATACAGACCGCCGTTGGAGTTGGCGAGAGCGGCAATAATGGCAATGGGGGCCACGCCCAGGATGCCCTGAGGTCCGACAACTTTGGAGATCAGGATGCCGAGGAGCATACCGACCAGAACCTTGGTGGCAGTCAGAACAACGCCCTTGTAGAGGGGAACGCCGGCCTTCTTAACGTCGATGGTAGCGCCGTTGCAGAACAGGAAGACGGCCAGAATGGGCATTGCGCCGGATTTCCACAGATAGGTGGTAAAGGTGCCGTCAAATGTGGTCCAGACGCCGGGGATAAAGGTGTTGCAGAGGCAGCCGAGCAGCAGAGGCACTACCATAAGGCCGCCGGGGATCTTTTTCACGGTTTGCAGGATTTTCATGCGTTTGTTTCTCCCTTCGGTTGAATTTTATGTATGGTTTTTACCATTTAAATTTAAGGTGCCGGCTCCGGAGGAGCATCGGCGGGTTCCCGCCGCTGAAAAGACGGCAGCTCAGAGAACGATGACGGCGACGCCGTCGGGTATCACGGTGATCTTGCAGTCCTTCTTGCCCTTGGCGGCAAGGATCTCATCGGCTTTGGCAATGGCTTCTTCCACGGAGTGGGCCGGAACCATATGGAGGTTTTCTACCACTTCGTCTTCCGCGCCGGAGACATAGACCACGGTGGCGCGCTCCAGCAGACGCACAAAGATCTGGGACTGCCACTGGTCGGGAATCGTCTCTTCTTTCGGAGTAGCGCGGAACTGAGCCATCAGCTTGGCATTGCTGGGTTCTTCCTTAAAGGTCTTATAGAAGACCGGGGCACCGTGACCGTCGGAGGAGGAGGCAACCATAATGATGACGCCGCCCTCGTTGACTGTGGCTTCGGCTGCGGTCATGCCTTTGACTGCCTGATAGATGTTCTGATCCAGCGGATAGCCGCCGTTCGTGCTGATGACGATATCGGCGGGAATTTTGCTGACCTTGCAGTACTGCAGCAGGAAATTGCGGCCGGCGATATGGGCGCGGTCGCAGTCACCGGCCACGGCATAGAGCACTTCGTGGGAGGCGCTGACCACCACATTGCAGATGAAGGCCAGATGCGCCGCACGAGCTGCATAAAGCATATCTTCGTGGATGGGGTTGCCGTCAATGACGCCGGTGCGGGCATAGGGGCTGTCAATAAATTCGGCGTTGTGGTTGTAGCAGACCGTCACGCGGCTGGCAATGCCGGGCAGGATGCTCTTTCTGCCGCCGGAGAAGCCGGCAAAGAAGTGGGGCTCGATAAAGCCTTCCGCCACCAGCAGATCGGCTTCATAGGCCATCTTGTTGATGATCAGTTCGCCGCCGGAAGGAAGCTTGCCCAGATCGATGAGATTATCTTTATCGTCGCAGTCATGCACCACGATCTTTTCGTTCCTGCAGATCTCTTCGCCAAACTTGCCGACGAGTTCATCCTTGGTGGTCTCTCTGTGAAGGCCGGTGGAAATAAGAATGGTGATGTCCGCATCGGGGTTGCCCTTGCGGATCTCGGCCAGCAGCTGCGGCATAATGATCTTGCTCGGGACCGGGCGGGTATGGTCGCTGGAAATGATGACGACTTTCTTTTTGCCGATGGCCATTTCGGAAAGCTTCGGTGTGCCGATAGGGTGCGCAAGGGCATCCGCAACCAGTTCTTCCTGGCTCTTTTCGGGCACATACTCGGTCATCTTGGAGACGAGGGACCCGTTATAGCGTTCATCCGGAATGACAACATCCAGTTTGGTCTTGCCATAGGGCAGTTGAATTTTTGCCATAAAAACCTCTCCTTTTTGCACAAATTTTTTCGATCGCGGAATCGGCGATTTGTTGCTTTAAACTTAACATATTTAAAGTATTTTTTCAGACGGCAGACCGCAAAATCCGTTTTATTTTGAAACACTTGCATTTTTTCTCTTGCTATGTTACATTTTTTCCGTTCGAAATGTTCATTTTTGAAACAGTAATATATTAGAATGAGGCCATTTTATGGAAAATATCCGCTTGCTCTCCATCATGCCCTATAACACCCTGCGCGCCCTGATCGTCCGCGCGGCGGAAAAGTTTCCGAATATCGAGCTGGTCGGCAATGAGGTCGGTCTGATCGAAGAGGGGGCGGAAATCGCACGTCAATATGACCCCTCCTCTTATGACGCGGTCATTTCCCGCGGCGGCACCAAGCTCTGCATCGAACAGGTCACCGACCGCCCGGTCTTCGATATTCCCATCTCCTATTACGACCTCTTTAATATCTTTAACCTGGTAAAAGAATATGACGGCAAGCTGGCCATCGTCTGCTATGAAAACATCGCCGATTACATCCGCTCCCTGCAGGCTGTCATCAACCATAATTACAAAACAGTCGTCATTCAGAACTGGGAAAATATCCGTTCCATCATCGAAGAGCTGCGCAGAGAAGGCTACACCCTTATTCTCGGCGATGCGGCGGCGGTCGCCTTTGCCAACGAAGTCGGTCTGCAGTCCATGCTGCTCTCTTCCGGCATTGAGAGCGTGGAGCAGAGCTTTGAAAACATTGATCTTACCTTTCGGCATTTTCGCTCGGTACGCCGCAAAAGCAATTATTTTGAAGCCTATATGAGCAGCTTCGACGAGCAGCTGCTCGTAACCGACCCTCAGCTGCTGCCCATCTATTCCAACAATCTTCTGGGGACGCCGGAGCAGTTCTCCGCCATCTGCGAGGAGCTTTACGCCGCTTCCCTGCAGACAGGGCGAAGCAGTCTGAATTTTCACCTGGACGGCCGGCTTCTTCTGGGAGAAGTCCGCTTCAACGCTCCGCTGCAGCAGTATTATTTCCGTTTCCGGCTGGCGCCGCCGGAGCTGCAGCACAATCGCTCACGCTATAAAAGTATTCAGCTCCTGAGCCGTGAGGAGGTCCGCGGCATTTACGATGACAGTGAGACCTTTCTCAACAATCTGGTCAACATGGTTCTGAGTGATTATCCGTCCACCGCGGCCGGCAGCAATCCTCTGCTCATTACCAGTGAATCCGGCAGCGAAAAGACACGCCTTGCCTGCCGGATCTTTCTGCGCGTCAGCAGCGAAGACGCCTCGCTGACCTCCGTCAACTGCGGTGCGCTGACCCGCAGGGAACTGCAGTTTCTCACAGCGGATGAAGCTTCCCCCCTGCTGAGTCTGCATTCCTATGTTTTGTTTAAGGATATGCAGCTGCTGGATCCCGCGCTGTTGGATGAACTGATCCGCGCTTTGCGGCCTTTTTCCGGTTTGCCGAACTGCCGTTTTCTTTTTACCTATGAGCTGACGTATTCCGCCGCGGATAAGGACCGTGACCGTTTTTACATCAACACGATCAAAAACCTGCTCGGCTGCACGGAGATCCCGCTCAAGCCGCTGCGCTCCAGCACCGAGGATATCGGCAATTACGCCATTCTTTACATCAAGCAGAAGCAGGAAGAAAGCAGCCACCGCGTCATCGGCATCGAGCCGGAGGCCTATGAACTGCTGCAGGAATACTCCTGGCCCCGCAACCTCAATCAGCTGAGACATGTGCTGGATGAAGCCATTGTCAGCGCCCGTACCCCCTGGATCACCGCGCGCAGCATCAAGCTGATTCTGAAAAAAGAAAGCGACGAGCTGGGGCAGCGCTCCGGTCAGGCTCTGGTCAGTCTGGATGGCAGCATGGATGACATCATGCGCGATGTGGTGCGGCAGGTGCTGGCCGAGGAGCATCAGAACAAGACGCGCACCGCCGAACGGCTCGGCATCAGCCGTTCCACGCTCTGGCGCCTGCTGCAGGCGGAGCAGAACGACAAACGCAGCTGAAAAAGGGCAGGCGCATACGCGTCTGCCCTTTTTCTTTTAAAAGAATCCGTATTATTTTTCTTTCAGCTTGCGGAAGGCGAAGATGATCGCGTCTTCCCTGCCGAAAGCGCCTGCCTTGGTCACCATGCGCAGGCCGTCCAGGTCACCGCCCACAATGCGCATCATGGGAATGCCGACCGTCAGCTCCGCCTGAATGTTGGAACCATCTGCGCCGGTGCTGCGCAGCACGCCCATGGCGGTGTCGCCGCCGGTGATAAAGGCGCCGGAAATTTCCGTCTGTGTCAGAATGTCCTTTGCCATGCGGCCCATCAAGCCCTGCACATAGGCGCTGACTTCCGCAATGCTCATGCCCTTGCGGGCGCCGGCCGCCGCGCTGAGTTCCAGCTCCGCGCGGTCATAGGTGGAGCTGCTGAGCAGGATCGTGTCTTTGCCGCGGCGAAGATTTTCCACCACCTGGCTGACATAGATCGATTCGCTGCAGACCTCATCCAGAATATCGTGCACCGGAACCTGCACCAGCGTAACGCCGTTGGCTTCGGCAATCTTGATCTGGGTACGGGTCACATCGCTGACACTGGCGCAGATGCCCAGTGCCGGCAGCGTGCGGCTTTCCATCTCCATTATGTTATCGGCAATGGCCGCGGTGCCCACCCAGAGGATACGTCTGCCGGTCTGTTTTGCGGCCTTTATGATACTCTGCAGGTCGGAATTTTTCTCCGCGTCAAAGGTAAAGACGCGGCCGCCGGCAAAATCGATTGTACCGTAGCGCACCGTGTCAAGCGGCACATGCGTCACCGGTTCGTGATAGACCTTTTCAAAGATGGCGCGGAGATTATCTTCCGTAACCGGCTTCTGCGGATCCTTTGCCAGTTCGGTCTCAAGGATCGGCACGCCCTTGAGGTGATGCCTGCCGTTGATCGTGGTGCGGCCGAGATCCGGCAGCGCCGGCGCGAAAATAACCAGCTCACTGCCGAAGGCTTCATCCACTGCCTTTGTCTCCTCCGCCACGTTGCCGCGCAGAGTGGAGTCCACTTTTTTAATCACATATTTATATTGGAAAAAGTCGACCTGCTTCAGAGCCGCCGCCGTGACGGAATAGGCAGTCTCCCCTTCCATGCCGCGGCTCTCGGTATCGATGACCACGGAGCTTGCATCTGCCGGGATACTGCGTCCGGCAAAGATCACGCTGGTGTTCAGACCGCGGCGGCACATCTGCACGCCGGTGTCGTTCGCGCCGGTGAAATCATCCGCAATAATCAGATAACGGTTCATGGGTTTCCCTCCTCACTGCCGGTGGGAAGCAAGACGGATGGCGTAATCCATGGCGTTGAGCAGGCTCAGCTCGTTGGCGCTGCCGTCACCCGCATGGCCCTCGCCGGTGCCATGGTCCACGGAAGTGCGGATGATGGGCAGACCCAAAGTCACGTTGATGCCCGCGACAGCGTCCCATTTCTGCTGCTCTTTGTTGTAGACAAAGCCCTTGACCTTCAGAGGGATATGCCCCTGGTCATGATACATGACGACCACAATGTCGTACCAGCCGCCGAGGGCCTTGGAAAAGACCGTATCGGGCGGAGTCGGCTTCTTTTCGGGGATGCAGATGCCCTCTGCCATAGCCGCGTCGATGGCCGGCTGGATCTCTTCGATCTCTTCCCGGCCGAACATGCCGTGTTCGCCGCAGTGGGGGTTCAGGCCGGCAACGCCGATCTTCGGAGTCTCAATACCGAGCGCCTTGCAGCCCTCGTTGGCAATGCGGATGCATTCAAGCACGCGGTCCTTCTTTACGCGGTCACAGGCCTCACGCAGGGAAACGTGAGTGGAAACATGCACCACACGCAGGTCTTCGTGGGCCAGCATCATGGTGTATTTGGCCGTGTTGGTATAGTAAGCGTAAATTTCGGTATGGCCGGAGAAATGATGCCCGGCCATGTTGATGTGGTCTTTGTTCAGGGCATTGGTGACAGTGGCGTCTACCTCGCCGGCAAGGGCCAGTTCAATGACCTTCTTTACATATTGGAAGGCTGCCTCGCCGCACATTACTTCACTTTCGTGATAAAGGCGGTCAAGCTCCTCAGCCGGAATGGTCTCGGCCAGTTTTTTGCGGTCCTTTTTATAATAGCGTTTGCTCAGATCCACAATACCCATGTCATAGACGTCGATTGCGCCGCAGGTAAAAACAGCGTCGCTGACGGAGCTGACCGGGTTGACATGCAGCTTTTCCGCGCCGGGCACGGTTTTGATGGCTTCTTCCATGCAGTTGGCGTCGCCGATGATAATGGGGCGGCAGCGCTCATAAATTTCGGGGTTCATCAGCGCTTTGACGGAAATTTCGGGGCCGTTGCCGGAGGGATCCCCCATCGTAATACCAAGAATGGGACGTGACATAACAGATTCCTTCTTTCTCACTTATATTTTTATCTTGCCGTTGGAATTATCTTTTGATCAGGACCACCGCGACATCGTTGACATTGGTGCCGGTGGCGCCGGTCATGATCAGACCGCCGGCCGTCTGCAGGCCGTGGTAGGCATCGTTATCGGCGAGGATCTCATCCACTTTTTTGCCTGCCGCAGCCAGCTTATCGTTTGTCTCGCTGTCCACAAAACCGCCTGCCGCGTCGCAGGGACCGTCCGAGCCGTCGGAACCTACCGAGAATACGGCCGTTCCGGCAAGACCGGCGATCATGGGCGCCGCGCTGAGCGCGATGACCTGGTTGCGTCCGCCGATGCCGTGACCGTTGGGATTCAGATGCACAACCGTTTCGCCGCCGGCAATAAAGGCAAGCGATTTTTCCGTGTTCTGATGGGAACGGGCAATGGCGCCGAGGAAGCGGCCGGCATCGGCAGCTTCGCAGTCCAGGCAGTCGGTCAGAAAAACGGGCTCATAGCCGAGCTCCGTGCAGGCTTCCGCCGCGGCACGGCAAAGCTCACGGACCGAGCCGGTGATCACTGTCTCGACATTGTCGAGCGTTTTCGGTGTCTCGACCGTCATCAGCTGTGCCGCCTGCGCGGAAAGACGGATGTGGAATTTTTCAATGATCTCCTGCGCGTCGGCACAGGTAGAGCTGTCCGGATAGGCGGGACCGGAAGCGATCATATCCAGCGGATCGCCCAGAATGTCGGAAAGCACGATGGCATAGATCTTTGCCGGAGCGCAGTGCCGGGCAAACTTGCCGCCCTTTACATTGGAAAGGCGCTTGCGGATCGTGTTCATTTTGACGATGTCGGCGCCGCTGGCCAGCAGCTGAGAAGTGATGTCCTTCAGTTCTTCTTCGCTGCATTGGGGCGCCTCAAACAGGGCGCTGCCGCCGCCGGAAACCAGAAACAGAACGGTATCTTCCGCGCTCAGGTCTTCGGTGACCGCCAGTGCTTCACGGGTAGCGGAAAAGGTGTCCGCATCCGGCACCGGGTGGCCGGCTTCCCGCACTTTCAGGTCGCCGATGGGGCCTTCGGAATAGCCGTGTTTGGTGATGACAACGCCGTCGTCGATCCGGCTGCCCAGCACTTCATAGGCTGCCGCTGCCATGGACCAGGCGGCTTTGCCCGCCGCGACCAGGATCAGTCTGCCCGAGGAAAAGCTTTTTCCGTTCAGCGCGCGTTTTACCGCCTCATCCGGCCGAACCTGTCCGATCGATTTTTCTACGATATAATCGCAATCCTTACGCATAAATAAGGTGCTCCTTTCAATTGATCTTTTCGTTTCATCGGCAGATGCCGATACCCTGTTTATATCTTAACATGCCAAAATACAATTGAAAAGTCCGGAAACCGGCTTTTCGGTAATATATCAGACCGCAGCTCCGCCGGATCTTTCAGCAGAGCTGCGGTCTGAATACGCCGTCAGCGGCGTCTTTTTTTATGTTTTTTCTTTTTGCTGCCGCCGCGGGCGATCGCTGCCGCCGTCAGGATCAGGATCAGCAGCAGGCAGGCAGTCATGGGGATCAGGCGCAGCTTTTGGCCGGCTTCCGAAGTGTTTCCCCCTTCGGCATTCGGCGTGGAAAGCGGCTGCGTTTCCGCTGTTGTTCCGATCGCTTCCGCCTCTGCCGCGGGTTCGGTCGGAAGCGGTGTTTCTTCTTCCGCCCGGACCGTGTTTTCGGCCGCAGCCGTTTCTTCCGCCGTCTCCGCCGCGGTCAGCTGTGCCTCATAAGCTTCATCGCAGCTGAGGGTATATTCCGCCAGCAGCTGCCCGATATCGGCAATGTACTGCTGATAAGCGTAAGGATAGTCCTTCGTCATCACCACCACGGCGAAGGGATGCGGCGTGTAGATGACGGCGCCGGCATGGGTGTAATCCGCATCCGTGTAGGTGCGGTCCAGGGCGCCGTACTTCTGCGCGATCTCATAGGTATCGCCCAGCGTCACATGGTAATAGGTATCGGGCTCGGCCTGTTTGAGATATTCGATCAGGTCGGCGTAGTCATCGGAATGGGTATAGAGCGTGCGCAGGATCTGCGTAAAATAACGGACAGAGTAATAACTTGAAAGGAAGAAGCTTTCGGCAAAATAGTCTTCCGGCAGGTCGGTGTAGGCGATGGTCATCTCGCTGCATTTGCTGCCGGCGGTATCGCCGCCCAGTGCCCGGATCAACGTGTAGGCCATGTCGTTGTTGCTGTAGACCAGCACGTTTTCTTTCAGGTAGGCAAGCTCCATGCCCTCCAATCTGGAATCTTCCGAAAATTCTCCGGCGTTTTCCCTGTCATTGATGAGCATACAGAGCGGCACCTTATAAAGGCTTGCGCTGTAATACCAGAGATCCGGATGATAGAACCAGGTCTCTCCGGTGTCGAGATAGCAGTACCCCACACTGATCGTATCTTTATTGAGACCGTTTTCCTCCAGATAGTTCTCGATCCGCGTTTCCACCGCCGCGGGGTCGATCACCGCAATGCCGGCGCTGCCGGCCGCGTAATCGGTTACCGAACCCTCTTCCTCCGCAAAGGCCGCTCCGGGCAGAAGCCCCGCCAGCAATGCCAGCGCCAGCAGCGCCGTCAGGATCTTTTTATCAACGCACCATATCTTTCTCATCGTTCCGCCCTCCGCCGGCCCTCCGGCCGCGGCAGAAATTGTAACACAGCAGGCAGTGGAATTCCATAAAAATTTAGCATGTCCGGTTGAAGTTCTATCGTAAAAATGATAATCTATTGCACAGTTTAACATCACAGACAGGAGAATCATTATGCCTCAGAATATGGATCAAACCATTCAGAAGGTCATTGACGATATCATCACCGATGCCTGCCGCGATCACAGCATGCTTTCGCTCAGCGTGCGGCTTCAGCCCAGCAAAGAAGCCGTCATCGAAGTGCTCGATGCCCTGCAGACCATCCTTTTCCCCGCCAACTTCAAGCGGGCGCCGAAAATGAGCGAATTTGCGGTAAAATATGAGCTCGGCATGCTGCTCGAGCAGGTCTACACCACTTTGACGGACCAGATCACCGTTGCCCTGCTTTCCGCTCCGGAATATGAAGGCAGCGACAAGGCTGTCCGCCGCAGCGCAGCGGAAAACATTGCCGCCGCTTTTATTGAAAAGCTGCCCGCCATCCGCAGCCTGCTGAAAAAAGACGCTCAGGCCGGGTTTGACGGCGACCCCGCCGCCTTCAGCAAGGATGAGATCATCAACACCTATCCGGGCTTTTACGCCATTTTGGTCAACCGTGCCGC
>R19__coassemble_540_pt1 | contig 16487 bp, 13 predicted proteins | sample R19__metabat2_high_PE_014 | metagenome-assembled genome bin R19 | reverse complement strand
GTCTGGCACTGGTAAAGAAAGTAATCGACATTACCGGCGGAACAATTTCGGTGGAAAGTGTGCTGGGTCAGGGAAGCACATTCCGCGTTACTTTACCGAAAAACAGCAGTAAGAAAGAACAAGAGGACAAATAAATGGAAGAAAAAGAGACCTTTACCTATACCTATTCGGCGCCGGAGCAGGAAGAAATCCGGCGTATACAGGAAAAATATCTGCCGAAAGATGCGAAAGACAGCAAAATAGACAGGCTGCGCATGTTGGATAAAAAGGTAGAACGGTCGGCAGCAATTCCGGCCATTATCCTCGGTATCATCGGCACGTTGATTTTCGGAGCAGGGATGGCGTTGTCATTATCCTATAATCGGATGCTGTCGGGGATCTGCGTCTCTTTCATTGGGTTCGCTATGCTTGCCTGCGCGCTGCCCTTGCACAACAAGATATTGGAGAAACAGAAAGAGAAATACGGGCCGCAGATTTTGGAACTGACGAAAGAGCTGCAGAAATAAACACAGGGCTATTATGCATGTTGGCAGCCGGCTTTTTTTATCCCGGTGCTGTCCGGATACCTCAAATAACAGCAGTCCCCCGGATCCGGAAAATACCGAAAAATTTCTTCGCTAACATTTCTTTAACATTTCCTGAACAGTTGAATAACATACCTCCGATATGATTACGCCGTCCTTGAGGGACGGAAAGTGAAAAGCAAGAGCTTTAAAATATAAGAATAACGGAGGATTTTAAAATGAACGAGACAGCCGCAATGGAAAATAATGAACTTTATATTGTGACCGGTGCCGCCGGTAATTTGGGCAGTGCCATCGTGCGTACACTGGTAAACAAAGGAAAAAAGGTTCGCGCCTTTGTACTTCACGGAGAAAAGGCTGCAGCCTTTCTGCCGCCCGAGGCAGAAGTAATTGAAGGTGATATCACCGATTTATCCACTCTGCGTACCCTGTTTGCGGATATTCCGGAGGGAACCGCGAGCTATTGCATCCACTGTGCGGCAATGGTCAGCGTAAGTACTCTGGTCGCAGATAAAATCTGGCACGTAAACGTAGACGGCACCGCAAACATCATTGACAAGTGCCTGACGCATCATACCCGTCTCATATTCGTCAGCAGTACAGGCGCTATTCCCGAACTGCCGAAAGGTGAAAAGATTCATGAGACAGAGTCTTATGATCCGTCGACCGTTATCGGAATTTATGACAAGACCAAGGCTGCCTCTAGCCGATTGGTGCTCGATTCCATCAAAAACGACGGTCTGGACGGCTGTCTGATCCTTCCGTCCGGTATTTCCGGCCCGGGTGACTATACTTTTGGTAATGTAGCCGGCGTCATCAAGGAGTATGTGGAAGGAAAAATGCCGGCGGGCGTCGACGGTACCTTCAACTGTGCGGACAATCGTGACATGGCAGAGGCTATTTACAATGCCTGCACCATGGGACGCACAGGTGAAAGCTATATTCTCAGCGGTGATGATATCAGTATGAAAGAGGTTTTCGATATTCTTTCCGCGCACACCGGCTTGCCCACAATTTCCAGAATTCTCCCCGCTTCCGTCGGCAGAATTCTCGGCAGGATGAGTGATATGGCGGAAGCCGCCACTCATAAGCCCCAGCGCATGACCAGCTTTGCCGTGTATAATCTCACACGCAACAACAGCTTCGACAGTTCCAAAGCTATGGAAGAGCTCGGTTATAATCCGCGCCCCATGGCTCAAAGCATCGGCGAAGAGATTGACTGGATGCTGAACTGCGGCGCCGTGACACTGCCGGCTAAACTCTCTGCGAAGAAGGCAGCCTGAGCAATCATTGAGAAATAACAGTCGTATTAAAGTCATTCACCCAACAAGCGGCATGCGGCAGATCTTGTATCCGTGCTGCCGCAGCCGCCGGAGCTGCTGCTTTTTCTTATCGTCCAACGGTTGTAATTCCAACTTTTATTCGCTATAATAACTGCATTATTGACGATTGTAAGGGGAAGCCGGTTATGCCTGTTTTTGATTTTGCTCAGGAAAAGAAAGATGCCGTCAAGGCGGAAAAGACTTATACTTTACTTTACAGCGGCAGCAGAACCGCCGATGCCGCGCATCCGATTCTGGTGCTGGATACCTCTTCCTTTCCGCTGAACGGGCAGATTTCCGGTTCCTTTACAAGTCCGCTGAACGGCACCGCTTTTGAGCCCGACGATTCCGGCATCAAGGGCCTCGCCTGTAATATTCTGCTTTTGGATGCTCGTTTTGAAGACATGGTCCGCTGGATGGGCGAAAACCATATTCTGATTCGACTCAACGGAACCGTAACTGCGGCCGGCTATGCCGTAACCGGTGTGGAAGAGACCGGAATCGCGGTCCGCGGCGCCCGTCTGGCAGGTGAAAACGGATTCCTGCAGTTTATGATGGATCGTCTTTTCCAGTGCGATGCCCCTTCCCCTGCCGATTCCGGCAATGAGCCGGCCGAGGACGCGGACGATATGAAGCTGACCAGTATTCAGAGCATCACGGATTATCTGGCATGCGCCTCCGGAACATTGCCGGAAAACATCCGGATGTGGGCAAAGCGCAATCTTGCGGTTGCCCGTTCTTCCGAAGTCACAGCCGAAGAGCGCCGCCACGCCCAGCGTGCCCTTTCCATTATGATGAACATTCAGTGGAAAAACGCCAGCTTTGAACCGATCGATCCGGTGCGTGCCCGCGAAATTCTGAATGAAGAGCTTTACGGACTGGACAGTGTCAAGCAGCGCATCATTGAAACCATCATTCAAATCAACCGCACCCATACGCTTCCCGCCTACGGCATCCTGCTCATCGGCCCGGCAGGTACCGGAAAATCCCAGCTTGCCTATGCGGTCGCCCGTATTCTGAAGATGTCCTGGACAACCTTGGAAATGAGTTCCATCAGTGACCCCGAGCAGCTGACCGGCAGTTCCCGCATCTATGCCAACGCTAAACCGGGCATTATAATGGAAGCATTTTCCAATGCCGAAAGTTCCAATCTTCTGTTCATCATTAATGAGCTGGATAAAGCCTCCTCCGGCCGCAGCAACGGCAATCCGGCCGATGTTCTGCTCTCCCTTTTGGACAATCTGGGATATACCGATAACTACATGGAATGCAACATTCCGACGACCGGTGTCTATGCAATCGCCACCGCCAATGACCGTTCCGCGATCAGCACGCCGCTGATGTCCCGCTTTGCCGTCATCGAACTGCCGGACTATACCACGGAAGAAAAGCGTGTAATTTTCACTGACTTCGCTCTTCCCAAGGTTTTGAAGCGCATCGGGCTGCACAGCGATGAGCTTATCATTACAGAAGACGGACTGGATGCTATTATGGAGATCTATCATACTCACAGCGGCATCCGCGATCTGGAGCAGGCCGCCGAACATCTGGCTGCCAATGCGTTGTATCAGATTGAGGCCGAAAACAAAACGACCGTCACCTTTGACGCGGCTGCCGTGGCAAAGCTGCTCGGTTGATTCTTCTCTCAGCCGGCGGGAAGAAAAATTACAGAATACGAATTTCATAAAAAAATTCCTCCGACCTAAGTCAGAGGAATTTTTTTATGAAAACCAAATCTTACTTGTTGTTCTCTTTTTTGAGTTCGTTCATCTTCATGGCACGAACCTTGAGCGGCAGACCCCACAGAGTGATGAAGCCTTCCGCGTCATGGTGGTCATACATATCGCCGGTCGTGAAGGATGCAAGCGACATGCTGTACAGAGAATACGGAGAAGTGGAGCCGGCCTTAATGATGTTGCCCTTATAGAGCTTCATCTTGACTTCGCCGGTGACATACTGCTGGGTAACATTGACAAATGCGCAGATTGCTTCGCGAACCGGAGTAAACCATTTGCCTTCATAGACAAGGCTGGCCAATCTGCTGCCCAGATCCTTTTTAAGGGAGATGGTATCGCGGTCAAGGACCAATTCTTCCAGCTGCTGATGAGCTTCCATCAGGATCGTGCCGCCCGGGGTTTCGTAAACGCCGCGGCTCTTCATGCCGACGACACGGTTTTCCACGATATCGACGATGCCGATTCCGTGTTTGCCGCCAAGCGTGTTCAGAGTACGAATGACATCGGCAACCTTCATCTTCTCACCGTTGACCGCGGTCGGGACGCCTTTTTCAAAGTTGATGGTAACATATTCGCCTTCATCCGGCGCTTTTTCCGGAGTTGTGGTAAGAACCAGCATATGATCATAGTTCGGCTCTTTGGACGGGTCTTCCAGTTCAAGACCTTCGTGGCTGATATGCCAGATATTGCGGTCACGGCTGTAAGACTGATCGGTGCTGAACGGCAGAACAATGCCATGCGCCTTGCAGTAGTCGATCTCCGCCTGACGGGAATCCATGCCCCATTTATCGTCACGCCAGGGAGCAATGACCTTAATATCGGGCGCCAGGGCCTTGATGCCCAGTTCAAAACGAATCTGGTCGTTGCCCTTGCCGGTTGCGCCGTGGCAGATTGCCACTGCGTTTTCCTTGCGGGCAATTTCAACCAGCTTGGCCGCGATGGTCGGTCTTGCCATGGCTGTGCCCATCAGATACTTGTGTTCATAGACCGCGCCGGCCTGAACGCAGGGCATAATATAATTTTCGCACAGATCATCGACAACGTCTTCAATATAAAGCTTGGAAGCGCCGGAGAGCTTTGCGCGCTCTTCCAGGCCGTCCAGTTCTTCACCCTGACCGCAGTTGATGCAGCAGCAGACGACTTCGTAGCCATAATTTTCTTTCAGCCAGGGGATGATGGCGGTAGTGTCAAGACCGCCGGAATAAGCAAGTACGACTTTATCCATAGTAGTGTCCTCTTTTCATTATTTTAACCGTGCCCGGATGGGCTTTTCGGCAATACACGTTTCTTTCGCGTTGTGTTGGTTATTATACGCCGCTTTGACGAGAATATCAACGGGGAAAAATATCCATAATCATACAATATTTTTGCATTTATGCGGTATAATATCCGTCATTATGCGCAAATATTCATTTTATATGCATTTATGTGGGATTTTTCGGTATAACGCGGGCCGCTCCCGTATTTCCTTCCGCCTGCAGCTTGTATTTACATCGGCCTATATACCGATTGCCGTAAAACTCCCCGGTTGGCTGTTTTGTCACATATTTCTGCTGTTTTTCTATATTTACTCTGTTCCCATCCGTGATATTATTATGTTATGATTTCCATTGCAGCATCAAGGTTTTGGGCTATTTTATCCATTACGTTGCTGCCGCTCGGATTTCAAATAATTTAAAAGCGCTATTCAAACAGGAGTTAAAAACCGCCTCATGTTTGCTTCCTTACTGCTTGCAGTGATCTATCTGATTTTTATCAGTCTCGGTCTGCCGGATTCTCTGCTGGGTTCCGGCTGGCCGACAATGCAGATTGCTTTTGATGTTCCCTCATCCTATGCGGGTTATGTTTCCATGCTGATCAGTTTTATGACGGTCCTGTCTTCGTTGATCAGTCCGGAATTGATTCGTCGGTTTCATACGAAATGGATCGTAATCGTCTCAATTTTTCTAACGATCATCGGTCTTCTCGGGTTTTCCGTTTCCCGGAATTACCTCAGTCTGCTTTTCTTTGCCATACCATATGGGTTGGGCGCCGGTTCCATTGACGCGTCGGTCAATCATTATGTAGCGGAGCATTATCCGGCATCGGTCATGAATTTTCTGCACTGTTTTTACGGCGTAGGTGCTGTGATCAGCCCGATGATCATGTCCGCTGCCTTAAAATACGCCCGTTGGAATGAAGGTTATCGCTGGACCGCCTGCGTTCAGGCAATGATTCTTCTGGTATGCATTTTATCCCTGTCGCTCTGGCAAAAAAGTGAAGCTGTACACACGGATGAGCCGGTAAATCGGTTTGGAATCGGAGAAACCCTTCGGGTTCCCGGCGTAATATGCACACTTCTTGCTTTTTTTGCCTACAGTGCCGGCGAAGCAACCTGCTTTCTCTGGACTCCCAGCTATTTTGCCGGAACAAAAAGCGGAATATCCGAGGAACTGATTGCTTCCTTCGGCTCTCTGATCTTCGGAGGGTTAATGGTTGGGCGTCTGATTGCAGGCTTTACCGCAAACCGGATCAGTGACCGGGTACGCATTCGCATCGGGGCCGCAGTGGAAATTGCCGCTATTGTCGTTCTGGCCCTTCCCTGTGCCGGCTATGTACTTCCCGCGATCTGCTTTGTGCTGATCGGCATCGGCATGGGGCCGATTTATCCGGCAATTCAGCACATGGCTCCCGATCACTTCGGAAAAGAGTACAGTGCGGCAGTGATTGGGCTGCAGATGGCCTGTGCGTATACCGGCAGCACCTTTCTTCCCCTGGTTTTCGGTCATCTTCAGCAGAAACTCGGCATGGGAATTATGCCTCTCTTTTTATTTGTGTTTGCCGCAGCCAATATTCTGCTCATGGAAATATCCTACCGACAGAAGCCTTTTTGCGGCAAAAGCACTTAAAACCGGCTGCTCTGTTTTTTCCGGTCCACGAACAACCGGAGACAGATATTACGAAAGCTGTGTCATCGGAATCGAAGGAAACCTAATTGAACTCACGATTTAAAATTTCATCGATTAAGAAAAGCGCAAACAGGAGGAACTGTCATGTCCAAAATTCTTTTCATTGATGTGGACGGAACTCTGGTGGATTATTCCAACCGGCTTCCGGAATCCGCGGTAACCGCAATCCGAAAGGCTCGCGCCAACGGTCACAGGGTCTATATCTGCACCGGCAGGAGCCGTGCCGAAGTTTATCCGAATATCTGGGATATCGGTCTCGACGGAATGATCGGCGGCAACGGCAGTTACATTGAAGACCATGAAAAAGTTGTCTTCCATCACCTTCTCACAAAAGAAGAATGTACGGCCATTGTAAATTGGCTGCATAAAAAAGGTCTGGAGTTTTATCTGGAAAGCAACAGCGGTCTTTATGCCAGTGAAAACTTTATGGAGCGCGGAAAACCGGCAATTCAGGCCTACTCTGCCGCAAAGGGCAAGCCGAACGCGGCGGAGTTGACTGTTACAGACGTCTTTCCCGATATGATCTTCGGCGCCGAGCTCTACCGGGACGACGTCAACAAGATCAGCTATGTGTTGAATTCTTATCGGGATCACCTGGATATGAAAGCCGCGTTTCCGAATCTGAAAAACGGCACCTGGGGCGGCAAGGGTGAACTAGCACTCTTCGGTGATATCGGAGCTGCGGAAATCACAAAAGCCTTTGCCGTCAATACGCTTCTGGATCATCTCGGTGCCCGAAAGGAAGACACCATTGCTTTCGGCGACGCCAAGATCGATATCCCGATGTTTGAATGCTGTGCTTACAGCGTCTGTATGGGCAGCGGCGGCGAAGAAGCAAAGGCTGCGGCGGATTACGTGACAGACGATGTGGAATGCGACGGGCTTTATAAAGCCTTTGAAAAGCTTTCCTTAATATAATCGATAAGCCGAACGCATGCCACTCCTCCTTTCGGTCCCTCTTCTTATTGCTCTGTCTGCTTCCGCTGTCACGGAAGGGAACGGATTCCCCCTGCGTTTTTCGATTTTTGACTTATCATATTCTTCCTATTCCCCCAATTGCGGAAAGCCCCTGATTTGTGTTACAATCCGATCATAGTAAACAATATTCAACAGGGAGAGACTATGAACGCATTCCTGATTATCCGTCCGGAGTTATTCTCCGTTATGATCATGCTGTTTCTGATTATCTATGACAGATACTGCACACGGTTCCGCGCGAAAAAGGATATCTTTTTTCCGTTTGCTCTGATCTGTCTCGGGCATTGCGTTATGGCATTGGTGACGGAAATTACCGTTAACGCCGATGGTATCAGCAGTCAGCTGAACAATATCTGTCATGCTTTATTTTTCCTGTTTTCCCTTCTCTACTCTCTTTTATACCTGGATTATGTGGTATCGTTTGTTCTTCCGAACGGGAAACACAGGAAGTATATTCTTTGGGGCGGCTGCTTTATCTGCTTTTTATGTATAGCTGTCATGCTGATCGCTCCGATTCAGTACCTGCAGGGTAACGGGACAAAATACAGTGCGGGCATCGGGCCGACGCTTTGCTTTGCCCTCGGCTTCGTGTTCATTATTGCAGCAGACGTCATTATTATTGTCTGCCGCAAGCAGATGGAACGCCTGATTCTGACTACCGTTCTCCCCTTATCCGGCATAACGCTCGGACTGCTGCTTATTCAGATTTTGGTTCCGGAGTTTCTGTTCACAGCGGAAGCTCTTACAATCACCACGCTGGGCTTGTTTTTCGCCATCGAAAATCCGGTCGGCAAATTACAGAAAGAAGCGTTTATCGATCGTTACCTGCATATATGGAACCGAAACTGCTTCGAATACGATAAGGAGCATATCATTGCCCGAAAAGCCGCCAACGGAGAAAGCCTGATTTATGTGATCGGCGATTTGAACGGCTTAAAAGCCGTCAACGATACAATCAGCCATACCGAGGGTGATCTTTTGCTGGAGAAGGCTGCAGGGCTTCTCCAGGAACACATGAAAGGCGCCTATAAGATCTATCGCGTCGGCGGCGATGAATTTGCCGCCTTTTACTTTGACGATGACACTCACCGCGTAGAGGAAGAGCTGGACGCCGTCCGAAAGGCATGCAGCGCTATCCGGCTGTCAAAAGAAATTCCCGTCGGTATTTCCGTTGGCTATGCCCGGTTAGGGCACGGTGAGGCATTGCCGGAAGCCGAAAAGCGCGCAGACCGGATGATGTATGAAGACAAGAGGCTCTTCTACTCCCAAAGCGAAGCGGACCGAAGGATGAGCCGCTGACAGCAGAAGTAAAGTCAAAATTTATAGCCAAAGGCACCGGAAACTTTAAAAGAAAGTTTCCGGTGCCTTTGGCTTTGGATCATATTGGGCTGCCTGTTCTCTATAAACCGCAGGTTTCGTTCGACGAAACAGCTTCCTGCAGCTGATGGGCAATCTCCCTCAGATGCTCCGGCTGAAGTCTGCAGACCTTTCGATCATAGGTCAAAATACCGTTTGTCTCGTCTTCTACGTCCGATATCTGAGTATAAATGGCGGCGCAGAGTCCTTTGCGTGCCAGCCGTACAATTTCTCCGTAAATCTCCTGCATTGCCTTTACATAGCTTTCCGAATCGGTATATTTGCGGTATCCATAGGTTTCCTTGAGATTCGCACTGTGTTCCGCCAGTTTAAAGGAAAAGCCGCCGAATTCCGAAAGCACCTGCGGGAGATCGGTCCTTTTTCCTAAATGAAGTCCGCTGAAATAGATATGCAGACTGTCTACATCACTTTTCCGCTGATGAAACCAGCCGGAGGTACTGTCGATCCATCGGGAAGGATCCAGCTGTCGGAGGTAATCATATGCTTCATCCGCCTGAAATTGCCCCCATCCTTCATTGAAAATAGTCCAATAGCAGATGCAGGGATGGCTGCGAAGCAGGCCGACGGTCTCTTTCATGTGCTGCAGAAAAGCCGAACGGACATTGCGATTTGAATTCAGCTTCTCATCCCTTCTCCGGACCATACCGAGTGTCGGAAGCACGGAATCACGGATATAATGATAATCTCCGCAATTGACCATATCCTGAAAAACGATCATTCCCAACCGGTCACAAGCATAATAAAACAGTTCCGGCTCCACCTTTATATGCTTGCGCAGCGTGTTATAGCCTAAAGCCTTCATGGCTGAAATATCCTGCTCATAGGACATTGGCGAAGCCGGCAGGCAGATTCCGTCGCTCCAGTATCCCTGATCCAGCAGACCGTTAAAGAAGTAGGGGCTGCCGTTCAAGCAGAGCCGGGGTATACCGTTCACGTTTCCGATCGTCAGCGTACGAATTGCAAAATAGCTCTCGACACGGTCTTCCCCGGCAAGAACGGTAAACATATAAAGGAAAGGATCTTCCGGTGACCAAAGGCGGGGTTCCGGCACCGTGATCCGTACCCTTCCCTGCTGTGCAGCATAAACGCCCCCATTGAAATCTATTTCCGCCTGCGGCACACCTTCCACCGTTATTTCTGCGGTACAGCCATTGAGCTGAACAGAAACTTCATCTATATGATATTCCGGTACAGGTTCCATCCATACCGTCTGCCAGATTCCGGAAAAGGGAGTATACCACATGCCGCCGCGGGAACGGGACTGTTTCCCCCATGGCAGGTCATGCCGCAGATCATCTTTCACCCGTACCTCCAGCGTATGTTCCACCGGCTTCCCACAGACATATTCCGTAATATCCAGCTGAAAGGGATAATATCCGCCGGAATGCCGCATAAGTTCAATTCCGTCCAGAAACACGATGCATTCCTGATCAACTGCGCCGAAATGCAGCAGAATGTGCTTTTCCGCCCATTCCGACGGTATCTCAAAATGTTTTCTGTAACAAAAAGTCGTGCCGATGGGAAAAACCCGATTAACACCCGATAAACGACTTTCCGGGCAAAACGGAACCAATATTGTCTGTGAATAATCCGGTTGTATCGTTTCATCCTCAATTGCGGCAAAGTCCCAGATTCCGTTCAGGCAGATCCATTCACTTCGCTTCATGTGCGGCCTCGGGTATACCGTCCATGGCTGTCCGCTGAGCTTTTCCCCCGCTTCGGTAAGCAGATGGCGGATCGCATAAGTTTTTGACACAGGATACACCTCCCTTGAAACAGCGGCTTTGACACTTTGCATTGCTCCCGCTGCTTTACTGACAGTAAAGAGATTCCATCGAAATCAAGCCTTCGAAAGGCCGGATTTTCCTTAAAAAAATAGTCGTTTTACGCCTCTCCGGCATGATTGCGGTCAATATATTCCAGCACGCAGCGCAGCATTATTCCGGCGAGAAGGCGGTTTCCCTTTTCATAGACATGGCAGAAGTCGGCATACACGCTTTTATCTTCATCAAAAAGGCGGCTGAAATCGTTCATCCATTGCGGATGTTTTCGGGAAAAATACAGCTTTGCCTCGCGATAAAAATCCGTTTTTACGGAATTAATTTCCTTGATTGGCTGAAGGAACGCATAAAATTCCGCGCCGAATTCCGTGCAGAGAGCATGCATAGAGCGCTCATTATCCAGCCAGATTTGAAAAAGCGACCTTTCATCCTTCGGCCCGAAGCTGGTCTCCGTCAACGGAATATCCTTCTGCAGATAATTCCTTGCTTTTTTCCTTTTTACCAGCCATTCCGCTGCAAATCGGTCTTCCCGCTGATACAGCGGATGCTCCGGCTCGGAATAAATTCCGGCGGCATCGTTGACTCCGCTCAGGCTCAGCACCAGCTGCGGACGCAGCACCGCTCTGTCCCGAATCAGCTTTTTCAGTTCCTGCGAAGAAGTATAGCCGCCCACTGCTCCGTTAAAGATCACAACCGGAATCTGCATTGACCGCAGTGCATCAAATAGATATTCCGACCAGCTTTTCAGGTTCATCAGCGTCGGATCGGAAGTTGAACCGCCCAGGATCAGGATCCGCAATGCCGTTGAACTCTCCCCGCTTTGAAAAACCGTATAGCCGGGCAGGTCGCTGTCTTTTGTACGGACACCGCCCAGTAAAGGATCCCAGCCGTCTGCCAGCCGAACCCCGCGGATGCGGGCTTCCGTACCGAAGCCCAGGCGCTTCACTTTCCGAGGAGCAAAACCCAGTTCCAGCAGCCGGCTCTTCACGACGCCGTCGCGGGAAGCCGCCATGGAATAGAAACGCGGCTGCCTCTCTTTCATATAAAGCAGGTCCGCCGTCGGCATCTCCGCTTCGGCAAACTCCTTCGGTACGCTTTCGCCATCCATGGGAATCAGATGTACTTCGACACCGTTTTTCCTGAGCCTGCGGCAAAAATCGAGACTCAATCGGTTGACGCCGAAAAGGATCACCGGTTCTCTGCAGTTTTTCAGTTTTTCCGCTTCTTTGCGGATTCCGGCCGTCCGCAGGATCCGGTCATTGACCGGTTTCAGTTTCCGCAGAGCGGTTGACGCTTCCGCACGGCGAAGCATCTGTTTTAATTTACGTTTCACCTGATCGTTCCTGCCACTTACATCATATAATTGTAGAGTTCTGTCTGCAAAAGCGCATGCTTTTCCTGTTCCCGGCTTTTTTCCACCGCCGCAAGAAGGAGGGGGATACAACGCCGCATTTGCGGCTCATCCGCCCAAAGGGCTTCCAGACGTCTTTCCAGCGCATCATTTTCCCCGGAAAAATATTCCGTCATGTCCATGCCGGTCATGCGCTCCGCGAAACAGCTGTCTATTCGGTCTGATACCGGGTATCCGGGCAATTCACCGGCAGCACACATTGCAAGCAGACGCTCGCATTCCTGTTTAATCCCGTTCAAATCGATCCTTCCATTCCGTATCTTTATTTTCCTGCGCCTGCTCACTTTTTAAAACAAGAAAATTACCAAGAACAAGCGCGTCCATATCCGTATGAAGGAAACATTCCAACGCTTCCGACGGAGTACATACGATCGGCTGCCCTCGAACATTGAAGGATGTATTCACCAATACACTGCAGCCTGTAAGCCGCTTATATTCTTTCAGCAGACGATAAAAAATACCGCTGCGTTCCTCGGTAACGGTCTGCACTCTTGCGCTGAAATTCACATGCGTCACAGCGGGAATATCCGACCTGGGCTGCCGGATCACAGGAAGCATATCATCCTCGACCTGCCGAAGAATCTGCTCTTTATCGAACGCCCGACAACGTTCCCGCTGTACGTCAGCCGTAAAAAGCATGTATGGGCTCGATCCTTTCAGGTCAAAATATTCCGGGGCATCTTCTTCCAAAACAGCGGGAGCGAAGGGACGGAAGGATTCTCTGAATTTCACGGCAAGATTCAATCGGCTCTGCATCGCTTCCGCACTTGCGGAGGCAAGAATGCTGCGATTGCCGAGGGCGCGCGGCCCGAATTCCATTCTTCCCTGAAACCAGCCGATAACCTGCTCTTTTTTCAGCAGATCTGCGGTTATCTTCAGCAGTTCGCCTTCCTCAAATCTGTGGAAGGGAATATTATTCCGGCACAAGGTCTGTTCGATCTCTTCGGCAGTAAATTGCGGTCCCAGGCAGCTGCCCTTCTGGCTGTCCTGTCGCTGCAGCTGCCGCTCTGCCCCGGTTTTTTTATAATAGGCATAAAGCGCGCAGCCGAGCGCACCGCCGGCATCCCCCGCAGCGGGCTGGATCCAGATTCGATCATAGATCTCCGCCTGTCGAAGTTTTCCATTGGCGGTACAGTTCAGAGCGACTCCGCCTGCCATAGCCAGATTCAACTCGCCGGTCAGCCGTTTTGCCTCCCGGGCAAGCGCCAGGATCACATCCTCCGTTACCTTTTGGGCCGAAGCCGCAAGATTCATTTCTCTCCGGGTAATACGGCTTTCCGGATCGCGGCCCGGTCCTCCGAACAGTTCGGCAAACGCGTCGTTCGTCATTTTGGGTGCCCGGTCATAGGTAAAGAAAGCGGGATTCAGCCGGAAAGAACCATCCCTCCGCAGTTCGATCAGATTATCCCGGATCTTTTCATAAAATACGGGTTCTCCGTATGGCGCCAGCCCCATAAACTTATACTCTCCGGAGTTGACTCGAAAGCCGCAGAATGCGGTAAACGCGTCATAAAACAGACCGAGAGAATCCGGATAATTGATGCTGCGCAGTTTTTCCAGTTTATTTTCGCGGCCATGCCATATGGTAGTCGTTTCCCATTCCCCGACACCATCGATGGTTAAAACCGCAGCATGCTCAAAAGGCGAAGGATAGAAGGCCGATGCCGCGTGAGAAAGATGATGCTCCACGGTCAGGAGCTTGTCTTCTCTGCCGAGAAGTCCGTAATGCTTTCGAAGTGCGGCATCCACCGTCAATCGGGCGATAAGATTCGGCAGACCGTGATTCACCTGATATTCTGCCTCTTTGCCCGCGCTGCCCGCCGCGTGAAGATACCGATCCAGCGTAAGCAGAGGCTGATCGTAATATACCACCGCATCCGCCTCATGCATGCGGATCCCGGCTTCCCGCAGGCAGTAATCGATTGCGTGAAGGGGAAGCGCATTGTCATGCTTTTTTCTGCTGAAGCGCTCTTCCTGCGCCGCAGCAAGGATCTCGCCGTCCCGAATCACCGCTGCAGCGGAATCATGATACAATCCGGAGATTCCGATCACGGTCATGCGAAGGTTCCCCCTTTCGCAGGGCTCTTCGAGCTTTTCGGGGCTGTTTGAAAACGGGCCGCGTAACCGCAGCGCCTGCAGATCGGCTCGGCGGCTGTACCTTCGGAAAAGCCTCTGTATATGGCCCGGGCCCGGTCCGAATTCAGTATCTCCGCAAGGGAGCGCGCAAACACATTGCCGAGTGCCAGTTCACCGTTATGGTCCAGGCAGCAGGGCACTACCGTGCCATCCGAAAGAATACCGAACTGATCACGCAGCGCATAGCAAAAATATCGGCCGTCCGCCGGTCCGGTTTCCGCCGCATCGGCATCCGGCCAGGCAAATGTTTTTCCGTATTCCAGATATACACGGTTTCCGATGCGCCAACCGTCAAAGCGAGGTGTCCAGGGTTCGGGAAAATATTCTTTCAGCCGTGCAAGAATGAGGTCATTGTCCCGATCGGCTCCGCCTTCATTCCAAAGGCGGTACACAAGGACCGCCTTGCCTTCATATGCTCTGCCGAAGCGGCAGCATGCTTCCAGATAATTTTCCGCCGTCCGTCCGTCTGTGTCTGCTTCTTTTGCCTGCAGAGAGACGCTGATCTTATGAATGCTTTCGGCGGCAAGAAGCTCTTCTTTTCTTTGTTCCAGCAGCGTTCCGTTGGTTGTGAGGCAGATCTTCAATCCGGCTTCCGCTGCCAGCCGTAAAAACAGAGACAGTTCCGGATGGAGCAGAGGCTCGCCCATCAGATGAAAGTAGACATAATCCGTGTAAGGCACGATTTCTGTCAGGATGTGTCGAAATTCGTTCTCCGTGAGCATACGTGCGCTGCGGTTTGTACCCGGGCAGAAGCTGCAGCGGAGATTGCAGACCGATGTTAGCTCGACGTAAACTTTGCGGTAAGGCTTCATATATGCTTCCCCGTCTTGAATTCATTTGCATTATTATATTTCAGAGAAACCGGAAAGTAAACACCTCGGCAGTCCGACGCATATAGGAAAATCCCTCTCGGCCATGCACAGCGGCACGACCGGGAGGGATCATTGACCGGACAGAAAACTTACAGCTTTTTACTTCCGGCCTTTTTGTCATACGCCTTGTTCAGCATCGGGCGAACCACGTAAAACAGAAGTTTATTATCCAGATTAAGCCAATAAACCAGCTGCAGCAGAAGGAACAGCCCCGCAGCGGTTATGGCGATAATTCCATACCAGGCCATATTTTTTCTTCCTTTCATGTATTTACCATCCGTAATAATCATCGATCACGAGCAGAGACGGATCCAGCGGTTCTTCCCGCATCACGTTGACCATAAAGTCATTAAACTGATCTCGCAGATTCTGGCGCGGGATCGTCACATGGTTCAGCATGTCATTGCTGATCATGACCAGTTTCTGCGAACGGTTCTGCGCCGAGTCGAGGATCACACCGGTCAGCCCCAGTGCCCCCTTGCAGGTAATATCGTCATTGAGCACAACAATATCACAGTTGAATTTTTCGGCTTCCTCCCAGAATTCCAAAAGATGCTGATAGCCGCCGGTAAGATGGCGGCGCATGACCCCCGTCTCGTTGTTGCGCGCGACACCGGTCAGGCCATGATCCAGCGTGTCAGTCGGCAGAATGACATTGCCGCTGAAGTTATCCATTGCGCACAGCATGGTAACCCCCCAGCAGTTATACATCCACTGGCCGAAATGCACATAGTAGCCCGGAGGACCTCCCCAGGAAATCGCGCGGTGACGCGCTTTGGGATAAAGATTAATTTTTTTATTATAGGTCTCTTCGCAGATCTTAAGCACTTTTTTATCTGCTGCCGCGAAATTTTTATACAGACCGCCGGAAAAGGTAAAATAAAAGGCATGGAACAGATAGCCCGCCGGGCCGGAAACGGCAGTATACGGAGTCTGCATAAACTCCCATTTGCTCATCTCCTGCTCAACTTCCAGGTTGTGCTGCTGTGCGCCGCGGCGGAACGCTTCTTCATCAAATTTTTCTCCGGTGCATTCCTCAATAAAGTGAATGGCCTTCTTCACCTGACTCAGGCCGTAAGCGTCGGTGTTTCTGTCTTCCCATCGCATAACGGTATCGGCCGTGATCACCGGAATATTCATCATGCGTTCTACCAACTGACTGTTCATCGCCGAGGAGTCGCAGGGTGCGTTATTGGAGATCATGCAGGAACCGATCAACGGAAAGTCATCGCACATGGCAACCCCAAGCATATTGGAACTGATACGGCAGCTGTCGGCCGGAAGTCCTGCTGCTTCGGTAACATCGTCATAGTGCGGGCAGAGGCTCTGATCCATATAAGAGCCGAGCAGCCCCTGAAAAATTTCGACCGGTACACCGATCAGATTGGGAAAGCCAAGCAGC